>Ga0255760_10000499_pt1 | contig 39041 bp, 35 predicted proteins | sample 071ome_25_FD_179960 | JGI IMG/M metagenome (GOLD analysis project Ga0255760, IMG submission 179960) | Coastal salt marsh microbial communities from the Groves Creek Marsh, Skidaway Island, Georgia - 071410BT metaG (version 2) | ecosystem: Environmental > Aquatic > Marine > Intertidal zone >...
TAAGGCGAATCGGTCGTCCCATGCGAGCTACCGCGGGCCGGGCCTCGAGGCAGGGCTGAAGGTGCTTGAGCACGTCAAAAAAACCTTTGCTCTGCCGGTGCTTACGGACGTACACGAGGATACGCCCATGGAAGAGGTCGCCAGCGTGGTGGACGTGCTCCAAACCCCGGCCTTCCTTTGCCGGCAGACCAACTTCATTCAGCGCGCCTGTTCCGTGGGCCGTCCCGTGAATATTAAGAAGGGGCAGTTCCTCGCTCCCGGGGACATGGCGAATGTGGTGGATAAGGCTCGGGCCACGGGCAATGAGGCGATCATGGTGTGCGAGCGAGGCGTAAGCTTCGGGTACAACAACCTGGTTTCGGACATGCGGGCCCTATCGATCATGCGGGATACGGGAGCGCCGGTGGTTTTCGATGCCACCCATTCCGCCCAGCTTCCTGGGGGTAAGGGAACGGCGTCCGGGGGTATGCGGGAGGTCATCCCGGTGCTCGCTCGGGCGGCGGTGGCCGCTGGGGTGTCCGGGCTTTTCATGGAAACCCACCCGGACCCAGAGAAAGCGCTTTCCGATGGGCCCAACAGCTGGCCCCTGGGGAAGCTCGAGGCGCTCTTGGAAACGCTGCTCGAACTCGATCGGGTCGTGAAGGCGCGGCCCTTCGCCGAGGACGCCTTCCGCTCGGCCTAAGCGAGGGTGGGTAGCGCCCGGGGGGCGCTGCGCAGTTCAGTTATCGACAGTATTGAGAATGCTAAGGGGAACGGGGTGGCAGAGATTCAGCACATTATCGCTCGGGAAATCATGGATTCCCGGGGCAATCCGACGGTGGAAGCGGACGTCACGCTTAGCGACGGCAGCTTTGGCCGGGCCGCCGCGCCCTCCGGCGCCTCCACCGGGTCCCGGGAGGCCTTGGAGCTTCGCGACCAGGACGCGGGGCGCTATCTGGGTAAGGGCGTGCTCAAGGCCGTGGGGGCCGTCAATGATGTCCTCGCCCCGGCGCTCCTGGGGCATAGCGCCTTGGACCAGCGGGGCCTAGATCAGCGCATGCTCGCCCTCGATGGCACAGCGAATAAAGCTCAGCTTGGCGCCAATGCGCTGTTGGCCGTTTCCCTGGCGGCCGCTAAGGCGGCAGCAACAGCTCAGGGCCTGCCCCTCTACGCCCACATTCGCGGCCTGGCCGACGCGCGCTATGCCATGCCCCTGCCCATGATGAACATCCTGAACGGTGGGGAGCACGCGGATAATAACGTCGATATTCAGGAGTTCATGATCCAGCCCGTCGGCGCCGGAAGTTTCCGTGAGGCCCTGCGCTACGGCGCGGAAATCTTTCATGCTCTAAAGGCCGTGCTGAAGGCCCGAGGCCTGGCCACCGCCGTGGGGGATGAGGGGGGCTTTGCGCCGAACCTGCCCAGTAATGAAGCGGCCCTCGAGGTGATCGCGGAGGCCGTGGCGAAGGCGGGCTTTAGCCTTGGGGATGACATTACGCTGGCGCTCGATTGCGCGGCGAGCGAGTTCTATAAGGACGGCGTTTATCATCTCGCTGGGGAGGGGCAGCGCTTCGACGCGGAAGGCTTTGCGCAGTATCTGGCCACGCTCTGTGAGCGTTACCCCATTGTCTCTATCGAAGATGGCATGGACGAAAGCGACTGGGCGGGTTGGGCGGCGCTGACGCGGCGCCTGGGAGACCGGGTCCAGCTCGTGGGCGATGACCTCTTTGTGACCAACACGGAGATCCTTGCTCGGGGTATCGATGAGCAGGTGGCCAACGCCATCCTCATCAAGTTCAATCAGATTGGCACGCTCTCGGAGACCCTCGACGCCATCGCCATGGCATCTAAGGCCGGCTATGCCAGCGTCATTTCCCATCGCTCGGGGGAGACGGAAGACGTCACCATTGCCGATTTGGCCGTGGGTACGGGGGCTGGGCAGATCAAAACCGGGTCCCTATGCCGCTCAGATCGGGTCGCGAAGTACAACCAGCTGCTGCGAATTGAAGAAAGCCTTGGGGCCGAGGCCCCCTACCGTGGGCGCGGTGAGCTCCGTAGCTAAGATCGGAGGCGACGGCCAGCTATCCGCTCCCGGGCGGGGGCTGCGTTGGCTCATGCTTGGACTTCTTGTTCTCTTGGGTGCGCTCCAGCTTCGGCTATGGTCGGGAAAGGCCAGCTGGGCCGAGGTGTGGACCCTTGAAGCGCGTTTGCAGGCCGCGGAGGCGGAAAATGCCCGGCTGGCGGAGGACAACGCCGCCCTTGAAGCTGAGGTGCGACGCTTAAAGGCTGATCCCCGGGAGCTTGAAGGTCGGGCGCGGGAAGATCTGGGCATGATTCGCGATGGGGAGACCTTCATCCTCGTACTGCCCCCGGCGGAGCCGTCTCCATGATCGAAAGACGGCGTTGGGTAGTCGTTCCGGCCGCGGGCGTGGGGCAGCGCATGGGCGGTGCCCAGCCGAAGCAGTATCTCGAGCTTGCCGGACGACCCCTCGTGCACTGGACCCTGGAGGCTCTGGCGCCCCTTGAGGCGGAAGCCATCGTCTTGGTCGTGGCCCCCGGAGACCCCTACATCGATGCCCTCGCGCCGGCCCTGGGCGCCTGTATTCCTCGCCTTGAGATTCTTCCTAAGGGGGGCGCCAGCCGAGCTGAATCGGTAGCCGCAGGGCTATCGGCCCTCGCGGAGCGGGCGGCACCGGAGGACTGGGTTTGGGTGCACGACGCAGCGCGCCCCTGTCTCGGTGTTCGGGCGCTGGAGGCCCTTCGCGCCGTGGAAGATGGCGCCGAGGCGGGGGCCCTGCTCGCCCAACCCATGGATGAGACGGTGAAAACGGTGGCGGCGGGCCGGGTGCAGGGAACGGTTGATCGCTCCGCCCTTTGGCGAGCGCAAACACCCCAGGGGGCGAGCTTCGCGTGCCTATCCAAGGCGCTAGCCCGGGCGCTCGCGGAGGCGCCGGAGGCGATTACCGATGAAGCTTCGGCGCTCGAGCGCCTCGGCCTTGCCCCGCGTATCGTTCCCGGGGAGGCCAGTAACCTCAAGGTCACGCACCCGGATGACCTCGCGCTGGCAACCTTTTGGCTTCAGCAACACGGACGGTGGACCCCGACATGCGCATAGGTCATGGCTACGACGTTCATCGTTTTGGAGATCCCTTACCTCCGGAAGGCGTCATTATGCTGGGGGGGGTTGCCGTGCCCTCTTCCCGCAGCCTCGTGGCCCATTCCGACGGTGATGTCTTACTTCATGCCCTTTGCGATGCGCTCCTTGGGGGGGCGGCGCTGGGGGATATCGGCCACCATTTTCCGGACACGGACCCGGCCTTTGAGGGCGCAGACAGCGCGCGGCTCCTGGAGGCGACGGTGGCGGCGGTGCGGCAAGCGGGTCTCGTCCCCCATAACGTTGATCTGACGCTGGTGGCGCAGCGTCCTCGAGTGGCTGCTCATGTGCCGGCCATGCGCGCCCGCATTGCGGCGCTGCTTGGCCTGGCGCTTGACGCGGTGAACGTCAAAGCGACTACCACGGAAGGGTTAGGGGCCGTGGGGCGAGAAGAGGGAATTGCGGCCTACGCCGTTGCTCTTCTTGAAAATGCGCATGCTTGAGGAGCGCTTTTCCCTTCCGGACGCGTGGCCCCAGGACCGCGCCCCGGTACTCAGGGGGTTGCTTTATGGAACCTCCCCGGAGGCCTTCGCCGTCGACGAGCGGGGCGCCCCCCCGACCGAAGCGGTCGACGGGGCTCACCATTGGGCCCTCTGGGTCGAGAAGCGCGGCCTGTCCACGGCGGCGGTAGCCTCGGCCCTGGCGCGCTGGGCGGGGTGCGCCTCGGGCGCCGTGGGCTTTGCGGGGCAGAAAGATCGCTACGCGGTCACGGGGCAGTGGTTTACGGTCCCCCGGAGCGTTGCAGATCCGGAACCCTCCCTCCCGGAAGGGGAGGGGTGGCGGGCCTTAAGGGTTTATCCCACTGCGAAGAAGTGGCGCCGGGGGGATCACGCGGGGAATGGGTTTTGCCTCCGGCTCGCCGTTGCGCCCCGGGAGGGCGCTGCGCTGGAGGCGGCGCTCCCCGAGGTGCAGGCGCGCCTTGCAGCCCCCATCGCGAATTACTTTGGCCTTCAGCGCTTTGGCGTGGGGGCGGGAAACCTCGACGCCGTGCAGCGATGGCTGGCTGCTGGTTCCCTTCCCCGGGACGTGCCTCGAAGCTTCCTCTTCTCCGCTGCCCGGGCCTATCTGTTTAATCGCCTGCTGGCGGCGCGCATCGCGCGCTTCGGCCTCACCGTCCATGCGGATGATCACTGCGACGAGAACGGTGTGCCCACGGCGCCGCTCTGGGGCCGGGGAAGGAGTGCTAGCCGGGGGGCGATCGCCGAGCTCGAGGGAAGCGTTCTCGAGCCCTACGGCGATCTCTGCCATGCCCTTGAGCACGCTGGGCTCCGCCAGGATCGGCGAGCGCTGTGGATTCACGCCGCGGGGGCCCGCTGCGAGGTGGTGGGTTCGGAGCAGCTTCTGCTGAGCTTCCAACTCCCGCGGGGGAGCTTTGCGACGGCAGTGCTTGCCGCCCTTGGCCCTGCGACCTGGCGCCCGGCGGAGGCGGCATGACCGAACCCAATTTCGAAGGCATTGGCTTTACCAGCCGGCGCACCCGGGATCGCTTGATCGGACGCCTCGAGGCTTCCGGCATTAGGAATCCGGCAGTCCTAGAAGTGATGCGCCAGGTGCCTCGCCATATCTTTATTGACGAGGCCCTCGCTCACCGGGCCTATGAGGATTCCTCCCTGCCCATCGGTCACGGGCAAACCATCAGCCAGCCCTATATCGTGGCGCGCATGACTGAGCTCCTTGTGGCCCAGGGGCGCCTCCAGCGGGTCCTTGAGGTGGGGAGCGGCTGCGGCTATCAAACCGCCGTGCTTTCCCAGCTGGCGGATCGGGTCTGGACCGTGGAACGCATTGGGCCCCTGCTAACCCGGGCTCGGCGCCATTGGTCCCAGCTGAAGCTTCGCAACATTACGGCGCGCCTTGGGGATGGCTTTGAGGGATGGGCGGATCGAGGGCCCTTTGATGGGATTTTGCTCGCGGCAGCGCCCCGGCAGGTGCCCCCAGCGCTGCTGGAGCAGCTTGCCCCTGGCGGCGTTTTGGTAGCCCCCGTGGGCGACCGGGATGAACAGGTGCTTGAGCGACATTGGCGCGATGGGTCGGTGCTGAAATCCGAGGTTCTCGAGGCCGTACGCTTTGTCCCCATGCTGGGGGGGACCGCCTGATGGGCTTCTGGGGGGTTGCCCTTCGGGGCTATGCCATGGGCGCCGCCGAGCTGGTGCCCGGGGTCTCCGGGGGCACCATTGCTTTTATCTCCGGACTCTATGGCCCGCTTCTGGCGAGCCTAGCGGCCTTCGATGGAAGATTCCTTCAGCTGCTCCGCCGGGGCGACTTGCGTGGCGCCTTTGCTCACGTTCATGGGCCCTTTCTGCTGACCCTGGTGCTGGGCATGGGTTTGGCGATCCTGTCTCTGGCGGCCCTGCTCAAGTTTTTGCTAGCCACCCAGGCCATGCTGCTTTGGGCCTTCTTCTTTGGCTTAATCTTAGCCTCCGCGGTGCACGTTGCCCTTTCCGTAGGACGTTGGGGCGCGCTGGAGGGCGCGGCCGCGGCCCTTGGGGTGATCTCGGGGGCTTGGCTCTCCGTTCTCGGGGGAAGTTTATCCTTCAGCGAAGGCCCCCTTGCCCTGTTCTTCGGCGGTGCGCTGGCGGTATGCGCCTGGATCTTGCCCGGGGTTTCGGGAAGTTTTCTCCTTCTGGTGCTGGGCCTATACGATCGAGTGCTGGGGGCCATCGCAGGGGTCGTGATTCCCGATCTTCTGGCGTTGGCCGCGGGCTGCGGCCTGGGCCTTTTACTGTTCGTTCGTCTGCTGCAGCGTTTGCTCTTAACGGCGCGCAAGGCAACCCTTGCTGCCCTTGGGGGGTTCATGTTCGGCGCGCTGCAGATGCTCTGGCCCTGGCAGCGCATCGAGGCTTATCAGCTTGGCCGGGATGGCGCCATGCGCGTGCTGCGCTCCGAACCCCTGGGCCCCCATGCTTACGCGCAGTTCTACGGCGAGGATCCTCAGCTGTGGGCCGTAGCCGGGTTGATGTGCCTTGGGGTTGCCGTGGTTTGGGGCCTGGCGCGAGGTCAGGGCTATGGCGACGCCTAGAGCCTTCATGGCCTTCGTGTTGCTCGCTGTGCTGTCGGGCTGCGCTTCCTCTCCCGCGCCGGTGGCCGATCGAGGCGATCGCGCGGCGGCCTCTGGTAGCCGCTATACCGTGCAGAAGGGCGATACGCTTTATTCCATCGCTTGGCGCGCAGGGCTGAATTGGAAAACCCTGGCGTCGCTCAACGGCATTGGGCCGCCCTATCGCATCCAGCAGGGCCAGGTGCTGCGGCTCCGCGCGGCCCCGGCTAGGGCCCGTACCGCCTCCGCTCCTGCTCAAAGTGCGCCTAAGCCAGCGGTCTCAAGTTCGAAGGCCCGCACCGCCAAGGCGTCGCCCATGCCTACGCCTCCACCCCTTAAGGGACCCCTACGGTGGGCCTGGCCCGTGAGCGGCACGGTGGAGCGGCCCTTTGCCGGGAGTGGTCCGGCGCTCAATAAGGGGCTTGATATTCAGGGGGCGCCCGGGAGCGTGGTAAGGGCGGCGGCGCCGGGGGTAGTGGTTTACGCAGGCGCCGGACTGCGGGGGTTTGCTGCCCTCATCATCGTGAAGCACGATGACACTTGGCTATCGGCCTACGCCCACAATGCGGAATCCCTGGTGAAGGAGGGGGCGCCGGTGGCTGCGGGCGCCAGCTTGGCGCGCCTTGGGCGGGGCGCCCAGGGCCAGCGACTGCATTTTGAGCTAAGGCGGGACGGAAAACCGATCGACCCCCAGACCGTGCTACCGAAGGGCGGGGCCTAGCGCTCGAGGTACTGCAGTTTATCGGGGACGCCGTTCCATTCCTCTGCGTCTGCGGGAGCGTCTTTCTTTTCCGTGATATTCGGCCAGATGTCCGCGAGCTCGGCGTTGAGCTCGAGGAAGGACTGCTGATCATCCGGCAACTCGTCCTCGGAGAAAATCGCATCCACGGGGCATTCGGGCTCGCATAGGGCGCAGTCGATGCATTCGTCCGGGTGGATGACAAGGAAGTTGGGGCCTTCATAGAAGCAATCGACGGGGCACACCTCGACGCAATCGGTGTGCTTACACTTGATGCAGTTATCACCTACCACAAAGGTCATTGCGTCTTCCTTGGTTTTAAAAATGGGGCCTGAAAAATTGGCAATCGCTATTGTAGGAACTCTTTCCCCATAGCGTCTATACGCCTCAGTCCTCCGCTAGCGTACGGAGTTCGTACAGCGCGAGGAGCGCTTCCCGAGGGCTCAAGCTATCGGGATTGAGCGCCGTCAGGGCCGCGCGTAGGGGATCCTCCGACGGTTCTGGCTCGCTGCTGTGCGGCGCTGCGGAGCTCTGGAACAGCCCAAGCTGAGGCGTGTCCCCGGCCCCCGCTTCCAGCTGGGCCAGGTGTTTCTGTGCTCGGCTCAGCACGGCCTGAGGCACGCCAGCGAGCCGTGCGACGGAGAGGCCATAGCTTTGGCTCGCCGGGCCCTCTTCGACCTGGTGGAGAAAGACGATGCGCCCCCGGTGCTCCTGAGCCTTCAGGTGGACATTTGCGACCCCCGGGACCTGTTCCGGGAGCGCCGTCAGCTCGAAGTAGTGGGTGGCGAAGAGGCAAAGGGCTTTCTTCTGTCGCGCAAGGTACTCGGCGCTGGCCCACGCAAGCGCTAGGCCATCGAAGGTAGAGGTGCCTCGGCCGATCTCGTCGAGTAGCACTAGGGATGCGGCCGTGGCGTTGTTCAAGATATTGGCCGTTTCCGACATTTCCACCATGAAGGTCGACCGCCCCCCGGCAAGATCGTCGGAGGCGCCGATGCGCGTGAAGATGCGATCGAGGCGCCCCACCCGAGCGGCCCGCGCAGGCACCCCGGCGCCGGTCCAGGCGAGGAGGGCGATGAGGGCCGTTTGCCGCATGAAGGTGGATTTCCCCCCCATATTGGGCCCGGTGATGATGAGCATTCGCCGATCGTCGGTGAGCTCAAGATCATTCGGGATAAAGGGGTCATCTCGGGTGGCTTCGACCACCAGATGGCGGCCGCCCTCGATGTGCAGCTGGGGCGTCTCGCAGAGGGTTGGGGTAACCAGATCGAGGGCCCGGGCGCGCTCCGCCAAGGTACACAGGACGTCCAGCTCGGCGAGGGCCCGGGCCAGAGGCCTAAGGGTTCCCAGGGCTTCCTGCAAGGTGCCCAGCAGCGCCTCGTAGAGTCCCTTCTCCCGGGCCAGAGCCCGGCTCTGCGCCGAAAGGGCCTTGTCCTCAAAGGCTTTGAGCTCCGGCGTGATAAAGCGCTCAGCGTTCTTCAGCGTTTGGCGCCGCACCCAGCTGGCGGGCGCGGCTTCCGCGTCTCGGCGGTTGGTCTCGAGGTAATAGCCGTGCACTCGGTTATAGCCAACCTTCAAGGAGGCGAGCCCCGTGCTTTCTCGCTCCCGCGCTTCGAGCTCCGCGAGGAAGGTGCCCGCATCGCGGGCGAGGCTGCGCAATTCGTCGAGCTCCGAATCGAAGCCGTTGGCGATGACGCCCCCATCCCGGAGCACCACCGGGGGATTTTCTACCAGGGCGCCTTGTAGCAGCGTTGCGAGCGCCTCCTGGGGGGCCAGGGCGTCCCTGAGCGCCGGGAGACGAGAAGGGGGCTCGGTCGCCTCAAGGGGCGGAAAATGGCCCTGGACCGCGGGCAGGGCCAGCAGTGCATCGCGCAACTTGGAAAGATCTCGAGGGGGGGCAGAGCCCAGCGCCACGCGGCTGAGGATGCGCTCCAGATCACCGATGCTTTTAAGCGTTGGCCGGAGGTTCTGATCCGGACCATCGAGGCGGGCGATGGCGGCCTGCCGGGCCAAGACTTCTTCCTGATCCCGGAGCGGGCGGTTCAGCCAGCGCAGGAGCAGCCGGCTTCCCATGGCCGTAGCCGTGGTGTCGAGCATGCGGAGGAGGGTGAACTGCCGCTCCCCAGTGATCTGCTGTTCGATTTCCAGGTTGCGCCGAGTGTGGGCATCCAGCAGCACGGCGTCGCTGCTACGCTCTCGGGAGAGCTCGGTAATGTGGGGCAAGGCGCTCTTTTGCGTGGCCTTCGCATAATCTAGAAGGGCCCCCGCGGCCCCCAGGGCCAGGGTCAAGTCTTCGGCTCCGAAACCGCTCAGGTCCCGGGTGCCCAGCTGCTCCAGCACCGCTCGGCGCCCGGCCTCTTCCTGAAACTGCCAAGGAGGGCGCCGGACCCCTTTCAACCCCCGAAGCGCAGGAGAGGCTTCTTCGGAAATGAGCACCTCCGCGGGCTGGAGCCGTCCCAGCTCGGCGGTGACGGCCTCCCAGCTGGCCACTTCCGTCACCGCAAAGCGTCCCGCGGACAAATCAAGCCAAGCCAGGCCGTAGGGTCGCGTGCCCTCCGGGGCGCTGGCGCCCTCGGCGATGGCCAGCAGTAGGCAATCTTGTCCGGCCTGAAGCAGCGCCTCGTCCGTGACCGTGCCCGGGGTGACGATACGCGTGACCTTCCGCTCCACGGGCCCCTTGCTCTGGGCCGGGTCCCCCACTTGCTCGCAGATCGCCACGGCTTCGCCTAGGCGGAGGAGCCGCGCCAGGTAGTTTTCTGCGGCGTGGTAAGGCACCCCGGCCATGGGGATGGGTTCGCCGGCGGACTGGCCCCGGGTGGTCAGGGTGATGTCGAGAAGTTCCGCAGCGCGCCGGGCGTCCTCATAGAACAGCTCGTAGAAGTCGCCCATGCGGTAAAAGAGCAGCACCTCCGGGTGCTCCGCCTTCAGAGCCAGATACTGCTGCATCATGGGCGTGTGTTGGGGCGATGCGGTCACGACGGCGGCGCCTAAGCTAGGGAAGCTGGGCAGTGAAGCACTGGCCTCCAGGACCGTCAACCAAGGCGCACGGACGCCGCCGATCGAACCCCCTTGGCAGGGCCGAAATCCCGTGATACTGTCTTTTCGTACAGTATTCAGCAAGTCCCCAGGGGGCGGGCCCGGCCTTGCATCGCAATGCCGATTTTCCCGTCCTAGAATGGGAGCTCAAGCGGCCCCGGCGGCCCCCTAACTCAAGACGAGGCAACACATGGCGATCATGGATAGCACGGGCAACAAGGATAAGGCGCTCTCCGCGGCGCTCTCGCAAATCGAGCGCCAGTTCGGCAAGGGCTCCATGATGCGCCTCGGTGACCGGGAGCAGGTCAGCATTCCGGCCATTTCCACGGGCTCCCTGGGGCTAGATATCGCCCTGGGTATTGGGGGGCTTCCCCGGGGTCGCATCGTCGAAATCTACGGCCCTGAATCCTCCGGTAAAACCACCTTAACGCTGCAGGTTATTGCTGAAGCGCAGAAGCTCGGGGGCACCTGTGCCTTCATCGACGCGGAACACGCGCTGGATCCCATCTATGCCGAAAACCTTGGGGTGAATACCGAAGACCTGCTTGTATCCCAGCCCGACACGGGGGAGCAGGCCCTCGAAATCTGCGACATGATCGTCCGCTCCGGTGCGGTGGATGTGGTGGTGGTCGATTCCGTCGCCGCGCTCACGCCGAAGGCGGAAATCGAAGGGGAGATGGGGGACGCGCACGTGGGGCTTCAGGCGCGGCTCATGAGCCAAGCGCTCCGGAAGATGACCGGTAACATCAAGAATTCCAACACCCTCGTCATCTTCATCAACCAGATTCGCATGAAGATCGGAGTCATGTTCGGCTCTCCGGAAACCACCACCGGGGGGAACGCGCTGAAGTTCTATTCCTCGGTCCGCCTGGACATCCGCCGCATTGGGGCTGTCAAGGAAGGGGATGAGGTGGTTGGTAACGAAACCCGGGTGAAGGTCGTTAAGAATAAGGTGGCGCCGCCCTTCCGCCAGGCCGAGTTCCAGGTCATGTATGGCAAGGGTACCTTCCAGCTTGGGGAGGTGATTGACCTGGGGGTGAAGCAGGGGCTCATCGACAAGTCTGGCGCGTGGTATGCCTACAAGGGCGACAAGATTGGCCAGGGCAAGAAGAATGCGGCCGATTACCTCGCGGAGCACACGGAGGTCGCTGAGGAAATCGAAGGGGCCATCCGCGAGGCGCTGCTGCCGAAACCGCGCCGCGCACCAGAGGCCGTAGACGTTTCCGCACCCCCCGCTGCTGATTTTGGCTAGCGCTACGCATTTAGCGCTCAGGTAAGATGGGGGAAGCTGCGTCTGCCCTTCGAGAGGCCGCCCTGCGGCTTCTCGCTCGCCGGGAACACAGCCAGCGGGAGCTGGCTCAAAAGCTTCGTAAGCGCTTCCCGGAGGTGCCCGGGGAGCAACTCGAGGCCGAGCTCAAAGCCCTCGCTGAGGCGGGCTATCAATCCGATGCGCGGCGCCAGGCCTCCCTAATCCGCCAGGCAGAACTTCGGGGTCAGGGGCCTGGGCGCCTGGGCGCAAAGCTTCGGGCGGAGGGCTTGCCTCCGCCGGAAACCCCCGAGGACCCTACCGCACTCGAGGCTCGCCTTGCTGCCCTTCAGCAGCAGCGCTTTGGCGGTGCCCCAGCGGATGCCAAAGCCTGGCAGAAGCAGGCCCGGTTCTTCGCCTATCGCGGCTTTCCCCCGGGGCTTATTCGCCGCTGCCTTGGGGAGATTCCCTGGGGGGATTCGGAGGCCTAAAGCGCTTTTTCTGCGTTCCCGGGTGCCCAAGGCATAGCGTATACTGCGCGGCTGCCCGGGCAGCGCCTTCCGCGCTGCGTTGCTGATCCCCAAGCGCTGGAGTCGCCATGAAAAGCGCGGACATTCGCCGCACCTTCCTTGAGTTTTTTCAAGAGCACGGCCATGAGATCGTGCCGAGCAGCCCCCTCGTGCCCGGGAACGACCCCACCCTGCTGTTTACCAACGCGGGCATGGTGCAGTTCAAGGACGTGTTCACGGGGCGGGAGCAGCGGAGCTATCAACGCGCTGTCACCAGCCAGCGCTGCGTGCGAGCTGGGGGCAAGCACAACGATCTTGAGAATGTTGGTTACACCGCACGTCACCACACCTTCTTTGAAATGCTGGGGAATTTCTCCTTTGGCGATTACTTTAAGCACGATGCAATTCGCTTTGCCTGGACGCTGCTGACGGAACGCTTTGGCCTACCGGCGGAAAAGCTCTGGGTGACGGTCCACGACAGCGACGACGAGGCAGAGCAGATCTGGCGCGACGAGATCGGCGTGCCCGCTGATCGCATCACCCGCATGGGCGATAAGGACAACTTCTGGTCCATGGGGGACACGGGCCCCTGCGGTCCCTGTTCAGAGATCTTCTACGACCATGGCCCCGACGTATGGGGTGGCCCCCCGGGCACGCCGGAGGAAGACGGCGATCGCTACGTCGAGATTTGGAATCTGGTGTTTATGCAGTTTGAGCGCAGCGCCGACGGCACCATGACGCCTCTGCCGCGCCCGAGCGTTGATACGGGCATGGGCCTCGAGCGCGTCGCCGCCGTGCTGCAGGGCGTGCACAGCAATTACGAGATTGACCTTTTCCAAGCGCTTATCGCTGCCGCAGCCCAGGCCACGGGCGCTGACGCCGCCAACCCCGACCAGCTGCCCTCGCTACGGGTGATCGCGGATCATATTCGGTCTGCTGCCTTTTTGGTCACGGACGGGGTGGTGCCCAGCAACGAAGGTCGGGGCTATGTGTTGCGGCGCATTATCCGCCGGGCTCTGCGCCACGGACACAAGCTGGACTGCGAGCGCGCGTTCTTTCATCATCTCGTCGCGCCGCTGGCCCAGGAAATGGGGGCCGCCCACGAGGCCCTGGCCGCACAGCAGGCTCGGGTGGCGCAAATCCTGGAGCAGGAAGAGGCGCAGTTTGCCCGCACCCTGGCTCAGGGCATGACCGTTTTGGAAGGGGAGCTTGCGACCCTCTCGAGCAAGGAAATCCCCGGTGACGTGGTCTTTAAGCTCTACGATACCTACGGCTTTCCCGTGGATTTGACCGCCGATATCGCCCGGGAACGGGACCTCACCCTAGATGAAGCGGGGTTCGAAGCAGCCATGGCCGACCAGCGTGCCCGGGCCCGCTCCGCCAGCCGCTTTGCCGCTGCGACGGAAGCGGAGTTGGAGGTCGCTGGGCAGGTGGAATTCCGGGGCTATGAGGTGCCCACAGCCCAGGGCGCGGTCACGGGCCTCTTCCGGCGTACGGAAGCGGGGCTTGAGCCTGTGGAGGCCCTTGAAGCCGGCGCCCCGGGCGCCGTGGTGCTCGATCAGACGCCGTTCTATGCCGAGTCCGGCGGGCAGATTGGGGACCAGGGGGAACTTCGGGGCAGCGCGGCGGTATTTGCGGTGGAAGATACCCGTAAGGCTGGGGCTCAGCATCTTCATCTCGGCACCCTCAGCGGGGGTGCGCTGGCCCTTGGGGATCGGCTCGAGGCCCACATTGATAGGGCCCGGCGACAAGCCATTGCCCTGAACCACTCGGCGACGCACCTCTTGCATGCGGCGCTTCGGGAGCTTCTCGGGCAGCACGTGGAGCAGCGTGGCTCGCTGGTGACTGCGGAACGGCTTCGCTTCGACTTTGCCCATCATGACGCCATTGATCGGGCCGTCCTCGATCAGATTGAGGATCGGGTGAACGCGGTCATCTGGAGCAATAGTCCGGTTCAGACTCGGGTGATGTCCTTTGATGCCGCTCGGGACGCCGGAGCCATGGCCCTCTTCGGGGAGAAATACGGGGACGAAGTACGCGTTCTGTCCATGGCCGGGGATTTTTCCGTAGAACTCTGCGGTGGCACCCACGTGACCCAGACCGGGGATATCGGCTTGCTGCGGATCGTCAGTGAGCAGGGGATTGCCAGCGGCGTGCGGCGGATTGAAGCGGTTACCGGTCCCGCAGCCCATGCTTATCTGCGGGACGCTGACGTCGCCCTTCGCAGCGCCGCCGGTCGCCTTAAGGTGTCCCGGGAGCAGGTGCTCGAGCGCATGGAAGGGTTGCTGGCGCAGCAGAAGGCGCTGGAGCGGAAGATTGATGAGTTGGAACAGAAACTGGCGCAGGAGGCCGTTGCCGATCTCGCTGCGGGGGCAGTAGAGGTGGAAGGCCTTCGTGTTTTGGCTGCGACCCTTCCCTCCGGTGGTGCCAAGGCGCTGCTTCCGGCCCTGGATCAGCTGAAGGCGCGCCTTGCGCCGGCGGCAGTGGTGCTGGCGGCGGTGGAAGAGGGCGTGGTGAGCTTGGCCGCGGGCGTCAGCGTCGACTGGGCAAAGCGCCTCCCCGCGGGGCCCCTCGTACAGCACGTGGGGGCGCAAGTTGGTGCCAAGGGCGGTGGCCGGCCAGAGCTGGCTCGGGCCGGCGGGGGTAATCAGCCGGAAGCCCTGGAGGCCGCGCTGGCTTCCGTAGCCGCCTATGTCGCGGAGCGTTTGAGCTGAAATGGCGCTTCTCGTTCACAAGTACGGTGGCACCAGCGTTGGTAGCCTCGAGCGAATCGAGGCCGTCTCCGCACGGGTAGCGCGCCATCGCGCTGAGGGCCACCGGGTGGTGGTCGTCGTTTCTGCCATGAGCGGAGAAACGAATCGACTACAGGCCTTGGGTCTGGATCTCGGCGGGCAGGGGGCGCCCCGGGAAATGGACGTGCTTCTTGCGTCCGGGGAGCAAGCGAGCGCGGCGCTTACGGCCATAGCCCTGAAGGGCCTGGGTATTCAAGCCCAGTCCTTTCTCGCCGACCAGCTGCCCATTCGCACCGACAGCGCTCACACCCGTGCACGTATCGAGCACATTGCAACGGAGGCGTTATTCGAGGCCCTCGACGCCGGCGTGGTGCCCGTGGTGGCTGGCTTTCAAGGCCTTGCAGGGGATGGATCGATCACTACCTTAGGGCGAGGCGGGTCGGACACCACGGCGGTGGCCCTTGCCGCGGCGCTGAAGGCCGATGAATGCCAGATCTACACCGATGTCGACGGGGTATACACCACGGACCCGCGGGTGGTGTCTTCAGCGCGTCGCCTGCCCCGCGTCACCTTCGAAGAGATGTTGGAGATGGCGAGCCTGGGCTCGAAGGTGCTACATCCCCGGTCCGTGGAGTTTGCTGGCAAATATGGTGTACCAGTGCGCGTACTCTCAAGCTTTGAGGAGGGCCCGGGCACCCTGATTACCTTGGAGGAGGATGGTTCCATGGAGCAGCCCTTGGTTTCCGGCATCGCCTTTACCCGGGACGAGGCCAAGATCTCCGTCCGGGCCGTGCCTGACGTGCCCGGGGTCGCTTCGTCCCTCCTCGGCCCCGTTAGCGCGTGCGGCATAGAGGTCGACATGATCGTGCAAAACCTCGCGAATGACGGGGGTCAGAACGACTTCACCTTCACCGTGAAGCGGGGCGACTATGATCGTGCCCTGGCGGTGGTGCAGGAAGCCGCCGACGCCCTGGGCGCTGGCCCCGTGGTCGGCGATGCCAAAATTGTGAAGGTGTCCGTGGTGGGGGTGGGGATGCGGTCCCATGCCGGGGTGGCCACGCAAATGTTTGCGGCCCTGGCGAAGGAAAATATCAATATTCAGATGATCAGCACCTCCGAGATCAAGATTTCCGTGGTACTGGACGAGAAATATCTTGAGCTGGCGGTGCGCACGATCCATGACACCTTCGGCCTTGAGCGCCCGGAGGGGGTTGTGTGACGCTGGCTTCTGGCGGTTTTTTTCGCCATTCTTGTGAGATACAACTAAATGACTTGGCGTTTCCTTTGGGGCGCGCCTTGGGGTGGGAGAGGCGCGCGTGTTAATACTGACGCGGAAGGTCGGGGAGTCGGTTTTGATTGGAGACGGCATCAAGGTCTCCGTCCTGGCCGTGAAAGGCAACCAGGTCCGCGTGGGTATTGACGCGCCCAAGGATGTTTCCGTGCATCGGGAAGAGGTACGGGAGCGGTTGGAAGAAGGAAAGAGCCCTTCGTCCGAGTCGTAAGGGTTATATCTCCGTGCCCCCTGGGCATCCGCGTATAGCGTGTTAGAATCGCATCCCCCGGAGAGATGGCCGAGTGGTCGAAGGCGCTCCCCTGCTAAGGGAGTATGGGTTAAAAGCCCATCGAGGGTTCGAATCCCTCTCTCTCCGCCAGCTCAGCTTAAGGCGCCTCAGGGCGCCTTTTTTGTTTTGGGTTCCTGGCAGTGGCCTGCGGTCGGGAAGCGAGGCATGAGAGATGCTGAAGGAACTGGGCCTTGGCGCCCTGCTCTTTATCGCCGGAGATTCGGAGCTTGGGCGCCGGGCAGGCGATGCGCTCATCGCCGATAAGATCGGTGATGCCCTAGAGGAGGGCGGCTTTGATGCCGTTTCCCTCGGGCCCTGGGCCGTAGGTCGAGACGAAGCAGGCTTTTACGTGAATTTTTCCCAGGTGTCCGTGCGTCGGGGCGCGATACGGGTCACCGCTGAGCGTGCGCGCTACCACCCCTTCTCCTCCGCCGTCGCCTTCGAAGCGGGCACGCTTCGGCACGATGGCGAGGAGGGCGTTCCGCGCCTGGCCTGGTCGTTTAGGGAAATTGATCTTGCGGTGGCGGGCTGGCGAAGCATCCGAGTCCTCTCCGCTGACGCCCGAGGCCTTCGGAGCCTAGGCCCGGTGGCAACGCTGATGGCTTACCCCTTACCAGGAACGCTGCAGGCGCCGGAGGCGCTTGATCATCTGCGCTTCCTTTACGAGGATGGAGGACGGTCCTTGGAAGTCTCCTGGGCTGCAGACTCTGCCTGCGCCGCCCTGAGCCTAGCGCCCGCTCAAGGGGTTCCCTTGCTCGAGCTTCGCCCGTTCCTGGCGACTGAGGGGGCAGCGGCGGAGGTGCGAAGTAGCATCGAAGGTTGTGATCACCTGGTCAGCACCGGACAGGCAGGCTTCGCTGCGCTGAACGTGAGCCCCGCGCTACTGGAAATCTTTCTAGAGGAACTGCCCGAGGCCTATACCTACTTGCTTCGGTAGAGCTGGGAGGAGATGGCGGGCGCGGGAGGATTCGAACCCCCGACCTTTCGGTTCGTAGCCGAATGCTCTATCCAACTGAGCTACGCGCCCCGAATGCTCGCTAAGGACTCACTGCGAGAGCGCGGCATTATCTGGGTCTCTCCCGGGTAGGTCAAGGTTTAACCCCGGGGGACTTCACGGTTTTTACCTATTTCGTCCGCGCTGGTTTTAAGGACACGTCAGCGGTCTTTGATAGAATAGGCGGCTGAGGTCTAAGCTAGGAAAGAGTATTGAACGTGCGCCTGATTGCGTGCCGAATTGGGTTCGGTGCGCTGCTGATCATTTCGTCTGCCTTTGCGCAGGCCGTCCCCGGGGATAGCGCCCTGGTGCGGCCCCTGCGCGTGACCACTTTGCCGGACGGCTTCCGGCTTGATGGTCGCCTCGAGGAAGCGGTTTGGGCCGACGCGCCAGTGGTCAATGAGTTCTCCGTGGTTGAGCCCGATACTCTGGCTGCGCCGCCCCTCGAATCTACCATCCGCATGTTCTACACGGACCGGGGCCTCTACGTGGGTTTCCATGGAAAGCAGGCCGCGGACACGCTAGTGGCGCGCCTCTCTCCGCGAGATCAACGCATCGCCCGGGATTCCTTCTCCATCACCGTGGACCCTACGGGGACCGGGCTCTTTGGCTACTGGTTTTCCGTTGCCCTTGGGGACTCCCTGGCCGATGGAACGGTGCTCCCGGAGCGTCAGTTCAGTAATCAGTGGGATGGCCCCTGGAACGGTTTTAGCGCCGTCACCGAAGACGGCTGGAGTGCAGAGCTGTTCCTGCCCTGGTCCATGATGGCCATGCCCAAAAGCGGGGACGACCGCACCATTGCATTCTATGCCTCCCGGCAGGTGGCCTATCTGAATCAGCGCTGGGGCATTCCGGCCCTCCCGAGCACCACGCCGCGCTTTATGTCGGCCCTGCGGCCCGTGCGCATTCAGGGCATTCAACCGTCGACCCAGCTCACCCTCTACCCCTTCTCCGCGGCCACCTACGACGCCGCCGAGGGAGATCTCGAAAGCAAGGTCGGCTCCGATATCTACTGGCGGCCGAGTTCTAATTTGCAGTTCTCCGGTACGCTTAATCCCGATTTCGGGACCGTCCAGCAAGACGACCTCGTGGTGAACCTTTCGGCCTTCGAGGTGTTCTTCAGCGAACGTCGGCCCTTCTTCCTCGAGGGTCAGGAGGTGTTCAATACCTCTCCCCGGAGCACGGGGAACTATCGCAATGGCCCCCAGATGACGCTGCTGAACACGCGGCGCATTGGCGCGCCGCCGCCCCTTCCGGTGGATGACCGGGTCGAAAGCTTTTTAGAGACGGATCGCAATCGCCTGAGCGATCTCGCCGGCGCCGCTAAGGTCACGGGGCAGCAAGGGGCCTTTCGCTTTGGGGCGCTCGCGGCCCTGGAGCAGGATACGGAGGTCAGCGGCACCGACGCCCTGGACACCCTCCTGGATTATCAAGTTAAAGGTCGCCGCTTTGGCGCCCTCCGGGGCCTTTGGGAGTCCGCCTCCGGCGGCCAGTACCGGGGCCTTGGGGCCATGCTGACGGGCGTCGGTAAGCCGGGAGAGGATGGTCTAGCGGGAACGGTTGATGGGCACTGGCTCTCGAAGGGCGGGGTGTGGAAGTTCGATGGCCAGCTCATTGGCTCCCAGGCTGACGATCGCTTTGGCTTAGGTCTGGCTAGCGATTTGGTGTACACCCCAAGGAAGGGGCGGGTGCATAACTTTGCCCTCGATCTTCTCGATCGGCACATCGACATCAATGATTTTGGCTTCCTAAGACGTAACGATACCGCCCAGCTGCGCTATCGCTACGAGGAAACCCGCTCCGATCTCAGCCACGTGCGCGATCGGACCACGACCCTTCGCGGCTTCTACGGTTGGAATTGGCAGGGGCAGCAGATCAGCTCAGGGATCATCGCCGAGCGGGAGTGGACCCTCCTCAATTTGTCTCGGGCCCGGGTCGAGCTTGGTTACCGGCCCGAGCGTTGGGATGACCGCAACAGCTTTGGTAACGGCGCGTTTAAATCCGAAGGGCGGGCGACGGGGGAGTTTTTCGTCGGCACCAACGAAAGCTTACCCCTCGTGGGCGGAGTCTTTGGGGGTTTCGAGCAGGAGACGCTCCAAGATTGGTCCTACAGCGGTGGCGTTTTTATGGTGTGGCGCCCCGGAGATCGCTTCAATGCGCGCATGCGCATGGAGGTTCGGCGTCGAAATGGCTGGGTTCTTCACGACGAAGACCGGCGCATGACCAGCTTTGATGCCGAGCAAATAGCCCCGCGCATGACCCTTGAGTACTACTTCTCTGCGCGCCAACAGCTTCGGGCGTCCATGCAGTGGATTGGGCTCCGGGCGAAGGAATCGGACTTCTATGAGATTGCCCCGAGCGGCCGTCTCATCGATGCGGAACAACCCACGGCCCCCGGGGCTCAAAACTTCTCGATCTCCAACGCCATTCTTCAGCTGCGCTATCGGTGGGAGATCGCCCCGCTCTCAGATCTCTTCGTGGTCTACAGCCGCGGCGGCTCCCTGGACGATCCTGCGGGTCGGGGCTTTGATGAGCTTTTCAACCGTAATTTTGCGGAGCCCGATCAGGACCAGCTGGTGGTGATGCTTCGCTATCGCATGGGGTCCTAGGGCCCATCCTGTCCAAGGGCAAGGGTAAGCACAAAGCCTGCGGGGCCGCGATGAACCGGGGCAAGGCGCACCGTTCCCTCCCCCGGCGTGCTTCGCGTCAGGCGCCAGGGATCAGCCGTTGCCCCGAGCCGGCCTAGGCCGCTCAGCCCGCGCCCGTCGGCTTTTAAGGCCGCTTCCAGAGCCGTCCAGTTTCCCGTGAGCTTTCCGTAGGGCCCCCGCCCTTCTTCCCAGGGAAGGCGCTGGGCGAGGCGTGCTTTCGGATTTCGTCGATCTCGCTCGCAGTCCACCCCAAGGCGGATTCCAAAACCTGAGGCCCAGGCGACCAGGACGAGCCCGTCGCTGTGGGTGATGCTGACGGCGTAGCGCCGACCCGTGGCACTGCGAAGTCGGGGGCGGCGTCGATGCCGCAGGCGAAGGCGCTGGTGTTTGGGCCCCTGGGTCCTTAAAAGCCCAGCGGCCACGCGCTGAGCTTGGGTAAGGGGCCGGTCATGGCGAAGGCCGGCGCGGCGCGATGGGAAGGGGGCAGGGCTACGTTCTGGCGCCCAAGCCAAAAAGATGGTGGCCGATCCCAGGCGCTGCTTCGCCTGGCCCGCACGATGCTTCATGGGTAGAGGCTGCTAAGCCCGGCGTCGAGGCTGATCTGCGGCGTCCATCCCGTGCGGGCGCGAAAGGCGCTGCTGTCGCAGGACCAATCTTCAAAGGTGAGTTCCCGCACCTTGCCGGGGGTAAGCATGGGGTCGTCGCCGAGCGCCTTGGCGCTGAGCGTGGTCCCGAGGGAAAGGAGATAAAGGAGCGTCTTGGGCACGGGAATGACCCGGACCCGGTCGCCCCGGAGACGGGCCGCGGCGGCCGCGATTTCGCGCCAGCGGTAGCCTTGGGCTCGGGCATCGGCGAGAGGGTAGGGACCTGCCTCCCCTGGCGTGGTGCGCATGGCGAAAAGCAGGGCGTCTACCAGGTCATCAATGTGTAGCAGGCTGACGCGCCGGTTCCCCACGGGCCGGGGCAGCATGCCCTTCATGGCCTGATCCAGCAGGGGCTTCAATTCCCGATCCCCGGGGCCGTAGACCGCCGTGGGACGCAAAATGAGATCTCCGTCCTGGCCACGGGTGGTGACCAGAAGCTCGGCGCTGCGCTTGCTGGCGGCGTAGTCCGACAGCTGGGGTTGGGCCGCAGCGAGGGTGGAAACGTGGATTAAGCGGGCCTTCGGAGCCGCCGCCGCCATGGCGTCGAGGAGTGCCGCGGTGCCGTCAACGTTGACCGCATCGAAGGCTCGGCGCGAAGCGCCGCGCACAGCCCCGGCGCAATGGACCACCCAGGCCGCATCCCGGACGAGGGTTCGGAGTGCCACGTTCGAGGATAGATCCCCGCGCACCACGGTTACCGTGTCTGGAAGCCGGCTGTCCGCTTGCCGGGACAGGGCGCGGATCACTTGTCGACTTGGCTCAAGCCGCTGGCAGAGCGCCCGGCCAATAAATCCCGTTGCACCGGTTATGGCGATGGGGCCAGGAAGGTCGCTGAGGAAATCGCTGTTCACGGCGTCTCCGAAGCAGCGCCAAGGGCCAGTTCGAGGCTTGGGTCTTGGTCGAGGAAGAGCTGCTTCGCTTTGGCTCGAGAGAGCTTGCCTGAGGTGGTGCGGGGGAGCGCGTGGGGGGCCACGCTATGGATCTGCGCTTCTACCCCAAAGGCGGTTTGTACGGCCCGGCGCACCGTCCGCAGGAGCGCCTGACGCTTCTCCTCATCCCGTTCTCGACATTGGAGTAGCACCACGAGCTCATCGTGCTCCGGCCCTTCAACGGTAAAGGCGGCGGCGTCTCCGGTACGCCCCTCCGCACTCCGTTCGGCGGTCAGTTCGAGATCCTGGGGCCAGAGATTGCGCCCATTGACGATAAGAAGATCCTTGCGCCGCCCGGTCACCACAAGAGTGCCGCCTCGCAGGTAGCCAAGATCCCCCGTGTCTAACCAGGCCCCGTGCAGGGAACTGCGATCGAGCCCGGTTTCCGTGAGGTAACCCTCCATGGTGCTCGGGGTGTGGAGGAAGATGCTGCCCAGCACGCCATCGGCGCAGGGGGCGCCGGAGGGATCCCGGATTTCGATCTCATAGCCTGGAAGCGCCTCCCCGCAGCAGGTAAAGCGGAGGCTGTCGGGGCCCTCGGCAGGCTTGGCGATACCCTCCCGTTCCCGGGCAAGGCGATCGATTCGATCGGTCTGCAGGCCTGTTCCCGGCGAGGTAAAACTTACGGCTAGGGAGACCTCAGCCATGCCATAGGAGGGCATGAGGGCTTCGGCCTTGAAGCCTCCCGGGGCGAGGGCCTCGGCAAAGGTTTCAAGGACCTTGGGCCGGATCATGTCAGCGCCGCAGCCTGCGACGCGCCAATGACCCAGGGAGAAGCTTTCCGCATCCCGGGGCCGCAGCCGGCGCGCCGTTAGCTCGTAGCCGAAGGGCGGGGAGAAGGAGATCGTTCCTCCGTATTCGCTAATCAGGCGGGGCCAGAGCCGGGGCCGCATGGCGAATTCCCGGGAGCCCAGGTAGTCGATGCTGGTCTGGCTGGCCATGGGAACCATCACTTTCCCCACGAGCCCCATATCGTGATAGATCGGCAGCCAGGAGCAGAAGCGGTCGCTTTCCGTGATCTTGAGACCGTCGCGAATAATCCCTTGAACGTTGCGAAGGGTGGCGCGTTCCGTCAGCACCGCCCCCCGGGGAAACTGCGTGCTTCCGGAGGTGTACTGCACATAGGCGACCTCGTCCGGGCCAGGGAGGGGCGGAAGCGCGCCTTGGGGGCCCGCAAGTAGGTCTGCCACGGTATGCACGGGGATTTGCGTATCGGCCGCCGCGGCATCGGCGAGGTAGGGCAGGAAGGCTTCCGTGGCCAGGGCGAGCTTGGCGTCGGCGTGGCGCAGGAGCCGGCCAAGCAACTCGATAAAGGGGGCCGTGCCGCCCATGTGGATGCTAGCAGGCAAGGGCACGGGAACGAGGGCGGCCCGCCGCGCGGCAAAAAAAGCGATATGAAAGTCTGGGTGTGTTTCCGCGACGATGCCCACCCGGCTGCCCCGGGGCAGGGCGAGGGCGGCAAAGGCGCGGGCGAGGGCCTCAGCCTGTTCAGCGATCTCGCCCCAGCTTAGAGACGCGCTAAGCTGACCTCGGCCATCAAAAAAATTGACCCCCGTCCCCGACGCCGCGGCATAGGACAGGGCCTCCCAAAGCGTGGGAAAATCACCAAGGCGTAGCGCCTGAGTGCGCGCCGTTGGCATTACCATGGGTAGGTCGGGATGGGTCACGCGGCTCGTCAATCCTTAGGCCCAGAAGGGTATAGCTAAAACCGCACTATTATGCGCCCAAAGCGCTGGCGATGGCATAGGCGGGCAAGCCCGGCCTTCAGAGCGCAGGGAAAGGGAGAATCCATGACGCCGGTGCACTTCGGCATTTTAGCGGCGGAGCGATCGGGCCCGAGCCCCTTTCATGAGGCAGAAGGCGTTTCCCTGAAGACCCTGGTGGATATTGCCGGCGAGCCCATGCTGTCCCGAGTGATTGCTACCGTTTCCGCCGTAGCCCCGGGTGCCCCGGTGCTCTGCGGCCCGGCACGGGAGCAGCGCGCGGATGCCCCTTGGCTTGAGGCAGCGTTGGAGGAGGGCGCGGTCCGCTGGCTGCCCCCGGAGCCCTCCCCAGCACGGAGCGCCGAGGCCCTTTGGTCCCAGGCTGAGGCCGAAGGCTGCGCATTGCTGCTGACCACCGGGGACCATCCCCTCCTCACGCCGGAGACCCTACGTGCCTTTTGGGCGGCGGCGGAGCAGGGCGATCAGGACGTCGCCGTGGGCCTTGCGTTCTATGACGCCGTGCAGGCAGCCTTCCCCCACTCTCGGCGGACCGCTCAGCGCTTCTCCGATGGGGCCTTCTGTGGGACGAACCTTTTTTATTTCCGCGGCGCGGGCGCGAGGGGCGTGCTCACCTTTTGGCGCGAAGTGGAAGCCCTGCGAAAGCGTCCGGATAAGATGCTCCGTACCCTTGGGCTTGGGCTGGCGGCGCGCTATCTGGCTGGGCGCCTGTCCCTGACCTCGGCCCTTGAAGCGCTGAGCGAGCGCACGGGGGCGCGGTGCCGGGCCATTCCCGTGGATGACCCGGACGCGGCGGTGGATGTGGATTCCCTGGACGATCTTGCGACGGTGCGGGCGCGCTTTGCGGCGCGGGCCGCGGAGGCGGCGCGCTCCTAGGGGGTGCCCCCGGGGCGGTTTAGCCGGGTCTCCAGGTGCCAGTTCGCCGTATCATCGAGGCGAAGCCCATCCCCGGCGAGGTGCACCTCGGTCTCCCCGACCGTTACGGTTAGACGGTTGTATCCGGCCTTGCGGCATCCTCGCTCCCCGGTAGCGGAGGCCGAGGGGGCACTGAGTACGGGAATGGTGCCCTGGGGACCGGCGATGCACCGGCTTAAGCTTTCGTGGCAATGCCCGTGCAGTATCAGCTCCGCGCCCGTTTCCGCGAGCAGCGATGCGAGGGCCTTCGCGTCCACGAGGCGCTTGCGCCACTTATCCATCCCGGGCCCGGGCGCATGGTGAACCATAAGCACCCGGGCGTAGCCGGCCGCCCCGGCGGCTCGCAAGAGATCTCTGAGGCGCTGAAGCTGCTCCGTTCCTAGGTTGCCGGTGGCGAAAGCCGGGGGAGCCGCATGGCCACTGTTGACCGTGATGAGGGCCACGGCGCCGCGGAGCTGAAGGCGGGGCCAGGGTTCCTTGTGGTTGGGGAGGTAGGGCGCCCAGAGTCGTTGAAGAGCAGCCTCGGAGCGACTAGGGATGTAGACGTCATGGTTGCCGGGGATCACGCTCACCCTTTCCCCGTCTCCAAGGCTATGGAGCCAGGCCAGGGCCTCGCTCAGCTCTTGTTCATGGCCAATGTGGGTAAGGTCACCGGTAATACACCAATGCTCCGGCGCTTCGGCCTGGGCCGCGCTGACCACCGCATCGAGGGTGGCGCGCTGATGGACGAGGTGCCGCTTGCGCCGCCAGGACATCCACCCGAGCAGCCGCTGATCCCTTAAGGTGAGGGGCGCGATGCCGCGTAAGGTGCTGAGGTGCGGGTCCGAGAGGTGCGCGAGCTTTATACTGCTCTCCCGGGGCGCCGCCGGCAGCACGAGGGGCGTAGGAAGGGTCATGGGCGAGAGGCCAACCAATTGAATCGCATTGCTATCCTTAGTAACGCCGGTAGCGGTCGTAATGCGCGGAAGGCCGCGCTCATCGAGAGCTTCGGTGGCCTTACGGCGGTGCATCAAGAGGTTACCCGATCAGCGGCGGATCTGCCGAGAGCCTTGGAGGCGCTTCTTGCCCGAAACCCCGCCGTCCTCGCAATCAATGGGGGAGACGGCACCGTGCACGCCGTGCTCACGGCGCTCGGGGATCGCCCCGCACCGCCTCTCGCCGTTTTGCCCGCGGGCAGTACCAACATGACCGCCCACGACCTTCGCTGCGGGGGACGCCTTAGCCGTCGTCGGCGAGCGCTCCTCGCCCTCCGAGATTTGCCTCTGGAAACCTGGCCTACCCTGTCCCGCGCGCCCCTCGCCCTGCGCTGCCCCAACGGCCGGGAGCTTCGGGGCTTTTTCTTTGGCATGGGCATGATTGTGCGGGGTATTGAATATTGGCATGCCAGCCTGCGCCATGGCGGCGGCGCCGGAGAGTGGGCAGCAGGGGCCGCGCTGCTACGGGTGGCCCTGGGTATGCTGCGCCGGGAAGCCCCCTTTGATACGCCGGTGCAGCTGCCGGCGGTGCTCGACGGCGATCCCCTGTCCCCGGCGCCCAAGAGCCTTTTTTTGGCTAGCACCATGCAGCGCCTTTTCCTGGGCATGACGCCCTTCTGGGGACAGGAAGCGGGGCCCCTGGCCTGCACCTGGCTGAGTGATCGTCCCCAGGGCTTGGGCTGGCGGCTGCCGGCCCTGCTCTCGGGGCGGGCCCGATTCCTGCCGCCGGCGGCGGGCTTCTTCAGCCGGCGTGGGGAAACGCTGTCCCTCACGGTGGAGGAGCCCTGGGTCATCGATGGCGAGGCCTACACCGATGAAGGAACGCTCACCCTGCGGGCCGCTCTGCCTCGAACCTTCGTGGCCCTCGCGGGGCCGGCCCCCGGGGCCAAGGGGGCTAGATGACCTTCGCGGCTCTAGAACAGCAGGCGAGCGCTGCGCTGCGCCGGGAGCTCGATCGTGCGCCCCAGCCCGCCCTTGAGCCGCTCCTAGGGACTATTGCGGATCGCTATGGGGAAGGGCTCGTGGCGATCCTTTATTACGGGTCCTGTCGCCGGGAAGACACCCTCGAGGGGCTCGTGGATTTCCACGTTATCGTGAAAGATTTCTCCGCCCTGCCCTTGGGCCTGGCCCTGGCGGCGCGCCTGTTGCCGCCGAACGTTTACTACCTTGAGGTGCCTACGGAAGCCGGGACCCTGCGTTGCAAGTACGCGCTCCTGACCCAGCAGCAATTCCTCCGCGGCTGCAGCCGTCTTTCGACCTTCCCCTACTTCTGGGCGCGCTATGCCCAGCCCATGAGCCTCCTTGCCTGCGAGCACGGGGAAACCCGAGCACTCCTCGCCTCGGCGATGCTTGGAGCGGCGGAAACGCTCCTCGTGCGGACCTTGCCCGGCCTCCCCTTGGGCGCCGGGGGAAAGGCCCTTTGGAAAGCGGCTCTGGGTCACACCTATGGCACGGAGCTCCGTCCGGAAGGACCGGGCCGCGGGGACGCCATCATCGAGCGGGACCTAGCCTTTTTCGAGGCGCTTGCCGCCCCCGTGCTCGCCCGGGAGGGTGCTTGGCGCGCCCGCAGCGGCCTGCGCTGGGCGCGCTTGACCTGGGCGCTACGGCGGCTGGCGGGGAAGCCTTTGGCGCTCGCTCGGCTGTTTAAGGCGCTCCTCACCTTTGAGGGTGCGCTGGACTACGCTGCCTGGAAGCTCGAGCGTCATAGCGGTGAGCGGATAACGATTACGCCGCGCCTCCGCCGCTTCCCCTGGCTCTTTGTCTGGCCCGAGCTATGGCGCCTGTGGCGGGCGGGGCGCCTCTAATGGGTGCGCGCCTATGGGTTCTAGAGGGGGGGAAGCCTGGGGATACTTCCCAGCTGCTGAATCTGGCCGAGCGCCTCTCCGTCCCCTTCGAGCGCCGTCGGCTTGTGCCGAAGGCGCGCTGGGTTCTGGGCAAGCCCCCGCTCCTTCCTAGCCTTTATCCCTTTGATCGGACTGCTTCCGATCCCCTAGAGCCCCCGTGGCCCGAGGTGATCCTGGTTGCCGGGCGCCGGCCCACCATGGCCGCGCTTTGGGTGCAGCGGCAAAGCCAGGGCCGGACTAAGCTGGTGATCCTCGGGCGGCCGAAGGGCTATCGAAAGCGCTTTTCCCTCATTCTTGCGCCGCCCCAGGCCCTTGTCCCCGAAGCGCCGGACGTGCTGGCCCTGGAGGCCCCGCTCTTTGTCCCGAAGGCGCCGGCCCTGGACCCGAGCACTCAGGCCTTGGAGGACGACCTGCGCGCCTTGCCCCGGCCGCTGACCGCGGTGATGCTCGGGGGCGCCACGCGACCCTACCGGTTTGATGAAGCCGTGCTCACGGACCTGCTGGAAATGTTGGCCCAGCGGCCCGAGTTGTCCCGCGGTACGCTCTACTTCTGCGGCTCCCGGCGCACAGCGCCCGTAGTGCTTGACGCCCTAGCCCAGCGCCTACCGCCCGGGAGCCGGCTTTACCGCTGGCAAGAGCAGGATCCCGCGAATCCCTATGAGGCCCTGAGGCGCCAGGCCGATCAGCTCGTTGCCACCAGCGATTCCCTTTCTATGCTCATGGAATTGAGCGGCGACGGGGCACCCTTGGGCATCTATCCCCTTCCAAAAACGGTAGACTGGCGCGAGCGTTTGGAACGGCTCGTGGGCGCTTTCCCGCGCCTAGGGGCTCTGCGCGCCTCGGCCGTGGCGCGGGGCATTTTGCCGGCCCCACGGAACCTCGATGCCGTGGCGGAGGCCCTCGTGGCTTCGGGCGCAGCCTATCGTCTTGGGGAAGGGTCGGGCCCTTCGGGTCAGGCGGGAGGCATCAGCGGGGAGCGGGCGCTAGCAAAGGCCTGCGCCGCGGTTGAAGCACTTCTTGCGGAAAGCGCGCCCAAGGCGCACCACACTGTTTTGGGGGATCCATGACTGATGCTTTGCTAACTCTGCGCCGCAGCCTCGAACGCGGGGGTGCCCTGCTGATGAGCGATCAGCACCGGGTACGCCTGGAGCGCTGGGTTCGGGGGGGCTTGGAAGCGCGGCGCCTCCGCCAGGCCGATGCCGCCGTGGTGTCCTTTGGGAAGGCCGGGCGCACTTGGCTCCGGGTCATGCTGTCCCACTTTTACCGGGCGCGCTATGGCATCGACGAGCCGATCCTTTTTGAATTCGACAATTTGCACCGCTTGAACCGGGCTATCCCCAAGCTGTTCTTCACCCACGACAACTATCTTGGGGATTGGACGGGCCAGGGACGCACCAAGGCGGATTACTTCCCACGCCCCGTGCTCTTTCTGGCGCGCCATCCCGCAGATACGGCAGTTTCCCAGTATCATCAGTGGGCCCACCGCATGCGGCCCCATAAGAAGTTACTGAATCAGTATCCGCCTCACGGTGAGGCGCTTTCCCTCTTCGAATTTGTGATGGGAGAGGGCGGGGGGGTTCCGCGCATTGTGCGGTTCATGAATGATTGGGCCGAGGCCTTCCCGAAGACGCTCCGTCATCAAGTGGTGCGCTATGAAGATCTGCGCGCCGAAACGACGGAAACGCTCGCTTCCGTGCTGGCCTTCCTTGGGGCGCCGAAGGATCCAGAGGCCGTGCAGGCGGCGGTGGATTTTGCCTCCTTTGAGCGCATGAAGGCTCGAGAGGCCACGGGGGAGCGCATGGCCGGAGCGGGGGACCGGCTCACCGCTGCCGACCCGAATAACCCCGACTCCTTCAAAACCCGGCGGGCGAAGGTGGCGGGCTACCGCGACGATTTCACCGCAGAGGAACTGGCGGAGATCGACCAGTACATTGACACCCATCTCCATCCCCGCTTCGCCTACGGGCGCGGGCAAGAGAACGGCTGAAGGGGCCCTGGCTATGGCTAAACCGTGCGTCTTTATCCACACCAACCATAAGCAGATCCTGGGGGCGAAGGTGGCGCGCTGGGCGCTCAAGCGTCAAGCCGCGGACCCCGAGGCCTTTGACGTGGCCTTCATCGATACTCGAGATTACCCCGTGTTCGCTGAGCACGAGGGCCAGGCATACCTCCGCGACGGCGTGGAGCGGGTGTGGCTGAATGAGGATTTGCAGTCCTTTACGCCGTTGCGCTTTATGCCCCCGAAGCTCATGGGCTATGAGGGGCGGGCCGTGGTGATGGATCCGGACATTTTTGCCCTCGGGGACATCACGGCCCTCCTCGAGCGGGATATGGACGGCAAGGCGATTCTGTGTCGGAAGCGCTCCGGTCCCAAAGGCGCCATTGATAAGTGCTGGGCCTCCAGCGTCATGCTGTTGGATTGCGCCAAGCTTACCCATTGGGATGGGGAGCAGGGTTTCCGGGAGCTCTTCGCACGCACCCGGGATTACTCCCAGTGGGTCTGCCTGAAGCTCGAAGATCCCAATACGATCGGGGTGCTCGAGCCGGAATGGAACGACTTTGACCGGCTGACCGCCGCTACCCAGCTGCTGCATACCACGCGGCGCATGACCCAACCCTGGAAAACCGGGCTTCCCGTGGATTGGCGCCCAGCGGAACGCTTCCGAGCCTTCCCGCCCCTGGGGTGGCTTATGCGGGCCCGGCGGAAGTTCTTCGGGGAGTACGCCTTTCTTGGGAATTATCGGCGCCATCCCGATGCCAATCAGGAAGTGCTGTTCTTTGGCTTGCTGAAGGAGTGCCTCGCTCAGGGCGCTATCACGGAGGAGGAGCTGCGGGCGGAGATGGCCGCGAACCATCTTCGGCACGACGCCTTCGAGGTGCTCGAGCGCACCCCGGACCTCGCACCGCCCCCGGCGCCGCCCCTTGCCCTGAGCGCCTAGGGCCCAGGATTCATCAGGCGCTCAAGCGCGCTCAGGGCCGCTTCGAGGCTGGCCTCGGGGAGGACCGCGGCCGCCGGGGAGGGGGTCGGCAGGGGTCCGCTCTCCAGGGCGGCTAGGGTCCAGAGCCCACCGGTAGCTTCCCACTGATTCAGCAGGTTCCGGGTGTTCCGGCGAAATCGTTGGGGCGCAAGGCGCTGGGCGAGGCGATGGGTCGCGCTCTCCCAGCGAAGGGACCAGGGTTCCGGAAGCGCTGCGTAGGCCGTGATGCAGCCGGCGCTCATGGCCTCCAAGATCATCGACATGCTGTCCCCCGTGACCACGGCGAGCTTTCCTTCCCTAAGCCAGCGCTCCAGGGGGCTCGGCGCGCCCTGCGCCTGGTGCCACCAAAAGCCCTCTGCCCCCATGCCTTCCCCGTTGTCGGCGTCCCGTAGAACTTCAGCCACCGCGGCTTCCACGGCCTTCGGAGTGCGGGGACTTGTGCTGATGCGCGGTCGGAGCCCCTCGCGAGCGCACAGGGCGATAAAGCGCTGCACGAGAGCCACGGCGAAGGCGGGGGGGAGGGCCTGGGCGCCGGAGGGTCCGCCCAAGAGCAGCAGTCCATGGTGCCGGGGGGTGAGGGGCGCAGCGGAACCCGCGGCGGCGCCCAGGGGTGAGGGCAGGCAGACCACGGAGCCCAGCGTGGGATCGAGGGCGTATTGGGCCGTGGTGAGCGTGAGGTCGAGCTGTCTTGGGTGGGTCCAGGGCCTACCCAGGTGCACAATTTTGCTGCGCCCGCCGCTCGCTCGCCGAATCCATCGGGCCACCGCTTCGTTGCGTCGCCCGGCGGTAAGCACGAGGTCCGGCCAGGGGGGCGTCAGCGCAGCGCGAAAGGGCGCTTGCACGGCAGCTAGGCTCGCTTGCCGAGTCAATTGGAGCCAAAGATCCCTGCCGTTAAAGGCGAGGGCCTTAGCCGCGCCTTCCCAGCCAAAGCGAGCCGTGGCGCCCGCCCCAAGGGTTTCGAGCTGACGGTTGTCGCCCGCCTTTTGCCCAAGGAGGGTCCAGTAGCGTAGGGGCCTTGGCAAGCGTGCACTCCCCCGGAACGTCCCAAAGGCCGTTACACTACACCACTTAGGCGCGCGAGCGCCGGATGGCAGGGCGGGAAACGGCGTCTTGATACTCGATCACTACCTATTACGGCAGGTGCTGGGCCCCTTCGTGTTGGGCGTGGCCCTGCTGTGCGTGGTCTTCGCAGCCTTTGCCGGATCCAACGTCCTCGCCGATGCTGCAGCCGGGTCCCTGGCGCCGTCCGTGGTTTGGAAGCTTATTGCCCTCAAGCTCCTCGTGGCCGGCGAGGTCATCGTGCCGTCGGCGCTCTTTTTTTCTGTGCTCTTTGTCTTTGAACGACTTAGCCGGGACCGGGAGCTGGTGGCCATGATGGCCGGTGGGGTCGCGGGCCTGCGCCTGCTTTTGCCCTTGGCCCTTGCCGGGGCCATTGCTGCGGTCCTGGTCGCCCTCCTGTCCCTCGAGCTTCGCCCCTGGGCCTATCGAACCAGCTACCTCCTCGAAGATTTGGCGACGCGCCCAGACGTGAGCACCATGCGGGCGGGGCGCTTTTATGCCCTCGGTCCTCAGTTGGTGGTCACCGCCAATGGCGTGGATGGGGAGGGGCGGACGCTCCAGGACGTCTTCGCGCGACAGCAGGAGGGGGAAGCGCTTCAGCTTATCCGCGCCGAGGCCGCCCATCTGGCGCCCCCCGATGACGACGGGGTCCAGGTCGTGGAGTTTCGGCGGGGTGAGATGCTCACGCTGCGCGACGGGTTTCAGCAGGGGGACCGGCGCCAGCGCTTTGAATCCCTGACCTATCGGTGGCGCTATGGCGCCGTGCTTGGGCGCCCCGACCATCGCCGTGCCCAGGCTACGGCAGCGCTTCAGCCGTCCCCGGCGCCCAAGGATCGCGCGGAGTTTCAGTGGCGTGTGACCATGCCCGTGCTGGCCTTCGCCATGACCGTTTTGGCCGCGGCCCTGGGCGCGTTCCTTCCGCTGGCCGGGCGCTGGCGCATGGCCGCAGCCGTGGGGCTGTATATCGCCGTATTCTATTTGGCGGCGGCCGCGCAAACGGCGCTAGAGAACGGATCTCTCGCGGCCTTTCCCGGGCTCTATGGCCTGCCCCTGCTCCCCTTGCTGGCGGCGGTGGTGGTGGCCTTCCTTGGACGGCGCCTCGCGTGAAGGGCTTCACAAAAGCGGATCGCTACGTCGCCGTTGCCGTGCTCAAGGGCTATGGGCTCGTGACCACCGTGCTCCTCGTGCTGTTTTCCCTCTTCGCCTTCCGGGAGGAGCTCGAAAGCGTGGGTGCCGGCGCCTACAACGCTCTGGGCGCGCTGCTCTTTGTGGCGATGACCACGCCCGCGCGCATCCTTCGCCTTTTGCCCTTCGTGACGCTCCTGGGGACGGCCTATGGGCTCTGGCAGCTGGCGCGGCGCAGTGAGCTATTGGTGTTGCGGGCCGCCGGCGCATCCCTGCCGCGGATGGCCCTGGCGACCCTTCTGCCGGGCATGCTCATTCTTTTAGCGACTCCGGTGATGCACGAGTACCTCTCGCCCCGCCTGTATGCGGGGGCAACCCTCGCTCGGGATCTCGCCCTAGGGCGGGCCGATGAGGTGGCCGGGCGAGGCTTCTGGTCCCGTTCCGAGCGCACGCTCATTGAGGTTGGAGGGTTGGAGCACGGGCGCGTGCCTACGAATTTGCGCATCTACGAGCTGGGGGAAGACGCCACCGTTCGCTCGGTGATTCTGGCGGCCTCCGCCGATCCCCTCCCCCAGGGCACCTGGCGCCTGGTGGAGGCGGAGCGTCGGGTGTTCACGCAGGACGGCATGGTCCGCACCGCGGCCCCGGCGGAATGGCGGCCCTGGTGGGTGGATGAAAGCTTCCTTCGTGCGCCCCCCGTGGACAGCTTGTCCTTCTCGGACCTTTCGGGCTACGTGCGCTATCTCCAGGAGACGGGGCAGCCTTCGGCACGCTGGGAGCTCGCCTACTGGCGCATGTGGGCCCTCCCCCTTACCGCCGTGCTGCTGGGCTTACTTGCCCTGCCCATGGCACAGGCCACGGCGCGGCAGGGGACGGCCCGTTATGCGGGCCTCGCACTGGGGACGGGCCTTGCTTACTATTTCCTCGAACAGTTGCTGAGCAACGTTGGCCTTGTGGCCCAGCTGCCGGCCCTTGGCGTCGCTTTCCTGCCGCCCCTTGTTCTTCTGGGGCTCGTGGGCGTGGTGCTTCGCCCCAGCACGTGATTTGCCTCTCTAAAGAAAGGAACGGTTTTGGCCATTTTTAAACGCTTTATTCAACGCTATCCCGGGCAGAGCGCGCTGCTGATCTTTGCCCTGCTCCTGTCCGGGGTCGCGAACAGCGTGGGCCTGTCTGCGCTCCTTCCCGTGCTGAACCTGGCCTTTGAGAGCGAGGTTCCCGATTCCGGGGTTGAGCGCGTGGCCATCGATGCGCTCCGGGCCCTTGGGCTCAATCCGGAGCTGGGCCTGCTGCTCATGGTGATTCTAGGCGCCATCGTCATGAAGAATCTCATGGTGCTGTTTGCGGAAGCGCGCATTGGCTATATCGCTGCGGACGTGGCCACGGGGCTCCGCCTGCGCCTATTGCAGGGCATTCTTCGCTCTCGCTGGACCTACTTTGCGGGCCAGTCCCCGGGAAAGCTGGCGAACGCCATGAGCACGGAAGCCTACCGGGCCTCCCTTGCCTATGTAATGGGAGTGCGGGTGCTGGCCCTGGCCATTGAATCGCTCATCTATGGGGTGTTTGCCTTTGCCGTCTCCTGGGAAGCGACGGTCTTTGCTGCCGGCGCCAGCGTGGTCATCCTCCTTCTGTCCCGAAGCCTGGTGCGCATGGGCCGAGATGGCGGCGTGTTGCAAACCCAGTGGTACCGCCAGCTTCTTGCTTCCCTAACGGACACGCTGCAGTCCGTTAAAAGCTTTAAGGCTATGGGGCGGGAGCACCTTGCGGACAACGTGCTCAGCGAAGAAACGAGCGCGCTACGCGGCGCGCTGCGACGGGAAGCGCTGGCCACGGCCTCCCTCGAGTCGGCCCAGGAACCGATGTATGCCCTGGTCATCGCCGGGGGTATCTACTTCGCCTTTTCCCTCTTTGATGTGCAGATGGCCACCGCGACCTTCCTGATCCTGGTGCTCGCCAACCTGCTCAAGCAGGTGGGAAAGGTGCAGAAGCAGTATCAGCGCATGGCCATCTACGAATCGGCCTTTTGGGCCTTGGATGAAACCATCAGCGATGCCGAGAGTAAGGCTGAGGTGATGGAAGGTACCCAGCCGCCGCACTTCGATAAGGAAATCACGCTAGAGGGGGTGACCTTCAGTTACGGCGATCACAACATTCTGTCGGAAACCTCCCTGTCCATCCCCGCCGGAGCGCTGACCTGCCTGGTTGGGGAGTCGGGCTCGGGCAAAACCACGGTCACCGATTTAGTCATGGGGCTTGTGCGGCCCACGGTGGGGGCCGTGAAGGTGGACGGGACGGACCTGCGCGATATCGACCTGGCGGCCTGGCGCCACCAGATTGGCTATGTGCCCCAGGAGACGCTGCTGCTCCACGACACGGTGCGGCGTAACGTCACCCTCGGGGAAGGGGGGGTGAGCGACGAGGCGGTAGAGAAAGCCCTGCGGGCAGCGGGGGCCTGGGATTTTGTCAGCGCCTTGCCGGAGGGCTGGGACACGGTGGTGGGGGAGCGGGGAACGCGCATCTCCGGTGGGCAGCGTCAGCGAATCATGATTGCCCGGGCCCTGCTTGGGAATCCGCGCCTGCTGATTCTGGACGAGGCCACGAGCGCGCTCGACCCCGAATCGGACCGGGCCATCGCCGATACGCTGTGCGCCCTCCGCGGTTCCCTAACGCTCCTCGTGGTCTCCCACCACAGTTCCCTGTCGAGCGCCGCGGACCTCGTTTATCGCGTGACCCGAGGCGCCGTGGCCTTGGCGCCGAGCAGCGAGGACTCGCCCGCTTAGGTCCGCAGGAGCGCGGTGATCCGCGCAAGGGTGGCGTCAAGCTGGGGTGCTGCGACATCGCCCTGGCCCCAGGCCTCAGGGGGGATAGGCGTGGGGCTGAAGGCGAACTGGGGCTGGTCCCGAAGTCCCTCAAATACGCAGCGAAGATCTCGGCTGAGGCGCTGGGGCCCTAGGTGGAAGAGGGCGCTGTAGGCTAGGCTCTGCACCGATCGATCCCGGGGCCGTCCCGATCCCCGCTGGGCCATATCCCCCAAGTCAAACACTCGAACCGCTTTACCCGTGCCGAGCGCTTCCGAGAGCATGGCAATGCTGTCCCCCGTGACCATGAGGGCTCCGGCCCGGGCGAGGATGGCTCGGTAGGGATTGGGGCCCGAGCCCCAGGGGAGAAAGCGGTCCTGGGGTCGCCAGGGATGGGCGGCGAGGCGCTCCACCGCCGCGGTTGGCGTGCGGGGACTGGTCGTCACCCAAAGGGCGCGATCTCCGGCCAGGGCCTGGGCCTCCGCGAGGAGGCGCCGGGCGCTTTTCGGTCCTAGCGTATAGGGGCCGCTGGGCCCGCCCATGAGCACCCCGAGCGCCTCCCCTGCCTTCGCTCCTTCCTCTCCTAAGGTGAACGCATCCTCAGCCTTCCGAGCGGCGTCTAGCGCGGACTCGCTAAGGCCATGAAGCGTGAGGGGGTTCTCCAGCACCTTGGGATGGGCGGGTCGTCGATACTGGGGCGTAGTTACCGTGAGGGAAAAGGCGTCCGGCGGGGCCCAGGTACGTCCAAGAAAAACGGTCATGCCCTCGGGGCTTTGCTGGGCAAGGGCCCGGGCGAGGGCCTCGTTGCGCAGGGCTGCGCTGATGATCAGATGCCGCTTTGCGCTGGGCAGCGCCAGGGGCGCAGCGCCCCGACCGCTGACCTGATGCATAAGGCTAAGGAGATTGGCCTGAGGAAGGCGCCAGCGCGGGGTGAGGGTCTCTAGGGGCGCCCCTAGGTGGTGGCTGAGGGCGGCCGCAAGGGCTTCTATTTGCCCGTTTTCCCCTGCGCGATGGCTGCGCAGCGCGACAATCGCGAGGGGCGCCGCCATCGGAGATCGCGCTTAGGCGTAGGCGGTCGCCGCGGCCCGAGGCTGATCGAAAAGACGCTGAGCCACAGCGGCGTAGCCTTCGATAATCTGTTCCACCTGCTCATCGGTGTGCGCAGCGGAGAGACTGCAACGCAGCAGGCTGAGGTTCTTCGGCGCGCCCGGGGGCACGACCAAGTTCACATAAACACCCGCGTCGAGAAGAGCTTGCCATGCGGCGGCGGCTTGCTCCGGGCTATCCATAAGGCTGGCGATAACCGGGCTAGGCGCTGCGCCGAGCTTAAATCCGAGGCTCGTGAGCCCTTCGTGCACGCGCTCGCAGTTCTTCCACAGCTGGCTCCGAAGCGCTTGCCCCTGGGCCACGCGCTTGAGGGCGGCGCGGGTGGAGGCAATCACCGAGGGGGTGCTGGATGCGGTGAACATGTAGGCGCGAATCTGGCTGCGCAGCGGCGCGACGTCGTGCTTTCGGCTTGCGAAGAAGCCGCCGACGCTGCCGAGGCTCTTGGAGAAGGTGCCGGTAACGAAGTCGATCTCGTCTTCGATGCCAAGGGTTTCCGCGAGGCCTCGACCCGTTTCTCCCATGATTCCGAAGCTGTGGGCGTCATCCAAAAGGAGGAAGGCGCCGTGGCGCTTCACCACTTCGCAGAACTGATCGAGGGGGGCGACATCCCCGAGCATGCTGTAGAGGCTTTCCACGATGACCAGGGTCCGGGCGCAGCGGTCGCCGAGGCGACGCAGGCGCTTGTCTAGGTCCGCGGGGTCGTTGTGGCGGAAGCGATAGATTTCGGCGCCGGAAAGCTTGGCCCCTTCGTAGATGCTGGCGTGGGAGTCGGCATCGAGCATGATGACGTCCCCGGGCCCTGCGAGGGTGGAAATTGCGCCTACGTTGGCTACATAGCCGGTGGTGAAGGCAATGGCCGACCGCGTGCCCAGGAAAGCGCTGAGCTCCCGCTCGAGCGCGGCGTGCCCTGCGTAGGTGCCATTGGCTAGGCGGGAACCCGTGGTCCCCGTTCCGTGGGTGCGCACCGCCTGGGCCGCAGCCTCGATGCAGGCGGGGTCAAAGGTGAGGCCGAGGTAATTATTCGTGCCGGCCAGGATGACGCGCTTGCCTTCAATCCTACCTTCCGTCGCTGACCCCGTGACGTCGATGGTCGCGCCGATGGCGTTGACGCCGAGCTGGCCAAGCTGGTCTTGGAAGTCTCGGGCCGCATCTAGCTTTTGGAGAAGGCTCATGGGCAAGTCGCCTAAGTTAGGTTCTGAATCCGCCGGGCCAGGTCCGCAATGGTGCGCACGTCGCCAAGCTCATTAATCGGGAAAGCCACGTCGAAGCGGTCTTCAAGCGCTTCAATCAGTTCCATCACGTCCAGGGACGCCAAGCCAAGCTCGTCTATCAAATCACTTTCTGGAGGAACAATGGAGCCTCCAGCGTGTGACTGAGCCAGCAGCGTCTGAATTTCAGAGACGCATTCGTCGTAACTAATCATGCGTAATGGATTCCTCGGACGCCGTCTCCGCTAACTAAGCTGATGCAGCGGCGCCCATGCTTTCCCCAAAGCGCCTGCAGTTTGTCATCTAAATGCCTGACTTACAACAGGACTTTTTTCTAACCAGGCGACCTGGGACGAATAGAGGAAAGTCTGAGGGGCCGTCCCTGACTCTGATGTGAATCAGAACCTCAGAAGTGTTTCACAGCCGTCGCAAGGCGCGCGGCGGTGAAACAATTGAGAAACAATGGAGAGAAAGCTTAGGCGTACTCTTCCGTAGGGTCGGGGAACTCTAGGTGGCGCCGAAGGAGGTGCGTTAGGCCGTAAAAGGGCAGGGTATCGGCGAGGGCCACGGCCATCTTAAAGAGGTAGTTACTCACCATCAGGGTGAATAGGGTGGCGAGGGCCATGTCTCCCGCGAGGAAGGCGGCGCCAAAGGTCACGGCGATCACCATGAAGGAGTCCACTAGCTGGCTGATGAGGGTGGAGAAGTTATTGCGCACCCAGAGATGCTTCCCCTTGGTCACGCGTTTCCAGAAGTGAAAGAGCTGCACATCGCAGAACTGCGCCGCGATGTAGGCGAGCATGGAGGCAAAAACCGCCCCCGAGGTGCAATAAAAAAGTAGCTGGTAGAACTCGATGGTGCCTTCCACGGTGGTGCCGTTGGGCAAAAAGACGCCCTCCGCCAGGCGCAGCTGCTGCCACGGGGGCATGGCTTCCGGGCCCACGGAAGGAAGGGCCTGACCGAGCCAAAGGGTCCCGAGGATAAAGAAGTTTAGCCCCAGGCCCACCCACACTAAGAAATTGGCCCGGGCGCGGCCGTAGAGCTCGGAGATGAGGTCCGTAACAAGGAAGGTGATGGGATAGGGCAGTACGCCCACGGCGAGGCTCATGGGGCCCAGCTCTACGAAGCGCGTAATTCCGATGATGTTCAGCATGGTCATCGCGCACAGGAAAATCCCTGCCAGGATCAAAAACACGCGCTCCCGACGTTCTTCGAGGGGCGGCAGCATGGGGCTCTCCTTCATCTAGCTAGCGTTCAACTTGCCCAAGATTGGCGTGGAGGACTGCGCCATTCACGACCGGGTGGGTCGCGGCCCACACCACCGTTTCGGCGATTTCCTCCGGGGTGATAAGGCGACCGAAGGCGGAAAAGGCCGCCACGGCAGTTGCCCCCTCATCGCCCACGTGGGCCCGGAGCATCTCCGTATCGGTGAAGCCGGGGCATACGCAAGCCGTATGGATTCCCCGACCGGCGAGATCTTGGCAGGTAGCGCGCATAAGACCAATGGTGGCGTGCTTGCTCGTGACGTAGCTCGCGGCGCCGGCAACGGCCTTTTCGCCGAGGGTCGAACCCACATAAATTACCGCAGAGCCCGCCTTCATCTTGGGAATCAGGGCCCCATTCAGGCGGCTCGGGGCCACCACGTTGACTTCGAGCACCTGACGCAGAGCCTCGGCGCGGAGATCGTCTACCGCATCCTTTCGGAGCAGGCCCGCATTGTGGATCAGCACCAACTTCTCCGCCTGCTCAGCCAGGGCTTCAAGGGTCGGGAGGGTTTCCGTGAGCGCGCTTTCTTCCGTGAGGTCGCAAAGGTGTTGAGTAACGCCAGGCACGGGGCAGGGCCGCCGGGAAAGGTTGTGCACGGCCCAGCCGTCGGCGAGGAGCTGGCGAGCAATCTCGGCGCCTATGCCGGCGCTGGCGCCAGTGATTACGGCAAGCTTCATGATGCGCTCCAGTAGCGAGAGGCCCATTGCTCCGTGCCGCTCGAGACCCGCACGCGGAGGCCGGTGATCGCCTCTTGCGGCAGGGAGGGGTCGGAGAGAAGCGCTTCCACGAACCACCCCGCCAGGGCCTCCACGGTGATATTGGCGAGAGGCAGTAGCAGCACGTCCC
>Ga0255760_10000503_pt1 | contig 38822 bp, 42 predicted proteins | sample 071ome_25_FD_179960 | JGI IMG/M metagenome (GOLD analysis project Ga0255760, IMG submission 179960) | Coastal salt marsh microbial communities from the Groves Creek Marsh, Skidaway Island, Georgia - 071410BT metaG (version 2) | ecosystem: Environmental > Aquatic > Marine > Intertidal zone >...
ATTTGGTATTGCTCTAAAATAATTAATCTCTGGAATAGTATAACTGTAATTGATTAATACATATGATGACGTGGCAGCAGAACTCAAAGATTCATCAATTAATGTTGCTACAGAACTATCATATCTACTACCTCCACCATTGCCACCGATGGAACTCGAAGTTTGATCTAATCCGGGAAATCCACCAGCACCGCCAGGAGCTCCACCGGCACCACCGCCTCCGCCGCCTCCGTCACCAGAAACTCTACTAAAACCAGTTGTTCCATCACTAAAATTAGCAGCGGTAAAAGCACCATCAACGAAAGACCCTGCATTACCACCATTTCCACCACCAAAACCCCAAGAACCACCACCACCACCGCCGCCAGCACCAGCAGCAATTATCCACTTACTATCCGTATCACTATAAATGGCCGATGCACCACCTCCTCCACCGCCAGTTCCAGAACATCCAGTTGCATAACCACCATCACCACCATCAGCAACATCTGGAGAAGAACCACCACCAGTAATCCGATCAAAACAACCGCTACCCTGAATAGCAGATGTAGTGGGAGAATAGCTCGTTAATGTTATTCCAGTAAAATCTGCTAACTGAAATGTCCCTTGTCTTGCACTACCACCCGAACCGCCAGGACCACTAGTGTCACTACCACCAGATGCACCAATACCACCTACTATGGATATGAATATATCATATGCCGATGATGGAATTGTGAGTGTTTGTCCGTTTGTCTGAACTTGAGAATATGAACGGGTAGCCATATCTTTACCTTACAAATTAAAGTAATGCGAATGATGTTGACCCAACGCCAACAGCATTAAACACTAATGTGGTTCCTTCTACGTATATTTGGATGGCAGTGGATCCAGTGCTAACAAAACCCTGGGGAGCAGTAATAATTCCTGCTGGATTCGAAAACAGGAACCCATTGGCAACAATATCACCAGTTACTTTAAGATTTCCAGATACTGCCAAATTATTGGTATTAATATCGCTGGTTGCCTGACTATATCCAATGGCAGCTTTTCCAAGATATGCCGTCTTTCCAATACCAGATATATCTGATATTGGAGAATTGGTTCCTATTCCTATTTGAGAATCGACGTGAATCTCGGCAACACTACTAATACCAGTATTAATATTTAAATTGGTGGAAATTATACTTGGCAGAACATAATCAGATGCACTTATTGTTCCTCCAACGGAAAGATTATTATTCACATATAGAGCACCACCAGTTGTTGTAATGCCGCCATCAGATGCAAGAGTGGTAACACCAAGAACAGAAAAGTTTCCATTCGCATTTAGACTCATTACTTCGGCAAAAGTGCTTCCATCCTGCCAGGAGAACTTGCCAGTTCCAGAAGAACCATTACCATTCAGTAAGAAATTAATATCACCAGCATTATCGTTATTGATGATATCAAGGTCGTTTGCAGAATTACCGAATCTAATTACACCAGTGCTCTTACCTACACCAACAGACTGACCTATACTAATTCTTGCCTGTCCGCTATCAGAAATAACTTCTACAAGAGAACCAGATGCCTTTCTAATCTGAAGTTCCGATGTTGGAAGTGCCGTTCCGATACCAAGTCTTCCACTATTTAATGAAGTTAAAGCAGTTCCGCCAGTTCCTACATTAAGTTCCGTAGTTACTGTTGCAATACCAGATGCACTTACATTAGATGCTGATACATTGGTAACAGTAATACTAGGACTTCCTGTAAGATTGGATGCCGTAGTCGAATTGCCAGTTAATGGACCAACAAAACTAGAAGAAGTTATAATGCCCGTTGGTTTATTGATGTTAGTTGGTAACTGACTATTTGTAAGAGTGCCTGAAAGTTTGGTTACTGATAAAGAACCATCAAAACTAGTAGCAGTTAGAATGCCAGTTACTCGTGCATCACCATTTACTCTAAATTCTTCTGGTGGAGTGGCATCTGTTGCAACACCTACTCTGGATAATGTATGAAGTCCTACACCACCATCAGTTGTAGTCCATGCGGTAAATCCATATCCAATAAGATTATCAGTTGTGCCAGAATTTCCTACCTTTATCTGTCCTACGGTAAGAATACCAGAAACATCGGCATTCGTTGCACTTAAAATTCCAATGGTTCCAATACCAGAATATAAAGTTCCAGTCGTTGTCAGACCAGTAACTCTAGTATCTCCATGAACATTGAGCAGATAGTTTTGTGGGATGGAAGTTCCGATTCCCACAAGACCATTTGCATTTACAACGAAGTTATCATTATCAACCTGAAGACCAGTTCTAAAATTAAATGACTTACGAATATTTGCCATTATAGTCTTTTTAGTTATTTATCAGATAGTTTTTGTCCCAATGTTTCTACCTTGCTTGAGAGTTCCTTGATTGCCTCTACAAGAAGAGGAACAATCTTATGATAATCAACTGCAAGGTATCCATTATCTCTGGTTACAACTGCTTCAGGCAATACTTTCTCAATTTCCTGTGCAATCAAACCAACATCATGACCTGACTTATTAGACTTCTCATTCCAATCGAATGTGTTACCACTGATAGAAATGACCTTTGCAAGAGGATCATCGATAGGAACAATGTTGTCTTTCAGTCTTTCATCAGAAGACCAGAATGCTGTAATGTCGTCCGTTACACTCAAAATACCAGTTACTGTGGTATTGGTGCAAATAGCGACTAAAGAACCAGAAGTGGCACAAAGTTCCAAATCACCAGATGTTGTTGTGATTTCATCGGTGGAAGAATCGAGTTTGATTCTACCAACCTCAATTGTATTTGCATTTATAGTTCCTCCAACACCAACACCACCAGAGACTACAAGTGCGCCAGTTGTATTACTTGTAGAACCAGTGTTGTTAGTAACCTTCATCTGTCCGATGGTCAGATTGGCAATTCTGGTATCACCATTAAATGTTACTGGACCATCAAATTGGGATAATATTTGATTAGAAGGACCACCCTCAACTACGATTCTTTCTTTAACAGTAACCTCATCAAATACTGCACTCAATCTCGATGGATTTTCACCAGTAACTGTAGGAACTGGAGTATCAAATGTTGTTTCTTCACCAGTAGCAGCAGACTTTCTTTGGTTTCCAATGAAGAAGTCTCCACTATTGTTCATACCAGTATAAACAACAATACCAGCAGATCTTTCTTGTGACTGAACTAAAAACTCTTCTTTTTCTGGGAGTGATTTAACCTGAACTTGTGGAAGACCAGTTGAGTAGTTTCCAGGACCATAACCAAGATACTCAAATGTATGTCCTGAAGCGCGAACATAGGATGGTCTACGGAACTCAATTGCCTTTGGTTCTATCTTTCTAATAGTTGATCCAGAATCATGAGCAGATTGTCTTGTAGCCAGAGCACCACGAATAACAACCAGTTGATTGTTGTTGACACCCTGAAGAGTATCATTTGCAACCCTCATAATCTCTTCATCAATCTGAATATAAGAACCAAGAGGGAATCTACTCATGGTTCCAATACCAGAGTCTGGAACAGATACGGCAAACTGTGTTGTTGTTGCAGTAATTCCAACCCCAAGTGTTAGTGTTTCGCCACCATAAATTGAGAACGTTCTCTTGGAAAGATTTTCTGCAGATTTATCGGATGTTCCAGAGTTTGCGGAGAATGCATGTCTCAAAATATATCCAGAAGATGTTGTGATTCCAGAAATTGTGATGGTATTAACACCAACTCTCGAATCAACAATAAAATCTCCAGTGTTATTATTGCTAGAATCAATAATTCTCACACGGTTTCCAGAAACCAGTCCGTGTCCAGTTGCAGTAACAATGCCAGTTGCAGTATCAGCAGTAAAGGCAACGGATTTGCCTACAACATATGCATAATGATCTGAAGTGATTACGGGGTCACCAGTTGTTCTGGCAACTGAAATTTGAGTTGCGGATCCAACGGCAGTAATACGATGATAAGTATCTGATGTTGTTCCTGCACCAGTAAACTGAACTACATTGCCAATTGCAGTGGAAATGCCCGCATTGGTAACTGTGAACGTTGCATTACCATCTCCACCTATATCTGCAGTGCTAAAATATAATGTACCAGCACTATAACCAGAACCTGAAGAAATAATAGAGGCATCTGTAACACTTCCAGAACCATTTACGGTAACTCTTGCCGTTGCACCATTCCAGGTTCCAGTTGCAGATCCATTCAGAAGTCTTACATTAAAATGATCTCCTGTTGTATATGTTGAACCAGAATTGCTAATTTCACCATAAACAATGCCCTGAAGTCCGTGTCTTCTACTAAAAGTAATGTCTGGCGTTGTTGTTGCAGCATCAGCAACAGATGAAATATCAAGACCAGTGCCAAGTTTAGTCACCAATTGATCGACACTTTCTCTAGTAATACTCTTCTTAAGGTCATTTGTTACAACTTCACCTATAGGAGAAACCTTTGCATAGGATTTTGCAGATGCTGGATTGTCATTAACATTGTCTCTATCAAGTTGTGGATAAAGGTCAACAACATTCTGACCATACTTCAGGTTTGTAAATTCTTCGGAAATAGCATTTCCAGAATTTGCAACATAGAAATGATAAATTCCATCACGCTCACCATCAATATACTCTTGGATTACTTCATTTCTGTAAACATATAAGTTTGATTTCAGATCAGATCTCTCAAATCTTGGTGAAACGTCAGTTCTAATTCCAGTATTGTTTGATGATGATGTTCCAGGAACACTGCTAGTTATGGAGTAACTAAATGTCATATCATCAACAACAGTAATCGTATGATCACCGTTATATCCACTGTTTGCGGCACCGACCGTATTAATAGAATCGGTTACGTTACGAACAATGACGCTATCGCCAGTTGTGAGATTGTGAGGAAGTTCGGTTCTTACTGTTGCCGTTGGATTGCTAAAAGTACAAGTTGCAATGAATCTTGGATTTCTATTGTAATCATAGTCATCTGCAGCAGTAATTGTAGTTTTATTAAAGTCAGTATCATCAGTACCACGATAACCAGTGGAACTAGACTCCTGAATGATATATCCATCTTCAGGTGTTTTAGAATTAGAAAGTTCTTTTGGAACTACTACTCTGACTTTATAAATTCTTTCATCAAGGCTTCTTGTGTCTGGAATTCTCTTAATATATGATGGTTCCGACGTTCCACTAAGAGAAGAAATTGTGGAATAAATTGTATTTCCAGTTGCTTCAGTAATAATATACCACTGAGACCCATCCCACTGAACTGGATGACCAATATCACCAGAAATCTTGTCGGATACTCTACTCAGAACTTTTAGATTTGTTCCACCATAAACCGTAATTGGTGAATCATTGTTTGCATCCGATTCTGATGCTGCCAACTTAAATGTTGTTGTGCTTCCACTTGGAACAATAGCATAATAAACTGTATTGGTTCTCAAATTCTCTGGTAGATCACCATCATCACTGATAATGATTACTTTCTCTCCAGTTGCCAATGAATGGGTTCCAGATGAAAGTGTGAAAATATTAGAGGATGGTGCTCCAACAGAATATTCTTTAACAGAACTGGTGGCACCATCTGCCATCAGAATATTTGCCGAGTATTCTGATCCGCCAACATTTAAGTATAATTTATCAGAAACTTTGGCACCGACTCTATATCCTTGTGTTAGAATTGGAGGGGTAACATCTTCTGAAGTAAATCCTTTAAGATATAATCTAGTTGTACTGTTTGATGCATCATAATCAATTGTCAACCAATCAATATTTTGTTCCGAACCAGTGATTGCTCTTGGTGGAATGATATGAGTAATATATGCCTTATCATCCTTCTCAAATGCTTCACTCTTAAATCCATCAGAGGTAAGTGATATCTGACCGAAGTTGGAGTTGGAGTTGGTAATCGAAGCATCTCCACCACTCTGACACTCAAAGTGCTTATTAAATCCAATTGCAAATACAGAAACTACCTGAATAAATGCATCATTCGTAACTTTAATATGTGTAGATTCCCATCCGCTTCTATAAATTGCATCGGGATCTAAATGATATACTGTTCCCTTTGATGAAGAATTACCTGCCAGTGCTCCACCATATTCTGGTGTGATGGTAATATTGTCACTATAATCTCTTGCAGAAGGGACATACTTTACAAATGCCCTATCATCTCTTTGTAGTGATACGCCAGTAAATTGTGCAACAACCATCGAACGGAAACCAGTTGCCTTGCTTCCATCGGCGTGCATACCATTCATACCCCATATAGAACGCATGGAGATGTTAAAGATATAAGGAGATGCACCAGATACGCTATCAGTTTCTACTGTTACATATTCATTTCCACTGATGACTCCAGGAGTTGTCATCGTTGCAGGTGCATAAAGTAAGTCAAAGTAGAACTTGTTTTCATTATTCGCATCTACTTCACTCACTTTTGTGCTGACATTATAATTTGTATCTCCATTAACAGGAGTTACACCACTGATGCGAATTGGCGTTCCTGCCGAAAGTTTGTGTGGTATTTCTGTGGTTACAGTAACTCTATTGGTTACTACACCACCACTTCCAGCCTCAATACTGGTGATTTTGATTGGATCTGCGGCAAATGCTCCAACAATTTCGTATTCTGGTTTCTTTGGCTCAAATCCTTTTGGAAGTGATGGAAACTTATCATCAATATCTCTACCAGATCCAGTTCCATATGCGACAGAAAGTTTCGCATAATACATCCCAAGGTCTGTAATATCATAATTCTGAACCTCATTTACACCATCGGCATACTCAAATGCTGTGAGTTTGTGATGAGAGAAAGTTGGAACTGCTTGGTTAGTTTGACCAAAGTTATTATTTTTTGTATAGACAGTTTCGAGTTCATTTCCATCAAAAATAGAAAACTGCCAGAAATAACAGGCACCAGTGACTCTAAAGATTGCCGAGTTTGGTGTGCTATCTGTTGGGTTAGGAATATACTTTGGACGAACCTTGGTCTTTCTTAAATCAAGACCAACGATTGATACACCTCTAGGAACAATCGCACCACCATGAACACTATTAAATCTATAGAGATGATTGGCGGATTGTGTTAGATCAAAGTTTGATTCGAGAGATAGATAAAAATCTGCTGGAACTACTTCTGCGGTAGATGAGTCGGAACGAATAACTTTTGCGGTTCCACTATCATTAAAAATCGACCATCCTGGTCTGTTATCAACAATGTGCTCTCCAGGCATCAGGAGAATAGTGGTCTTCTCCGTCTCGTCGTTACTATTTCCTTTGATATATGAAAATCTTGCCGCCTCAATCAGTGCTCTCTGAATGGTCTTAAAAGGACGGGCAAGAGAATTACCAGTATTAAGAATACTATCAGTTGAGTCCAAATCTGCTGGACTTACATACAGAATACGACCTTCTGTGTTCTTGATAAAATTATCTAATTTATTAAGTGGCAAAGTTCCGCACCATTAACTTCTTCTATCCTTTATTTATCCCATCAAATCTTCCTCATCATAGTAATATACTTCATCATCTGGCATATCTTCAGGGTTCTCTAACTCAACTGGAAACAAACAAGGATGCACTTCCTCATCTATAAGATAGAAAGAACTTCTGTATAAGTCTTCTGGTTCAAATGATGTTTCTTTATCTGCGAGTGCTACTAATTCTTTGTCTTCTAAATGTCCGTCAGGTAGTTCATCAAATGTGAATGGAACCTGATTGATAAAATACATCTTCACTATCATACTGTGGTCCAAATACCAACAGTATGCAGTGTCAATCTTATAAGACATATCGGATGCTTTTTGTCTTATTTATTTTAGTGCGAGTAGGGAGACTTGAACTCCCACGACCACAATGGTCAACAGATTTTAAGTCTGGTGTGTCTACCGATTCCACCATACTCGCAAGGTGCTGGTTGTGAGGATCGAACTCACCTTAGCCCGATTATGAGTCGGGAGCTTTCACCAGAGAGCTAAACCAGCACGGCAAGTCCATTATGTAATAACCTATGACAATTAGCACATAATGGAACACATTTATCAATCTCCTCTTGTAGAGATTGATATGACCCAGATTTCATAAAGTGAGATATCATACCATCTTTTTTTGATGGATCTAGATGATGCAAGTCCATGACGCATTGGTCATATTTAACTTTGCAAATAGAACAAGGTTTGTCTTTGGCGTTTTTCACCATTTGTTTTCTCTTGTTCCATCCAGTTTGTTCTGACTTTGGCAATCTATTTTTGTTTTGCCATTGTCTTTGATATTCTCTTTGTTTATCTGGGTCTTTATAAGGCATTGGGTTAAAGATATACCAAGTATATTTATAACCCAAAGAGCCTTAATGGGAATACTGGGAGTTGAACCCAGACTAAGCCCTTATAAGGAGCCCGCTCTAACCATTAAGCTATATTCCCGTGATGATAATTACTGAGCTTCGTTGTTATCCTCAGTGTATATTCGATAAAAATCATCATCTACAGGTATCATAACAGCGGCAGTGCCATCTTCCTTTACGATACCTATGTGCTCTCCGTTTTCTACCCTTCCGAGAAGAGAATCAAAATTCTCTTCCCATTCTTCCACTGTAAACACTTCCATCAATATTCTTCTCCCTGAATTGCCAAGTCGGCATATTCGATTTGATCTTCATCAAGATTGGCAGTAACAACCTCAAGAACATTCATAAACTCTTGAACGGTGTCACACTGAACCATCTTTTCGTTTCCTTCGTCGCTCAAAAGAAGGAAAGAGCGAGTGCAGACATCAATGACGATGCCGAGGACAGATTCTTGTGCGGTGCCCATTGGGTGTTCCGTTGATTACCCACATATTATAGGGCATTTAGACGCTAGTGTCAATGCCGACTGGGGGTGTGGGTGCCACAAGTGGTGTTTGATTGGTGATAAATGTTCCATCAGACTGATAGGTGGCACCGATGCCGACGAAAGAATCTGTCGAAAGTCCAACTACTTGATGTCCTTCTGGTGGACTCCATTCGCTTTCTCCATCCCAGACAATGGTGTTCACGACCAGACCGTCACCATCAATTACTGCATATCTCATATTTGATAAATGTAAAACACATTTTATTTAGTACTCAAAAATAATAACACCGCCAGACTCTCCAATATTTCCGCTACCATTACCCGATCCACCGTTGTTACCATCAGCACCTTTTCCAACACCATAAGCGGGACTAGCACCACCACTTCCTAAACCGGTGCCATATGGACCCTCTCCCTGATTTCCTGTCCAATTATGAGGAAATTGACTGTTTGTAGAAGATCCGCCAGGGCCACCAATGTAAATATAAGATTGTCCTCCACCGCCACCACCGCCGCCAGTTAAGGTTACTCCTGTTCCACCAGGATTAAAAGTGCTATTACCACCATTACCTGCAGCATATGCAATGGTAAATGTAAAGTAAGATCCCCAATATCCAGCAGAACCACCACTTCCAATGGTTATGGCAGCGGAAGAACCCATTTCGGTGGAATTGTAGTAACGCCAAGCACATCCACCAGATCCTCCACCAGCACCACCATAAGAATTATCACGAGCAGAACTACCACCACCTCCTCCAATACAAAATACCAACCAGTTAGTTGCTCCTGAAGCTGGTGTAAAAGTTGCGGAAGAAGTATAAACATATACTACTCCAGGTCCACCGCCACCACCAGTAAGAGTAGTCCAAGTAGGTAAAGATCCAGAACCTTGGCTAGTTAGTACCTGACCACTGCTTCCTGCATTGGTCCCACCAATTGTCCATGACCCAGCACTACCAAAAGATAATACCGTAGTTCCACTAGTATTTTTAATATTAGATACTTTGTGATTAGACATTTTTAGAACTCAAAAACAACAACACATCCGCCAGTTCCATAATCTCCGTTACTATTAGTACCATCAAACGTTCCATCACCACCTCTTCCTGCACCCCAAAATAGACTGCCACCACCCCCTCCAGGAGATGCACCCCAGTAATTTTTTCCACTATTTCCTTTCCAATCCACTTGACTGTTTGTAGTACTTCCACCTTGACCAGTATTAGATCCGGCACCACCAGTTATGGTTACTCCTGTTCCACCAGGGTTAAAGGAGCTGGATGCACCATTATTTCCATAATTTGGGGTAGTGCTGGTGTAAGTCCCACCACTACCACCACCTCCAATGGATATAGCAGCGGAAGAACCCATTTCGGTGGAATTGTAGTAACGCACAGCACATCCGCCAGAACCACCACCAAAACCTCCGTTAGAAGTAGATCTTGAAGAAGATCCAGCACCTCCTCCAATACAATATACCAAGAAGGCAGTTTTTCCTGAAGTTGGTGTATAAGTATAAGATGCGTTTGAGAAGTAGTACTGGCCAGCAAAAACTTGAATTGTTGGAGCACCACCACCAGAAAGAGTAGTCCATGAAGGAGGGGAAGAAGATCCGTTACTCTGTAGTACCTGACCACTGGTTCCATAATTGGCACCATTAAATCCAAATGCTCCACCAGAAGAAAACTGTATATTTGGAGTTGCTCTACCTGGATATGCTAGTTGATCGACTTGTAGTATAGACATTTTTAGTACTCAAAAACAACAACTAAACCATTAGAACCAGCGTTTCCACTGCCATTACTTCCACCGGTATTGGCATCGGCTCCTCTTCCGCCACCATGAAATATACTAGCACCACCTCGTCCGATATAATAAGTGGAATAAACGGCATTTGGATGATCTCCAGCTTGACCTTTCCAATTATATCGACCGTTTGTAGCAGTACCTCCAAGTCCATTTGCACCACCACCCTGACCGCCGCCGCCAGTTAAGGTTACTCCTGTTCCACCAGGATTAAAGGTAGTGTCTCCACCATTACTTCCAGCAGTTATATAGACATTTCCAAGAAAACTTGTGTAACTTCCAGCAGCACCACCAGTTCCAATAGTTACAGAAGCGGAAGAACCCATTTGAGTGGTATTATAATTGTACCAAGCACATCCGCCAGAACCACCACCATAACCAGCAGAACTGGTACTAGAACCAGAAGAACCGCCACCTGCTCCAATACAATACACTATAAAAATAGTTTTTCCTGAAGTTGGTGTAAAAGTTCCGGAAGAAGTAAATACTTGAATTGATGGAGTTCCTCCAGGAGCATCACCCCAAATCGGATATGTATTAACACCTTGACTTTTTAGTACCTGACCACTGGTTCCATAACTGGCGCTGTTAAAACCAAGTTGCCCACTAGAACCAAAAGTTATAGATGGGACGGTGTATCCAGTATATTCAATCTCAGTTACGTCAAATTTACTCATCTAATTTATCGACCTACTTTGAGTATTTATAGTAATGCTTCATAAAAATACATTAGAACTCCAAGATTACGACAATCCCTGCTTGACCTGCGCCACCGCCACCGCCAAAGCCGAGAGCGCTGCCGCCATTTCCGCCGTGTCCAGCACCCCAGAAAACAGAAGCTGCGCCAGTGCCGCCTGTACGAGTAGCGTAAGTTCCTTGGCCATAAGGGCTGTGCTCGTTGGTATTCCCCACACCACCACTATTGCCCGTCATCGTGATCTGGCCACCTGTCGAACTACCGCCTGCACCGCCAACCCCAGCGGTACTGTTGCTACTTTGCCCTGGGCTGCCACCGTTGCCTCGAATAGTCGTACCCGTTCCAGCAGGATCAAACTCGGTGTAGCCACCGGTGTTGCCAGCAGTACTTGCCCCGATCGTTACGGATGCAGTGCTGCCAAGATCAGTGTTGTTGTAAATGCGGAAGGCGCATCCGCCACTGCCGCCGCCGCCACCACAACCATATCTAGTGGGCCCGTTGAATGAGGTTTGAGATCCACCAGATCCACCGCCGCCGCCAGCGCCAATAGCCCAAACCATATAGGTGGTTTTTCCTGCAGTTGGTGTATAAGTTCCATTACTAGTAAAAACTTGGACTGATGGACCAGAACCAGTTGCTGCATTGATTGTAAATGCAGCAGCAGTTATCGCGCTAAAGGAAATATTGTTGCCAGCAGTAACAGTTACGGTATCGTTAAGGGTTCCATCAGATAAAGTCAGATCAACATCACTCCCACTAGATGCTGCTTGGAGAGTATAACTTTGCAAATTAGATAACGATGTCCACTGTGGAGCCTCAGTCGTATTATTGTAAGAAAGAACCTGATTATCTGCATTTGGTTCTGCAAGGAATGTTGTGGTATCTACTGCAGATTGATAAGGAATAGATCCAGCAGCACCACCAGCAAGATTTGTTGCCGTAGTTGGTTGTGAAGCAGGTTCCCCTTTTTGTCCTTTATCACCATTTGTACCATTTGTACCATTTGTACCATTTGTACCACCAGTTCCCTTTTGACCTTTTTGACCTTTATCACCTTTTTGACCTTTATCACCACCTAGTCCCTTTTGACCTTTATCCCCATTTGTACCATTTGTACCATTTGTACCATTTGTACCATTTGTACCACCAGTTCCCTTTTGACCTTTTTGACCTTTATCACCTTTTTGACCTTTATCACCTTTTTGACCTTTATCACCACCTAGTCCATCAGTTCCCTTTTGACCTTTTTGACCTTTTTGACCTTTATCACCTTTTTGACCTTTATCACCTTTTTGACCTTTATCACCACCTAGTCCATCAATTCCCTTTTGACCTTTTTGACCTTTATCACCTTTTTGACCTTTTTGACCTTTTTGACCTTTATCACCTTGTAGTGCAGCACTGGAAATAGTCTCCCACTGCGGAGCATTTGCCGTATTATCATAAGTAAGGACATAACCATTTGCATCTGGTTCTGCAAGGAATGTTGTGGTATTTGCTGCAGATTGATAAGGAATATATCCAGCAGCACCCCCAGCAAGATTTGTTGCCGTAGTTGCATTTCCAGAAAAAGTTCCATTAAATGTATTGGCATATACATTATCCCATCTGAGTGATGAATCACCTAAATTGTATGCTTCATTTGTTATCGGTAATACACTACTATCAACTCTACCTGTAAAGGTTATGGTATCCGTTATTGCATTACCTAAATCTACATTGCCATTAGCAGTTAAAACTCCACCAATAGTAGTTCCACCACTAATAGTTAATGAATCTGTAGATGGGTTATATTGGATTCCAGTATTAGTATAAAGATTTTCATAAGATCCTGGTGATGAATTATTTGAGTCAACAAATGTTAGATAATGAGGTGCTGATGTTGCCGTTGTTGCGGTTCGGATCGTATTTGCTTGTGCTACCGTAGCGGTAGAAAAATCAATTCCAACATTTGATGCCGCAGTAAGTCTTCCTTTAGAATCTACAGTAAATGTTGCTACTTGTGTAGAAGATCCATAAGATCCTGGAGTAACAGTAGTATTATCCAGAGTTAGTACCAGATCAACATTGGCAGTTCCATCGAAGGATACACCTGGAGCAGTACCATCTCCAGAGATGCTGAAGTCTCTAGCAGTTTCTAATGCCGTAGCAGTGTCGGCATTGCCAAGGATTGTACCTACAAAATTATTGGCATATACATTATCCCATGTATTTGCTGTAGAACCTAAATCTAATGTTCCATTGGTTGATGGTAATACATCACTATCAACACTACCTGTAAAGGTTATGGTATCTGATACATTATCTCCTAAATTTACATCACCATTTGCATTTAAAACTCCACCAATAGTTAAGTTGGTACTAATGTCAGCTGAGGCATTAATATCCAAATCTCCACCATAAGTAGAGACACCAACAACTCTAAAGGTTTGTGCCTCCAGATATTCGGAAAAATCTCCAGTGCGAGCAGTTAATTGGTCAAAATTAATATCATCTGCTACGAATAAATCTCCACCAACATATAAATCTCCACCAGTGGTCGTAATTCCACCCTGGGTGGCTAAATGTACCTCCCCACCAACATATAATTTTTTCTCTATTCCTACTCCACCTTCTACTGTTAAAGCTCCATTATCTTTTGATGTGGCATCAACAGTATTGTTTATGACCAATCTATCACTTGATGCAACCTGAACGGAATTTCCAGCACTATCAAGTGTTAATGTTCCACTATTTGTAGAAATTGTACTACCATCAACTTCAACATTTCCGAGTGTAGAAATGCCAGTTACTTCTATCTCATCAAATAAACCAGTACCAAAATCAAATTCTGCTATGGTTCCAATACCAGTAATATTGAGATTGGTTGCTTGTATTGATTCTCCTACAGTTAAATTTTTGGCAATGCCAGCACCACCATCAAGTTGTACTGAACCACTGTTTACATTACCTAAAGTGTTGTCTATGGTACTTGTAAAAGATGCCGCTTCTGATACTGTAAGACCATCTAATGTTGTTGCTCCATCAACATCAAGATTGTTAAGAATATCGACAGAAGCATTAATATCTACATTGTTTCCAAATGTAGAAAGACCAGATACATTTACACTATCAAGTTCCGTATGTCCGAATACATCCAGACCACCATTAGCATCAATAATTTCCGTAAACGTAGAGAAACCACTAACACTTAAGTCATCAATAAAGACACCACCACTGAATGTGGAAACACCAAGAACATCTAATAGTTGTGTGGGAATTGTGCTTCCAATACCAACACGATTGTTTGTATAATCAAAATAAAAATTACTGGCACCATCTACTAGACCAGCAGTATTGTGGAACTGAACTTGCCCTATGGTTCCACCAGCACCTGACTGAACTGTTTCTGGTGCTACCCAAAGAATCCCATCAGTTGCTGTTTTTACCAATAAATTGCCAGTATCTCCAGGTTGATTATTGGAATCATAAATTGTACCAGTGATTCTCAAATCACCCTGTAAATGTAATTCTTGTGTTGGATTTGTGGTTCCAATTCCAACCGAACCAATACCTGTTGTTGTAATTACTGTACCACCAGTTCCTACTGTGATTCTATCTCCAGCAGTAAGTAATCCATTATCAAAAGTAAATCTTGTATCTGTAGAAAATTCATCAGAACTGTTAAATACAATTTCCGTATCGTTGCCTGGAGCAAAAACAGTAACCGTAGCTCCTATTGATGTTGTGCCAATAATACCGTATTGTTCTGCTCTGACTACAGCACCTTTAAAGTTAAGTTGGGTTACACTACTTAAAGATCCTACAAGTACATCCTCATCAAAAACACTGATAGAACCAGGAATAACACCGCCTTGGTTGGGAATCCAAAATCTTTCTCCAGGATATCCCTCAATACCAACGATTATATATTGTGCTCCAGGCACAGCTGGTTTTGCGCCAATAGATGAAGGTCCTACAAGAGGATCGCCAAGATTTGGTTCCGATTCTCCTACACTCAAATAACGATATCTATCAGATGTTAATCCCGATAGAGGTACTGTTTTGGAACGACCAGAAATATATTTTGCCATATCATTTAAGTTGTGCTATTTTCCAGAATACTCATAACAAGTTCTAATTGGAGTGGAGCAACTTGTCCTCCACTAAGATAAGTATGTTCAATACCTGCAACAACACCAGAATTGGTGGTAAATGTGAGTGATGTTCCAACAGAACCATCTATACTATCAACAACGAATGATTGTTGTGGTGCTGGGAATATTGATGTTGTAAGTCCGCCAGTATATGAATTACAGGTGAATGCTAATCCACTCATAGTTACTTCATCACCAACATCGAATCCATGAGCCGATGAGGTAACTATAGTTGTGATACCAGTAACATTATCGTACTGTGCCGTACTTACAGCAACTATTCCGCTTTGAGTTCCTTGAATAACGACAGAATCTTTAATGAGTGCGGTTCTTTCTAATACCAATCTACCATCAATAATTATCAAAGAATCATTAGGAGGAATCTCTGCATCTTTGATGACTCTTATATTTCTCGTATTTCCAGAAGTTTTAGATGCCGTACTTTCTCTTCTGTGAGTGAAAGTTACCGTTGGATATGTATTAACACCAACGTTTGCTACGGATGCATAAAGAATAATAGAAGAAACTCCAGTAGGAGCAGTATAAACAGTCTGTTCTCCAGGTGCCACTGGAACTGCGAGGGTGATAAATTTATTAAGTGGTGCTACTGCCATATTATCTCAATGCAAGTATGAGTGGTGTGACTTCTGCTTGGATTGCTTTACTAAAATCTCTTCCTCGAACTGTTGATGTTGTTTGATCAACCTGAATTCCAGCACCAATATCAAAATTACCTTTTTGATCTGTGGATGTGAATGGGATTTGTGCTCCGTCAAGAGCAACAACTTCATTCTCTTTAATTGGAAGAGCACCCCTAAAGGGTAACGCAGTATTTATACTTGTACCCGTACCAACATACTCGAAAGAATGTGAACTGGTAAGAATGCGACTAATTCTCTTGAGAACAAAAGAATCGCCAGAGAATACTTCATATGGAATGAATTCATTAAAGGTAATTGTTGTAATGCCAACAGGTGTTACTTCTGTTGCTTCAGAAACAGTGAAATAAATTGGAGTCATTTTTGCTGTCGCAAGACTGGTATTGCCATCAATGTCAACAACAATATTTTGAGTTGGCAAATAATTTCTACCAGAATTAATAACATCAATTGCCTCAATAACTCCGTTAGCATTCACTGTTACCGAAGCTTCTGCCACGATACCTTGTGGTCCTTTTGGAGGAACTGTTCCGTCAGCATCTCTAATAACTACCGATGGTGGATTTATAGGAGAATATCCACTAGGAGAACCTATTACAGTGATACTATCAAGTTCTTGTAATGGTTCTGTAAGTTCTGCAAATGCAAATGCATCGGGATAATTTGCCTGCCCCACATTACTAATTTTAAAGAATAATGCCTGACCATCAAAAGGTCTTTGTGGAATATTATTTACATCTGTAACTCCAGTTCCAACAATAGAATCTGAATCATCTCCTGGTGTTAAATCATTCAGTACAGTGCCAGTATATTCCGTTCTTCCGAGTCCAACGGCATAAAGTCCATAATTTCCAAAAGATGAGTTTGAGTTAGTAAGGTCACATGACCCGCCAGTATCACAATAGATTGCCTTATCACAGTTAATGGTGAAAATAGAAACTAATTGTGCATATCCATTATTTGTAATAGAAACGCCAATACCGTTCTCATTATATTGTGTGAAAGAATCACATACCATACTTTTTAAATCGGCACCAGGAATGTTTGTTCCTGTGAAATCTGCCGATGCATGATCACCATTGATCTTCATACCAATACTACCAGTCATAAAGTTGGTACAGTTGCGAATGTATGGAGATCTCCATCTTCCACTAGAACCTTCATTTGCTGGACCAAGAGCAATATATCCAGTTGCTGCCTGATCTGCAACTTCTGTTGATGGAAAAGCAACAGCACCACATCCAGTATGAGAAACACCAACAGTTTCTCCAGCAAAATTTAAATTCTCAATCAAACAACCTCTTCTTACATGGAAAACATCTTTAGTTACATTTTGTGGTTGAATTGTAACCAATCTGATATCTTCACCTGTTACTGATACATCGGTTCTTAAACCAATAGGATTATTTTCTATGTAACGACCAGGACGAATTTTAATTGTATCTCCCTCTTGTGCTATTGCCGCAGCAGCGCCGATAGTAGCTTTTGCATCACCTTCTAATAATCCACTATTAGTATCATCTCCATTTTTGGAAACCCAAATGGTGTTCTGTGTTTCTACACCAGAAGGTCTCCATGATACCCCAGTTCCAACAGATGCTAATCGATAATCTTTTCCAGCAACACCAGTTAAATTGTTAATATCAATTAAGGAAGATTCAAGTTCTAGTGTTGATTCTAATTTAGTATCTCCACCAACAAATAACTTTTTAACAATTCCAACACCACCATCTATTTGTACTGATGCATTAGTAGTGCTTGTTGCTTCTGTAACATCGTTGAAAGTTGTTAATCCATCAACATCTAGAGTATCATTAAGTGTTGTTCCACCATCAACATCTAGAGTGCTATTAAGTGTTGTGGCACCATCAACATCTAGAGTATCATTAAGTGTTGTGGCACCATCAACATCTAGAGTGCTATTAAGTGTTGTGGCACCATCAACATCTAGAGTGCTATTAAGTGTTGTGGCATCACTAACATTTAGTGTTCCATTAACATCTAATGTAAATAATGGATTATCAGTATTAATACCAACATCTGAACGTCTATAAATGTTGCCAGAATTAGTATATCCCCACAAATCTTGAGATTGAATATCTGCAATAAATCCTGGATTACTTGGATTTAGTATTGGAATTATGGTATCAGTTCCTAAACCAAGACTATTAATCTGAGTAAAGTTTAATACAGTAACAGATTGTGCCGCACCGACAGTAGGAATATAAACTCCTTCATCCTGAACATAAATTCCTTCTGTAAATGATGGAGTTACTTCAGTCCATCTAATTCCATATTCATCTCTTTGCAGATAACCACCATTGGATCCATGATATCCAACAGAATCATAAATGTTTCTTTTAATTCCTATTGTTTCTACTTCTAAACTCAATTTACCTTGAGTAGAATCATTAAGAGAACTGATTCCAACGCCAGGACTTATGGTTCCTATACCAACAGTTCCAAGTCCGGTGATTACAAATGTATTTTCTTCTTCACTATTAAAATGAAACTTCTGCTGTGGATCTGCGGCAAATATGCCAATATTCCCTGTTCTTGTATCAATATTCAGTGCGGATCCACCGACACCAACATCCAGTCTTGTTCTTATTAATGCAGTGTCTGTATCAAGGTGTCCATCGATGGTAATATCTTTTTCAAATTTGGCGTCATCTTTAAACAAAGACTTGCCATTAACAGTTAAATCTTTTTTAATTATTACACTACCCTCAATATCCAAAAAACCATAAAGGTAAACATTTTCAAATACGGAATTACCAGATTGTGGAATTGGATTTTGTATTACCATGGTTTTATACTATACCTGAAAGTCCTGAAAGTCCTTTGACTAGATCACTAACGTATGAATTTTGAAATGCAAGGAAAACATTGCTGGTTTTTAATAGATCACCAATATTTCCACCTTTTGCATTTATATTTACCTCTTCGCCATTTATAGTAACCTCCGAAGTTCTTCCTTCTTCCTCAAAACCTATTCGTATTCTTCTTCCTTGCAATACTAACTGATCAGCAGCATCAATTACTATATTTTGACCTTTAACTCTAATCCATCCTGCCTCGGAATTTATATTTACATTTCCTTTATGAGCGATTAAAGCATAGCTATCTTGCTCATTAGAATTTTTTATTCCACACTCAACCTGTAAGGACTTTTCCGCATAATGTCTGGAGAGACCACTTTCGTATAATCCTTGATTATATTTGTCACCAGAACTGTTAATTGATTGTAATGTATAAGCAGTTCTTCCAGGAGTACCGACCTCATTAGATCCTGTTTCTAGAAACAGTTGAGGTCCAAATATATCATAACATCTTCCTTCTTGACTCATGATACACAATCAATAACTTGTACTACTTCCTGTTGCGATTTACGTCTCGTTCTCATTATAGGTCTTATCACAGCACCGTATCCAGTTACAGTATTAATATTTATCTCTGGTAGTTCAGTATAAGGTTTTTGCGAAATAACTTCTACGGAGGTAATACTTCCATCCTCAATGACTAATTTTAGATCATCGGCAGTGATAACATCATCATCGGCATATCCAGAACCAGGATTTTCTACAATAATATCATCGATGAATGTATCATTATTTGTTTGATATTCATCTGCTGGATATGCTTCTCCTTCACTTATAATAATGACTGATGTTACCTTTCCATAATCGGGAGAATTTGGATTTGTTCCAATAACTGCTCTACCATAGGCACCATACCCTTGATCACATCCATCAGAGAATGCAACTAATGGAGCATCTTTATAACGTCCACCAGGATTTGTTATATCAACACCAATAATACTTCCAGTTTTCCTTATGTCTCCAAAGATATTTTCACTATCCAAATTATCTACAAATTTGCCAAGAAGAACATTACCAGCAGCACCGAAACCACCTCCACCAAAGAATTCTACCTTTGGTGCTCCACACTTGAACACATTTCCAGTATTACATGGTTCTACATTTACGTCGGCAAGAGTAGTTTTATCTCCAAAGAGATCCCACTGACCATACTCCTTCTCAAAATCACTGATCAGATTAGCAGTTCCTGATGACAGACGATAATCAAGTGCCTTATCTGCTTTATCGAGTGCCTTTGAGAATGAATCTTGCTCTTTACGTTCAGAATTTCCTGGTTTGTTTCCAGAGTCAATTTTCCATTCTGTTGATGCAGGGCACTCCTTCTTCTCACCACACTTAAATAGATTTTGTATCTTGCGTATAACCTGAATTGCAGACTTTACGGCATCTCTAATATTAAAGACAAACCCAAGAACTTTTTGGATTGGATTGAGAAGAGGTCCAATACTAGAATCAATCAGAGATGTAATTTTGTTAATAAATGCTCCAATAAATTGCTCAATAGCACATCTTGGCGTATTGATAACATTTTTAACCATTCCCGTGATTAAGTCACGTATTGTATTTGTTAATGCATCCGAAATATTCGCAACTAGACATTTTAATCCTGCAAACAATGCACTAACTGGTGCTATTAAATCACCTTGCTCTTTAACAATCTTTGCTATTGGATTATCTAATACAGTATCAAATATAAATTTGGCAAGGTCTTCAAGACCTGTTTTAATTAACTTTTCTAATTTTTTTGATATGGCACTTGTGATCTTTCCTACCAACTGTTTTGCAAGTGTTCCAACTTGCCCTACAATAATATTAATCTCTTCATTTAAGTTTCCAACAAACTTACCAGCCTTTGTAATTACCTTAAAGAACTTATCTAATTTTGCTTCCAGTTCTGCGAAGAAATTATCTTTACAAGGATCGGCAAGAATTATTCTACTTCCAGATGTTAATGATGCAGGATCAACATCCTGTAATCTTTTATTAATTGCAACGGCACGTTGTTCTAGTGCAAGTTGTTCTTTGAGAGAAAGTTTGTCTAACTCTTCCTTCGTTAATTCCTTACAGGTTATTTGACCTGGATAAGTATCTTTTACCGCCTTTAATAGAACTTTTGATGAATCGGTCAATAATTGCGAGGGAATCTTTGCTACTTCACACCAATATTCTACCTGTTTGCTATCTAATTGTGCTGGAGCTTCTGCCATCTAATCTACCTCCTCGTGATGATATTTATCCGCCACCCAAGAGCGATCCTGGTTGCTCTACTTTTCCGCCAGGAATTCCATCTGGATTGGGAGTAAACACCCAACCATTTGATTCAAATTGCTGAAGTTGTTCTGCCGTAGGAGTATCATTAACTGCTGTTCCATACTGACTGAGATTGTCCGTCCTATTAAGAAGCATTTCTGTTGATTGACTCGAATTTTGTCCGTAAATTTTTGGAGTGGTGTCTGCGAGAGCTTTCTGATGTGCCGCCTCTAATTCTTCATTTGACAATGTTCCATCATCAACAACTCCCTCTACTTCATCCCATAATGGTTCTGAACGCTCTTTAACTTGTGCTGGTGTATCTGGATCTATTCCTATTTTTTTCAGTTCCTCTTTGGGAACTTCTCTTTTCTGATTTTGATCAACACTCTCTGGTCTCAGTTGTGGTGTTGATACTCCACTTTGACCTGTAAATTCTTGTCTTTCTACTAAACCAGGTTTTGTGGATGGGGATGAATTCGTAAATCCACTTATAGGATCAAATTTAGAAAAAGTTTTGGTATACTTAATAGCAGATGTTCTTCCAAGAGCGCCAGCAATTACTGGAGTTCCTTGAAAATGGGAACCAACAACAATATCTCCCTGTGAATATCTGACAGTCCTAGACCTACCACCTCCACCAGTTCCATCAGAGGGTCCCAATAGACACAGTGCCGTCGTCAGATTATCATCACTAATTTGATTGTCATTAGAATCTTCGCCAATCTTACGAACCTTATATCTCCATCCCCATCCAAATCCTGCAACTTGGTATTTTTGATTATCAAAAGAGACAATCTGCCCCATCCAAATTCCCGGAATATCTTTTGATAGGTTTCCCAGAGATTCAAACATTATGCTTTGTTTTTATTAGTATATAGTCCATATGAGTCACGAACCAGTGTCATTGATGTAAATGATCTCAAGGCATCGGTGTGATGACACAAGTTGCATATGAGATACTTTCCACTTGTTGTAGGGTCACTCGATCCCTGATCTTTTTTATCTTGTGTAACCATCTCAAATCTACAGTTAATAGTATCACCCGCAGACAGTTGTGGATTAAATGGAACCTGTATCTGAATAATTTGAGAGAATAGTGTATTATATCTCATTTTTGATTTTGCCTGCCATTCTTTTGGATTATTGTTAGTCTGAATACTCACACCAGCGTCCAAGCTACCAATATCCAAGAAATGGAAGTGTGTTGGTAGTGCATCTGCCGTTGGAACTTCTAGTGTTTTTCCAAGTGATGTTTCCAATTCACCCAATTGATAAATCTGATGCTCGACAGTGTATAGAACAGGATCAAAGAATATATTATTGCTTCTCAATCCACCAGACATTGCCAACTTTGAGTTGTCATCCGACTTAATTGTTGACTTCAGTGCAATCTTAAAGGTATTTTCATCAGTCTCTACACCAGATTTTAAAACGTCAGTCTTAAAATATTCTACAGGATAAGGATCTTGTTTGATCATATCACTAATGGATCTGAAATTAAGACCTCTTTGTGTCTCAAAGAAAAAGTATCCAGGATCTCCATTAACTGGTATTGATTGTCTTGCAACATCACACATTAATTTAAAGAATGTGCGATTCTTGCCAGTAAAGGCGAAAGAATTTTTTGTAGGATCAATAATTACATTTTGATCGCCAAAATAATCTTTGATTAATTTTTGTACGCTATTTCCAATATTTCCAGTATATTTTTTCTGAACTGGTACTTTACTTCTTCTTGCGGTTGGTGAAACTAATCTGACAACCATTCCCTGACGATTTGACTCATCGGCTGGTGTAATTTTTCCATCATACACAAAAGGTTTTCTAGTAAAGTCCAGAGAACCCATTCCAGTTGGAGATGTAATCTTACAAGAAACTGTCACATCACCAGTCAAAGGAAGTGCAGATTCTAATGTTCCATATCTGTTTTGCTTATCATATCCCGAACGTGCAGATCCACCAACATCCATAATAGACAATACGGCAGTTGTATTGGGAGAAAGAATACTCTCATAATAATCAAAAGAAGTTACTCTGGCACCATAAGGATCTGAACCAGTGATGTCTATAACATTACCATTCTTTTCTAACTCAAAGACTTCATATGCCGATGCTGCTGCTGAGTTTGCCATTTATGTTATGCTCTCCATCCTGATGGTACTCTTGGTTTTGATGGTGCTGGACTTGATGATGCGGTTTCAATAGGAACAGGATATGGGAATGGAACAAAAGTTTCCACTGGTTGCACTGCATAAACAAAGAGTGATTGGTTTCCACCTTTATTAGAGGTATTTAATATATTTCTATTATCATTTTTTCCTCCACCAGGACCATTTATTCTGGGTTTATTAGTTCCGGAACTAAATGTTGGATCAACGTGCGAAACTATATTTTTCCAACGAGAATAACCAGATCCACCATAAGGACCACCTGGCGGGAAGAAATCAACACTCATGTGTGTACCTGTTATACTTCCTCTTTGTTTCAAAGGATCGTTTAATGTTCCCATTCTACCAAGAACATCACCCCTTTTAACTATTGTTCCTGGTTTGGGGAAATTCTGATCGGGGAAGTGTGCATATAAAGCATCAAAATCGTCTCCAGTATCAGGATCTTTATGGCGTATAATCACAAAGTTTCCATATCCTCTGCCAGTGGAAGGATTAAATTGATGATTGGTTCCGACTGGATCTGCAACCACCACACCATCAAAAAGTGACCTAACATTTACACCGGCGGGGGTAAAATCAACACCAGGTTCTCCAGTTGCATCTATAGTGACACCTGAAGGAACAGTAAGAGGAGACGATGGACCAGAACCATTTACTCCACTTTGATTACTAGTATATAAAATTCCACCGTAAGGAGTTGTTACAGACAAATTACTCCATTCTTTAAATTTCTTTGACATTTCTACAAATGCCAACATATTCTCTTCTTCTTTTTTAGAATACTCATCAATTTTATCAACGGATTTGGAAAATCCGTTGAATCCAGATTCCATTCCTCTTTCTGCATATTTTAGAGGACCACTTTTTCTTGGAGTATATGTGGGTGATGTATTAGGTTTATTGTCAATCGTCCCACCCTGAGCACGTTCTTGTACTTTTGGTATTGACCCACCAAGAGGACCACCAGTTCCAGATGGTGATTCTGGTTTTGTAGATTTTGACTTTTCTAAATCTGATTTTATTTTTTCATATTCTGCTTTTTTACTATTAATTTCTTCAGATGCTTTTTTTAGTTTTTTACTTTCTTTGGCAATGGTTTCAGATTCAGATTTTAATTTTTCTTCATCTATATTAGTTGTTGTAAGATCTATTAAAAACTCAACACCTTTTACTAAAGTATCTAATATTCCCATAAATGATTTAAAAAATCCACTATTTAAAAACTCATCAATTTTTGCCATAATTTGTGGAAGATTTTGAACTAAGATTCCAAGTCCAATAAGTCCAATAAATTCCAATACTCTGTCAAAAATACCTCTTACTGGAGTCATTACGGCACCGGCAATTCTAGAAAAACCAGAACCAATACCAAGTCCTTTACCTTCAATACGAGATTCTTCTTGTCTTAATTCTTTTTGTTTCTCAAGTTTTGTAAATAAACTTTTTTTATCTCCTCTAAGTTTATTTAATTCTTTATTTGAACGAATCAAATAACTGTTAATGTTGGTAACGTTTAGTTTAAGTTGATTTACTTGAGTTTCCATATCTTATCACCCGTATAATTGTATTCCATACCATTCTGGGGATATATCCATCCAAGGATTTGTAAAATCAACAGGGGATACTAGAGGAACATCAGTTGCCACATTTTGCATTTGAGGCATTTGTGGTGGTTTAGATTTTTGTGTTGGAAGAACCATAGGTAAGAAGGTCATTCCACCAGAACTAGATGGAACCGATGAAACAACTTTCGAAACTTTTGGTGAAGATGAAATTTTTTGACTTCTTGATAGAATTCCTCCAGGTCCAGGGCCCGTCACTGGTATATGAGAATATGGACTTGTAGGATTATATGGTTTCTGAGGATTTGGATTCAATGGATTACCAGATGAAGACATTTGACTTCTTTTCTTTAAAATATCTTCTTTTAAATATTTGTCAAAATCTTCTATAACTTTCTCAAACTCATTAGACCTGTCCAACATAGATTCATTAACCGAAAGAAGTTTTAAGATTGCCTTAGAGAAAGTAACCCACAATCTTCCAGCATTATCGTTAATATCTTTCAGAAGAGGTCTGAACAACATCGCAGAAGTTGCTCTGATGATTTCCTCACCAGGAGCAAGAAGTGCTTTTACACTATCAACCATCATGGAACCTGCTCCACGAACGGTTCCAGTCAAACGCTCCCAGAAAGTTCCACCATCAGCATATCCACGAACAGAACCTCCATCAGAGAACTTCTGTATTGTGGTTGGGTTGAAATTATAAGATACATTTGGTATTGTTCCACCAGTGCTGTACATACTACCTGGTGCTCTAAAATCAAATCCTGTCGATGCTGGTCCTCTTTGAACTTGACCTTTAAAAATAGATGCTCCCAATTTTTGATACCAAGGAGCATCTTCACTCTCTAAGGTTTTTTCTGCTTCTTTTAAATCTTTTTCATAAAAAGGTTTAATTCTTTCTTGTTCTTTTATCCTAGCAATTCCACCAACAAAAACAGCTAGAGGAACGAGAAATAATGGATTGGTTAAAATTGCAGCAATAGTTGTAAAAGTTCCTGCAAGACCTGCAAGTGTTGATGCCAATTGTATCCCAACCAGTGCTCCTAATATTTCTTTCCAATATTTTCCAACAAAGTTAAATATCCTATCTAACTTCTGTCTATTTTCTTCTTTTTGTAACCAATCAAATGCAACGTTTAATACAACGCCTGTTAATATTAAACTGAAAAATTCTTTAATTTTATCAAATATACTTTTTACTGGAGTAAAAACTTTATCAGAAATTCCCTTAGCAACACCACCAATTTTTTTAACTGCTTCTACAGACTTTTCTCTTAGTGCAAACTTTCTTTTTGACTCCGATTCCTTTACCTTTTTAAGAGTTTCCTTTTCTTCTGCGATTCTATTGGCAAAATCCAAAGACAGTTGCTTCTGAATCTCTACAAGAATTCTGTTTGTTTCCGCAAGTGACTGTTCTACCGAAACAGAAGATGCTTCTGTTTTCAGATTCTCGGCAGAAATTTTAGGTTTTAAGAAACTAAATCTGGTTTTTCCTAATTTTGGAGCAGCAGCAGTAGTCGCAGCAGCACCACGCAATACCGAAGAAGATACAGTCTTCTTACCAAGTTTCGGTATTGATGGTGCTCTGTAAACCTGATTAATGTCCACTCTGCTGCGCCTTTAGATTTTCCTCTTCAATATACTGTTCAAGTAAAGAGAGATATACTTCTCTCTCCCAAGGAATCATATTCTCAAGTTCTGTCAAAGAGTATTTATGATGTTGCATCAAGGCAAAATTAACCTTATAGTATGACTCAAGGTTAGTATGAGCCATACCTAACTGAAAAAACTTGCGAGTCCCTCCAGAACAACTTCAGATTGTTTCTTAGTATTTGGATTCTTTACTTTAATTGTATGGGAAAGTTTAGGCATCGTTGTAAAGAAAGTCTCAATCTCTTTAAACTGTTTGGTATTCAGTTGCTCTACAAACTCTTCCAGTTCTTTCTTGGTGCAGTCAGAAGCATTCCAACTTTCCTCAGAATCATAAACCATCTCAATACAAGATGTGATCATAGAAAGAGACTTGTTGACATCACTCACATCTTCATTGGTCTCAAAATTATTCTCAACAAACTGATCCAGTGATGGATACTTAAGTTTCATGGAAAGAACATCATCCAGTTTGATAATGTTCTTGTGGTTCTTATCCTTCTGAACCTTGATTTCATCAATATCAATTTCCATCTGAACGGTTGTTTCTCCGTCATCTGGGCAGGTGATATTTACTTCTACGGTTTCACCGACTGATCTTGCACGAATATTCAGAAACAAGTATTCAATATCAAAGGTAGCGAGATCTGAAACCTTAACACCTTTTGTTTGAATGCAGTCGGTCAAGATCTGAACAATTGCACTTGTAATCTGCTTCATGTCTTCAGATTCTAGTGCCATAATCAGAATTTTTTCTTCTCTGACTAAGAAAGGACGGTATCTAATCTTCTTTCCGTTTGATGGCAGTTCCAACTCATATGTCGGGGTATTAATCTTTGGTAAAGGCATAATGACCTATAGAATTTCAGTTGTGATTATTTATTTTAAATCTCAGATAGTTTTTTTCTGATAACAACATAACGATCATAATTAAAAGTAACGGTAACCTTTAATAAATCTGCAGATCCATAAGATACTGGAATAGAAGTTAATCCTTTTGGGAATGCGTTCATAAAAATATAGGAAAGTGAATCTTCATAGTCTCGTTCAAATTTAACTATAGACATTTGACTGGTTTTGTATTGATCAGGATATTTAAACCTCTTAAAATATCCAGGAGTAAATGCATTTCCACTTTGAGTATTCTGAAACTTCTCCTCACCGCCAGAAATAAAATCCATCCATAGTTCAAAGTATCTCAATACATCATAATTAGAATCAACATAAAATGTTAAATCAAGATCAGTATATAATCGAGTATGAGCAAATTCTTGCGTTACTCCTAAAATATTATCTTTTACTTCTGCTGTAGCATATGAAGATACTGGAAGGGTTGCTTCTACACAATAAAATCCAAGATTTGGACCAAACTCTTCAATAGAATAATAATCAAACTCATGTTGATGATATTTTTTAATATACTCCGATATTGTTTGTTCTATCGGAAGTCGCACAAGATAATGATTAGTAAGAGCAAGATTTCCAATCTTATCTCTTACTTGACTCATATTGACTTTAAATCTATCAATTGATTTATTTACTTTTGGTCTTTGTGGAGGTGTATTTCTTGGTGGTCCCTGAGAGATATTAGGAGTAACAGTCCCCCTTTGATTTACAGGTCTATCATAAACACTATTGCCAGACAGGATGAGTTTAGATCTTGGCGATAACTTATCAAATCCAGGAATCTTTTTTGTGTCTCTTGCCACTCTAAATACCTTATACTAGTCTTACATTATTAAGTATTTAGATGTCATATAAGGGAAAATACCAACCTTCATATCCAAAAAAATACAAAGGTGATCCAACAAATATAATCTATCGTTCTCTCTGGGAGCGAAGATTTATGATTTATTGTGATACCAATGAGAAGATTTTAGAATGGGGAAGTGAGGAAATCATCGTCCCATATCGGTCTCCAATTGATAATCGCTACCACAGATACTTCCCAGATTTTTATATCAAGGTGAAGGATAAGAATGGTAAGATTAAAAAAATGATTATTGAGATTAAACCATATAAGCAGTGTATAGAACCCAAAGTCCAAAAAAGAAAGACAAAGGGTTATATCTATGAAGTCGTTGAGTATGCCAAAAACCAGGCAAAATGGGAAGCTGCAAAAGAATGGTGTTTAGATCGTGGTTATGAGTTTAAGGTTCTTACAGAAAACGAACTCGGTATTAAGTAATGCCAAGAAAAACTCTAAAACAAAGAAGAGAACAATATCCAACAGACGATAATGAAAATCGTGTGCGTGGTATCATTGATAGTTTAATTGGAGTGGAAAATTCTGATGATAAAATGGAAGCACTTATCAGCGTTCTGAATGAAAGTGGAACGATTCCAAGTGCTGGTAAGTTCTATACTTTTTTCTATACTGCCAAGACCAATGGAATACAATATGATGAGTTTCCATTAGTCGCAGTGACGGATGTTTATTCTTGGGGATTTCGTGGTGAAAACTTCCACTGGGGCGGAGAAATGAGAAAGTATAATTATAATCAAATCGTGGGTGGATTATATGAAATCTATCCAGAAGAAATTTCTGATGTGGTAGAACTCAGTTTTGCCAAAGTTCGCTCTAAATAGTTAGAAAAAGGATAAATGGCAGGACCTTTAAGATATCCAAATAAAGCACTTGATGACGATACAGATTATTTGAGAATTGATGTTTATCGATACTCTTCTACAAAATCTCAGAGTGGAGGTAGTCTTACAAGAACCACCCAAGCTTTTGGAAATAATGTTGTAGATTCCGGAATAGAATATGGTAATGTAGTTACCGGAAAATATACTGATAAAGTTAAAAAATTATTGGACAGCATTATTTTACCAATTCCATCCAACATTCAAGATGGAAACAGTGTTTCTTATGCTGATTCTAGTTTAGATGGTTTGACTGCAGCGGTTTATGGTGGAATACAATTTAATGATCCAAATCAAGAAAGAAATTTTAATCAAATACAAAGTACATTATCAAATGTATTGTCCAATACTGCTGGTGTATTAACTAGTGATGATGCAAAAAAAATATTTTTAAAATCAATAGCGGCACAAGCGGCAAACATTCCTTTCGGTGGTAATCTAACAGTATCTCAAATTCTCGCAAGGGAGACTGGCGAAATTTTAAATCCTAATATGGAACTTCTTTTTAACGGAGTTACATTGAGATCATTTAAATTTTCTTTCAAAATGACCCCAAGAGATGGCACAGAAGCAAAAGAAATTAGAAAAATAATAAAAAAATTAAAGGTTAATATGGTTCCAGGATTTAAAGATGCAGACCCAGAAACTGGTTTTGGAGGAACCCGAGCAGGAAGTACATTCTTACAATCGCCAAGTTTATTTCAATTAAGTTATAGAAAAGGTTCAGAGATTCATCCATTTTTAAATAGATTTAAACTATGTTTTTTGACTGATATGTCCGTTAATTATACTGGTGAAGGAACTTATGCAACTTATGGTGATGGATCTCCAGTATCGTACATTATGGACTTGTCATTTAAAGAACTTGAACCAATTTATAGTGGTGATTATACAGATACGGAAAAAATGGAGTTCTAAAATGGGATACTTCAGAGAACTACCAGACTTACAATACCAGTCATTTCTTTCTGATAGTCTTTCCTCTCAGAGTTATTTGACTGTCAAAAACTTATTCAGAAGAAACAAACTTCGTGATGATCTGAGTGGGGTCTTTACCGTCTTTAATAAGTACGAGATCCCAGAAGGTTCCAGACCAGAACTCGTGGCAGAAGAGTTTTATGGTGATGCAGAACTTGATTGGGTCGTTCTGATGACTGCTGGCATCATTAATGTAAGAGACGAATGGCCATTATCCAACTACCATCTCTATAAGTATGCCGAAGAGAAGTACGGAACTGCACTGAATGATATCCGCTACTATGAAACCAAAGAAGTCAAGGATTCAAGTGGCAGACTGATACTTCCAAAGGAAAAAGTTGTTGACTCTACCTTTACTATTCCAGACCCTGCAGATTATAGTGCTACCCTCAATCCAGTCAGATCGGTAACCAACTGGGAGTATGAAGTTAGAGAGAACGATAAGAAGTCTTCTATCTATCTACTGAGAAGAGAATATCTGCAACAGTTCCTGAACGATATGAGACAAATTATGCTTTATGATCGTTCTTCTCAATACGTTACAGAAGACTTAGCAGCAACCGAGAACACCAGGGTCACTATCCCACAGTAGTTTTAGTTTCTTATCAAAGACCATCACATACCTGTGTTTACGGGAGCGATCTTTCCATTCTCCATCGCACCCTTTAACAGAACCTCGGGAATGCTTGGTGCCATCTGCAAAGTAGAAATCTTTCTTTGGTTCTGATAGACCGCAATACCTAAAGTTGCAAGCCCGATAAATTGTGCCGTGATGATAGTCGCTATCAGCGTATGAGATGATTGCTTTGACTTCTGTATCTTTTCTAAGTCTCTTAATCGCCTTTGAAACGAACCAAGAAGTGATATTATACTCTCCCTGCTGAGTATCGGGGTGGATGCAGAGTCTTGAGAGTTCGAAGAGACCGTGTTGTTCATGGCGTTCTAATCCAAATGCGCCTTTTGCTATTTCAGGAACAGGGAGTCCAGTAAAAATACAAACTCCCTGTATACCTCCAATATTTAGAGGTGAAAAGTCATTTTTCTTGTATAGACCGTAATTATAACCAGATTTAAAACCTTTAGATATGTCCTTAAGATAATGAAACCGCAGAAGTAACTCTGCGGCTTCGGATTTGCTTACACGGTCTATTGTGTAATCAGATTTCACTCTTCGGCAAGACGTGCGAAGTAGGACATTGCATCATCATCCTCATCTTCATCAGCAGAAGAGGAGCGAGTGGGTTGCAGAGAGTTCAGATCATTGCGGAGGTCCTCAGTCAACTCACGGGCAGAACCACGGGTGTTCTCTTCCTCATCGAACTCCTCAGGGTCTTGGAAGCGAGGAGTGCCCTTGTTACCCAGCACATAGTCCATGCGCTTCTTCAGGTCATCATAGGTCTTGAACTGATCAGCAGCAACGAGTTCGGCAAGAGAATACTCTTTCTTCCACACTGCTTCCATGGCGTCATCGTCATCCAGGAGAGCATCAGGGCGGGCAAACTCGGAGGAGTCGTAGTTGCGATAACCAGCAACGTTCTTTGCCTTCAGTTTGAAGTTAGCACCCTGCCAGAAGTCAAACGGATCGATTGCTTCCTCATCCTCAAACTCAGGTTGCATAGCAGCAGTGAGTTTGTCGAAGATCTTCTTACCAAACTTGTACAGGAAGACTTTACCTTCGTTAGCAGGATTAGCAGGATCCTTGACCACATAGATGTTTGCCATGTAGGTCAGTTTACGCTTTTGCTTACGTGCTTGTTCCTTACCTGCGTCGGTGCCGTTGTTCCACAGCATCGTGTTGTACTCAGACACAGGATCTTTCTGACCAAGAGTAGTCAGGGAGTTCTCAATATACCAACCACCAGGACCTTGGAAGGCGTGACTGTAGAGTTTCACGAAAGGAAGGTCTTCACCATCTGGAGCAGGCAGGAAACGGATTACGGCATAACCATTGCCGCTCTTATCACATTCCAGTTTCCACAGGCGGTCATCACCACCAGTACTATTGTTATTCATTTTTTCGACTTCCTTGACCAGTTTTGCGGTCAGGTTGCCAAGTTTAGATTGCTTTTTAAGGTCGGAAAACGACATTTAGATTACCTCGGATTAATTTGGATTCGGGGGATTTACTCGGATAGTATAGCAAGGATGCCCTCAATCGTCAAGATATTGCTTGAGGGATTCGATTGTTTCTCTCATACTGTCGAATAAAATTGACATATCAGTATCTGGTGGGAATCCCATCAGTGCTACCGATTTGCGTAGGTTCTCTTTCATCTCAACCGCTTCAGGGTCGTCTGAAAGGGATAACCTAGTATACATGATCCTTTGCTTTTCTAGCAAGGTCTGTAACTTCTCAACGTGTTCCATTTTGGTCTCATTATCCATTCCACCAAAGGTGAGGATACTGCCATAGATTTCTTCCTGAAGATTATTAATCTCAGTCAGCTCATCTTGGATGATATCAGATTTAAAAAATTCACCCATTTATTATAGACCGTAAGATTTTACGATAATTGAACACATCAATATTTAGAAAAGGAGAATATTTTTTTATTTTTAAACTTACGGATTCCCACACTGGATCATCCAACTTTTTATCAAAGTTTTTTGAGAAACCAAATATTTTTTCGAATATTGTTAAGGTTTCTAGCGATAACTGCCCGCTTAGAAACTTTTTCAGAACTACTGGATGTCCTTTGGTACAGTTGAACAAAGTCTCTAACTCGTTCTCCGATAGCAATTCGTTGCTTTGCTCTTTGAACAAGTAGGTCAAACTCTGCTGTCGTTTCGTCCATTCGGCGTAGTTTCTTTCGCCAGAATTGATAATTTCTCCAATCCATAAATTTTGTGGGTTGTCCGTGGCAGTGAAATTGGATACAAGAAAGTCTACGACTTCCTTATCATTATATTTACGGGAAGTTTTTTCAAACCAATATTTATCTTTCCTCTTATTAAAAGAGGTTACACTGGCACGGGTCTTCGCACCATACTTGAAGAAGTCGTATTTTGGGTTTGTAAAATGATTCTTTAATGAGAGATAATGTTGGTAGGTTTCAAATGGGCTCACTTTCAGCATCGACTAACTCAAGATCTTCAATACAATCAACAGAAACTTCGTGGTCGGCAATACGATACCAATGTTTCATAATTCCTAAAACATCTTCGTATTCGCCAAGATACTCAATATCATCACATTTATTCTCACGCAACCATGCTTGTAGGCGATGGTGCATGAGGTCATCACGGGAAATCATAGTGGCAGTTTTGCCCTAGAAGTTCGCTTCATGAAGTTGAGGCGAGTTGCATCCCACTTCAGTCGCTCCTTCAGGGGTTTAGAAATCAGTTTCACCACTGATTCTACCTCAAGATTATTAATCTCGCAATAGTGACAGATAGCATCAATATAATTGATGTTTTCTTCTGCAACAATTTTCTCAATCTCTAGGGCAAACCTAGATGGTGTTAAGAATTTGTTTTCGATTGCCTGTTCTAGTTCTTTATTCTGTTCCATAGAGTTCCAGTTTATCTCTAACAAACTTTCTAATGTATTGGGTGAGTAATTTGATGTACTTTGATTTGTCTCGTTCTTCATAGACGACGCATTCTCCATTTTCACAAGCCATGATGATTACAAGTTTTTTGACTGAAATACCAGTCAGTTCGTACAGCATACAACCATATGCCATGCACTGTACAAAATAGTGTTCGATCCACTCTCGTGGTTTGGGTTTTTTAGAAGTCTTAAAGTCTATTATTGCTAATTCGCCGTCATATTCAGCGATACAGTCAACTGTGCCAGCAATGCCCAGTTGCTTACTATATAGGGAACCTTCTAGGGCGTAAATATTATTTATACGATTTAAATCTGATTTTGAGATCTTAAAAAGAAAATCAGAAATCGGTTGTACCTTTGGTAGGTCTTCATTCTTCAGATGATGTTCTACCAGAGTGTGCATGTCTGTACCACGACTCGTTGCCGCTTTCGTGATACGATCTGCTTCTTCATCTCCAACTTTCTTTCGCCATTTGACAAAGATCTCCTTATTAAAATGACTGGTCACCGAAGTAATGGAGACCAGTCGAAGTAGTTCTTCTTCATCAGGAACTGAGTAATACCTTACCCCATCAATAGTCTCCCTCTCAAGTTGAGGAAGACTAATATCAACATGATTAAACATTAAAAACCTGCTTCCATTTTTGCTAGAATATATTCTTTGACAAGTCCAGAACGAACAATATCATCAATTCCAAACTCAATCATATCAAAAGATGGCATTTTACGCAAGACACTCATAAAGTCTACGATACCATTTCTTTCATTTGTCTTCTGCAAGTCAGACTGAACAGCATCGCCACAGAAACAAATTCTAGTATTCTCACCAACACGGGTGATAATAGAGTCTAGTTCGTGGAAGTTGAGGTTTTGGAATTCATCAACGATCACGATTGCATTATCAAGTGTGGTGCCACGAAGGAATGAGGTAGACCAGAACTTAATAGTTTCTTGTGATTTGAGATTACCATACAGCATCTCAAAGTCAGCATCAGAAGGCATCTGGAACATATACTTCACCATATTCTTATATGGAATCTGGTAGATGTCTGCCTTATCTTCATGGGAACCAGGAAGGAAACCAATCTCTCTGGTTGCTACAAGGGACCTTACAAGGTAGATACGCTCATAGGGTGTCCTCTCATCCAAAACATCGCAAAGGGCATTGTAGAGGGTAATAAAGGTCTTACCGGTGCCAGCACATCCATAGGCAACTAAATGTTTCCCCTCCTTATATGAATCAAAAAGTTTTTTCTGGTTATCGGTAAGTGGATCAATATCCACCAAATATTCAGAACTCAGAGGTTTTTTCCTCTTCATCTGCTTTGCCGTGAGTCCAACCCCGATAGGTTGCTCTGCAGATACTCTTTTTCTTCTTGCCATATTAGATCTTAAGGTTTTTTGCTCCTGGTGCCTTTGATGCTTTTGCAAGCACCTCGTTCCATCCTGGATTTTTTGCGATTAGTTTATCTCTCCATTCACCAACATCAGTAGCCATCGGTGCCGTGGATGGATCAGACCAGTCGCGTTGCCAATCTGGATTATCATTTAACCACTGATTCCAGTCGTGAATACTCATACTCACTTCTTTTTGCTCACCAGTGGTTTTATTCACTACGGGATATGTTGCCAAAATTTTCACCTCTTAATGATATGTCTTATTTAGACCCACTCCAGTGCTTCTGCCACTGTAGGGAACTGCTCCGCAAAGATCTTCTTACATGCCTCTGCAATCTCCATGTGCTCCTTCTGAGTACCATTAGCGGAACGCAGTTGGATATAATGAATCCATGAACGGCAAGAACCGGACATATAAAGTCTAGTAGGAGTTGCCAGAGGAAGCACAAAACGAGCACACTCTTTTGCCACACCGTTATCAAGCAGATGCTGATACAGACTCATACCCTGGGCAAAGTAGGTCTCAATCTGCTTGTTAGTCAGTTCCACAAACTCTGGATCCAAGTCGTCAATAGAATTCTGACGATTCTTGGTGTCTTGACGACGAAGTTCTGGGACTGGAATCGTCTCTGCGAGTAGGGAACTATCAGCATATCGTTGTGAAAATTCTTGATATGTAAATGAGCGATGTCGGAGAATTTGAGCTGCCAGACCACGAGTAGTCTCAATCTCCAGAGTCATAAAACTCTGCTCAAACACAGACCAGTGATTATGCTTGATACAATACCCAAGCAACTTAGCATAGTTGGGATTCTCTTGATTATTAGGATTGCTCACACGAGCAACATATGCCATCGTCTGCTCCGCGTCGGGAGTAACACTTACCAATTTTACACTCATTTTTGTTCCTCTTTAGTCTGGGTATCCATCATCATCTTCGAAGATCTCGTCGTAATCGTGTAGTGTTGGATCTCTCTGATACTTTAGATAACTTTGAGTATCAGAGTAAACTTCTGCTTTTAGAGAATCGACTAGAAGTTCTAGATTGCGGACGATAAGTTTTAGTTTGTCTTTGTCCATAAAATAGATTTCTCTCTACCCATTTTACACAAAAAAAGAGGGTTCGTCAAGAACCCTCTGTGTTTTATTTACTCAGTAATTTGACTTCGGCATATATCAGAATCATAAACGCTGCGGAGAAAGCAGTGAATGAACCCACTATTGCCGCAATCATTTTTTCTTCTCTACAAAGAGATTCTTTTCAAATTTGATTCCGCGATAGATTTCGCTGAACCATTGCTCTTGCTGAAGTTGTCTGAGTGACTCACGACGCTCTTCAGTGTCGTAAGCTTGTCCACGGTAAACGACTTTAGACATTGTTCTACTCCAAAGAAATGAGACGGTTAAATCCCGTTCCTTCGGGCGGCGTTTGCGTCCTCTATGAGGATGAACGATCCGTTCCGCGTCGTCCTACTTGCGTCTTATGTTTTATCCCTAAAACAGGTAGGATCAGTCCAATCTGCATATCTACCAACAAACTCGATTTTCTCTGAAGGAGAAAGAAGTTCTGATTTAAATGTTCTCTCCACTAACCAGTCAAACTGCTCACAAGTGAGAAGTAATCTTGATTCTGGGGAGGACAGTGTTAGTAGTAGAGATAGAATCATAAGATGAACGTAAGGGTATTATACCCCGTTACTGATATTTAGTCAATCGACCCTAGAAAGTCAAAATTTTGCCGGAGTTTTTTCCGACGATCTGGGAAAACAAAGGTCAATTTTGGTTTAGCTTCTTGATCTCAAACAAAGATGACTTCTGATATTTTTTTATCTTCTTATATTCCTTAATGATCTTATCAATCTCCTTGTTAGGAATTCTGACTGTAAGATCATTGTTGTCATCTGCACCAACAAATCCAAGTCCAGATTTTCTTTCCTCTTCTTTCATATCAACAAAGTCGTTGATATTATCTTGGATCTCATTACGAATCAATTGATTTATTTGATCTCGGAGATTTTCTTCATTCATTTCTTTTTCTTCTTTTCGTTTGGTACATAACCCCACATCTTGGGACTAACTGTTCCTTCCGTCCACTTCATTGCTCTAAAGTCACGATACTTATCCCAATACTGATCAAAGATATCTGACTGAAGACCCTGAACAATATCGTGCTTTTGTTCTCCATTATCACCATAGGTTACCAGATAAGAGTCTCGTGGAAGACTCCTATCATTGGCAGCGGAAGGATCACAATTTGCATTAATAATATTAATTCCCTTACCCACGATTCCCCCATACAATTTGAGGAAAAGCTTCAGAAACAATTTCCTTTGTAATATTATATTTGTCGGAAAGTTTCCCATCCTTTACAAGACAAATAACCTCTGCTTCCAGTGGGTGCAGTCCTTCCAAGAGGTTGATAAACATCGTCTCTCTACGAATAGAGGTTAAACCATTATTACCACCCCTAATGAAGTGATAAAAGTGCTTACACTCTCTACGAAGAGTGGTTTTACCATCAGTATCAGATGCTCCCAATGAGAACGAACCTGCCTCATACATTCTGCGGACCTCTTCCGTAATCTTCGTAGAAAGAGTTCCACTTTGAGTTGTCTGTTCGGCATATCCAGAATAAGGAACTGGTCCATCTGGAAGTGCAGAATGAACCGAATCATCAAAGTTCCAAATTAAAAGCATTCTCAAAGCATCATGATTATACTTTTGGAGAACTTCTACTTTCTTTGCTTTTGACCTCTGTTTTGATGCAAGATCAAAAATCTCAAAAATCAATGGATTATTTGGAAGATCCAAGTTTGATGCGGCAGGTTTTTTTGTTGTCTTTGCCTTACTCGTCGTCTTCGTCGCTGGTGTCTTCGTAGTCATGATAGTTGTCAAAATTAAATGCAATTACTTCGTCAGGTATTAAGTTTCCCTGATTATCAAACATTTCGGGATGAGGTCTTGGCACTTCCCTATAGTTCATCATATATTCTCTGGCAGTCCATCCAATCACTAGTCCCACTACAAGAAATAAAATGGTCATAAATGAACCAAAAACTAGACTAACTGCTAACATTTTTCTTTCTCCGGGAAATTACTTTTCTTTTCCTTGACTTAAAGGAAAACTCAAAATAGATGGTGACTTCCCGATTTAGAAAGCAAACCATCTTCTCAAAGATGACGTGGAATGGTTGAGTCTGCTTTCTTTTACCTCCATTAAGAATAAAATCAACGCCACGGTTTCTGTGGTCTTCTGATTTATTTATGTGATGGTCAGACGAGTTGATGTTCCTTGAGGAATTTGATTGTGTCAACGGATCCTCCCAACTTTTTATCATCACAAATCACTTGAGGAAAGGTTGACCCTTCCCCAAATTCAGCATAGAACTCTTCTTTAGTAAAGTCCTCTCCAAGATTATAAACCACATAGTTGTTGTTTGTCAATTCTAATACTTGTTTGACCTTATAGCAATAAGGACAATTGTCTTTTGAGTATACTGCAAAGTTCATAATTTTCTTTTAATTTCTTATATGAAAGATCAAATAAATGTTTACTGGCATATTTATTATGATATAGCGTATAGATCATTCTGTTCCACATAGACAAT
>Ga0255760_10000504_pt1 | contig 38778 bp, 35 predicted proteins | sample 071ome_25_FD_179960 | JGI IMG/M metagenome (GOLD analysis project Ga0255760, IMG submission 179960) | Coastal salt marsh microbial communities from the Groves Creek Marsh, Skidaway Island, Georgia - 071410BT metaG (version 2) | ecosystem: Environmental > Aquatic > Marine > Intertidal zone >...
CGCGCCCCAAACGGATCACCACACCGCGCATCCCGCCATCGCGGATGATGAGGTTGGAGCCGACACCGATGGGAAAAACAGGAATGACAGGGTCAAGCGCGGCAAGGAAGGATTGCAGATCGTCAAGATCCGCAGGCTGAAACAGATACTCCGCAGGCCCACCCACGCGCAGCCAAGTCAGATCCGCCAAAGGGCGATCTGGGGTCAAAGTGCCGCGCGGGATTGGAAGGCGGGTTGGAAGGCTGTGGGTCATATCGGGGGAAGTAGCGGTTCGGATTCCCCCGCGCAAGGGTTTTGGCGCGCACTAAGGGGGTTTCAGCCCCTCCAAGGGTTTCGTCGCACACGGCCCAAGGGGTGCGCCTTTCGTTTCCCCGTCAAGGATTTTGTCGCGCACGGCCCGAGGGGCGGGTCGTGCGCGACAAAACCCGCTTTGGGCGGTTTGTGGGGGCATCACTTCGCCAAGAACCGACTGAGCGCCGCTGTCAGCGCGGGATCAAGACCACCCTCTTCCTTCACAATGCCATCAATTGTGGGCCTGAATAACGCGGCATAGATAATCGCGCGCTGTTCATTGACCTGATTGCTATCAACCCCTTCCTGTCGCAACAGGCCGATGTAAAATTCGGCAAACGCCCGCCGCTCGGGCGCATCCAAGGCCAAATGGCGTTCAGACAAATATTCTTTCATCTGAAGGCGGGTGAACCAAAAAAACAGGGTGAAAAGCGTCAACACTAATCCAATCATAACCGCGCCAAGAAAACTAAACCCCGAACACGCCTGCGGTGCGTTGACGGGATCGCATCCGAGCGGGGCTATCGCTTGTAGAAGGAAAGAAGCGTTATTTACTATCGCTAATGCCATGCCCCCAATAAATACACCCGTGGCGATCAATGAGCCGAGAAACCACTTGTAAGAATCTTTGGCACTTTTGCGGTGCTCTCCCTCTTTCTTTTCCCAAAGTTCTACTGGCTGCCGAAGAAGTCGATCATTTTCTTCAGACTGAACCTTCCCCTCAATCCTTGTTTGCCACTCTGTGGTCTTTTTGGTCAGGTCGTCTCTTAGTTCGGTAATTTTATTTTCAGACGATTTGGTGAATTTTTCAATGTCGACCCTGGCCCCACGAACTTTGCCCAACACTAGCTGTGATTGCGCCAGCAATTTGGACATTTCTTGAACTTTATCCCCTAACAGGCCCTCCAAACTGTCATCCTCTGGCTTCTTTGTGGACTTGACGGACAGACCCTCGGTATTGTCCACAACCGCCTGAACACGACCCAGAACCTCTTCATCCGTTCCAGTCCAAAAGTCATCTGGTTCGGAACCTAAATCCGTTAACAATTGCCAGTCTTGCGGATCACCCGATACCGAGTGTTCATAGAAATCTCGAAAGACTACCCATGCTGGATGCGCGTCAAAGAAGGCACGCGCGTTCAACCAAGTCGAGGAAAGCGGATCAGCGGAATCTGGCCACAGGGGCGCTGCAAGAACGTCATGATCTTTTTCAAAAAGAAGTGTGTCATACTTAACTGCATTGATGGTCTTTCGATTGGCCTCGTTCACTGTAACACCAGTTAAACTTGCCAAGGCTTCGCCTGTCTCAATCGCTTGAATGGCTTGGACCCGAATGCGCCTTGATTGCTTGTCATTGACAGTTTGAAGGGTACTAGTCGAGAGCCAAACACTTTTAATGACAAGTCGCGCAACACGCTCAGGGCCGTCGTCGCTTGAATTGATCCTCGCATGAGCTTTGTACAAATCCTCTGAGACCTGATCTTCAAGGCCGAGTTTTGGCTTTGGTCCCTCTGACCGCAGATGGGCAAGAGATAAAAGAATGGCTCTGAAGACTAGTAGAAGCGAGCGGGTGTGTCTGTCGCGCGTGGCTTCATCCTGATATACGTATTGCACCAAGAACGGCAAAAGCCGCAATGAGTGTCGATATGCAAGTAGTTGACAGCCCTGCGTAACAAATAGTGGCCCAAGAGCCGCCAACCACTTATCGACATCTGCCTTTGTCTTAATCTCTTCCGCCTTCATGCAGCCAAACCCCTGACTCCGTTACCCGAGCCAAGAGTGGTCCAATTCAGACCTAAATAGCAAACCTATTTCTGCAACCGCCCCACAAGGCTATGCGCCCATGCGCTGATCGTGCCTGCGCCGAGGCAGACCACGATATCGCCTGATTTGGCCTCGGCGCGCACAAGCGCCTCGAGCGCGGCTTCGCAGTCGACTGCATGCGCGTTGCGGTGGCCGTGGCGGGTGAGGCCCGCGACCAGATCATCGCGGGATGCGCCCGCAATGGGCGCCTCGCCTGCGGCGTAAACCTCGGCAATGCCCACCACATCAGCATCGTTAAAGCAGCTGCAAAAATCCTCGAACAGGGAGGAGAGGCGCGTATAGCGATGGGGTTGATGCACCGCGATCACGCGCCCCTCGCTGGCCTGCCTTGCGGCGCGCAAAACGGCCGCGATTTCCACGGGGTGGTGGCCGTAATCATCAATGATGGTGATGCCATCCACCTCGCCCAATTTGGTGAAGCGGCGGTTGACCCCCTTGAACCCCGCAAGGGCCGCGCGAATTTCATCCGATTTCATGCCCAAATGGCGCGCCACGGCAACGGCGGCCAGCGCGTTTGAGACATTGTGATCGCCGGGCATAGGCAGGGTGCAGCCCGCAATCACCCGATCCTCGCCGCGCAGCGCAATATCGAAATGCGCGACACCCTTGACGTAATGCAAGCCCACCGCGCGCACATCGGCCTGCGCGTTGAACCCATATGTCACCACGCGGCGATCCGTGACGCGCCCAACCAGTGCCTGCACCTCGGCATGGTCGGTGCAGCAGACCGCGAGCCCGTAAAAGGGGATATTCGAGACGAAATCGTAAAAGCCTTTGCGCAAATTTTCGATTGTGCCCCAATGTTCCATATGTTCGGGGTCGATATTGGTGACGATGGCGATGGTGGCGGGTAGGCGGTTGAAGGTGCCATCCGATTCATCGGCCTCGACCACCATCCATTCGCCTTGGCCCACACGGGCATTTGAGCCATAAGCGTGGATGATACCGCCATTGATCACAGTGGGGTCAATGCCGCCCGCATCGAGCAGGGTCGCCACAAGGGTGGTGGTGGTGGTTTTGCCATGCGTGCCTGCAATCGCCACGTTGGAGCGCAGGCGCATCAATTCGGCCAACATCTCGGCACGGCGCACCATCGGCAAGCCCCGCGCGCGCGCTGCGTCAAATTCAGGATTGCCCGGTTTGATGGCGGAGGAAATCACAACCACCTCTGCCCCGTCCAAATTCTCTGCTGCTTGCCCGATAAAGATCCGCGCACCCAATGCCGCAAGCCGTTCGGTGATCTTGCTTTCCTTCAGGTCAGAACCTTGCACCGCATAGCCGTGGTTCAACAGCACCTCAGCAATACCCGACATGCCAATGCCGCCAATGCCTGTGAAATGGATCGGCCCAAGCTGTGTGGGCAGTTTTGTGGCGGCGGCGTTCATGATCTTCCTTTCGCTGCAATTTCCTCGACCATCGCAACGAGACGATCGGTGGCATCTGGCACGGATTGCGCAAGCGCGGCATTTGCCATGGCTTGGGCCTGTGCGGGGTCGGCCAAAACCTCAAGCATTGCTTCTGATAGGCTGTCGGCGTTCAGCTCATGTTCCGCAATCGCAAGGCTGGCCCCTGCGGCGACCATAGGGAGGGCATTGGCGGTTTGATGATCTGCGGTGGCGGCGGCAAAGGGGATGAAAATCGCAGGCCGCCCAATGACCGAAATATCCGCAACGGAGGACGCGCCTGCGCGGCTGATTACCAATTGCGCCTCAGCGATCCTGCGAGGGATATCATCGAAAAACGGCTGCACCTCGGCGGTGACACCCAAATAATCATAGGCACGGATGACGCGATCAATATCCTCGGGGCGGGCCTGATGCGCCACGCGCAAGCGCGCCAAAATCCCCTTGGGCAGTTTCGCCACCGCATTTGGCACAATTTCAGACAGGATACGCGCGCCTTGGCTGCCACCGATGATCACAAGTGACAGGGGCCAATCGCCGGGAGGTGTATAAACGGCGCCTGCGCGCGCCATCACCGCAGCCCGCACAGGGTTGCCGATATGATCCGCCTGTGTGCCCTCAGGCAGGCGCGTGGGCCATGTGCCACAGGCCACCCGATCCACGCGCCGCGCAAACAGATGATTGACGCGACCAAGCACGCCATTTTGCTCATGCAAGGCCCGCGGACGCTGCGCGATCCACGCCGCGGCCAATGCGGGAATGGTGGGATAACCGCCAAAGCCTATGACAATATCGGGCTGGAGGCGGCGCTGCAGCATCAAGGCCGATAGAATACCCCCCAAGATTTTAAAGGGCGCCTTAAGTTTATCGGCCAGCCCCCCTTGGGCGAATGTGGCCGCCGCCACTGTTTGCACAGACACCACATGGGGAAATCCCCCCGCATAGCGCGCGCCGCGCGCATCTGTCGAAAGCGTCACCTGCCACCCCTGCCGCACCAAGGCCTCGGCCAAAGCTTGGGCGGGGAACATATGCCCCCCCGTTCCCCCTGCCGCGATGATAGCGTGACGCGCGCCTCCAGTCCCCATCGGATCAACGCCCCCGTTTGCTAAAGATATCGGCCAAATCACCCTGTGGCCGTGCACGGGTAAAGGCCAAAATCATCCCCATCGCAAGACCTGTTGCAAGGATAGAAGACCCGCCATAGGACACAAAGGGCAAGGTCATGCCCTTTGCGGGCAAAAGCCGCACCGCAACGCCCATGTTGATAAAGGCCTGTAGCGCGAACATGGTCACAAGACCCGTGCCTGCAAGGCGGATGAACGGGTCGCGTTCTTTGAGCAAACGCAGGAAACTGCGAAAGGCGATTGCCGCGAAGAGGGCGATGATGATCAACACAAGGATCACACCATATTCTTCGGCAGCGACCGCGATAATGAAATCGGTATGCGCGTCAGGCAATGTCCATTTCACGGCACCCTCGCCCAAGCCTGCGCCAAAAAACCCACCTTCACGGATTGCATTGGCCGCATAGGCAAGCTGGGTGTTCGGGGCCACTTCGGCGCTGAGGAACCCATCAATACGGCGCGCAAAATGCTCGGAGGCATGATAGGCAAAGATGCCCCCGACCCCAGCAAGCGCCACAACGCTGACCATGAGAATAATGGGCGCGCCTGCAACGAAATAGATCACGCACCACCCCATCAAGATCAGGGCCGCCTGACCGAAATCAGGCTGCATCACCAAAATGCCAACAATGAGAATGGTCAATCCAAAGGACAGGCGCTTGCCTGGCGGGCCTGCCAATTCTTGGCTTGCGGCGACCATCCAAGCGACTGTGACAATGTAGAGGGGTTTTAGAAATTCGGATGGCTGCACCGAAGCAAACCCAAGCGAATACCACCGCACAGCGCCTTGCCCAAAATCAGTGCCAAAAATCGGCAGCGCCAAAAGGGATAGAAACGCGCCAGCAAACCCCACCACCGCAAAACGACGTAGCATGAGCGGCGGCAGCATCGACACTAACAGCATCCCAATCATCGCCGCACCGCCAAAGATGGCTTGGCGTGTTACATAGTGAAAGGGCGGGTGACCATTGCGTTCGGCCAAAGGCGGCGATGCGGCAAAGCCCAATAACAGGCCAATCGCAAAAAGTGCCAAAATGCAGCCTATTGTGCCGCGATCAACAGTGCGCCACCAACGGGGCAAAACCGCTTCGCCTGATTGCACAAGAACTGTGCCATGCGCCATTTCTGTCATGGGATATACCGCCCGATACTGCCTCAACCGCCCGATTTTTCGGGTCTCATGGGCAAATTAGCGAAATTTATTCCCGAAAGCCAGAGAAAGCCGCATCAGCCCTACGATTGCGCAAGAACTTGCGCAACTTGGGCGGCAAAATCATCGCCCCGCTTCTCAAAATTGTCGTATTGATCAAAACTAGCGGCGGCAGGGGCCAATAGAACTACATCGCCCGACTCGGCCTCGGCGACAGCGCGGGCCACTGCGGTGGCCATATCTGTGCAAATCTCTTTGGGCAGATCCCCCAAATTCAAGGCAAATTTTGCAGCTTCGCGCCCGATGACATAGGCCTTTATGACCGAGCCGAAATGTGGCCGTGCCACATCAAGCCCGCCCTCTTTCTCAAGCCCGCCACAAATCCAACGGATGGCAGGATAAGCGGCAAGCGCCTTGGCGGCGGCATCGGCATTGGTGGCCTTGCTGTCATTGACGAAACGCACACCGCGCAGTTCGCCCAAAACCTGACTGCGATGCGGCAGGCCCTTAAAGGAATGCAACGCGTCCTCGATCACGCGCGGCGCAAGGCCAAGCGCGCGCGCCACCGCATAGGCCGCACAGGCGTTTTGATGGTTATGCGCGCCCGCAAGTCCCACGATATCGCGCAAATCAATAGAGGCCACCTGACGCCCCTTGCGCCATTCCGACAGCCAGCCTTTACGGGCAAAGACATCCCAATTCGTGCCGTCTAATTTCTGCGCAGAGGAGATGCGGATCACGCGATCATCCCCTGCCCCTTGGGTCAGTTGATTGGACAAGGACAGCCCTTCAACCTCATCAATTCCGATCACGGCGCGATCTGGGCCACCTTCGGCAAAGAGCCTGCGCTTGGCCGCATAATAGCCCCCCATCCCACCATGACGATCCAAATGATCCGCTGACAGGTTGGTAAAGACCGCGATATCGGGCGTCAGGGCGCGGGCAAGCTCGGTTTGGTAGGAGGATAACTCCAACACGACCACCCCCCCATCTTCGGGCGGATCAATATCCAAAACACCGCGCCCAATATTGCCCGCAAGCTGCACAGATACGCCTGCAACATCCAAAATATGGGCGATTAGCGCCGAGGTGGTTGATTTTCCGTTTGACCCTGTCACCGCGACCACGCGTGGGGGGCGGTCAAATTGCGCCCAATCCGCCTGACCAAGCGCCGCGAAAAACAGGCCCACATCATTATCAACGGGCACATTGGCGCGATAGGCGGCCAAAATTGCGGGATGCGGCGCAGGGTAGAGATTGGGGATACCGGGCGAGGTGATCAGGCGCGACACGCCCTCAAAAGCGCCTGCCTTCGTTAGATCAGTGACCACAAACCCGTCCGCCTCGGCGCGCGCGCGCGCCTCTTGCCCATCATCCCAAACAAGCGCGATCGCCCCACCCGCTTGCAGCGCCCGCGCTGTGGCAAGACCCGAACGGCCCAAGCCCAAAACAGCGATTTTTTGACCTGAAAACCCAGTGACGGGAATCATCTGACCGCTCCTTGCTTTGTTAGCGCAGTTTCAATGTCGCAAGGCCGATAAGCGCAAGGATAAGGGAAATGATCCAGAAGCGGATCACCACTTGCGGTTCAGCCCAGCCTTTTTTCTCAAAATGGTGATGGATGGGGGCCATCAAAAACACGCGTTTGCCTGTGCGTTTGAAATAGAGAACTTGGATAATCACGCTCATGGCTTCGGCCACGAACAAGCCGCCCACGATGGCTAAAACGATTTCGTGCTTTGTGGCAACGGCAATGGCGCCTAAAGCCCCGCCCAAGGCGAGCGAGCCTGTATCCCCCATAAACACGGCTGCGGGGGGGGCATTATACCACAAGAACCCAAGACCGCCGCCGATCAGGCCCGCGCAAAACACCAGCAATTCGCCCGTTCCCGGCACGTAATGCACATCAAGATATTCCGTGAAATCGACACGCCCCACCGCATAGGCAATCACGCCAAGCGTGGCTGCGGCGATCATCACGGGCATGATGGCCAAGCCATCCAAACCATCGGTCAGGTTGACAGCATTGGCGCTGCCCACAATTACAATCATGGCAAAGGGGATAAAGACATATCCCAGATTGATCAGCACATCTTTGAACACAGGCACAGCCAGTTGCAGCGTCAGATCATCAGGGTGCAAAACTGAGGCCGCAATACTGGCCACAGCCGCGATCACAAAGCCAAGCGCCAAGCGCAATTTGCCCGAAAGCCCCGCCGTGGTTTGGCGGCTGACCTTGGCCCAATCATCCGCCAGACCGATCAGGCCAAAGGCCACAGTCACCCCCAAGACAATCCAAACAAAGCCATTATCAAGCCGCGCCCAAAGCAGCGTGGACAGCGTCAGCGCCGCGAGGATCAGCAAGCCCCCCATCGTGGGCGTGCCTGCCTTGGTTGCGATATGATGCGCAGGCCCATCTTCGCGAATGGGTTGTCCCTTGGCATAGCGGCGGCGCAGCGCGTTGATCAGAGGGCGGCCAAAGATAAAACCAAAGATCAGCGCCGTGAAAAACGCGGCCCCTGCACGGAAGGTGATATAGCGGAACAGGTTAAAGAGGTCGCCGCCATCTGACAATTCGCTGAGCCAATACAACATATGGCGGTTCTCCCCTTAGCGTTCCTCAACGGATTGCCCGAGATTGCGCAATGCGTCAACCACGCGCGCAAGTTTTACGCTGTTTGAACCTTTCAGAAGGACAATATCGCCCTCCTCTAGGGTTTTGGGCAGGGCGCGCGCCATCTCATCGGCGGTTTCGCAATGCAGCCCGCGCTTGTCGCTTGGCAGGGCTTCATGCAAATGTTCCATCAAGCCGCCCACTGTATGAATGCGCTCGATCTTGGCGATACTTGCAAGATCAGCCAATTCTGCGTGCATCGCGGGGCCTTGTGCGCCCAATTCCAACATATCGCCCAAAACCGCCACACGGCGGCGCGCCTCTGCAGAAGCCAGAACATCAAGCGCGGCTGCGATAGAGGCGGGATTGGCATTATAGGCATCATCTATCATTTCAATCTCGCCTGCATGGGCATGACGATTTGACAGGGTCAAACGCTCGCGGGTGCCGCGCCCTGTTACGGCTTGCCAGTCAGACAGACCAAGGGCCGCAAGCGCCACATCCCCGCCCAAAGCAGCAACACTGGCCATAACGGCCACCGCATTCAGCGCCAAATGCCGCCCTGCGGTGTTCAGCTTGAACAGATGTGTGTCCCCGTCAAAGACCATCGAGACAATGGTGCGATCCTCGATAATCTCAACCGAAGCCAAGCGCGCCGCGGCGGTTTCGGCCTCACCAAAAAGAAGGACGCGGGCGGCACAGGCAGTTGCTTTGTCCTGCAAAATGGCGCTCGTCTCAACATCGGCATTAACAAGGGCGATCCCACCTGTTTCAAGCCCCTCATAGATGCTCGCCTTTTCATGGGCGATCCCCTCAAGACTGCCAAATGCCTCTAGATGGGCGGCGGCAACAGTGGTCACAATGGCCAAATGGGGCCGCGCCATACGCGCCAAGGGGGCGATTTCGCCAGGCGCGTTCATGCCGATTTCAATCACCGCGAAATCCGTCTCGCGCGGCATCCGCGCCAAAGTCAAAGGCACGCCCCAGTGATTGTTATAGGAGGCAACCGAAGCATGCACCCGCCCCAAGGGTGCGAGGGCTGCGCGCATCATTTCTTTACTGGTGGTTTTGCCAACCGACCCTGTAATGGCAAGCACCTGCCCCGTCATACGCGCGCGCCCTGCGCGCCCCAAATCCTCAAGCGCGGTTTGCACATCCTCTACAAGGATCAGGGGCGCATCTTGTGCAACGCCGTCAGGAATGCGGCTGACCAACGCGCCTGCGGCACCTTTGGCCAAAGCATCCGCCACAAAATCATGGCCATCGCGCGCAGCAGACAAGGCCACAAAGAAATCCCCTGCCATAAGGCTACGGGTGTCAATCGAGATGCCTGTGACCTTAAAATCTGGCCCATGCGCGCGACCATGGGTGGCCGCGGCAACCTCGGCTGATGTCCAAAGCGCGCTCATTGCTGACCCTCCAATGCGCTCACGGCAAGGCTTGCCTGTTCGAGATCATCGAACGGATAGGTAACGTCACCGACAATCTGCCCTGTTTCATGCCCTTTGCCCGCAATCAAAAGCGCATCGCCTGGCGCCAAATCGGCCACGGCGCGCAAAATCGCTTCGGCGCGATCGCCGACCTCGCGGGCTTGCGGGCAGGCCTCAAGAATGGCGGCCCGAATGGCGGCGGGGTCTTCGCTGCGGGGGTTGTCATCGGTGACAGTGATGCAATCTGCATGGGCGGCGGCCTCGGCCCCCATCAAAGGGCGCTTGGCGCGGTCGCGATCCCCGCCTGCACCAAAGACAACATGAAGCCGCCCCATGACATGCGGTCTGAGCGCCAAAAGCGCCGTGCGCAACGCATCGGGCGTATGCGCATAATCGACAAACACAGGCGCCCCATTGGCACGGGTTGCGGCAAGCTGCATCCGCCCGCGCACGCCTTGTAGGCGCGGCAGCGTAGCAAAAACCGCATCAGGGGCGGCCCCTGCCGCAATCACCAAACCCGCCGCGACCAAGACATTCATGGCCTGAAACCCACCAATGAGGGACAGCCGCGCGCGATAGGGGTCATCTTGCCATGTAAAGAGTAAATCCTGACCCCGTTCATCCAAGCGCCGCGCCGTAATACGCAGGCGTGCAGTTGGCGCATCCTCACCCACGGTGATCACTTCAATCTCTCGCGCCTCGGCGATGGCGGCAATGGCCGCCCCTTTGGGATCATCGAGATTGACCACGACAGTGCCATTGTCATCCAAAACTTGGCGAAAGAGGCGGGCTTTGGCCTCGAAATAGGCCTCCATCGTGCCGTGATAGTCGAGGTGATCTTGGGTGAAATTGGTAAAACCCGCCGCGGCCAAGCGCACACCGTCAAGGCGATATTGATCAAGCCCGTGTGACGAAGCCTCCATCGCGGCATGGGTGACCCCCGCCTCGGCCATATCGCGCAACAAGGCGTGTAAGGTCAAAGGATCGGGCGTTGTGTGGGTGCCTACGGCGGCGAAACTGCCCTCCACGCCCGTGGTGCCGATATTCACCGCATCAAAACCCAAGGCGTTCCAAATCTGACGGGTAAAGCTTGCGACACTGGTTTTGCCATTGGTGCCTGTCACTGCGACCATGGTGTCGGGCTGCGCGCCAAACCAAAGGGCAGCAGCCTGCGCCAATGCTGCGCGTGGCTCGGCCACGACAATCAGGCTGGCATTGTGATCAGCGCCGAGATCACCAATGATCTTAGCGCCCTCAGGGTCGGTTAGAATCGCCGAAGCCCCCGCGGCAAGAACCGCTTGCGCATAACTGGCCCCATGGGCATGGCTGCCTGCAAGGGCCGCGAAGACCTCGCCCTGCTTGATCTTGCGGCTATCAAGACACAAACCCGTCACCGCCACATCCCCACCCCGCGTTGGGGTCAACCCAAGCGATGAAAGGCGGATTGTCTCATCGCGATGGGACGCAGGCATGGGTTAATCCTTTGGTCGGTTTGGCAAAATCACTCGATATGGCTCGATAGCTGAGAAACCCCACTTTGCGCAATCTCTGCTGCACCACGTGGCTGCAGATTCAGCAAAGGGCCTACGCGGCGCAGGATTTCTGCGGCCACTGGCGCAGCCGTCCATCCCGCGGTGCGGCGCGTCTCGCCAAGGGCGACAATTTCAGGTTCATCCAAAGTGACGATAATCACATATTGCGGGTCACTCATTGGAAAGGCCCCTGCAAAGGTCGCAATCACGCGATCCTCATAATAGCCGCCCGATGGGTTGGGTTTATCGGCCGTGCCCGTTTTCCCGCCCATTTCATAGCCTTCGACCTCGGCAAGGCTGGCTGTGCCACCATCGACCACGGCACGCATCATGGCACGGATTTGTGCAGAGGTATCTTCGGAAATGATGCGCGCCCCCGTCTGCGGCGCGCCCCGCTGTGCGATCAAAGTCGGCGCAACCCGCGTGCCACCATTGACCATCGCGGCAAATCCCGCCGCCAAATGCAAAGGCGATGTCGACAGACCATGCCCGTAGGACACAGTCATTGTTGACAAGCGTTCCCATCTCGCGGGGATCATCGGGCGGCCCGTTGGGGCCTCGACAATCTCTAGGGGGGTTGGTTCAAGCAAACCCAAATCTTCGAGGAACAGGCGTTGGCGATCTGGCCCGATCTCATCAGCAATACGCGCCGTGCCGATATTTGACGAATGCACAATCACTTCGGTCGCGGTTTGGCGTGGCCCGTAATTATGGAAGTCACGGATGTTAAACCCCGCAATCCGCAATGGGCTGGTTGTGTCGATTGAGGTCTCAGGCGTCACCATGTCCAATTCCAAGGCCTGCGCCATGGTGAAGATTTTGAACACAGACCCAAGCTCATACACGCCCTGCACCGCGCGGTTAAAGAGCGGGCTTTGGCTCGGATCATTGCCCGATGTCAGCGGACGGGGCCGCGCATTGGGGTCAAAATCAGGCAGGCTTGCAAGTGAGATCACCTCGCCCGTATGGGCATCCATCAACACCGTCGAAGCGCCGCGCGCATTCATCAATCCCATGCCAGAGGCGAGAACTTCCTCGGTGGCGGATTGGATGGCCAAATCCATCGACAGGCGAAGAGGCGTGTGTGCGCGGGCAGGATCGCGCAATTCGGCGTCAAACTGCGCCTCAAGCCCCGCAACACCTACGATTTCTGCGGCATTCACGGCCTCTTGCCCGAACCCTGCGCCCCCCAAAACATGCGCGGCAATCGCGCCGTTGGGGTAAAGCCGAATTTCGCGCGGGCCAAAGAGCAAGCCAGGCTCGCCCAGATCATGCACCGCTTGTTCCTGCTCGGGGCTGATGGAGCGGCGCAGCCAAAGGAAGCGGCGCTCAGAGGTCAGTTGCGCGACCAAGCGGTCATAATCCATCTCAGGGAAGATTTCGACCAAACCTTCAGCCGCAGCAAGCGGGTCGACCATCTCGTGGGGGTGGGCGTAAAGCGCATTGGTCAAAAGATTGGTGGCTAAAATGCGCCCCTGCCGATCGACAATATCCGCGCGGGCGGTCTGAATTGCGCTTGCAACAGAGGTCACACCAGGCTCTTGCGGTTCGGAGGCGGCCAAGGCGCCCATGCGCACGCCAACCGCGCCAAAGCCAAGCAAAAAGCACAGAGCCACGACCAAAATCCGCCCCTCGGCCCGCAGGCGCAATTTGTCCCGCTCCGCTTCGTGGCGTTGGCGCAGATTTTCGCGCTCGATGTAATCGGGGTTTTCGCCCTTTTGGCGCGCTTCAATCACCCGTGACAACGGGCGCAAGGGGATGCGTTGACCGCTCATGGTTGATCCTCCTGCACGGCCTCATCCGACACGAGGCTTGCCTCCGTCAGCGCGGCAAGAGGATCAGGGAAAGACACTTCATGAATGGTGGCAAACTGATCTGGCTGCATCGGCAACAGCCCCAAGCGATCAAAATTCATATCGACCAACGCGCGCAAGCGATCAGGACGATTGAGAAAGGCCCATTCCGACCGCAAAATGGCAAGCCGTTCATGATGGGCGGCAATCTCGGCCTCTAGGCGCGCCACTTCGCGTTCGGCTTGCTGGGTTAGGATATTTTGCTGATAGGCCCAAAATCCAAGGCCAATAACGGCAATTGCTGTGAATAAGGACATCAAAGCGCGCATTATGTCACCTCTAACGGGGGCAGGCCCAAAGCACTAAAATCAAGGGGGGCGGGGGCGGCTTCCCCACTGCGCACAGCCAACCGCAATTTGGCCGAGCGCGCGCGGGGGTTCTGTGCGGCTTCCTCGGGGCTTGGTGCGATGGCCTTGCGGGTATTTTGCAGGAAACTGGGGGTTTGGCGCGCGCGCTCTGGGGCGTGGCGCGACCCGCCGCCGCCCGTATCACTGCGCAATTGCATAAAGCGTTTGACCGCCCGATCTTCCAACGAATGAAAGGTGACCACCGCCAAAATGCCGCCTTCGCGCAAGATACGCTCTGCGGCCAAAAGGCCCTTAACCAATTGGCCCAACTCATCATTCACCGCGATGCGCAAGGCCTGAAAGCTGCGCGTTGCGGGGTGGTTTTGATTGGGCTTAGGGCGCGGCAGGCAGCCCTCAACGATTTTGGCAAGGGCGGCAGTGGTGGTGATGCGCGCGCCTTTGCGGGCGGCAACAATCGCGCGCGCAATGCGCCGTGCAGCGCGTTCTTCGCCGTAATGATACAAAATATCGGCCAAATGCGCCTCGGGCGCCTCGTTCACCAGATCTTCGGCGGACATCCCTGCTTGGCTCATGCGCATATCAAGCGGGCCATCACGCATGAATGAAAAGCCACGTTCAGCCAAATCAAGCTGCATAGACGAAACGCCCAGATCAAGCACAACGCCGTCAAGCGCATCATAGCTCACAGAACGGGCATGATCATCAAGATCGCCAAACTCGCCCGCAACCAATTTCAAACGGTCACCATATTGAGCGCGCCACGCTTCGGCCATCTCAAGCGCCAGAGGATCGCGGTCGACACCAATCACCGATGCCGCCCCCCGATCAAGCAAGCCACGGGCGTAGCCACCAGCGCCGAAAGTTCCATCGAGCCAGTCCCCAGACACGGGTGCGATCTCGGCCAAGATCCGATCCAATAGAACAGGGATATGCGGCCCCTCTGCCCTCGCGGGTTCGTTGAGCTTGGCCGCCGCCATGATCATACGCCCCCGTCATGATCCATCGCTCCAACACCACCAGCCACAAGGGACAGCGGATCAAAGAACTCGTCACCTTGGGCAAGACTGTCAATCAACGCATCAATTTGCGCCTCAGCGTCTTTTGCATCGCTTGGGTTGAGGATGTGAAACTTGTCGCCCATGCCTTGGAACAGCGCCTCATCGGCAAGCGCGATCTTGTCGCGCGCGGCCTGAGGCAGAACCAAACGGCCCGTGTCATCCACGGTGGTTTCATCACATTTCTGATAATAGAGAAATTCCAAAGCGCGGCGCACAGGCGTGCCCAAGGGCGCGCGGCGGATCATCGCGTCAATTTGGTCGAAGGCGTCACCAGACAGACATTCAAGGTAATTCTTCGATTTGTCGCCATAGGCAATGTATAGGCGCGGAGACGCGCCCGCCGTAGCCTTGGCATCGGAATTGGCAAGCACACGGCGAAACTTGACCGGAATCGAAATTCGGCCCTTTCCGTCCACCTTGTTCAGGCTCTCGCCCTGAAACCTGCGCTCCACTGCCCTGCCCTCGTTATGGCCCCAATGGCCGTTTCCCCGTCACATCTTCAAACTTTCCCGACCCGTGAAACGACAACGGCGGACCGAGACAGTTTTATGCCCGATCCGCCGCCCTCATCCCGTCATCGGGGGCCGATTGCGCAGCACATCTGGGGGGATGGTCTGCTCGCTTACGCAACGGCGCTTCAGCAATTGAGATGCCTGTATGAACACCTGCCTAGAGTTCTTTTTTTATTATATGCGCCCGCCTGTTTCAGGTTCAGGGCGCGTCTCTTTTGCTGTGTCATCTTTGTCTCATGGAAATATTTCCCAATCAATCCCTTTTTTTGGGAATTTCCCCCAAGATGTGCCCCTGAAGGTCTGAAAATTGCAGCATCTTGTGCCAAAATCAAAAAACCACCCCTGCATGGGGTGGTTTGGAAAATCACAACCACAATATCTTGATTTTTCGGGGCGGCCTTTAATTTGGGGCGAAATGGGGGAAATTTCCATCCAACCGCGCCAGATTTCGCAAAATCAGAGCGTTTTCGCGCCCAATTGCACGAATCAGCTTTGATTTTTAGGTGATTATGCCATGCCACCGGCCACAAGACGGGCGGCCAATTGTGCATAGGCCTCGGCGGCTGCGCCCTCGCTGGCGGCAATCGGCGTGCCGGCATCCCCCGCCAAGCGTGTTTCAAGGGAGATCGGCAAAGCACCCAAAAACGGCACGCCCATCTTTTCGGCCTCGGCCGCCACGCCGCCCTGCCCGAAGATATGCGCCTCATGCCCACATTCGGGGCAAACAAAGCCCGACATATTCTCGACCAGACCCAAAACGGGGGTCTTGAGGGTGGCAAACATATCAAGCGCCTTGCGCGCATCCAGAAGGGCCACATCCTGCGGGGTAGAGACAACAATCGCACCTGTCAGCTTTGATCGCTGGCACAGGGTCATCGCCACATCGCCCGTTCCAGGCGGCAGGTCGACCAAAAGAATATCCAATTCGCCCCACTCAACTTGGGTCATCATTTGCTGCAACGCGCCCATCAACATAGGCCCGCGCCAGACCACCGCCTTTTCTTCGGGCAGCATCAGACCAATCGACATGAATGTTACGCCATGATTGTGCAAAGGCAGGATGGTTTTGCCATCAGGCGAAGCGGGGCGCTTGGTCAAACCCATCATGCGCGGCTGTGAAGGCCCATAGATATCTGCATCCAACAGGCCCACTTTGCGCCCCTGCCGCGCAAGGGCCACGGCGAGGTTTGAAGATAATGTCGATTTTCCAACACCCCCTTTGCCCGATCCAATCGCGATGATCCGCGCAACGCCCTTGGGGTTCATCGGCTCCGATTGCGGCTTGGCATGGCCCCCGATTTTCAGACTTGGGGGGCCATCGGGCGCAGGTTTGGCAGAGTGCGGGGCCTGCTGGGGGGCTTGCTGCGGGGCTTGGGTCGGTGCGGTCAGGGCTATTGAAACGGCGCCCACCCCCGCCTGCGCCTCAAGGGCCTGTTGCAGCGCGGCCCGAAACCCCTCGAGAGCCCGCGCCGCCTGCGGCGTTTCTGCTTCGATGATGAATGTGATGCGGCCATCTTCGACTCGCAACGCCCGAACCATATCGCGGGAAATCAGATTTCCGCCGTCTGGAAGGGCAAACTGTGCCAAAAATGCATCAACTTCTGCGCGGGTGATCTGCGACTTTCCGTCCGACATTGGGTGGCAACTCCACGTTTTGGCTCACTCGTCCTTATGTCGCGCGGCGCATGCGCGGCTGCAACCCCCTCTTTTGCCCATAAAAGAGGCAAAAATCACGAAAGTGACAAAATTATGAAATAGGTCAGCATTTGCTATGCATTTGCTGCATAGCAGAATTGATGAGAAGACCTATTGTGCAATCGCAGCAATTACCTACCTTCATCCGTGTCAGGCCAACATGGCTTGGAACCAAAGCGCTTCGGATAACCCAAAAGCGCGAGCGGCTATGAATATGAACTAAGGAATACTGAAATGGCCTATCTTGCCACACGCCACGCACCGAGCTTGAGCTTCGCCGAACGTCTGGGGGAAATGAAATCCCACCTGACCGCAGCGATCAAAGCCCGCCGCGTCTATCAGCGCACATTTGATGAGCTGAATAGCCTGAGCGACCGCGAGCTGGCCGATTTGGGCATCGCGCGCAGCAACCTGCGCAACATCGCCCTTGAGGCTGCTTACGGGCGTTACGCCTGAAACACGGGAACATCTCTCGCTTCTCCTCCTCCCTTGAAGCGCGGGATTTAGCGGGAACCACTTCCTCCTCCCTTAGTGGTTCTCGCAAGAACAAGGGTCGAAAGACCCGCAAGGACGCGCCCCTCCTCCTCCCTTGGGGCCGTATCACGGCAAGGATCCGCTCCTCCCTTAGGATCCGCGCCGCAACAACTGCGCCCTCTTCCTCCTCCCTTGGGGGTGTGGTTGAAAAAAAGAAGCGGTGATGCCTCCTCCTCCCTTGGCATCACCGCTTTTTTATTTTCGAAATGCTGAGATCAGCTGCGTTTAAAAGGGCTGATCGCCCGCGCTGTCCGCCGCAACAACAAAGCGCGCCACCACTTTTTTCACGCCCGCCTTGTCAAAAGCCACATCAAGCTTGTCCCCCTCAATCGCGGTAATTGCCCCATAGCCAAATTTTTGGTGAAAGACGCGCTCGCCCAGATCAAAAGGAACCGTTGCCGCCTCGTCAAAACCCGCGCGCTTGCTTTCGCGGGGTTGGCTAAGGCCATATTCCCCCTGCCGCGCCTGCAAGCGCCGCCACCCCGGTGAATTATAGGCATCTGCCTGCGCCGCGCGGTCTGGCAGGTTCGAGGCGATCTGCATTTGAGAAACAGGTGACGCTGACTGCCCCATTCCGTGGCTTTGATGACCATAAAGGCCTGGCGGGGTTAAAATCTCGACATGGGCTTCGGGCAATTCATCGATAAAGCGCGAGGGCATCTGGCTTTGCCATTGGCCGTAAACACGGCGATTGCCCGCAAAGGAAATTGTGCAAAGCTCCTCGGCCCGTGTGATACCCACATAGGCCAAGCGGCGCTCCTCCTCTAATCCTTTGATCCCTTCTTCATCCATCGCACGCTGGCTTGGGAACAGGCCATCTTCCCAACCTGGCAAAAAGACTGCGGGATATTCCAGACCCTTCGCCGCGTGCAAAGTCATCAAGGTGACCTTGGCCTGACCATCATCTTGCTCATTATCCATGATCAGGCTGACATGTTCGAGAAAGCCTTGCAGGTTTTCGAATTGCTCAAGCGCCTTGACCAATTCCTTAAGGTTCTCAAGCCGCCCTGGGGCCTCGGGCGTTTTGTCGTTTTGCCACATGGCGGTGTAACCCGACTCCTCCAAAATCGTTTCGGCCAATTCGATATGGCTCAGACCTTCGGGGTTTTCGCGCTCGATCAAATCATCGGTGGCGGGGCCTGCAACCACACCCTCGCGCATTAGATTGCGCCAATGGGCAATCTGCAGCACGAAACGGGCCAATTCCTTGCCGCCCTTGCCGCCAATCGCACCACTTTCCACCGCCATTGCCGCCCCTTGCAATAGGCTGACGCCATTGCGGCGGGCGATCTCATGGATGGTGGCCTGCGCCTTGTCGCCAAGCCCGCGTTTGGGGGTGTTCACGATCCGCTCAAAGGCCAGATCATCTTCAGGGCTGATCACGAGGCGGAAATAGGCCATGGCATCACGAATTTCCAACCGCTCGTAAAAGCGCGGGCCACCGATGACGCGATAGGGCAGGCCAATGGTGAGGAAACGATCCTCAAAGGCGCGCATCTGATGGCTGGCGCGCACGAGAATGGCGATTTCCTCAGGGCCAATCGCACGCAATCCGCGCGTGCCAATGCCAAGCGCCTCGATCTCCTCACCGATCCAACGGGCCTCCTCCTCGCCATCCCAGTGGCCGATCAGACGCACAGGCGCGCCGTCCTCGCCTTCTGTCCACAGCTCCTTGCCAAGACGCTGCGAATTGCCCGCAATCACCGCAGAGGCGGCCTTTAGGATATGGCCAGTCGAGCGATAATTCTGCTCAAGGCGGATCACGGCGGCACCTTTGAAATCCGCCTCAAAGCGCAGAATATTGCCCACCTCGGCCCCACGCCATCCGTAGATGGATTGGTCATCATCCCCCACCACGCAAAGATTGGAATGCCCCTGTGCCAAAAGACGCAGCCACAAATACTGGGCCACATTGGTGTCTTGGTATTCATCGACCAAAATAAAGGCGAACTGGCGCTGATACTGCTGCAAAACATCTTCATGCGCCTGGAAAATGGTTACCATATGCAACAGCAAATCGCCAAAATCACAGGCATTCAAAGCGGCAAGGCGCTGTTGATAAAGCGCATATAGCTTTGGCCCCTTGCCGTTGAAGGCCCCACTTTCAGCGGCGGGCAGCGTATCGGGACGCCATGCGCGGTTTTTCCAATGATCGATGATCCCCGCCAACATCCGCGGCGGCCAGCGCTTTGCGTCAATGCCCTCGGCCTCGATCAATTGTTTCAGCAGGCGGATTTGATCATCTGTGTCCAAAATCGTGAAATTGGATTTCAGCCCAACCAATTCGGCATGGCGGCGCAACAGTTTAACGCAGATCGAATGGAACGTGCCAAGCCACGCCATGCCTTCGGTCGGATGACCAAGGGCCGCGCTGACGCGTTCGCGCATCTCGCGCGCGGCTTTATTGGTGAAGGTTACGGCCAAAATACTGCGCGGCGTGGCGCGGCCTGTGGAGATCAAATGTGCAATCCGCGCGGTCAAGGCGCGGGTTTTGCCCGTGCCTGCGCCCGCTAACATCAACACGGGGCCGTCCAAGGTTTCTACGGCCTTGCGCTGCTCTGGGTTCAAGCCATCCAGATAGGGCATGGGCCGCAGGGCAGCGGCCCTCTGCGACAGGGGAACGGTGGCGGCGAGGGTGTTATTTTCAGAACTGCTCATGAGCGGAACCATAACGATATTCGCGCGGCTCGAAAAGATATGTTCTGTAATTGTTCGCAAAACCTTATGTCAGGGTTTACAAGGGTTAAATTTTGCGCACAGGATCGCCGCCATGACACAGTTCCACAGCCGCTATCCCGCCCTGAGCGATCTCAAATCGCGTGCCCGTGCGCGGATCCCGCATTTCGTGTGGGAATATCTCGACAGCGCCACTGGCAGCGAGTCCGTGCTGCGGCGCAATCGTGCCGCGCTTGATGCGGTCTTGATGCAGCCCGCAGCCTTGCGCGGGGAAATTACACCTGACCTGTCCTGCCGCCTGTTGGGGCGGGACTATCCCCAGCCCTTTGGCATCTCGCCCGTGGGGATGTCAGGCCTCGTCTGGCCCGATGCAGAGCGGATTTTGGCGGCATCCGCCGCGCGGGCGCAGATGCCCTACTGCCTCTCAACTGTGGCCACCCGCACCCCCGAAGAGGTGGCAGATCACATTGGCGATCAAGGGTGGTTTCAGATGTATCCGCCGCGCGATGCAGGCATTCGGCGCGATATGCTTGCGCGCGCAAAAGGGGCAGGGTTTCATACGCTTGTGCTAACTGTGGATGTGCCTGCTGCAAGCCGCCGAGAAAGGCAGACGCGGGGCGGGCTGACACAGCCACCGCGCCTCACCCCACGCCTTGCGCTACAGGTGGCGCGCTGCCCGTCTTGGGCATTTGGTACCCTAAAACACGGGATGCCCCGGATGCGGCTGATGGATGGATATGCGCCCAAGGAAATGACGGGCGGCACCCTGCCCTCGACCGCGCATATCGGTTACCTTCTGCGCGCCGCGCCCGACTGGGACTATCTGCGCATTTTGCGCGAGGAATGGCAGGGCACATTGATCCTGAAAGGCGTGATGGAGTCTGAGGTCGCCGCCCAAGCCCAAACCGATGATCTGGCGGATGCGATTTGGGTGTCAAACCATGCGGGGCGTCAGTTTGATGGTGCGCCTGCGGCGCTTGACGCCCTGCGCGCCATTCGCCCCGCCACCACCCTGCCCCTCATTTTTGACAGCGGGATTGAGGGTGGATTGGATATTTTGCGCGCCTTGGCCCTTGGCGCAGATTTCGTCATGATGGGCGGTGCGTGGCATTACGCGCTAGGTGCGCTTGGCGAGGATGGCCCTGACCATTTGGTTGACCTCTTGCGCAAAGACATGATTTCAAACATGGCGCAGATTGGCGCGCGCCGCTTTGCCGACCTGCCCGCGCGGCTGTTAACCCTTTAACCAAAGCGGGCAATTACCCTCGCCGTGCCTGTTAACAAATGTTAACACTGCCTCCATGACCGAGGCTGACCTGATCCCAATTATTTGCGCGATGCTGCTTGGCGGCGAGGCCGAATTGCGCCTGCCCTATAGCTTGAACGACAGCGCCCATTATGTGCGGGTGGATTGCGTCACAGACACCCATGCCATCGAAATCGGGTTGGATGATCGCCGCTCGTCCCTCGACAGTTTGCAACAGGCCTTGTTTTACGGCGCGCTCTTGGATCGCGCGCCCATGGTGATCTTGATCGACACGGACGGGCGGGAAGACCCAACCGAATTTCAGGTTGAAACCGCAGCGCGGGCCACGGGCGTGTCATACCGCGTGATTGATGTGGATTTCCTGATCCGTCTGCAAATGACCGCGCCATTTCGCAACCGCCGCATCGACACTGATCTGACGCAATAATTGCATTTGAAAAGGGCAAAACCCCATTTCCACGGCTGATTGACTCTTGCCGCGTTGCAGTTAATGCTGCTTTGCAGCAATGACGATAGAACAGATCATAAAAAAGTTTTGTGACAGGTGGCCGAACCGCGCGACCTGAGTTTCCTTGCCCCTCCCTTCCGTTTTGACAGCTCAAGGACATGATATGCCCGAATTCAAGAAAATCCTGATCGCCAACCGCGGTGAGATTGCCATCCGTATCATGCGCGCGGCCAATGAGTTGGGAAAACGCACCGTGGCGATCTATACCGAAGAAGATAAGCTGTCGCTGCACCGCTTTAAGGCAGACGAGGCTTACAAGGTAGGCGAAGGTTTGGGGCCTGTTGCGGCCTATCTGTCGATCCCTGAAATTATTCGCGTGGCCAAGATGGCGGGGGCTGATGCCATCCACCCCGGCTACGGGCTTTTGTCCGAGAACCCCGATTTTGTCGAGGCTTGCGCCGCGGCAGGTATCACCTTTATTGGCCCGAAGGCCGACACGATGCGCGCCTTGGGTGACAAGGCCAGCGCGCGGCAGGTGGCGATTGCCGCAGGGGTGCCCGTGATCCCCGCCTCCGAGGTTTTAAGCGATGACATGGCCCGCGCCCGCGAAGTCGCGCGCGAAATTGGATATCCGTTGATGCTGAAGGCCTCATGGGGCGGCGGCGGGCGCGGTATGCGCCCAATCCTTGGCGAAGACGAGCTTGAAACAAAAATTCGCGAAGGCCGCCGCGAGGCAGAAGCCGCCTTTGGCAATGGCGAGGGGTATCTTGAAAAGATGATCACCCGCGCGCGCCATGTTGAGGTGCAGATCTTGGGCGACAGCCATGGCAATATCTATCACCTCTATGAACGCGATTGTTCGGTGCAACGGCGCAACCAAAAGGTGGTGGAACGCGCCCCTGCCCCCTATCTGACCGAGGCGCAGCGCAGCGAGATTTGCGAGCTTGGTCGCAAGATTGCGGCCCATGTGGGCTATGAATGCGCGGGCACTGTTGAATTCCTAATGGATATGGACAGCGGGAATTTCTACTTCATCGAAGTAAACCCGCGCGTGCAGGTGGAGCATACTGTGACCGAGGAGGTCACGGGCATTGATATCGTGCGCGCCCAGATTTTGATTGCCGAAGGCAAAACCCTGCTTGAGGCCACAGGCGTCGCGGCGCAAGATGAGGTCACGCTTTCGGGCCATGCCATTCAGTGCCGCGTGACAACCGAAGACCCAACCAACAATTTCATTCCCGATTATGGCCGCATCACCGCCTATCGCGGGGCAACAGGAATGGGTATCCGCCTTGATGGCGGAACGGCCTATTCGGGCGCGGTCATTACGCGCTATTATGATAGCCTCTTGGAAAAGGTGACGGCATGGGCCCCCACGCCCGAGGCCGCGATTGCGCGCATGGATCGGGCCTTGCGCGAATTTCGTATTCGCGGGGTTTCGACCAATATCGCCTTTGTCGAAAACCTGCTCAAGCACCCAACATTTTTGAATTACGAATATACAACGAAATTCATCGACACCACGCCGGAACTTTTTGACTTTGCGCCGCGCCGCGACCGCGCAACCAAAATCTTGCGCTATATCGCGGATATTACGGTGAACGGGCATCCTGAAACGGTTGGCCGCCCCCGCCCTGCGGCTGATCTTAAACCACCGCGCGCGCCGCGTGTGGGAACCGATCCTGTCACCGATGGCACAAGGCAGCTACTTGAGCGTGAAGGCCCGCTTGCGGTTGCCAAATGGATGAAAGATCAAACGCGGCTTTTGATCACCGACACAACCATGCGCGATGGCCACCAATCGCTGCTTGCGACACGGATGCGCTCGCATGATATGATTCAAGTGGCCCCTGCCTATGCCGAGAAACTGCCGCAGCTGTTCAGCGTAGAATGTTGGGGCGGGGCGACATTCGATGTGGCCTATCGTTTCTTGCAGGAATGCCCATGGCAGCGCCTGCGCGATATTCGTGCGAAAATGCCCAACATCATGACACAGATGCTTTTGCGCGCCTCGAATGGTGTGGGCTATACGAATTACCCTGACAATGTGGTGCAAAGTTTCGTCAAACAGGCGGCGCAGTCGGGGGTCGATGTCTTTCGCGTCTTTGACAGCCTCAACTGGGTTGAGAATATGCGCGTTGCCATGGATGCGGTCGGTGAAACGGGCAAAATCTGTGAAGGCACGATTTGCTACACGGGCAATATCCTTGACCCTAATCGCGCGAAATATGACGTCACATATTATGTCGATATGGCCCGCGCGCTTGAGGCCGCAGGGGCGCATGTTTTGGGCCTTAAGGATATGGCGGGATTGTTGACGCCTGCCGCGGCGTCGGTGCTGATCCCCGCCTTGAAGGATGCGGTTGATCTGCCCATCCACTTCCACACCCATGACACAGCAGGTGTTGCCTCTGGCACCATTCTGGCGGCCAGTGCGGCAGGTGTTGATGCGGTCGATTGCGCCATGGATGCCCTATCGGGCAATACCAGCCAAGCGACCCTTGGCACGATTGTGGAATCCTTGCGCTATACCGAACGCGACACAGGTCTGGACATCGCGGCAATCCGTGAGATTTCAGACTACTGGGAGGCGGTGCGCGCCCATTATTTGGCCTTTGAATCAGGGCTACAGGCCCCTGCATCCGAGGTCTATTTGCACGAAATGCCAGGTGGCCAATTCACCAATCTCAAGGCACAGGCGCGCTCCATGGGCCTTGAAGAACGCTGGCACGAAGTGGCGCAGATGTATGCGGATGTGAACCAAATGTTCGGCGACATTGTCAAAGTGACGCCTTCCTCCAAAGTGGTCGGGGATATGGCCCTGATGATGGTGTCCCAAGGTCTGAGCCGCGCCGATGTGGAAGACCCGCAGAAAGACGTCTCCTTCCCCGATAGCGTGATCGACATGATGCGCGGGAATTTGGGCCAACCCCATGGTGGCTTCCCCCCTGCAATTGTGGCGAAGGTTCTCAAAGGCGAGGCACCAAATTTCGAACGGCCCGGCAAGCATCTGCCCCCCGTTGATCTGGAGGCCACGCGCAAGGAATTGGAAGCTACACTTGATGAGGCGGTCGATGATGAAGACCTTAACGGCTATTTGATGTATTCCAAGGTCTTTACCGATTACGCCATGCGTCACGCCGATTACGGCCCTGTGCGCACCTTGCCTACAAAAACCTTTTTCTATGGGATGGATGTTGGCGAGCAAATCGAAGTCGAAATTGATCCAGGTGTGACGCTGGTTGTGCAGTTGCAAGCGGTCGGGGACACCAACGAAGAAGGCGAGGCCAAAGTCTTCTTTGAATTGAACGGCCAACCCCGCACCATCCGTGTGCCAAACCGCAAAGCCGCCGCAAGCAGCACCAAACGCGCCAAGGCCGAAGGCGGCAACCCTGCGCATATCGGTGCGCCCATGCCGGGGGTTGTGGCCTCTATCGCCGTGTCAAACGGGGCCGAGGTTAAGGCAGGCGATCTTTTGCTGACCATCGAGGCGATGAAAATGGAGACAGGCCTGCACGCGGAACGCAATGGTCGAATCAAATCTGTGCATGTCACCCCTGGCGCCCAGATTGACGCAAAAGACCTACTGATCGAGTTCGAAGCCTAAGAGATTGTTGCGGCGCTATGGATATTGCCGCAACATCCCGCCAATCGTTCAAAAATCAGAAAATACTCAGCGGAAATTAACCAGTTTCGCCACAATTTGGCCTTTCCAAGCCAGTAGCCATCATCAGGGGCATAGTTTGGAGAGCAACATGAAACATGGCGAGAGGATTACCCGTTTTTATGGGATGAAACTGGCGCAGTGACCGTGGATTATGTCGTCCTGTCGGGCGCACTCACGGGCGTTGGTGTGACGACCGCCGCGGCAGTATCAGGTGGCGTCAACACCTTGGCGCAAAACATCGCATCAGAACTGATGGGAACATCCGCACAGACGCAAAATATCTTAGCGTCTGACGGGTTCGCGGGCGGGGATCGTGCAGGATGGACGGGCGGTACGGTGATGGATATCGACCAATTTGGTGAACTGTTGGTGATGGCCGCAGGCGAAACCATGACCCGCACAGTTGAGATTCCAGAAGGCACTGAACAGGTGACCTTCTCCTTTGATGTGGCCTCTGGCGACACAGTGGATTTGGAAACCGCCTTCTTTTATCTGAATGATGAGCTGATCACCCACCTCAACTCGCAAAGCCGGCCAACCGATAGCGAGGAAACCAACCTTGCCTTCCTTGGCAATAATGGTGGCACGCCTGCAGGGTTTTCTGCGCGATATGAAACAATCCGTATCAACGAGAATATCGGCGGCGATCCTTATTGGAAGGACTCGATCACGCGGGTTTACCTAACCATGGACAACCCACCTCCTGAGGTGACGTTTGCCATGACAAACAACCTGAACGAAAGCATAGATAATGAATTCTATGGCCTCGACAATTTCGAGGTAAGTTACTGAGCCACGCGGATCAGAACATCCCCCGCCCTGTGGCCACGGCCTTGGGGCGGGGATTTTCCCAACCTGAAATCAGCTCAAAAATGCGCATGGCAAATGGCGCAAAAAAACGCGCGCATTGTGGAATTTCCCCCTTGCAAACCCTGATCCATGGTCATAGAACCCCTCCTCACAGAGCGGGCGTAGCTCAGGGGTAGAGCATTACCTTGCCAAGGTAAGGGTCGTGAGTTCGAATCTCATCGCCCGCTCCAATCTTCAAAATCGAAGATTTCAGAAAAAAACCCTCTCGATTTCGAGAGGGTTTTTTCTTGTGTCATAATTAGACCCAACCGCTTAGGTTTTTGCCTGATAGGGGTGCTGTTCGGCCTGCCACCAGTTAAGCCCCAAAAGGACAAGGATCGCGACAAGACCGAGCGCCTCAACCATGGCCGATGACCAAAAGACCGCAACAATCGCAGGGATCAGCGCCGCACGGTGCCAAAGCGCCATTGAGGTAAAAAGGAACCCTTCGAGAACGGCGGCAAAGGCCACAATCCCCGCAAGCGCCAAGATGCCTGCAAAAATGACCATATGCAGCGGGCCACCAAGGATGATCTCATCATTATAGACCATGAAGAGCGGGATCAGATAGAGGCCCTTGGCGTATTTCCACGCCTGAAAACTAGTCTCCATCGGTTTTGATCCTGCAATGGCCGCGCCTGCAAACCCTGCCAATGCGACAGGCGGGGTGACGTTGCTGTCTTGGCTATACCAAAACACCACCAAATGCGCGATCAACAGTGGAACGCCAAATTCCGTGGTCAAGGCAGGGCCGACCAAGATAATCAAAACGATATAGGCCGCGGTAACAGGCAGGCCCATGCCAAGGATCAAGGAGGCCAAGATCACGAGGATCAACGCCAAGAACAGATTACCGCCTGAGAAGGCCAACATCATGGCCGAGAATTTCAGACCCAACCCTGTGAGCCCGACAACCCCCACAATCACCCCCGCCACGGCGCAGGCGACTGAAACGGCAACCGCGTTGCGCGCCCCAAGTTCAAGCGCCTCAAGGGTCAAGGCCCCGCCACGTTTGCACAGGGCGACAAAGCCTTCGACACTGGGAGCGCCCTTTGAAAATGTCCAAAGCGCGCGTGCCGCTGCCGCGGCCATAACCGCCACAATCGCGTAGAACCCCACCCGCATCGGTGAATATCCTGCCACCAATAAAAAGATGAGCGCCACAAGCGGAAAGATGAAATGCCACCCTTCGCGCATCACTTGGCGCACGCTGGGGAGTTCTGCCGCAGTCAAGCCTCGCATCCCCTGTTTGACAGCCGCGATATGCACAAGCAGGTAGACGGCCCCAAAATAGAGAAAGGCCGGGAAAATCGACACCAACACGATGTGAACATAGGGCAATTGGGTAAATTCACTCATCAAAAAGGCGCCTGCCCCCATCAAGGGCGGCATGATCTGCCCCCCCGTTGAGGCAGCGGCCTCTACCCCGCCCGCTTGGGCAGGGCGATAGCCCAGTTTTTTCATGAGCGGGATTGTGAAGGCCCCCGTTGTGACCACATTTGCGATGGCCGAGCCTGAGATTGACCCCATCCCCGCAGAGGCAACAACCGCCGCCTTGGCAGGCCCGCCGCGTTGACGGCCTGTTGTGGCATAGGCCAGATCAATGAAAAATTTGCCTGCGCCCGTCACCTCAAGGAAAGCGCCAAAGAGAACAAATACAAAAATGAATGTCGCAGCCACACCCAAGGGGATGCCATAAATCCCCTCGGCCCCCAACGTCATTTGACTTGCCAAGCGATCCAAGGAATAGCCGCGATGGTTTAGGATGCCGGGCATGAAATCTGCCAAAAACGGCAATTCCCCGCGCGACCCTGCAAAAGCATAAAGCAAGAACACGCCCGCGATCACCGTCATCACCCAACCGACTGCGCGGCGCGCAGCCTCAAGCACCAAGAGAACGGTCAAAACCCCCATTGCAACATCGATGTCGCGGGGAAAGATTTGATTTGCGATTGTGTCAATGTTTACAGGCACCCATGCCCCAACCGCGATAGAGGCCAGAATGAGAAAGCCGTCTATCGCATAGTCTAAGGGACTGCGCCCTTTGGCGCGGCCACGGGGCGGGTAGATCAAGAAACACAGAACAAGGATAAAACCCAAATGGATGGGCCTTTGATAGAACAGCCCCAAGGGCTGAACACCCGCAGCGTAAAGTTGAAACAGCGACAGCGCGATGCCCACCACAGCGATCAAGCGCAGGATCAATTTCGGTTCAGCCGCGTCTTTTGGGCCGATATCTGTGATGTCGATTTGATCTGCCATACCCCAAATCCTTTTGTTCGTTACGGGATCAGCGCAATGCGCACCCGCTGATGTTCTGCCATGCGCGAGAGCGAGATTTCAGTCGCGCCCGCGTGGATACGGTGATCCACCGCCATCGAACCTGGCCGCAAGATATAGGCATTGCCTGCGACAGGCTCGTTAATGTCTTCAATGATATAACCGCCCTGCCCGTCAGAGATTTGTCGACCGCGGCCAATGATATGGTCAAGACCCGCGGCAAAATCTGGCAGATGCGACCAAACAAGCACCATTTGCCCGTTCTGCATCGCGTAGCAATCTTGCACTTCAAACCCTTTGACGGAATGCCGCCACAGCACACACCATTCTGCAGGATCAGGAAGGTCAATTTCGGCCAATACTGCGCCGGTCTCGGCCAGACTCACCTCAAGCGATGCGGCATGACTGGACTGCGGCAACAGGAACAGCGCCGCCCCTGCCATCAAAGAGAAAAAAGGGGCAGCGCAGATGCGCCACCCCTTTGCATTACGTCCCAACATTAGGGGCGCATACGGTCAGGAATTGTTGCGCCTGTTTCTTCGTAATACCGAATTGCACCAGGATGCAGCGGGATCGGAGAAGCCGACAAAGTGAAGCTGATCTCGGTTTGGTTCGCCGCAGGATGCACGGCGCGCAGATCTGCAATGTTTTCAAACATCGCTTTGGTGATCTCGTAAACCGTGTCTTCACTCATCTCAGAGGATGCAACCAAGACGTTTGGAATACCCAAACCTGCCACGGGCGCATCTACTCCCTCGTAAAGGCCGCCTGCCAACTCGGCGCTGGCGAAAATCGGATCAGCCGCTTGCGCTGCGGCAATCTCTTCTTCGCTGAGGGCGATCATGCGGATTGAATTGGTGGTGGCGAGGTTCAAAATAGACGAGGTCGGCGCACCCACCGAGAAGAAACCCGCATCAATATCGCCATTGGCCAATGCATCTGCGGTTTCGTTAAAGTTCAGGCGCTGCTCGTCAATGTCATCATAGGAAATGCCATTGGCGGTCAAAATAGCCTCTGCGTTCACTTCAGTGCCCGAACCGGGCGCGCCGACTGACACGCGCTTGCCCACCAGATCATCAAGCGTGGTGATGCCGCTATCGGCCAAGGTCACGATCTGCACAAGGTTTGCGTAAAGAACCGCAACGCCGCGGATCATCTCAAGCTGCTGACCTTCAAAGCGACCTGTGCCTGATTGCGCCTGAAACACAGTATCGGCCAAACCAATCGCCAGATCCGCGTCCCCCGTGGCCACAAGGCCCATATTTTCGACTGATGCGCCGGTCACTTCGGCTGTTGCAGAATACCCATCAACGTAGTTGTTGATCACCTCAGCCAAACCACCCCCCATGGGATAGTAAACGCCGCCTGTGCCGCCTGTAGCGATGGAAAGCTGCTCTTGCGCCGCAACGGGGCTTGCGAGCAGGGCCAAGGCAAAGGCCAGTTTATGCGTATGTTTCATCCGATGTCCTCCCTAGACAATTAATGGTGACATGGAGGTTGAGTTAAGGTGATGGGGCAAGGGATCAAATATTAATTTCGCTCTGGTTTTACGAGCGCCCTGAACCAATGGGCAGAAAAGGACACATCTGCCCGAGATTTGCGTGTCAGAACCGACACATCGCCTAAATCTGCCCCGCGCATTGGCGGGCTTGGCACGAAAGCCACATCCGCCTATAAGCCCCCTGTGACACAGCACACGATAAGGATATGCCCCATGCGCCGCGCAAAGATCAGCCGCAGCACGACCGAGACATCCATTGAGGTTGAGATCAATCTCGATGGCACTGGTGCCTATGATGTGAAAACAGGGGTCGGCTTTTTTGATCACATGGTCGAACAACTGGCTCGCCATTCGATGATCGATATCACATTGCGCGCGCAGGGCGATTTGCACATTGATGACCACCACACAGTCGAGGATAGCGGGATCGCGCTTGGTCACGCAATTGCCGAGGCTGTTGGCGACAAGGCTGGGATTCGCCGCTACGGTGCCTGCCTTTTGCCGATGGATGATGCCTTGGTGCGGGCGGCCCTTGATCTGTCGGGGCGACCCTATCTGGTATGGAATGTGGCCATGACAGCCCCCAAAATCGGCACATTCGACACCGAACTTCTGCGCGAATTCTTTCAGGCGCTCTCCACCCATGGGGGGATCACCTTGAATATTGCACAGCTTGACGGGGTCAACAGCCACCATATTGCAGAGGCGGCCTTTAAGGCCGTTGCCCGTGCGCTGCGCGAAGCGGTGGAAGAAGACCCCCGCCGTGCGGGCGCAATCCCCTCCACCAAGGGCAAGCTGTAATCGCCGTGACCACCGTTCTGATTGATTACGACAGCGGCAATCTGCATTCGGCGGAAAAAGCCTTTCAACGCATGGCGCGCGAAACGGGCCAAGGCATGGTGCGGGTCAGCAACCGCCCCGAGGATGTGGCAACAGCAAGCCGTATCGTCTTGCCAGGCGATGGGGCGTTTCCCGCCTGCCGCCGCGGCCTCGCCGCGATTGACGGGCTGGAGGAGGCGATTGTCGAAGCGGTGACCAAACGCGCTATTCCCTTTTTGGGCATTTGCGTGGGGATGCAAATGTTGGCCAATGAGGGCCATGAATATGAAACCGTCACAGGCTTTGGTTGGGTCGCGGGTGATGTGCGCAAGATCGCACCCAATGATCCCGCCCTCAAAGTGCCACATATGGGGTGGAATGATCTGGTCATCGACCAACCCCACCCCGTTTTAGAGGGTATCGCCACCGGCGCGCATGCCTATTTCGTGCATTCCTATCATATGGAGATGCGCGACCCCGCCCATCGTTTGGCCCATTGTAATTATGGCGGCGATGTCACCGCAATTGTGGGCCATGCAAATGTGATCGGCACGCAGTTCCACCCAGAAAAAAGCCAAGAGGCGGGCTTGCGCCTGATTGCAAATTTCCTCAATTGGGCGCCGTAACCTCGGTTAGAAAGACCATAGATAAGATGATCCTTTATCCCGCGATTGACCTTAAAGATGGACAGGCCGTGCGCCTTTACAAAGGCGAAATGGAACAGGCGACCGTGTTCAACGACAACCCTGCCGCGCAAGCGCGCGCCTTTGTGGACGCGGGGTGCGAATATCTGCATTTGGTTGATCTCAATGGGGCTTTTGCAGGCACGCCCATTAATGGCGCTGCGGTTGAGGCAATTTTGGCGGATGTCGATGTGCCAACGCAGCTTGGCGGGGGTATCCGAGACATGGCCACGATAGAGATGTGGCTTGCGCGCGGCATATCACGGGTCATTCTTGGCACCGTGGCCGTGGAAAACCCCGATTTGGTGCGCGAAGCCGCGCGCCACTTCCCCAATCAAATCGCTGTGGGTTTGGACGCACGCGAGGGCCGTGTGGCCACCCGTGGTTGGGCCGAAGAAACCGATGTCATGGTGACCGATTTGGCCAAATCCTTTGAGGATGCAGGCGTGGCCGCGATTATCTACACCGACATCAATCGCGATGGCGCAATGGCTGGCCCAAATATCGAGGCGACCGAGGCCTTGGCGCGCGCAACCACACTGCCTGTGATTGCCTCGGGCGGTGTGTCATCATTGGCTGATCTCATCGCCTTGCGCGACACAGGCGTGATTGCAGGCGCGATTTCGGGCCGCGCGCTCTATGATGGCGCGATTGATCTAGCGGCGGCCTTGGCCGCGTTGCGTGAGGGCGCCTAATGCTCAAGACACGGATCATCCCCTGCTTGGACGTGGCCGATGGCCGCGTGGTGAAGGGTGTGAATTTCGTGGATTTGATTGATGCAGGCGACCCTGTCGAACAGGCCCGCGCCTATGATGCGGCAGGCGCAGATGAGCTGTGTTTCCTAGACATCCATGCCACGCATGAAAACCGCGGCACCATGTATGATCTGGCCACCCGCACCGCGGAGCAATGTTTCATGCCACTGACCATAGGTGGTGGGGTGCGCACAGTGGAAGATGTCCGCAACCTGCTTTTGGCAGGCGCCGATAAGGTCAGCTTTAATTCCGCGGCTGTGGCTGACCCCGATGTGGTGGCCCGCGCCGCCGATAAATTCGGCAGCCAATGTATTGTCGTGGCCATTGACGCCAAAACCGTCAGACCAGGTAAATGGGAGATTTTCACCCATGGCGGGCGCAAACCCACGGGGATTGATGCGGTGGAATTCGCAAAACTGGTCACCCAAAAAGGCGCAGGCGAGATTTTGCTGACCTCGATGGATCGGGACGGCACTAAATCGGGCTTTAACCTGCCCCTGACCCGCGCGGTTTCTGACGCGGTGAATGTGCCCGTGATTGCCTCAGGCGGGGTGGGGAATTTGGATCACTTGGTCGAAGGGGTGACCATCGGCAAGGCAAGTGCGGTTTTAGCCGCCTCGATTTTTCATTTCGGAACCTATACGATTGCCGAAGCCAAGGCGCATATGGCCAAGGCAGGTATCCCAATGAGGCTGACATGAGTGATATTCTGACCCAATTGGCCAAAACGATCGAAGCCCGCAAAGGCGCCGATCCCGAAAGTAGTTGGACAGCAAAACTCCTGTCCAAAGGCCCCGAAAAGGCCGCCGAGAAATTCGGCGAAGAGGCGGTTGAGGCCATTATCGAGGCCGTAAAGGGCGACAAGGCGGCGCTGACGCGGGAGGCCGCAGATGTGATTTATCACTTGATGGTCATGCTTGCCGCGCGCGATGTTGCGCTCTCAGACGTCCTTGCCGAGCTTGAGCGCCGCACAAGCCAAAGCGGGATTTCCGAGAAAGCCAACCGCTGAAAAAAACGCCTGCGGGCCAAAGGCGCGCAGGCGATAAGTTACGGAACGAGGGACAGTAACATTGCCCAACATGGCGTTCCGAAGCCACGTTGGCATGTGTTAAAGATATGCATGCACAGCGCGCGAAAAAGACCCGCCCACGAATTTGTGAGATCAGTCGAGGATGTCTTCGACCAGATCAAAAATCTCGCCAAAGGCCTTTTTCCAAAGCTTCTTTTTTTTCTTCTACGCGAATTTCTTGCGTCCTTGGCCAAATTCCGCAGCAGGGCGCGGTTTTGGCGGCGCATATTTCGCTGACCCGCTTGGGGGTTTCAGCGCCTTCATCTCATGCAAAGGCGCGCCACATGATCCACAGGCCAGTTCATGCCCACCCCGCGCGGTTAGTTCCAGAACCGTGCGCCGCCCACAATAGCAGCAGGTGGCAATTTTGCGATCATGGGGCATTGGCACCCCCTCCTCATTACGGCTTTGCTCTTACCGCATATAGGGAGACTGCCGCCGCATTTGAGACATTGAGCGATCCAAATTCGCCCAAAAAGGGGATTTTGACCAAATGGTCGCATAGTTCACGGGTGCGTTCCCGTAATCCTGGCCCCTCAGCCCCGAGAACCAAGGCAAGGGGGCGATCCCGATATTGATCTGCGATGCTGTCAATCTCATCTTCAGCCTCGCCCGCAAGGCCGAGGCAGATATACCCCATCGCCTTAAGTTCTTCTATCGCATCACCAAGGTTTTTGACCCGCAGATAGGGTTGCCGCTCCAACGCGCCCGAGGCCGTTTTGGCAAGCGCGCCTGTCTCGGGCGCGGCATGGCGGGCGGGGGCGATCACCGCACGCGCGCCGAAAACTTCGGCCGAGCGTAGGATTGCACCGACATTATGCGGGTCTGTGACCCGATCCAGCAGCAACAGCCGCGCAGGCCCGTGACCATCCGACAACGCCAGATCAGCCAGACTGCCCCAATCGAGCGCCTTAACCTCGAGGGCTGCCCCTTGATGGACAGATTGCGGATCAAGCGGCGCGTTGAATTTGCGCGGATCCACCAATTCTGGCTCAATCGCGGCCATTGCAATCGCATCGGCCAGTTTGTCATGTGCGTTTTTGGTAACGATCAGGCGCAATTTCTGCCGCGCAGGATTCATCAGCGCATCTCGCACCGCGTGCAGTCCAAACAGCCAAATCGTAGCGGCCGCAGCCGCCTTTGCGCCGCGTTCCTTTTCCACCACCCATGTTGGTTTTTTTGCCATGGCTGACCTTGATCACTCTGCGCGAAAAACTGCAAGCCAAAAGCGCGCATTTGCCCTTGACCCTGAGGCCTGTGGCGGCTATCCCGCCTCTCGCGTCGGGCGACGTGCTGCAAGGTGCGGCAGCGGACTGTAACTCCGCCGGGGAGACCCATGCCTGGTTCGATTCCAGGGTCGCCCACCATTCTCCCCCTCATGGACTTGGTGGTTTGATTTAGGCCTCACAGGCCAAAATTGACTGAATTTGCGCGGCCATATCGCGGTGATGGCTGAAGGTTGCAGCGCGCTCCATCTCGGCCAAGCGGCCATGATTATAGCCCTCCGTATAAAGCAGAAACGGCACGCCTGCCGATTTGGCAGTCAGCGCATCGGTCATGCTATCGCCCACATAGATCACAGGCGAAACCCCAAGCGCCGCGACCACGGCCTGCAAAGGGGCGGGGTCTGGTTTACGCTGCGGCAGGCTATCGCCCGCGATAACATGATCGAAATAACCACCCAGATCGAAATGCGCCAAAACCGATTGCGTGGGCAGCAGCGGTTTATTGGTGCACAGGCCCAAACGATGCCCCGCCGCGCGCAAATCATCAAGCGCAGCCACTGCGCCCTCATAAATTACGGTGTGATCATGCGCCTCGACATAGACCTGTTGAAATCGGCGGTGGCGCGCCTCAAACCCCGCCTCAGGCAGGTTGCGCAGCTTTGACATCCGCTCGACAAAGACGCGCGCGCCATTGCCAATAAATGACTTTGTCTCTTCAAGGCTGATGGGGGCGGCCCCCTCCTCGGCCAAGACGGTATTGGCGGTGGCGCAAATATCAGGCGCCGCATCGATCAGCGTGCCGTCTAGGTCGAAAATGATGGCGGCCATTTGCCCATGCCTCTTTTGTCGTGCGTCTTGCCCCTCTATCGCAGTGCGAAACGGGCTTGCCAAGGGCGGCTCGGTGATTTGCCTCGTGACAGCGCAGGGAAACGGGCCTAAGCATAAGGTGTCCAAAGGGTTACGGGACATATGGCCAAAGCACAAACATCACAGGCGCACCCCGCGTCTGAGCAGAATTTTGACATCGTCATCATTGCCCAAGCGGGGCGGTGGCAATATGAGGCAGCGCTATTTGCGCTGTCTTTGCGCGCCTATTCCCCCCGTTTTTCAGGCAAGCTTTATGTGGCCAAACCGCAGCCTGGGCCGCTTTGGCCCAAAGACCCGCGCATCAATGACCCTCAGGTCAAGGGTTTGTTGCGCGATTTAGGGGCGGAGATCTTACCGTTTGAAAACCGTCATTTTGGTGCGCCCTACCCCTACGGCAATAAGATCGAAGCGTTAAGCGCGATGCCCGATGGGCGGCCTTTCCTCTTCTTTGACAGTGATACGCTGATCACGGACGAGGTGCGCAATGTGCCTTTTGATTTCAGCCGCCCCTCTGCCTCGCTGCGGGTCAGCGGCACTTGGCCTGAACTGCCCCTTTACGGGCCCGATTATGCGGGCATTTGGGGCGCGCTTTATGGGCTGTTTGGGCTTGATATGGCGACAGCCGTCAACCCCGCATATCCGCCTGACTGTTGGCGCCATTACCCGTATTTCAATGCGGGATTTTTCTATTATCACTCAGCCACGCAATTCGGGGCGCGGTTTGCAGAATATGCCTGCACAATCCGCGACCGCGATTTGCCTGAACTTGCCTGTCAATCGCTTGATCCGTGGCTGGATCAAGTGGCGCTTCCCTTGGTTATTCACTCCTTCGGCGGGGAGGCAGAGGCCCTGCCACAAGGATATCTTGATGGCAGCCATTCCTGCCACTACCGCTTAATCCCATTGCTATATGCGCGGGAAAGCGATGCCGTGGTAGAGGCCTTAGAGGCGATCACAGCGCCCCAGAAATACAAAAAGGTTCTCAAGGCATATGCCCCCTTCAAGCGGCTGATTTATCAGGGAAAAGGGCGTGAGGCGCGGGCCCTGTTCGATCAAAAAAACCTGCCCCGAAAGGAGCAGGTTATTCGAAACAGACTGCGCAATGCAGGCTATTGGATGCGCTAGACCTTAACCTGCCGAGGAGGCGGCCTCATCTTTTTTGCGATCGGCATAGATCATCAGGGGCTGAACGTCTGACGTCACGGCCTCATCATTGACCACAACCTCCAACACGCCTTCCGCGCCTGGCAATTCAAACATGGTATCGAGCAGGATATCTTCCATGATTGAGCGCAGGCCGCGTGCACCCGTCTTACGCTCAATCGCACGCTTGGCAATCGCACTCAGGGCGTCATCGGTGAATTTCAGCTTGACATCTTCCAGTTCAAAAAGACGCTGATACTGTTTCACAAGCGCGTTTTTCGGTTCGGTCAAAATGGTGACCAAAGCCGCCTCATCAAGATCGGTCAGCGTTGCGATCACGGGCAAACGGCCTACAAATTCGGGGATCAGGCCGAATTTCAACAGATCTTCTGGCTCAAGTTCCTTGAACATTTCACCGACACCGCGGCTGTCATTGTCTTTGACATCGGCGCCAAAACCGATGGCCGACCCTTTGCCACGCTGCGCGATGATTTTCTCAAGGCCCGCAAAAGCGCCGCCGCAGATGAACAAGATATTGGTCGTGTCGACTTGCAAGAATTCCTGCTGCGGGTGTTTGCGCCCCCCTTGGGGCGGAACGCTGGCAACGGTGCCTTCCATGATTTTCAGAAGGGCCTGCTGCACCCCCTCGCCCGACACATCACGGGTGATGGAGGGATTGTCAGATTTGCGCGTGATCTTATCGACCTCGTCAATATAGACGATGCCGCGCTGCGCACGATCCACGTTATATTCAGAGGCCTGCAATAGCTTAAGGATGATGTTTTCGACATCCTCACCCACATAACCCGCTTCGGTCAGGGTGGTTGCATCAGCCATCGTGAACGGCACGTCTAAGATCCGCGCCAAGGTTTGCGCAAGGAGGGTCTTGCCGCAGCCAGTCGGGCCGATCAGCAAGATATTGGACTTCGCCAATTCAATCTCGGATTTATCCGAATGGTTCAGGCGTTTGTAGTGATTGTGAACCGCAACAGACAGCACGCGCTTTGCATGCTCTTGGCCGATCACATAGTCATCGAGAACCGCGCAAATGTCGCGCGGGCTTGGCACGCCGTCAGTGGATTTCAAGCTTGAGGATTTCGTCTCCTCACGAATGATATCCATACAAAGCTCAACGCATTCATCGCAAATGAACACTGTCGGGCCTGCAATAAGCTTGCGAACCTCGTGTTGGCTTTTGCCGCAAAACGAGCAGTAAAGCGTATTTTTCGAGTCGCCACTGGCGGAATCTGCCATCTCAATCACCTTCGAACGGTTCGGCAGGAACGGCCCCTGCCGCAAACTATCTGCGCCTGTTTCATCTTTGGCTCATAGCGTAGAACAGCAAAACCGCCACCACAACGCCAAATTGCATCAGGCGAGGTCATATCTGCCCCGCCCGTGCCATTCTTACTTTTCTTCCAAGGCTGCGCGGCTTTCCACAATCTGGTCAATCAGACCCCAAGCCTTGGCTTGTTCGGCATCCATGAAATTGTCACGCTCAAGCGCCTCGACCACTTTTTCGAATTTCTGGCCCGTATGTTTCACATAGATCTGGTTCAAGCGATCTTTCAGCTTTTGCGTCTCTTGTGCATGGATCATGATATCGGTCGCCTGACCCTGATACCCGCCTGAGGGCTGGTGCACCATGATGCGGCTATTGGGCAGGGAAAAGCGCATGCCCGCCTCACCTGCCGTTAGCAAAAGCGACCCCATCGAGGCCGCCTGCCCCACCACCAAAGTCGAGACCTTTGGTTTGATATATTGCATGGTGTCATAGATCGACAGGCCAGATGTCACCACGCCACCGGGACTGTTGATATACATCGAAATCTCTTTTGAAGGGTTTTCGGCCTCAAGGTGCAAAAGCTGCGCCACGATCAGGCTCGACATGCCGTCATGGATTGGGCCAGAGATGAAAATGATCCGTTCCTTCAGCAGGCGCGAGAAAATGTCATAGGCCCGCTCCCCGCGCGAGGTTTGCTCGACCACCATAGGCACAAGCGTGTTCATGTAGGTATCAATCGGATCTTTCATGGTGCATCCTCAACTGGGGTTAATTGCTGTTTTGGCGCTGTATCATCGAAGTGTTACCAAGAGTCTTAGTCTTGCAGGACAGGGGCTGCAAGGGTGGCACGCTTGACTTGTTGCCATATTCGCGCAATGCCGCAGACAAGATTTACGGGGAAATATCACAATGGCC
>Ga0255760_10000517_pt1 | contig 38380 bp, 49 predicted proteins | sample 071ome_25_FD_179960 | JGI IMG/M metagenome (GOLD analysis project Ga0255760, IMG submission 179960) | Coastal salt marsh microbial communities from the Groves Creek Marsh, Skidaway Island, Georgia - 071410BT metaG (version 2) | ecosystem: Environmental > Aquatic > Marine > Intertidal zone >...
TGTATAGATCGTCCTAAGCTCCTAAGACCTGTCTGTGTCAAAAACAACAAGTCTGTTCCTATGTTCTGTACACTCTTTCTGTCTACACAGCCAACACCGGGAATGGTGTCCTGTATAGCCATATTTGCTGGACTCTCTGCACCACCGTACACCAGCGTATTGTTTTCACCAAACACCACGAGAAACCCGTTGTGTGCCGCTATAGCTACAACTTTGTCAAACCCGTTAGGCCACGCCTTAGACACATCAATAGATCCGCTAGATCCACCAGAAAAATCGTGTCCTATTAACAAGTCAGACCAATAGATCGTGTTGTCGTTAGTAGCGTTACCTACACACCACACTCGTCCGTAAGCACCTATAGCTTCGTTGGCGTACTGTGCAGAAGTTACAGACGCACCAGCAACACTGGACATCTTAGTAACTGCACCTAGACTGTTGCTGTACACAAGAGGCTCGTAGCCACGTTGGAAGAAGTAAGCGTGATCGTTAAAGTTAAATATCTTCCAATCGTTAGCTGTAATTGTGTACGACCCCGGCGTAGCGTCAACCAGTGTAGTCGTACCTGTCATAATCTTGTTGTTACCAGTACTAAAGATTACTTCGTTACCAGCACCGTCGTAAAACTCGTGGATGTTAGAGAGGTAATCAGTACCCAGCACAGTTTTGTCTGTAGTTACAACAGCGTTACCCTTACGTGAAGCCAATCGTCCTCGTCTGTCAATAATAGCGTTGTCTGCAATCTCCGCAAAAGACGTATCCTGTGCAAGCGGAGAATCCTCTGTGTTGATCCCTTTAAACGCAGGAGCAACTAAGTTAATGCTTTGTAGTGGCTGGGCCATCTAGCGTCTCCTACGGTGTAAACCAAATAGTTTCTTCAGGGTGCTTCTGGGCGTCCAGAGCAATAGCGTCAGACAGGTACTTGTCAGCAATAGCAAAGTACTCTGATGTTGACGTACCGCCTGTCTCCCCACGTTCACGAGCTAACAGCGATACCGCCATGTGAATCACAGGCTGACTAGGAATAGCCAACGTGTCAGAGTCAGAACTCAAGGCTACGTTTCTGATGACGCTCTTGACCTTCAAAGAGTAAACACCGTCAGGCTTAGGGTACACATCAATCTGGGCGTCACCAGAGCCATCTATGCCACTAAACGTGTAGTACTGTGGTGCACCAGAGGCAGGAGTGTTTACAAAGAACTTATCGTCAAACCATTCTTGAGGTCTGTACTCCATCACAATGTTAGATGTATCGTTAATAATGTTCAGGATTTTCCCTTGGTCTTGGTATCCCGTTAGCGAGTACGTGTAGTCATCAGCCGCCGTGGTGATCGTAAGAGTAGACCTAAGATTAGACCAATCCCAAGCGTTTTCCACGATTTGTTTAGCGTCGTTAATAAAGTCACCAACCATAGCACTGTACGTGTTCGCACTTACGGTTGTTACTGTGTCTTCTCGTAAACGTCTAAGGACGTTGTTTACTAAGTCTAAGTACGTCATCCCATGTTTCCTGTAAACATACCTTGTGAAAGGCGAGCTATCATTTCGTTAAGTTCTCTGTCGTAATCTTTTTGGGGCAACGGTGTATCAATTATTTGTGGAGTTTGGTACGAAAGCCCTGTCATAAAAGGAGTAAACCCAAGGGGAGAAGGACCTGTTAACATACCCGTTCCAATGTCTTCGCCTTCACCTTCTCCGTCACCATCGCCATCTCCAGTACCGTCTCCGTCACCGCTACCATCTCCAGTGCCTGTGCCCGTTCCAGTACCATCGCCACTTCCAGTACCATCGCCACTTCCAGTACCATCGCCACTTCCAGTACCATCGCCACTTCCAGTACCTTCGCCACTTCCAGTACCTTCGCCACTTCCAGTACCTTCGCCACTTCCAGTACCTTCGCCACTTCCAGTACCATCGCCACCTCCAGTGCCTTCGCCACCTCCAGTGCCTTCGCCAGTAGTTCCAGTAGTACCTGTAGTTCCTGTGGTTCCTGTAGTACCTGTAGTTCCAGTAGTACCTGTAGTTCCTGTGGTTCCTGTAGTACCTGTAGTTCCAGTAGTACCTGTAGTTCCAGTAGTACCTGTAGTTCCAGTGGTTCCTGTAGTACCTGTAGTTCCAGTAGTACCTGTAGTTCCAGTAGTTCCAGTAGTTCCAGTGGTTCCTGTAGTACCTGTAGTTCCTGTGGTTCCTGTAGTACCTGTAGTTCCAGTGGTTCCTGTAGTACCAGTAGTTCCTGTAGTTCCAGTAGTACCTGTGGTTCCTGTAGTACCAGTAGTTCCTGTAGTTCCAGTAGTTCCAGTGGTTCCTGTAGTACCTGTAGTTCCAGTGGTTCCTGTAGTACCAGTAGTTCCTGTAGTTCCAGTAGTACCTGTGGTTCCTGTAGTTCCTGTGGTTCCTGTAGTACCTGTGGTTCCTGTGGTTCCTGTAGTTCCTGTAGTACCAGTAGTTCCTGTAGTTCCAGTAGTACCTGTGGTTCCTGTAGTTCCTGTGGTTCCTGTAGTACCTGTGGTTCCTGTGGTTCCTGTAGTTCCTGTAGTACCAGTAGTACCAGTAGTACCAGTAGTTCCAGTGGTTCCAGTAGTTCCAGTAGTACCTGTAGTACCAGTAGCGCCTGTATCTACTCCTGTAGCTCCAGTACCAGCAAGATCTTGAGCGCCTGTAAGAAGATTTGTAACAACGTCATAAGTATCTGTTGCTGTACCACTACCGTTGGAGGTGGATGTTAATGTCTCAGCGTCACTTGTCCCTGTAGTGGTGCCGCTTACTCCAGCGCCTGTATCTACTCCTGTAGCTCCAGTACCAGCAAGATCTAGAGCGCCTGTAAGAAGACCAGTAATTGTTTGGTTGTATTGTGTTGTAGTACCGCCACCGCCTAAGTCTAAAGATACAGCACCGTCAGAATCCACAGCCGTAATGCCAGAGTCTGCCGTATCTCCAAGACCTGCTTGGCCTTCTGTTTCAGCAGCAGCAGCCGCTGTTGATGCAGCCGCTGTTGATGCAGCTGTTGATGCAGCCGCTGTTGATGCAGCTGTTGATGCAGCCGCTGTTGATGCAGCTGTTGATGCAGCTGTTGATGCAGCCGCTGCCGCCGCTGCCGTCGCTGCCGCCGCCGTTGATGCAGCCGCCGCAGATTCCGCGCTCATAGTACCAGAAGCCGCTGCCGCATTAACGGCACTTGTAATCTGCTCCACGGTCGCCTGATTACTTGACACAGCAGAAGCCGCCGCAGATGCGGCATCTGTAGCTGACGCGCTTGACGTAATGTTTTGCACTGCGCTAGTAGAGGCGTCAGAGGATGTAGCTCCACCACCGCCGCTACTCGCGCCACCGCCGCTACCACCGCCACCGCCAGAACTTGTTTCTGTTTGCTTTACTACTTCTTCTGTTTTTGTTTCATCAGTAAGTGACGTAAAGTCTACTTGAACAGCAGAAGAGGCATTAGACCCTGCCTCCAAAGTAAGCCAATCATTAATACCTGAAGGATCTTCTAAAGTAGCTGCTCCAGTAAACGGGTTTACTCCTGTAAAAACGTTACCACCAGTAAGTATTCCTTTATCTGATAAATAACCTTCAATGGCTCCTTCTGTTGCTCCTTCGCTAACAAGACCACCTAACGCTTCAAAATCATCTTCACCAATAAATTTAATTCTAGTACCACCAATTTCGTCACTATCAATAATGTAGTGATTTCCGTTTTCGTCTGTACCTAACGTGTACTTTTGAGATTTATCAACAACAACGCCGTTACCGTAATCAACAAAATTTACTTCTTGAAAGTTTTGAGCGTTTCTTTGTGTTATGTAGTCTAAAACTGCTTTGTTATCAGAAGTAATATCTCCTTCTAAATACAACTCCCCTGTATCTGAATCTACTCTAACGTCAAATCCAGCTTGTTGAAGTTGATCAACTACTTGAGAATCTTTCCAATTATCCATTTGAGAAAGATATTCAGGGTTTGTGTAATCAAAAGCTATTCCACCACTCCTCGGAAGTTCAAAGCTGACATCGCCATACACGTTTGGATTTGCAACAACTTCCTGTAAATCTCCAGACGTTATTTGACCATCACCGTTTGTATCTATGTCGTAACTGTACGAATTACCAGACTCAATATTTATGTAACCAGATCCAGTGTCAACAAACCCGTTGCCTGCATCCTGACCAACAATGCCTTGATCATTAATTACAGTGCCTGTTTCTAAGAGGTAGTTACCGTTGCCTAAATCCTGGCCTACCTTTTTAGCTTCAACAGTTACCTCTTGTAATACGTCAGATTCAGAAGCTCCGAGACTAGCAGTTAGTGTGTTAAAGGCTTCTGTACCGCCTGCTACCAAAGCCGCAAGTCCTGCTTGTCCTAAGTCTACTTCTCCCGTAGTAACAAGCTGGGTAAGCATAGACACGCCACCAGCACGTATTGCTGCTGAAGCAATGTCGTTACCGCCACTTATTAACTCTTCAAATTTATTTAACTGGTTGGTTACTTGACTAAGCACACCGTTAACTTCAGAACTAGCTGCAATAGCCCCTTGTAAAGCAGAGCCTCCGTAGTTCAGTGCAGTAGATAAAAGAGCTTGTTTAAAATCTATTTGTCCAGTTGAAGCAAGTTGTGTTGCTGCGTTGACAATACCAGAAGCTGCTGCTGTGTGTGCTGCTGTTACTGTAGCCGCTCCTGTTGCATTAGCAAGTGCTCCAGCCAGAGGGCCAGCCAAACCAGCAGATAATACTATTGCTGGAAGACCTTTAAAAACTGCTCCTACAACATCAAAACCAAAGGCCTCTTGGGTTAAAACAAACGATGAACCGTTCCATTCATATCTAGCACCGTTGTCTAAGTACTTAACAACAGATTCACCTGTGTACTTCTCGTACAACCTTTCAAATACATCTTTTTGTTCGTTGTACCCTATTTCGCCCTGTCTAGCGCCTTCTTGCATGATGCCTTTTTCTAAAGCCCAATCATCCATGCCGCCTTCACGACCTAAGCCTTCAACATCTACCAGAGCAACCCCTGTGTCCCACCAATCCGCTTTGTAATCACCTGAATCAATAAGGTCTTGACGCTCATCCATGTAAGCCAGATAGTTATCAAAAGTACCAAAAGACTCTCTAATCCTGGCATTGTCTGGTGCGTTGTAAAGGTCTCTTAACTCGTCTAAAGTAACTTTTCTATCGTAGTTGTTCCAGTACAGGTTTTGTGAACCGCCTTCTTCACGCTGATTTACGTAATCGTACAGGCGTTCACCTGTGTCTAACGAATCTGTAGTGACAGTATCATCAACAGTAGTATCATCAGCAGTAGTGTCTTCTAGTATGTCTAGTTCTTGACTTTCTGCGTAATTTTGAGCGTTTGTAGAATTAGCAATGTCCTGCTCTATTTGCTCGCTGGTTTGCCCTGTTGCAAGCCCTGCATCAACACCCTGCGTTTCTAGTTGATTCTGGAGTTCACCTTGACCACTTAATAACCCCGGTGTAATGCTTTTAAGATTTTCAAGCGTTATGGTAGGAAGCGCAGGTTCGTTGTAATATTCTCTAGGCATAGGTCACTTACCGCCCTTCATTTGCATAAGTTTGTCAGCACCACGTATGCCAAAGCTGGCAGTCACGGCTACGTAGAGCAAATACTGGTAGTAATCAGGTAGTTTGTCTAGTTCAACAAAAGCCATACCTACCCTCTGCATAATACTCAAGTCATCCATAGCAACTCCGTAACACACAGCCAACAGGGGCATCGACAAAACTACAGTAAACCACTCGTCTTTCCACGAGGTTGCACTAGCCGCCGCCATCTCCTGTTCCCACGTAGCTGTGTTCTTTATGACTTCCATCTTAGCTACGTGTTTAGCTTGTGACTGCTCGTGCTTGTTGTTAATCCAAGTCTTAGCGAGTCCAGCGATAGGTCCGATCAGTGCTGTCCACATATCTTAGTCTTCCTTAACGAACCGACCTTTTTCGTCACGCTTGCGTTTCTTTTCAAACAAGCCTTGAACTGTGTCTGTTTCCCAGATACGTATTCCTGTCCAGATAATAGTAAACAAAGCGGCAACAGGCGGTAACAGTGACCCAAGTGCCCCTAGCATTGTGCCTACGCTCATTACATCAACTACTTGCTTTGCGGACTCATCCATTACTAAACCCCTTGTATAACGCTCACGGTAGTCCAGATAATCCCAGCAGACACAAGTAGTGCCATAATAATTGCTGATACATCTAGCATTATTCTTTGTCTTCGTCTTTGTTTGTAGATCAGTTTTTCTCGTTTGGCTCTTATGTCCCTACGCATCTGAATCATCTCAGAGTACGTTTCTTGACCATACGCCCACGTAATTAACTCTCTAATCTGCTTCTCTTGTTCTTCTATCTTTTTCTTTGCTATGACAGCGTTTAACGCCTGTTCTTCTACTGACCCACCGTCAAACATCTTTTTAAACAGCGGTGGATTCTCTATCTCTCTTTCTGCTTCCTTGATGTCGCTAACCAGCGTGTACCACTGGCCTAACTTTTTAGCTACGTGTTCAATCTCTGACCCTCTACTGACAAGGGTTTGTACGCCCTTGAACGCAGTAGACGCCATAGCTACTAGAGATACAGGGTCCATTTAGAATGTAATACTTCCAGAGCCTGTAAACTTATAAATATTGTAACTGCCGTCTGTAGAAGTGGTAGGCGAGCCTGTTGTCGCTACGGCTGTATCTAAAGTTCTAATAATTACAACTCCTGAACCTCCAGCACCCCCAACGTAACTTGTGTGAGACTCTGCACCACCTCCACCGCCTCCTAAATTAGCAGTTCCATTTCCACCGTTTGAGTTAGCACCACCAGCACCACCTCCACCAGAGCCTCCAGCGGCTCCGCTAGTTGAGTAAGCACCACCGCCTCCACCTCCAGCGTATGTAATAGAAGAACCTGTTATAGAATTAGCAGTACCGTTTCCTCCTGCCCCAGCCGCAGATGTTGTACCGTCTACTCCAACCGCTCCAGCACCACCTCCGCCGCCACCACCAAAAACGCCACCATTTGCACTACCGCCACCGCCATTATTACCTTCGGAGGGGCTATAGCCTCCAGCATTACCTGAGCCTGCGTCACCAGAACCAGCGCCAGAAGAACTACGACCTGCGCCACCACCTGACCCGCCATCTCTTCCGTTACCAGTGTTAGTGCTCGTGCTATTAGTGACGCTTTCTGAATAGTTAGCGCCGCCGCCTCCGCCAGATGACGTTACTGTAGTAATTCCTGTTCCAGAAATGGACGAATCACTACCATTTGCGCCTGCTTGGCTTGTAGCTGTAGCACTTGCTCCAGAACCTACAGTAATTGTGTAAACATTTCCTTTTATTAACTCAACACCAGAAGCAGTTCTGTATCCGCCAGCACCACCACCAGCCCCGTGATAAGTGCCGCCTCCGCCACCGCCACCGCCAGCAACAACTAAATACTCGATTTCAGCAGGAAGAAGAGGTCCGGGCCACGTTTGATCTTTTGTAAACTGCCTAGCCTCCTGAAGAGTCCAAACACCACTAGCCGCACTAGTCGTTGGCGTTACTTTAGTGCTTGAAATAATGTTGCCTTGATAACGCTTAGACATTCATTTGATCCCAGCTAGTAGTTTCTTCGTTCCATACATAAAAATTTTCATCTACAGGTAAAGGAACGGGCGGATCCCACTGACACGTTGCTTCAACTAACGTCCAGCTTGCATAAGGCTTCGGTGGTATAAAAGCGTCTCGTTCAGGATCGTATGTAAATCCTACCCCTGCAAAATTCTTTCGCATATTATTGTTGTAGCTGGTTTGCTTCCATGTTCCGCCAAGTAACTCATTGCAAAAAGCCACACCTAACGATTCTTGCTCATCACCGTTTTCATCTAAAATTACCGGATTAGCCACAACAATGACGCGCAAAACCTCGTTGTTTTCATTTAATTCTGCAAAATGTGCCATTAGAAAGTGATACTCCCTGATCCTGTAAATGTATAAATATTGTAACTGCCATCCGTAGTTGTAGTTGGCGATCCTGTTGTCGCTACGGCACCGTTTAGTGTTCTAATAATTACAACACCAGAGCCTCCTGCCGCGCCATTTTGATCGCCAGTCTCGAAGCCGCCGCCGCCACCCCCACCGCCGGTGTTTGCTGTGCCTGCGCCGGGACTAACGGTTCCATCGGATCCATCTCCTCCACCGCCAGCGCCTCCTGATCCAGCCGTATGGGTATTATAAGTAGGGCCAATACAGCCGCCACCGCCACCGCCTGCGCGAGTTACAGAGGAACCAGTTATAGATGATGCTGTGCCTGCTCCTCCAGCACCGCCAGTACCACTAGAACCGCCTGTCGCCGCCGCGCCTGTGCCCCCAGCACCACCACCGCCCCCAGCAGGAGAATTAGGGTTTAATCCTTGACCGCCATTATTACCTTCGGAGGGGCTATAGCTTCCTGCATTACCCGTTCCAGCAGAGCTTGTATCGCTACTGCCGCCACCAGAACCTCCACTATTGCCTGCTGTTTGGGTTTGGTATGAACCGCCAGCACCACCGCCAGTTGCTGAAAGTGAATTAAAAGTGCTGGTTCCTCCATTAGAACCTCTGGCAGTTCTGCTACCGCCAGAGCCTCCTGCGCCTACTGTAACGGTATAAGTAGTTCCCTCTACTAGCGTTTGGCTTGTAAATGAGCGATAACCGCCTGCACCACCGCCTCCCGCAATAGTTCCACCACCACCGCCGCCGCCTGCAATAATTAAGTAATCAAAAGAGTGAAATACTGGCGAAGGCCAATCACCCGCATTTTGCATTTGGGTATCTAAAGCCCAAACACCACTAAAAACTTTTGGGTCTTCTTCTAGGCCGTTAAAGCCAATAAACCCGCCTTTATCTTTAGCCACGACTAGCTCCTATTAGCTAATTTCTTCGTAACTTACGATAACTTCTAGGTCGTTAGCGGTTCCTGCCGTAACTGAAATAGACCGGTCTTCTTCAAGGTAAAGCGCTGTGTTTTTGTCGATAACAATCAAAGACGCATCTGCTGGTACTGACACAGTAGACACAAGCGAATACGCTGTACCGCCAATGTCATCTTGAGAGTGGTAATCAACAGTTACGTCGCAGTTATTTGTTCCGTCTACGTTGGAAACCTGAATCATGTTTATCTTAAACACTTTACCGCTAGATGCGGCATTACTAACAAGCTGTGTTGCACTTGTGGTAGATAAAGCAACAGAAGCTGTTTTACCCGTTATTGTAGATACGTTTACGATATTTGGTGCCGCCATAATTTAGCTCCTATCCAAAGACAATAGCCATAGCAATGGCTTTACCTGTTCCAGCTTTTGAATCTAGCTGGGTTTGAATGTTAGATGTTACCCCGTCAACATAATTTAACTCTGCTGTTGTAGCTGTAACCCCGTCTAAAATATTAAGTTCTGCCGCAGTAGAAGTAACACCGTTTAATTTAGAAATATCAATCGCCGCGCTAGCGCTAATGTCCGCATTAACAATCACGCCAGAGCCAATAGCCGCTACGCCTGTATCAGCAATCGTAATGTCACCTGATACTACGTTGTCGATCCACATAGACGTAGCAGTGTCGTAGAACAACAAAGCTCCGTCAGCCGGGGTTGTTACATTAGTATCTGTTAAACCGCTTAATGTAGTTGACCCGCCAACTTGAGAATCAACATACGCCTTAATAGATTGCTGACTTGCCAATGCCGTAGCAGAATCGCTAGTCATATCATCTTCATCTAAAAACGCTGTTACACCGTCTAAAACATTTAACTCGCTTGTTGTAGATGTAACTCCGTCTAAGATATTTAATTCTGCAGTTGTGGCCGTAACCCCATCTAGGATGTTTAATTCAGCCGCTGTAGACGTAATTGCTGTGCCGCCAAGGGTTAGAGCGCCTGATACTGAAAGGCTCGACAAAGTTCCTACAGACGTAATTTGAGTCTGTGCCGCATCAACCGACAAGGTATTTGTCGTAAGGGTTAAACCCGTTCCTGCTGTCAAAGCAGTCTTTGAGACATCAATAGCCGCACTAGCATTAACATCTGCATTAACGATCACGCCAGAGCCAATAGCGGCTACGCCTGTGTCGGCAATAGTTATATCACCGGATACTACGTTATCAATCCACTTAGACGTAGTAGTGTCGTAGAACAACAAAGCTCCGTCAGCCGGAGTTGTTATATTAGTATCTGTAAGCTCTGCGAGTGTGTCAACTAAAGCAATCTGCGAATCAACATAAGCCTTTACAGATTGTTGTGTAGGTATAAGGGTTGCGCTGTTAGAAGACATATTATCTTCGTCAACAAACGCTGTAACTGTAATTGTGCCGTCAGACAAATTATCAAACGTAGCTGTGCCAGTAAAAATAGGACCAGCTAGATCTGCTTTGGTTTCTACAGCGGTTTGTATTGCGTCAAATTCTGTGTCAAACTCTGAGCCACGGATAACCTTGTTAGTGTCACCCGTAGGCAGAGAATCCTTAACAGTAAAATTAGTAGACTTTACGTAATTAGTCATAAGGTTATCCTATTAAACTTTTAGTTAAACACCCTGTCATCAAGACGTTTAAATAAAAGGGGGCCATTGCGACCCCCAGAGAGAGTAGCTTACTCGTCGCAAACAGCGAGGATGAATCCTGCTTCGGGACGGTAAGTTTCAACACCGTACAGCGTGTCAGACGTAAACAGCGTAGACAGGTATTCCTGCTTGTACTGTGTCTGAGAACGTACAGCCAGTTGCTCTGCCATTACCAAAGCATCCTTGTGGAAGAACAAGCAACCACGAGTATCAGCGGTAGAAGCAGTGTTCTGAGCGGCAACTTCGACAACCGGAGCGTTGCTAGACACGTAAATGTCTACACCGTACAGATTACCAATCAGACCTGACTCAACGCCACGGCCTCCAACAAAGTCAGAAGACACGTAACGATCAATACCCATGATTGACTTACGAACAGCAGGAGGAATTACGAGAACTCGTCCGTCCATAGGTACGTCAGCATCGTCCATCAGCTTGATAGCCTCACGGAAGCCAAGGTCAGTGAAGTTGTCACCAGAGGTTACAGTGTCAACAGCGTAAGCCGCAAGGCCAGAAGAGGCATTGAAGTAGTAGCTGTTGCTGTTTACCCAGTTAGCGCCCGTGTTGGCAGGAGAAGCAGTACGAGTACCGTCACCAAAGCCAGTAGCGGCGTTAATCAGGTCAGTGTCAACTTGCAGAGCCAGTTGGTAGCCAGCGTCTTCAGTGTAGAACTGTCGCAGAGAAGACAGAGCCTGTACTTCTACGATGTCCTCAATCAGACGAGAGTACTCAAAGTGACGGTCAACAGTGACAGTCAACTCTGACTCAAGGTTAGCCTGAATAGTTACCGCAACAGCTTCTGCCTTAGCGTTAGCTGATCCACGGATGGGCTTAGGAATGTGAATAACGTCACCCTTCTTGCCAGTCATCGACAGACGCTTGACAAGGGGAGCCATCTTCAGGTTCTTTTGGTAAGCGGCGATGATTTCATCGGACCAGATTTCGGGGATAAAAGTACCCGCCGCAGTTTTGTCTACTACAGCATTAGCTGTAAAATATGCACCAGAGGTTTCACCAGCCATTTTAATTCTCCTTAAATGTTAGGCTAGCGTACACGACCCTCTGCGTATGCTTTCAGTAATTCGTCTGAAAGACTTTGGTAACGCTCTGGGTCTGTTCGCATAAGTTTAATAATGTCAGCACGACGATAAACTTTCTTGCGTGATCCCTCCGCTGTTCCACGAGCGTTGCCTGTACTGGCTGACTTCAGGGTGTTCTTACGTGCCTGTTTTTCAACGTTGGCGGTCTGCTGTGCTACTGATGCCCTCTCTTTCCAGAGATTAAACAGTTCGTCAGCCGCATCGTAATCGTACCCTTGGTCTGCCTGAACAAACAACTGTGTTCGGACTTTTGACCCCTTGATCCAATCAGCAAACTTAGGATCTTGCAGTATACTCTCCATATCAGGGTGCTTGGATTTCAACTGTGAAAGAGTAGCCTGTTGTTTAGCCTGTTGTGTGTAAGCCTGTGCTTCTTTGATCTTAGGGTGGTTGTCTATAGCTCTGTTAACAGCGTTTTGTGGATCTACAAAGAAATCTACGTCATCGTCTTCTTGTTGCTGTTGTTGAGGTGCTTGTTGGTTTGAGAGTTGTGTCTGAATGTAGTTGTCAACGACTTTCCGAAGTTCACCCACTTCCGTACTCTGTTTGCCTGAAAACTTCTCAAGCTCTTGGTGCATCTGTACAAGATCTTCGACAGACTTACCACGGTACTTTTCCGGTATTTCTGGTTCTTGAGGTTGTTCCTCTTCAGGAGTCTCAATAGAATTTGTGGCTAGTTCTTCAGTTGTTTCCGTTGGTTCCTCTTCAGGACGCTCATCAAGTAATTGTGCTCGTGACATAATGTAAACTTACCCCGCCTATTATTATTAAGGTTATGGAGGATTAAAATGGGAAGTGACCTAAAACTAGGATTCCCGACTAGATCGCCCAGCTTGCTCGTGTTCACGTACCCACTTCATGTGTCTACCGGGAAAGTCCCCAGAAGCACCGTCGAGGATGTGTTGAGTAGCTGATACGATTTTTGTAGCGTTGGCTCCACATCCGCACCTACTGGACGTAGTACCGCTCTCTACAAATTCTTCAAAGGTATGTCCGTTTGTACAGCGAAAATCAAATACTTTAATCATCGCTAGTAAACTCTTCGTAGTTGTTATTTGTAGCAGCTTCAAAGTTAATTAGATAAGCTAGTACGTTTAGTTGTCCTTTACGTACGTACAAATCGTTACTATCTTTGGTTGCTTCTACACTGTTAATTACGAGAGCATTTTGTTTTAGTTCTTCGATTAACTGCTTCCAACCGGGGTTGTTAAACAGGTCAAAGTAACATTCGTAGTACTTTTGTGTATCTTGATCCATAAGAGGTCTCTTAGATTATCTCTCTATTTACTATATATTATACCATAAAAAAACTGAAATGTCAAGTCTTTTTTCTGGTGGTATTTTTACGTCTTTTGCCTGATGCTGTTACTGCGTGTTTAATCCTGGCTGGTCCTCTAGGCATTGTTATTTACCCTTTGGCTTTTTCTTTTTGCCTTTGTTATACATTTGCTTTCTCCTTTGCTTTTTTGGACAAATCCTTGTAGTGGTACAGCTTTACAGAGGTTTTGCTGTGGGTTTTACCTGTGTGAAGTGAACCATCAGGCATCTTGTGCGTGTTCCCTGACCACAAAGTTCCGTCACGCTTGTAGTGTTTCATGTTTTTAGCCATGTTACCATTTAACCTTGTTTGCCCAATAAGCCGCAGAGCATTTGCCTTTGGCTATGTTTTTAGCGTGACGAGCCTTAAAGGACTTACGCCTCGCCTTTTCCTTAGCAGTCTTAGGACTCTTTCCAGCACCGCTGACTCCTTGTTGTCCGAATCGAATAGTCTTAACTTTACCGTCTTCACATTTAGCCACAACTACGTGTGACTTCGTTGGGTGATTAGGCGTCCGCTTTGGCTTGTTGTACCCGCTTACCCCTGCTCGTGCTAGTCTTGGATCCTTTTCCTTGCTCATTGATTAGCGCCTCCAGTTGGTCCACCTTGGCTTGCAGGACTTCCAATTTGTCGAACTGATCTTTGAACGCTTGGTTGATTTGGTCTAGGAACTTGGTCATTTCTACTTGTGTCATTAGCATTGGTACGTTTACCCTCTATTTGTCGTTCTTTGAGAAGTCGGTCAGCTACTTGTATACGTCGCTCAAACTCTTTGTCTTCTTGATCTCCTTCTTTAAGATTTCTAGTAATTGCGTTAATCTTGTCAATTTCTAGTTCTTCAGGAGCAAGTTGAGTTTCCATAGCGTACTTAGCCGCTCTAGCTTGCGACTCGGCAGCTTGTGCAGCCAAAGCAGCAGTTTGACTTTGCTGGAACTCAAGCTGTGCTTGTTGTGCCATCATAGCCATTTGTTGCGCTTGTGGGTTAGGCTGTGCTGCTTGTTGCATTGTAGCAATTAACTGTTCACGGTTGCTGAGATTCATGTTGTCAATAATACTTTGAATCAAAACACTGTACAAAGGACTGTCTTGTTGCATAGTCTGCAACAGTTGCACAAGTTGAGTAACCTCGTATTCACGAGCAATGATACCCAGAGTACTCGTAGCGTTGAACTTATAGTCAGCTACTGGGTAGTTTTCAGGGTCAAACTGCATGTATCTGTGTGCAGCTTTGGTTACAAAAGGAAGTAAAAAAGACTGTTGGAAGTTTATAAGAGTACGCTTATGACGCTTAATAATAGCACCAAGAGACATACTAATACCAGCAGCGGTTGCTTCGCCATTGACTTGTCCCGCAATGCCAGCGGAATCCACGGCTCCAGTTGCTTGTTGCACCATTTGTTGAAGGCTAGCGGCTTGTGCAAAAGTGATTTGCCCCACTTGCCCAAAGTTGAAAGGTTGAAGTACTTCACGGGGATCTCCATTAGTAAGTATCATCTTGCCGGGGCGAACTTCTGGTTTAGCGCCTCTAGGCAACCTAGTCGCATCAATCGCCAGCATCGGATGAATAGTAAGTGACAGTGCGTCAATGCGCGCGCGTAGTTCTGTATCTAGCGCCTTCTGGCTGTTGTAGCCTTTTTCGCATACTCCTCTGCCCCAGAAACGTCCGGGTACTATGTCCCAAGGAAACGCTACTACAGGTCTATCGTTCATCATGTACGGGTTAGCTTCAGCTTTAAGCAGTGTACCGCCGTTAGCAATAACTACAATAGCTTCTACGTACATTGAAGTGTCTTCTACATCTACTCCTTCAGCCTCTAGCAACTCGCGTGGAACAAGACCGTAGTACTTTGTAAGACGTACTTTGTCGTCGTTGTAAATCGTAAGGTCTTGGTCAGGCTCTAGGTCGCTGTCGGGCGCAGCAGACTCGATGTAAGCGTCCCTGTAGATGTTTTGTTCTTGCAGTAGTTCTACACTGTGCTTGGACACAAACTCGTCTACAGCAACACCCATAGCTTCCTCGATAGACGTAGCTACAGGGTCAATAAGAAAGTTTTGTGGTAACACTGGCTTAAGTTTAACTACAACTCTGTCGGTTACGTTTACGCCTACCGCTTGTAGTTGTCCGTCCATAATTGGTTCAGTTGCAGGAGCCATCTCTTTTATTTCTTCGATAACAACTTCACCAATGCCCGTGCCAAAAACAGCAGCGTTAATCAAGCATTCTGCAACTGCTTTTCGCACTTTGCAAGATTCAAAGTCTTCTGTTAACTTGTTTCGGAGGTACGCAACATCTTGACTGTCTTGATCACCAAAGTTATCTTTAATGTCAAACCATTTACCTCTACCGAACGTGGCTTCCTCTAACTCCGCTACGTTAGACTCTACAGCCTGCTGAAGCGCAGGAGAGATAATTCTAGAACGTTCTGACGCTCTTTCGGAGTCAGCAGGATCCCATTGACCTCGCCATAGCCTATAGTATTCTTCGAACCGTTGTTCGTAGTTTGATTCATAGTGATCTCTCCAGTTTTCACACTTGGTCATCACCCACTTTTCCAGAGACTCCTCAATCATCAAGGGGTCTGGGCTGTAAATTTCTTCTGCCATTTTAGGCTCCTTAAAGTACGGCAACAGTGTACCCTAGTGTAAAAAACACTACAGCACTGATTGCGTATATTCCGTAGGTATTGAGCGGTCTGAAAACTTTCATTATCTGGAAGTATCCTTAATTATTAATCGTTCCATACAGGCGATGTTTTGCCAATATCATCACCTAAATAATTGGGAGTTTCTTTGCTTGTCCAATCAGCTTTTGAACGACTATAAGCCCCAATATTAAAATCAGAACTTTTTTCAGAAGGAGTTGGTTTTTTTGTAAGCATTTTTTTGTTGTTAATGGTGCTTCCAGATCGTTGTCTTTGTGTTTCTTTTTTTAATGCGCTTTGAGCCGCAACTTCTTTTTCTGAAGCAACACGATTTCTTGCTGATTTTTTTCTGTATTCTTCTATAGTTTTTTTATCTTGTTGTTCTCTAGCTTTTCTTGCGTTTTCTCTGATTTTTTTTCGATCTGTCATAATCAATATCCTGCTACTACGTCTAGTATTTTGTGGTCATCTATTTCAAAATCGTAGCTGTAAGCTACCTTAGCCAACTGGTCTATGTACGCTAGAGCGTCAACCAAGTCATCGTGGGTTAAAACATCAGGAAACTGGAACAACTGGTCCAAGAACCTAGCGTTCCACTCTCCTTTTTTCAAAGTTACGTATCCGTTCTCAAAACGCCCCTGTAAGGCCCACATAACCCTGTCAGTCTTCTTCTTGTTACCGTGGGTTAACTCTTCTACCCTAAAAAACTGCCCGTATCGCTTCATCAGGTCCATCAGAGGACTCATTACAGCTTGCTTGGCAATCCCTCGTTCAATACCAACGCTAACGGGTCTGTAGTCTCTAACGGCCTGAAATATCTTGGTGGCAGTCTCGTTAAGCTCCCACCGCCCATGTATAATGTTATCAACGTACCAACCATCAGTACCAACTTTAACGACAGCGATTGCGGTTTCATCTAGTTTAGTGTTTTTTGTCCGTTTTTTGTTTACGTCCTCAAAGCCAGCCAAGTCAACTGCGATGTAGTAGTCGCCTTCTTCTGGCTCTTCTCCGAACTTGACCCAATCTTCTCTGAACATTTCGGAGCCTCTGGCTTCAAACGAGGCCATGAACTCTTGTCTAAAGGCGTAACTCGACATTGATTTCTTTGCCATGTCGATTTCAGTCGGGTCCAAGATTGGATTGTCGTAGCTGGTGAAATGCCAGCCCCTGTAAGTCTCATCGTCACCTAACTCTGCGTACTTGTACAATTCGTAGAAGTGGTTCCTGCCCATAGGCGTACCTATGAACAACGCTGATCCCTTCTGGTCAGCCAGTGCTGGACGAAGAATCTGTTCCCATACGTCAGGCTTCATGTCTGCGTACTCGTCCATCACGAGAAACTTCAAGGACACACCACGCATTGTCTCTGGCCTGTCGGCTCCCTTGAGACTAATCGTGGCCCCGTTGACCAGCCTGATCTGGAGGTTGTTGATGTGACTTCCAGATATAACAGGGTGTCCTAGCTCCAACAGGGTTTGCCACATGATGTCACGGGCTTGCCCTTGGGTGGGCGCAACGTAAAAAACGTGTCCTTTGTCGGACTGTAGAGCGTTAATAATTAACATCCAAGCAGCTAGGCGAGACTTCCCTGTCCTTCGCCCAGCGGCTACTACTTTGAACCTAGTAGGATCAGAGTAGACTTCCTGCTGCCACGGCAACAGTTGTACGTTTAGGTCGGTCAAATATTAACCTTTTAATGGTCGCTTTTTTGTTTTTGGTTTAGGTACTGCTGGTGGTGGCGTTAGCGGTCGTCCCGTCTCGCCCTGTGGACGATTACGCCCCCCTCGACCTATTTTTCCTCTTCCTGTTATCCTTCTTGGCATAATTAACCCTCCCATCCTTCGTCGTTTTCGTTGTATTTGTCATCACCATTAGTATCACACGAGCGTTGCCAAGAAATCATGTCAAAGGTTAATCCTTCGTGCCACGGTACGTATGCTAAACACCATTCGTGAGAACCTATAACCATGTCATCAGTACCGTCTGGATCAGGTACGTAGTCACGTTTTTTGTTTTCGTTTACTGGTTTAAAATGAACACCTCCTCTTTTATAATTACTTTTAGAGTAAACTTTGTGTGTTGTTACAAAAATGTGTTCGTTGTTTTCTAACGTGTAAGTAGATCCGTCATCGTAGTTAATTACGGTTTGGCTAAAAGACAAAGACGAGAAAAGAAAAAGAAAGGCTGCAAGATATTTCATTAAGTTACGCTCCGTTAAAGTTTACAAATACTGCTGGTTGTTCCAACAAGTCAAAGGTTACAACAAACTCCATGTCTCCAGCGGCAGTCGTGTACGCTTTGATGGCGTCACCAGCCTGAAGAACAAACACACCGTCAGTTAACAATATGTACTCCTTAGATGACACGTTACCACCACCTAAGATGTCGATGCGGGTTGTGTCTGCTTTAGATACGTAGATACCTGCACCGTTAGTAGAACCACCTAAGTTACTTACGAACAGCATGTTCCAGTGGGCTACGTAACCGCTAGGGATTGTAACAATAGTAGATTCGTCTGTGGTTGTTACGTTAGCGTTTTTAGTGTACAGCATCAGTATACCCAAATCACAGGAGCAGAACCCCGTGTGTCTACGTGAATAAAGTCACCAGCGACGCCTATACCCGTAAAACCCAACTGAAGCGCCTCTCTTATTATTGTGTACCGCTGAGCAGAGCTAGTTATTTTTATGTCTGCCGCTATTCCTTGCGAATGGGTTCCTGGTACATCTTTCTTGGCTTCTATGGGGTGGGCAGGGCTTCTAAAGCCACTGGTGATAACAAAAGGAAAACCACACCGATCCCTTAGTTCATCTACTAATTCCATGAACTCTGGTTCCATGTTGTTTTCGCTTGTGTGTTGGCAGTCGAACTCAGCTACGGTGAAGTGTCTCAAGAGGTTTTAGTCCTTAAGTACTCAAAGAACAGTTCAGATTGACCTTCAGCTTCGTCAATCAACGAGTTCACCTTCGATTGTGCTACTCTCTGGATAGCTAGAATCAACTGTTGCGCCTCCAACCCCAGTGATATTAATCTGGATCGCACTTCGTCCTCCATCTTTGGTGACCTCCTTCTCAAATGCACCTACAGGTAGTATCCTGTCCATTACTAACTTCCAAGCCGCAGCCTGATTCTTGTGGTCGTGGTCTAAAGCAGCTTCAAATATAGTCTCCAAGACTTTAGCTGACTTAGGACTAGCTAACATTCTAGCTTTATATTCGTTAATTATCGCTGCGTCACCTTTAGGACGCCCACGAACCCCTCTACCGCCCTTAGATTTAGCTGATATTTCTTTCTTTTTTGGTCTACCCCTAGACCTTTTTCTTAAATTTATTTCTTTTCTTTCTTGTGCTTGGGCTTCTAGGGTGTCATTATTTGACATTCTCCTGTGTCCTTGTGTTTAACCGTGGTTCGCATGAGTCCCTTGCCTAAGATAACAGAAGAAGGGATCTATACGAACACTTCCTTAATTATTATCTCAGTATCTACTCTATATTTTACCACATTTTTAACCAAATGTCAAGTCTTTTTTTAACTAATTTAACTCTGTATTCCCGCCCAGAAGAAAACACAAGTGAAAACAGCAGTTTATCTTACGTAAAAACTACTTTCTTTTCTGGTATTTTTTCTTAAATTGCCCTCTTGCGAACTTGGGTGGCAACCACGCGCGACGACATCGGCCAACTCGGGGGGCGGGGGGTCTTCAAGGGGGCACCCGTGTCTCTAACTTCCTTAAATGCAGAAACGAGGAAGTCACGGGGCAACGCGAGGCGCTGGGTCGCATCGGGCAGCACGGGTTGCAACGCGAGAATCCGCGAGAGTGAGAGCCGAGGAAGTACCCTCTGGCAGACACACGACACACCAGACACATCCAGCAAAGTTGGCACGGTTTGTGCTTAAGTGCTCCCGAAGTGATCAAAATTTAACCAGTTGGTGCGATTAAGTGGTCAAAATTTAACCAGTGGATTTTGTAGTAATCTGATGCACGTTTACATTTTTCAAGGGTTCAAACCGTTTGTAAGTCACTGATTTACCGTGAGATTAAAAAAAAGTTAAAAAAAGTCTTGCAATCTCTGAACCACTCGATATGGTGGCCCTGTCTCGGCGGATGTCGCTACCGGCTCACCGGAAAGCCCCAAAGAGACCCCTCGCAGAGGTTAGAGGGTTGTGGGTACTAGTACGGGACAGAGGCAATCCAAAGTCCCCGAACGCCAAAGTAAGCAACACGCGTCAGAGGTTGCAGAGGGTAATCCGCCTTCGACACTGGTAACGGCTCACCGTAGCCTGTTAGACGTTCAACGGATCAACTAGGGATTGCCCTAGTCCAGAGAGCCATCCGACAGAGGGTAAACCAGCGCTCAACGCGAGCGTCCAGTGAGATACTCCTACCGCTCCGCTTGAGCGCATCGGGAACCGCAACGGGCAGACAATCCACACGGTAACCACTCGCGCAACCCTACCGCAACGGGCAGACAATCCACGCAACTGGGAAGATAGCGGAGCGCGTAGGGTATCGCCAAAGGGCACAGACGATGTGTCTTTTGTTGATACTCTACAACAACACGGAGCATTTAAAATGCAACAGAAATACGACGGCACTATGCACCAAACGATCATGCAGTACCGCGAGAACGGTTGCTGTACAGTGGTTGCACTGGCTTGCACAATGGATTGGTCATTCGGCAAAGCGCATCGCCACATGGCAAAGCATGGCCGCAAGAATCGTTGCGGAATGCGGATGTCGGTCTGGTTGCCAGCACTGCGCGAAGCCGCAGAAAAAGAGGGCAAAACGATCTCGCACGTTGACTTTGCAACAGGCATGACAATCAATCGGTTTGCCAAGACTTACCGCAAGGGTACTTTCTACGTCAGAGTCAACAAACACGCGCTTGCGATTGTTGACGGAGTGATGCAAGATTGGACAGCAAATACGGCAGGACGCCGAAAAATCTTAAACTGCTTTAGAATCGAGGGATAAACAATGGACGCAGAAACAAAGTTAAGACTAATCAACGAACAGATCGACCGATACCTGACGCAGATGCGAGCATTTGCTACGGGAGACAAAGAGGAGGCGAAACGATACAGGCAAAAAGACATGCACGAAATGGCAGAATGGAAAGAGGGTCGATACGCCGGTTACCAACACGCCGCGAACGCCCTTGTTAACCGTCTTAAGATGATCGACGACAGTTTCCGACTTTAAAACCTACTGATGAGCATTGCGGGAGCAAGCGAAACGCGCCGGAGGTGCGCGTCTAGGTAACCAACAATCTGGGAGGATTGACGATGTGCAAACAAACAGGGCGCACAGTTGTAGCGCCAACCAAGAAAGGCGCACGGGTTTGGCTTCAGGGACTAGAGTCTCTGGGCTGGGCTGGTGGCACACGGTACAACGTACAGTTTCACGACGGCTTTGTCACACTGTCACGATGTGCAGACGGTAAGCGCAAAGTCACGCCAAGCAAAGGCGGAGTCATTGACCTTGAGTCAAAGAAAATTGCACAGGTGTTTGAAGGTTGCGGACAGGTTGCGTACCACGTAAACTGCGACACCATAAACGTATTCAAATTGACCTTGGAGGGCTAAACCATGAAACTTAGAAACGTAGGCAGTAACATGACAGAGATCACAACCGAAAAGGGGCAGATCCTGTTTTCTTACGAGACACCCGTAGCGGCGCTGTTGGCTGATGCTGACAACGGCGACACAGTTGTAAAGACCAGCACCAAGTGGAGTCAAACCACGAGCCGACACATCAACAAGTGGCTCGACGGTTTAACAGCAGTTGAGCGCCCACAGGCGTTCTTTGATAACCTAGTGTAAACGGAGAGTAAGTTATGGAAAATGTAACACGCAAGAAAATCCTGGGCCGTTCGTTCATCATTCGTAAGCGTACGCGAGACAGCAAGCCGTTCAGTTACACCCGTGGACCTTGCTTCCACATCGTGAACGCTGGATACTGGTACTTCAGCGTCAGCGTACGCAAGCCACAGCGAAAAGTAAACATTTCAATCAGCGACAAGTAAGGGGGTTGTCTTTCTGGTGGGCATCTGTTAAGGTGTCCACTGGTAAGCCAACCGGAGTTTTTAAGTATGTCTCTCGTCTGGTAACGCTTGCTGTAGACTCCTCTGGGATTAAGCGAAGCCGGTAGCCTGTAAAACTACGTCAAAGGGTAGCAGGATTGATCCCCTGTTTATCTGGAGAGCGAGAGACATTCTTAAACACTTCAACCAACCAACAGAGGGTAAAACATGGAAACAGTGTTTGTAGTGCAGGGTTACGACTTTGGCGGCAACTCAAGAATCCTGGTTTTCAGGTATCTTGAGGACGCCAAGCGTGAGAAATTTGAGATGGAAAAAGAGTTCGAGTTTGTAGAGCTTGACGAGATGGAGGTACTCGACAGATGAAACCAACAGTGTTGTTTCTGTTTAATCATAGTCACTACGCCATGCTCCCGTGGTTGCAGAGCGAGCGCTACAACGTGGTGACTGTGGATTACGAAGACACCGACCACTCCGGTCACCACTTGATGCAGACGCACGGCTACGGTTTTTTTAGGTTTAACATTGACCTAAGCAGGACTGACGCAAAGCAAGCAGTAGACAACAATCTGTCTGCGCTTGGCTTTCGTTCACCCAGCATCGTGATTTCGTTTGCCCCGTGTACTGATCTGGCTGTGTCTGGTGCGGCACACTTTGAGCGTAAGCGACAGTCAGACCCAGAGTTTCAGACCAAGGCGGTACGCATGGCGAGACTTGCGGAGCAGTGGGGAGTGCCGTATGCAGTAGAGAACCCCGTGAGCGTGTTGTCTACACTGTGGCGTAAGCCCGACTTTACGTTCCACCCGTGCGACTTTGCGAACTACTGCCCTGACGGTCCACACCCAGAGTTTCCTGGTGTCATACCAGAGAAAGATAGGTACAACAAAAAGACTTGCCTTTGGACCGGCAACGGGTTTATACTACCGCAGAAATCAGGGTTACCAGCGTTGCAGCACGATAATCCTGGTCACGTTAAGCTAGGCGGTAAATCAGCACGTACCAAGTACATCAGAAGTTTAACACCACGGGGGTTTGCGATGGCTGTGTACCTCCACAACTTTGATACAGTAGACAGAGGGATTGACTAATGGTAATATTTTACAAAACAGATGACGCTTTTTATGCTGGTATTTACAAACTAGTCGAGATGGGGTTAACATTCGAAGCAGACGATCAAGACTTAAGCATAAAACTGACCGGAGGGTACTAAAATGTGCGAAAATGAGATAACGTGGTTATGGGGTTTCGGTTGCCTAGTGGTAACCGCATGGTTAATCTTTTCAGAGGAATACTAGAGGAGCGCTAGACATGAACGAGGATGACGTTTACAGTGACTACAGCCACTACTGTGACGGCACTGGCCCGTACAAGCGAGTTGACTACCTAGAATACACCCATATTTGTGACGGGTGTTACGAGATCGTCGATAGTGTTGACACTGATACTGGCTTGTGCGAGAACTGCGAGTACGAACGCAATCAAGAGCAGTACTACAAACACGGGATAGGGGAAGAGCCGTGGTAGAAGTGGATCCACAGTACGAGATAATGGTGTCTGATATGGCAGAGTGGGCGCACTGGTCCGCTAGTGTTCACGAAGGCGACAACAGCAAGCTGGAGGACCACTACGCTTACTACCGTAAGTGGTCTTACACCAAGCTGGAAAGTGAATGGGAAGGTTTCTTCGGGAGGGACTACAGCAATGCGATGTAAAGCGTGTAACGTCATACTAGATGACGCAGAGAGAGTAAAGAAAGACATCACCGGATCTTACTACGACCTATGTACAGACTGTTTGACAGTATCCATATCTACACATTGGGAACTAGAAAACATGGAGTCAAGCGATTATCCTGGTTCTTTTACACAAGATGATGTCTTGCAATTACAAAGGGAGTATGATAATATATACTTAAGTATTACTAATGAAGACTAACTTAAGTATTAAACTAAAGGATTAAACTAATGGATATTACTAAAGAAGAAACTAAAGTTGACCTCTTTGTGGTATCATCTGGACTGCTGGACTGTGCAGTGGTAGGCGAGGAAGCCTCTAGATCGCTCTGTAAGCGCATTGAACTGCTTGACCCATGGCGAGGTATACCCTTTGTCAAACAGCTCTCCATGAGCCATACAGAAGCTATCAGGACTATGCAGGAAATTGCAGTCAAGAGTACGTTAGATGCAGTCAAACGTGAATCAAACAAGAATTAGTGTTGCAATCGAAGAAAGATTGTGGTATACTATAGGTGTACCTTCGGGTACAAGTTAATGTTAACAACGGAGATTATTCCATTATGTCAAGTCAAGTTATCGAAGGTGTAGTAAACTTTAGCAACGTCACTAAGCACGACGTATTCAACGGTCAGGACACTGGTACGTTCAGTATGACCATCACCATGTCAGAAGATGACGCAAACACACTGTCGGCACAGGGTGTTAAGATCAAGGACTACGAGGGCAACAAGCAACGTAAGTTTAAGTCCAAGTACTCCATCAGTATGTACACTGCTGACGGCGACAGGTTCGACGGGGAGGTTCCGTACAACTCCCGTGTCCGTCTGAAGTTTAAGACGGGTCCAGCGCACCCTGTTTACGGTACTCCTACGTACCTTGAAGCAGTCAAGGTGCTGGAGTTAGCAGAGGTTGAGGAAGACAACGTAGACTTCTGATATGACTGCATCATTCCTACACCACGAGGCGTGTCCTACGTGTGGGAGCAAAGACAACGTGGCGGTTTACTCTGACGGTGGCCGCCACTGTTTTTCTCCTGGCTGTGGTTACCACGTTAACGGAGAGACAGGGGAGGAGACTAAGAAACTCTCTGCGCTCTCAATGGGTGGTGTTGTTGCCGACATTTCCAACCGGAGAATCTCAAAGCACACCGTGTCACACTACCAAGTGACGGTTCACTTTGCTCCTGACGGAACTATCGCTTCACACTACTACCCTTACTATGATCGCGACACAGGCGAACTGGTAGGTGCAAAACAAAGAGTGGTAAAGGGTAAGCAGTTTATCTGCTCCGGTAACATGACCAACGTAGGTCTGTTCGGACAGAAGCACTGTCGAGGTACGGGTAAGTACGTCACGATCACAGAGGGAGAGCTTGATGCGCTGTCTGTGTACGAGATGTTCGGACAGAAGTACGACGTAGTTAGTTTACGCAACGGTGCGTCCAGCGCTGCCAAGGAAATCAAGCAGAACCTAGAGTGGCTTGAAGGCTACGACAACGTGGTCATCTGCTTCGATCAAGACAAGGCAGGCGAGATAGCACTAGAGCAAGTCAAGGATCTGTTCAGTCCTAACAAGCTGAAGATATGTAAGCTACCTCTGAAGGACGCCAGCGAAATGCTGATAGCCAACAGGGTGCAGGACTTTATTCAGTCTTGGTGGGACGCAAAGGTGTACCGACCTGACGGCATCGTAGCAGGGACGGATACGTGGGACGCACTGGTAAACAAGAGACAGGTACAGAGTGTACCGTACCCGTGGGATGGGCTAAATGAAATCACGAGAGGACACAGACCCTACGAACTGGTCACTATCACCAGTGGCAGTGGCATGGGAAAATCCCAATTTATCAGAGAACTTGAGTTCGATTTACTGCAACGGACTCAAGATAACATTGGTGTACTTGCCCTTGAAGAGGATGTCGCAACAACTGCTCTTGGAATCATGTCGGTGGCGGCGTCTAGAAGGCTCCATTTGGAGGAGGACACGCCTGTCGATGCACTTAGACCGTATTGGGAATCAACGATGGGGTCTGGAAGATACTATCTGTTCGATCACTGGGGATCAACGTCAGCAGATGAGCTTCTCAGCAGAGTACGGCACATGGCAAAGGCTTGCGACTGCCGATATATCATCCTTGACCACCTATCAATCGTTGTTTCTTCTCAAGAGAACGGCGATGAGCGTAAGGCCATCGATGAAATAATGACCAAGCTACGCACACTGGTGGCAGAGACGGGGATTACACTTTTCCTGGTGTCTCACCTGAAGCGTACCTCTGGGACAGCACACGAGGACGGAGGCAGGATCAGTCTACAGGACTTACGTGGTAGCCAGAGCATAGCACAGTTGTCAGACATCGTGATCGGCATGGAGCGTAACCAGCAACACGAGGACGAAGACGTAAGGAACACTACGTGCGTCAGGATTCTGAAGAACCGTTACGCAGGAGAGACAGGACCAGCGTGTTGGCTACGGTACGACAAGTTTACCGGACGCATACACGAGTGTGCTAACCCTAACCCACCGGAGACAGAGTTTTGAACCTAGTCTTTTGTGACATTGAAACTGACGGTCTGGACGCCAGTACCATCTGGTGTGCAGTGTGCAGACACAACGGAGTATCGGAGGTAATATGTAATGAGAAAGACTTCAAAGCGTATGTATCGGATCGCCCGAACGCAAGTTGGGTTTTCCACAATGGAATCGGTTTCGACGTACCTGTTCTGGACCGCCTTTGGAACGTTAGTTTTGACCGTAGTAGGATCGTTGATACACTTGTCCTCTCTAGGTTAGCCGACCCAAGCCGGTCAGGTGGTCACTCTCTGCGGAACTGGGGCAACACGCTTGGGTTCGCAAAGGGAGATCACAACGACTGGTCCCAGCTTACTCCCGAGATGATCGACTACTGCTTGCGTGACGTAGAGTTAACCGAAGCTGTGTACAACAAACTCAAGGTGGAGCTAGACGGATTCAAGCAGGAGAGCGTTGACCTTGAGCATCAAGTGCAGTGGCTAATGCAACAGCAAGAGGACAACGGATGGCTACTCGATCAGCGTCTGTGTCACTTGCTCGTTGCGAAGTTTAAGGAGCGCATGAATGAAATTGAAGCAGATCTTCAGGCGGTTTTCCCGCCGGTTGTTGAGGAGCGATACTCAGAGAAAACTGGTAAACGGCTCAAGGATAAGGTCACTGTATTCAACGTTGGTTCAAGACAGCAAGTGGCCGACAGGCTTACAGCTAAGGGCGCAGTATGGTCGGCAGTCACTACGACGGGCAAACCTGTTGTTGATGAGAAGACGCTTAAAGAGAATCATCATGTTCCCGAAGCGCAACAAGTACTGGAATACCTGTTACTCCAGAAGCGACACTCCCAAGTAAAATCCTGGCTAGAACACGTAAAGCCAGACGGAAGGGTACATGGGAGAGTCATCAGCAACGGTGCTGTTACTGGCAGAATGACACACCAGAACCCAAACATGGCACAAGTTCCTTCATCTAGTTCCCAGTACGGTGAAGAGTGTCGAAGGTGCTGGACTGTACCGGACGGTTACAAGTTAGTCGGTGCAGACGCCAGTGGATTGGAACTACGGATGCTCGCACACTACATGGGCGACGAGGAGTTTACAGATGTCTTACTTAGAGAAGACATTCACACCAGAAATCAACTGGCTGCTGGACTTGCAACAAGGGCTCAGGCAAAAACTTTCATCTATGCTTTCCTTTACGGAGCAGGAGATGCCAAGATCGGAAGCATCGTCGGAGGATCTGCTAAAGATGGCAACCAGCTTAGGACACGCTTTCTACGAAACACACCTACTCTTGAAACTTTACGAGACAGAGTTGGACAGGCTGCTAGGAAAGGTTACCTCGTCGGACTCGACGGAAGAAAGCTCTGGGTCCGATCAGAACACAGTGCATTAAACACGCTGCTTCAAGCGGCTGGTGCGGTTGTAATGAAGAAAGCTCTTGTTCTTCTGAACCTTCACGCGACGGAGCACAACATCAACTTCAAGTTCATAGGCAATATACATGACGAGATACAATCGGAGGTGGTTACAAAACAAGCAGAGAAGTTCGGCTGGCTCGCAGTCGAGTGCATCAAGGCGGCTGGCATTTCATTTTCACTCCGCTGTCCACTCGACGGAGAATATCAAATCGGAAACACTTGGTCGGAGACACACTGATATGGATAACTACGAAATGTTTGACAACGAAGTTGAAACAGATAACACTGTAGAGATGAACAGGTCACGCAAGGGAGACTTAGCTGAACACAAAGCAGTCACTTGGCTGTGGGAGCAAGGGTACGAGGTGTTCCTTAACTGTGGCTGTAGTGGTCCCATTGACATAGTGGCGTACAAAGACGGAGAGTGTACTTTAATCGACGTTAAAACTACACAGAGAGAGTACCGACCAAACAAAGGAGATTGGCGAATAGGAATAAAAAGAACAGACGAACAAAAAGAAAACAACATCGTGTTCTTGTCCTACAACCCAGAGTCAGGCGACTTCTACTGGATCAACCATAGGGATTAACATGGAAATTTACTCGCTAGTAAACGACATCTACAAAACTGTTTCAACTAAAGAACCAGCAGAGGGTGTCGATCTGTACGACGAGATTGATCGCTTTGGTGAGAACTGTAAGCGGCTCATGGCAAACTTGTTCACAGAGAAACGTGACGGACGTACGATTAGAATGTCAAACATCGGGCGTGATGACCGTTACTTGTGGAACGTGGTTAATAATCCTGAAGTCGCAGAAGAACTGACGCCCAACACACACGTTAAGTTTATGTACGGACATCTGATAGAAGAACTGCTGTTGTTCTTGACTAGACTAGCAGGACACGAGGTTACTGATGAACAGAAGAAGTGCGAAGTCAACGGTGTTACGGGCAGCATGGACTGCAAAATTGACGGTGTTGTCACTGATGTTAAGAGTGTGTCCACTTTTGGGTTTAAGAAATTCAAGGACGGAAGTCTGGCTTATGATGATCCGTTTGGATACGTTGCTCAGATTAAAGGGTACGGATATTCCGAAGGTGAAACTAAGTTCGGATGGCTTGCGATGGACAAGCAGAACGGACACTTAACTTACCTGATGTACGACTCTTCCGACACGCAAGCCCCTGTTCACGAGAAGATAGGGTACGACGTAGGCGAAAGGATTGACCGTATCAAAGAGGTTGTTCAACAAGAGGAGCCGCCGAAGCACTGCTACGAACCAGTAGCTGACGGCAAAAGCGGTAACATGAAACTGGCAGTCGGTTGCTCTTACTGCCCTTACAAGAAAGTTTGTTGGCCTGACGTTCGAGGATTTGCTTACGCTAACGGCCCACGTTACTTAGTGGAGGTGGCTAATGAACCGCAAGTCCCAGAAATCGAAATTAGGTAAGTACAGATCAGGGTTTGAAAAAGATGTCGGGCAACAGCTACAACCATTTGGTTTTAAGTACGAGCCGTGCCAAGTTCCGTACAGGATTGAACGAAAGTACACACCAGATTTCGTGTACGAACAAGGAGGAGTCACGTACTACATTGAGTGCAAAGGGTACTTCAGGGCAGGAGATACACAAAAATACCGATCAGTTAAAAACTGCTTGGGCGAAAACCAGGAGTTAATCTTTGTGTTGATGAACGAAAACCAGAGAGTAAACAGAGGGAGTAAACTTACTATGGCTGGTTGGTGTGACAAACACGAGATTTTGTGGTACAATATAGATACGTTACAGGAGTTAGTCAGTTATGTCTCTGACACTAGAAGAAATTAAAGAACGGCTGCTTCATCTTTACGACCCAGATGATTTGATAGAGGCGTTACAGATTTCAGCAGAGGATATACTTGACAGGTTTGAGGATAAACTCCTACGAAAGCTAGACAATTTTCAAGAAGAGTTGGAGGAAATGAATGAGTATTGATGACGCTACGCCTGAAGAGTGGGACAGAGTTAGAACTGTCAGCGGAAAACTGTACCACCCACAGGATAAACACAACTCTGTGACACAGCCCGATCACTACAACAAGGGATCAATAGAAGCCATCGAAGCAATCAAGGCGTCCATGCACCCGCAGGAATACAAGGGGTATCTCAAGGGCAACTGCCTGAAGTACCTTTGGAGGTACGAGTACAAGAACGGCGTAGAGGATCTCAAGAAAGCACAGGTCTACTTAGGCTGGTTAATCAAGGAGGTAGGCCCGTGAAAGTAGTAGAAGGTAAGTTTGGTAACAAAGATCAAGAGAAGGACGAAATCACAACATCAGAGTTTCTGTCTGCGTTTGTAGTCAAAGCACTAAAACACGAGGAAGAGGGGCGGAAGGTAAAGGTAGCTGTCATTATGTACGAAGACGGTGAGATGTTTGAAGTAGCGTCCAACGAGCAGTACCCTGACGGAGTATACATGTTACTTCAGATGGCGGCACAAGCAATCATTAACGAAACGCTAGGAGTAACTGAATGAAAGCAACAGACGCTACAATTAAAAGAGCATCTAACGGATACATAGTAGAGTGGTACGAAAACGACAGCTTTGTAACCATACACGCTACCTTTGAAGAAGCAGTAGCACAACTACAGAAAATCTTTGGGGAGGCATGATGGACGCATACCAACAGTACATACACAAGTCACGGTACGCTAGGTACTTACCAGATGAGAAGCGTAGGGAGACTTGGGAAGAAACAGTCAGCCGGTACGTAAATTTCTGGGGTGACGATCTGCCAGAGACTGCACGTAAGGAAGTGTACGAGGCTATCCACAGCCTAGACGTAATGCCTTCCATGCGAGCACTGATGACCGCAGGAGAGGCACTGGAGCGCGACAACGTAGCAGGGTTTAACTGTAGTTACCTACCGATAGATCACCCGAAAGCGTTTGACGAACTGATGTACGTCTTGCTTTGTGGTACAGGCGTAGGTTTTAGTGTTGAACGGCAGTACGTACAGAAATTACCAGAAGTAGCAGAGGAGTTCCATGAAACCGATACAGTTATTAATGTGGCGGATTCGAAGATCGGATGGGCGAAATCGTTTAGGGAGTTGGTATCACTGCTCTATTCAGGTCAGGTTCCCAGATGGGACGTTAGCAGAGTACGACCTTCAGGTTCCCCGCTCAGGGTTTTTGGAGGTAGAGCATCGGGTCCAGAGCCTTTGCTCGAACTGTTCCGATTCACAGTTGACCTCTTTCGGGGAGCGGCTGGACGAAAACTTAGCTCCATTGAATGCCACGATCTTTGCTGCAAGATTGCTCAAATCGTCGTCGTTGGAGGAGTCAGACGATCAGCACTTATCAGTCTCTCCAATCTCACAGATGACAGACTCCGACGATGTAAGCACGGGCAGTGGTGGGTAGATAACCCTCAACGTGGGCTGGCTAACAACTCTGCCTGTTACACAGAGAAGCCAGACTTTGAGGCTTTCTTAAATGAATGGACCAGTTTATATGAATCACGATCCGGTGAGCGAGGTGTCTTTTCTCGAGTGGCTAGTCAAAAGCAAGCTGCAAGAAACGAGCGACGAGATGCTACCTACGATTTTGGAACTAATCCATGTAGTGAGATCATCCTCCGACCCTACCAATTCTGTAATCTATCGGAGGTTGTTGTCAGGTCAACCGATACGCTCGCAAACCTCAAACGAAAAGTACGGATTGCGACTATCCTTGGAACTTTACAGGCTACCTTGACTAACTTCCGTTACCTACGAAACATCTGGAAAACAAACACAGAAGAGGAAGCACTGCTTGGTGTGTCGCTGACAGGTATCATGGATCACCCCATGCTGTCAGGAAGAGGAGACAAGAATGAACTTAAGAAGTGGCTCAGAGCTATGCGACAGGAAGCCATCAAGACTAACAAGGAGTGGGCTAACCGATTGGGTATCAACGTGTCTACTGCTATTACCGCTGTTAAGCCTTCGGGTACTGTTAGTCAGTTGGTCGATAGCGCTTCTGGTATCCATCCTCGTTATTCTGCACAATACATTCGGCGTGTACGTGCAGATGCTCGTGACCCACTTTGCGCTGTCTTAGAAGAAGCGTTTGGTGAGAACCCTGAAATCATCTTAGACTACGACTCAAACGACAACCCAATTAAGTTTAAGTTTGTAGAGCAAGATATAACTAGCCCAACCACAAAAGTATTCTCGTTTCCTATTGCCTCGCCTAAAGATGCAGTAACGGCTAATGAGATGGGAGCTATGGAACAGCTAGAACTGTGGGAGATTTACCAGGATGAATGGTGTGAACACAAGCCGTCGATGACTTGTTACTATCGTGACGATGAGTTCTTGGAGGTAGGACAGTGGTTGTACAACAAGTTTGACAAGGTATCTGGTATTAGCTTCCTGCCGTATTCGGATCACACGTACCAGCAAGCACCGTACGAGCCTGTTGATAAGAAGACGTACAACCAGTTGGCTAAAGACTTCCCAAAGGAAATATCGTGGGATATAGAAGAGGCCAGCGACATGACCGAAGGATCACAACAACTGGCCTGTACAGGGAACAACTGCGAGTTATGACATAAACAGTATGGAGTAACCCTCGTGTTTGCCTACGTCCTCTGGCTTGTCTTTCGGGTCATGGGACGTAGGTATTCCTTCCTTCTGCATTTTCTTGATGCGATCTTTGGAACGCTGACACATAGAGTGGTAGTCAATAGATGTGTAACTTACTGTGTGGTCTTTGTCTTTCATTGGTTAGTCCTTAGTCAATGTAATCTTCAAACAAACGCTCGCCAGTAGTCATTCTACTGATCCTGTCAATATTAGCCAAGCCGGGAGCGTATGTTCTTAAAGCCCTAAGCGCAGGCAAAGCTGCGTCTTCTTCTCCTGTTGCTAATCTTTCAGCAGAAGAAATAAATCCACTTCCAAGAGTAGCTGCCGCTTCCATTGGAGCAGGAACTAAACTTACTGGCTTACCTCCGTACTGCTCTGATCTAATGTTTACAAAACCGCTAGATAAGTTAGAAGCTAGTTGATTCATTGTTGCGCTAGTAATTCCTTCTGGTGTTAGCACATCTTCTACGTCTTTATTCTTGGATAAATCCAAAGTTTTTCTGGCGTCATCCCAAACACCGGCAACAACACCAAACAAACCAACGTACTTTGCTGAGTTAAGCATTGCGTTCTTAGCTGCTTGCGAACCTTCTGCTGTATTTAAACCAAGCCTTTGCGCCTTCAATAAATTTAATCCAATGTCTTCTCTTATGCTGTTCATTTGACGATTCATGTACGTCAACATGCTGTAAAACATACGAGCATTAGGATTATCGTGAAACGCTTTAGGTAAAGAACTAGCACTAACTGGTTGCCATTTGTTTAGTGAAGCACCAGCAAAGTTAATCAACCATTCGCTGTTTAAATCCCCTTTCTTTAAAGCGTTTACAGTCGCTAAAAACTCGCTGTCTGTAAGCCCCCGCATCCCGTCGTGTTTACGTAGCTCTTCTAAATCTTTTGCTTTGCCACTCTTGGCTAGATTCATGCCACGTTTAATTGCACTATTAGTAAGTATCTCTTGTCCCATACGGTTAACAGTAGACACGCCGCTAATTTTGTACAGCGCCTGTCCTGTTACGTCTACTGCTTGAGCAAACCTCGGTAGTCTAATAAAATTAAACTTGTCGGCTGAATCAGACACAGCACGTTTACCTGTGTTTGCTAGTTCTCCCATAAAGTTTTGATCTAGTCCTAACTTCTCGTTCCCTAACCAACGGTTTGTATCCATGTTAACTTTCGGAATAACTTTACCAAGAACAGGCGTTGTTCCTAGTTCGTCTAACGCAACTTTGATAGTTCTTAAAGTAGCAGGACCAACTGTTTGCGCCCATGCTTTGATACCGTTTTGATAAATAGGGGCAGTAATTCCTTCAATAAGGTTTAGCGCAGCGTTCAAAGGATTAGCAAGCAAAGCAGAAGAAGTCAAACGTCTAGCAATAGCACCAGCAGCATCACCTCCTTTTTTAGAAGCAATAATTTGTGAACGTAATCCGTTTCCTAAATTACTAGACACCGCCTTGGCTCTTTCCATTGCGTCAGTCTTAGACATACCTTTCGCTAAATACTGTTGACGCGCTTCTTTCCTTGCTTTTAACTCAATCATTTTAATAACGTAATTTACACGACCTTGAGTTTTTTGCGCGTCCGGTAACTTAAGAGCTTTGCCCCCTTGTTCAAGAACTAATTGTCCTGTCTTCTCGTCTATTAAACCAAACCGACGAGCTAACACACGGGCTGTCATAACATCTTCAGCCATTTCTTTAATTGCATCAATAGGATTGACGTAATCAGAAGGTGTCATAACTACTGCGTCTTTGCCACCAATAACGCCTTTGGTTGGAAAGTAATCAGGTGAACCTTTAACAACATCCATTGCTTGAAGTGTTTTAATTTGTTCTTCAACTTGTTTTACAATAGCTTGTTCTTCAGGTGTTTTAGCAGCAGAATTAAATGTGTCCCAAGTAACCCTTTGGTTCTTAGCAATACTTCTGTTCATTCGTGTACTAAGAAGTTTTAACTGTGCGTTGTCTTCAAATAGCTTGTAAGCGTCAGCAAACGTGTTTTCAAAAACATTGTCTAACTCTCGACGCTCGTGACGAATCATTGTCTCTGCGTCTTCGGCAAGTTTTGCTGCTCTTTCTCCTACGTTTTTAACAAGCCACTGACGAGTGCCTAGCAATACGTTACCAATAATGCCACTAGCTTTTTCTGGTTCAACAGTTTCTTTAAGCATTCTCTGGTCATCAGGATCGACGCGCCGTGTTGTACGCCTTTGTGTACTCGTGTCTACTTCAAAACCGGGTTTAGATTTTTCAGTAGCTTTAGTTACTTCAACAAAGCCCTCGTCACCTCCGATAAAAGACGTTGGTTGTTCTACTACTTTACCGTCTTTAACCGTTACTCGTGGTTTATCTGGAACGCCTTTTGTAAGATAAGCTCCAGCAGCGCCTCCAATACCAGCGCCTAAGCCGCCACCAAGTAAAGCCCCTGTTACTCTGCCTTCGTCTTCTCCAGACAAAAACCCGTAAACAGCACCTTCAACAGCACCCAACGCTGCCGCTTTTTGTGCACGTTGAACAGCCGTTCCTGCTTGAGCTATCTTAGCTACGCCCATGCCCGGAATAAATAAACCAGCCGTTATACCAGCGCCTGTAATAAACTTAGATGCTCCAGGATTTTTACGCTCAAAGTACCGCAGTTCTCGTCGTGAACCTTCTATAGCTTTAGACCAGCTATCAGATTCACCAGAAGCAAGACGCGCAACAGCATCAAGTTCGTCGCCAATACCAGCAGCAGACTCTAAAAAATCAATAGCCCCTGCTCGTAAAGAACTGTACTCTGCTTTTGGTTTTCCAAACTTACTACGCCGTGAACGTCTACGTCTGCGTCGTTCTCTTTCTTCGCTCATTCTGCTGTTCCTGCCCGACGCGCTGCCATAGCCTGCACATTCCTTTTATATCTTTCTTCTAAAGGCTTCATAAACGGAAAACCTTTTTCTTTCCGGTACAAAACAGGCTTGTTAGAAGGCTCTTCGTCCGTTACAGGAATCTCAATAAACCCGTCTTCTTCAAGTTCATCCATAATTTGAGTAAGAGACATTTGGCCTTTTTGAAATTCGCCGTACTCTTCCATAATTAATTCTTGTTCTTCTGAAGTGTACATTGACAAACGAATATTTTCTTCGTCTGTAATAGCTTGAGCAGGAGCTTGCGTTACGTCAACACCAGCAATTACAGCTTGCTGTCTTCGCTTATGCTCTTCAACTAGAGTATCTCTCGCCATCCGTCTGTACTCTTGCTTCTCTTCGGGATCTAACTTGTCGTAATCTTCTTGATCTTCTGCAGCAAGTTGTTCGGCTAAATCTTTTTCGTCGTTTCTGTCAGGAACAAACGTGTCAATCCTAATTCTAGCCTCTTCAATTACTCTTTCGTCAGCTAACTTTTTATCTTCAGCAGCTTCCCAATCGTTAAGAGTAGCTCTTTCGTTTCTATTTGATATTAAACGATTTAGATTCTCTTCCATTTTAGAAGCTGTTGTTTTAGCTCCGGTTCCTCCAACCCATTCTTTATTTTCAGCATCCCAGTGCTTTTCAATGTACTCAACGTACTGTTGGTTCATTGCCTTTAGCTCGTCGTCTTGTAAACCTTCTGGTAAATTTTCAATACGAGAAGTAAAGTCCTTGTTTAAAGGCTCTTGGTTTTTAAGGATGCTGTTGTCTCGGAAGTCTTGCATTTCTTGTTGAAAACGCAACTCTGAAGAAACAAAATCTTGCACTTGTTCTGCGTACAACGAAGGAACAGTTTCTAGTACAGCATCTAAGTTTTCTTGTTTGCCGCTTTTAATTGCAGCTACAATTTTTGCTCTGTTGTTTCCAATCCACTCCGCAGACTCAAGTTTTTTTAAATCAAGTGCTTGGCGCGCTGCTTCAATTTTTCTGTTGGTGTACTCTGTGTTAACGTCAGAATCTTGTTGCAAACGAGTTTGTTGTGTTTTTAACGAGTTAACCATTCTGTCAAAATCTTGTTGACTAATAGGAGCTAACCCTCTTTGAGCGTAACTTTGGTTAATCCTGTCTCTTAAAGCATTAGTGTCTTGTAATTCGTTGTCTATACGTAAAAGAGCATCTACAGAGCGAGTCTGCTTGATGCCTTGTGCATTAGGTATCTGCGCTTGTAAATCATAAACTTGATTCAAGTAAAACATTTTTTCTTTCATTGTTGTAGCAGACTGTGCTTGAGCTTGTAGTTGATTTATTTGTCTAGTTAGAGCAGACACATCACCCTGTTGAGCAGCAGCATTAGCTTGACGCATAGTAGTCATGGACTCATCTAAACGCGCCATTTGTTCCCGCTCTCGTCTACGTTCAGCAATCTGTCCACCAAGATCAAACAAACCTTGCCCAAAAGAAGGCTGGGTTAAACCTTGAATAAGTCCTTGTCCAAATCTAGCCATTGTTTTTCTCCAGTTTAACCCATAGCCCCAGACAACAATCCTGTACCAGCCTGTCCAATCAAGTTAGCTTGACCAAGACCTGCACCCAACAGTGCTTCAAGACCTGTCATCTTAGCTTCACCAAACAAACCAGCGCCGTACAACTGACCACGCTGTTGCAAACCAGCAGCCGCCAGACCTTGCTGTAGCGCGTTCAACGCCTGTGCCTGCGGTATGTACGCCCCTGTCAAAGCACCAAGACCCATACGTTGCTGTGCTTCTTGTAGGCCCATACGACTTGTCATCAAACCTTCGCCTGTCTCTAGCGCCTGTAGTGCTGACAGTTGCTGTGCAGCTTCTAGAGCTTGTCGCTGAGTCGCAATGTTAGAACCTAACTGTCCGTAAGTAGCACCGATGTCAGCCGCTTGTAGTTGCTCTTGTTGCGCTTGAGTTATAGCCATAAGAGCCGCTTGATTTTGAGCTTCCTCTTGCGCTTTAGCCATTGCTAGTTGCTCTGGAGTACCTCCGTACATCGCTGTCTGTACACCACCACGACCTTGGGCAAACAGACGCTCTTCTAGTTCAAGCCGCTGTCTCTCTTCTTCACCAAGCTGTGTAGCCCTAATACGGTTGTACACATCTTGTTCTCTAGCACCCATAGGCATACCGACTTGACCCATGAACTGACCGCCAAGACCAAACGCCTGTTGTGCTGCTTGTTGTTGACCAGCGAGGCCAAAAGGTGTAGCGCCTAGACCAGCACGACCAGCAGCTAAAGCGTCTTGTGCAGACTGCCCAAGTACTTCGCTTCCGTACGGACCACTAGAAAAACGCTGTCCTGCTACGTTTAACAACTGATTAGCAACAGCACTTTCTTGACCGCCTAAACCTATGTCAACGTTGCCACTCTCGTCTACGTTAAGTCTACCGCCCATACCAGTAGTTACAGTAAACGGTCTAAAGGCAGACTGCGTAAGAGCAGCTTCAGCTATTGGATCAACAGCAGTGTAAGCCTGTTGTCCCACATCGCCTAACCTGTCGTAAGCGTTCTTAACCAACAATAATCCAGCGCCACCCATAGCTGCACGGCCTGCGTTATTAACGGCTTGAGTAGCGGCATTGGTTAATAAGCCAGTTCCAAAGTTTATAATAGGATCATACCAAGCCATTAGTAAGTACCTCTTTTTTTATTATAATTCATCATAGCGTTTTACCTATCAGTGCTAGTACATTCATTTCCTGTATGGACAGCGCGTAACCGTTGATGTCTGTTTCAAGACCAACGCTGATTACTGAGCCGTAGCCTGTTGTGTTAATAGAAGAACGGCTAATAATTGTACTTTCTTCAGAAAACTCTGCTACGTTGTACTCAGACTGTCCGTAGAATCCGGGTGTAGCACTGCTAGTTCTAAACGTGCTAGTGCTGGTTGCTGTTGAAAAGTCGTAAGACCACTTGAGAAAAATGTCTGCGTTGTTACCACCAATAATTGTTGGTCTAATTTTCTTCAGCATCTTAATACGCGACGGATCACCAAAGCTCAATCCGGGACTGTAGTAACGGAAACGATAGACACTACCGTTGTCAAAGTAGTTGTTGTACGTTCCTATACCCGCTGTTGTGCCTATGTATATGTCACCGTTTCTGTCCCTGTGGAAACATTTGAAGTCCACACTAGGCCATCGTGTTACCCTGTACGCACCGTTCTCCAGTGTGCCTCGTACATCAAAGCAGTACACAAGGTTAAGATCAGGAAAGCACAGAAGATAGAAGTAGTTTTCAGGACTGTACACTGTACTAACTGGCTCTGCTTTGCCCAGCGTGTTAGCAATCAGTTCCTGCTTGATGTTTCTGCTCAAGTCGGTAATAGGCAAAGACTTCTCTTGTATAGATCGCCCTAAACTCCTAAGACCTGTAGGTGAAAGAAACAACAAGTCTGTTCCTATGTTCTGTACACTCTTTCTGTCTACACAGCCAACACCCGGAATGGTGTCCTGTATAGCCATATTTGCTGGACTCTCTGCACCACCGTACACCAGCGTA
>Ga0255760_10000518_pt1 | contig 38355 bp, 34 predicted proteins | sample 071ome_25_FD_179960 | JGI IMG/M metagenome (GOLD analysis project Ga0255760, IMG submission 179960) | Coastal salt marsh microbial communities from the Groves Creek Marsh, Skidaway Island, Georgia - 071410BT metaG (version 2) | ecosystem: Environmental > Aquatic > Marine > Intertidal zone >...
CCAGTCGCGAGCAACTCAACGCCGAATGCCCTGAGTCGAGTCGCGAGGGGAATCAATCCTTCTTTATCCGACACACTGAGGAGTGCGCGCTGAACCAAAACTTGATTCACTTTTTCCATAACCTGTGTCTCTCCATGCGCTTCCCCCGTTGGGCCCTCTAAGTTAAACCGTATTTTCGAAGCTTGGTACGCAGCGTCCCGCGACTAAGCCCGAGAAGCTGCGCAGCTTTGGATTGGTTGTATCCGACGTGGTCAAGCACGCTGGCAAGCACCGCGGGCTCGACTTGCGAGAGCACAAGTGCATAAAGATCGTGCACGTCTTCGTCTGCCAATAACTGTAAGTATTCAGTGACCGCAACCTGCACTGCGCCAGCAATGCCCCCTGTCTTGCCAGCTTCGTGGTTGTCGGTCTGACTCACGCGGCGTCCTTTCGGTCGGACAAGCGATCAAGAAATCGTCGCTGCGCCGATTGCGCCTCGAGCTGATTAAATGCCTGCTTGAAGCCAGACTCTAGATTCAGGTTATCCAAGAACCAATTCACATGTTTTCGAGCAATGCGCACGCCCTGGATGCCTTCATAAAATTCATGCAGTGCACGCACATGACGATGAACAATATCAACCTGTTCAGCAAAGCCGGGCTCGTTCGGGGGCGCCTCGCCCGACAGGGCCCGGTCAATCAATCCTGGCAGCCAAGGTTTTCCTTGAGCTGCCCGTCCGATCATCACGCCGGCAGCACCGGTCATTGCCAGCACCCGTTCTGCATGAGCTGCTGATTGAATATCACCGTTGGCAATCAGAGGAATCGACACCGCTTGTCGCACTTCGGCAATGCGGTCGTAGTGAACTGGGCCCTCGAAACGGCAAGCCCTAGATCGTCCGTGAACCGTTAATAGTTGGATGCCAATCGATTCGGCCATCTGAGCAATCGTGACTGCATTTTGCTGATCAAGAGACCAGCCGAGTCGCATTTTCAACGTCACCGGAACTGACACCGCAGACACTACCGCGGTGAGAATTCGCTCGACTAACGCCTCATCTCTCATAAGGGCTGAGCCCGCCGCGCGATGACACACCTTCTTGGCCGGGCATCCCATATTCAGATCAATAATCTGGGCACCCTCGGCCTCGCATGCTTGTGCAGCCCTCGCCATCTCAGTCGGCTCTGATCCCGCAATTTGAACCCACCGCGGCTCTGTCTCGTCAATTTGCACTCGGCGTTTGGAGGACTTCACCGAGGACCAAAGTTTGAGGTCCGAAGTGAGCATCTCGCCGACAGCCCAATGGGCACCGAGCGTTCGACACAAATCGCGAAATGGCCGATCTGTAACACCCGCCATGGGGGCAAGGACCACGCGACTCGGATGTTGATGGGGACCAATTTTCACAGCTAAAACCCAAAGAGACGGCGGAGCATGATACCAGGGCATAACGAACTTCGCGTCCATTGGCCATCATATCGCGCCATCAGAAGACCAATCAGACCAATTTCAGGCCAGGAAAAGGTAGAGACACTGGAGTACCGCCAGCAGGATAAGGACAGGGATGAGCCAACCTCGAGCCCCTGCGCCAACCATCGTGCGCGCCTCAAGATCGGCATCTCGGGCATGGTGCGTTTCTTCTACGACAGTGGGCGTTTCGCTTTCGCTCTCGGCTAAGTCCGCCGTATTCGACGCTAGGCTTTCAGCACCTGGTTCGCTGGCCAAAGCAGGGTCCGATAACCGAACTTCATCCTCGCTCAGAGCATCCAAATCAGGACCTGTGCCAGACGTTTCGTGTTGATCTGATTGGCTCGATCGTCCCAGATCATCAGTCGGCTCGTCTTCCGTTTCTGACGGTGTATCTTCAACGCTTGCACCGACCAGTGTCGGGCCCTCCGCAGGTGCTTCCTCAGACGCAAGCGCGCGGCTCGTTTTGAAACCGGCGCTCGGTACAACATCGATGCCGTTCTCGCGCTCTCGCGCAATCTCCGCATCCAAATCAATTTCGTCGGGTCGCGGCCCTACTGAATTGGATGCCACCGCCTCTGGCAAATCTTCAGCAAAGAATACGGCCTGACATTCTCCGCATTGGAGCTGGCCATTTGCGGCCTGCAATTGGGCCATCGACACTTTGAACGACGTCTCACATTCTGGGCATTGAACTATCAACATGGCGTTTGCCTCGGGTTCAAAGTTTCTAAGATCGCCTGAGAACGAGCGCAACCCAGCCTTCCTGCTCGAACTCATCGATGACGCTTGCGTGCCCCTCATAGGCCTGTTCGATCTGCGCGCGTTGCGAATCAAGGATTCCAGACAGAACCAAAGTACCCCCTTTTTGGGTGCTTTGACAGAGTTCAACGACCAACTCACACAGGGGCTCAGCGAGGATATTGGCGAGCACGACATCATGATTGGATGTATCAAGTTCACCCACTTGAGCAACCGTTAGACGCTCATCCACGCAATTCATCACTGCGTTCTCCCGGGTAGCTTGAACCGCTTGGGGGTCGATATCGACCGCTGACACCGAACTCGCCCCAAGAAGAAGTGCCGCGATTCCTAAAATACCCGAGCCACACCCGTAATCTAAAATTCGCAAGCCTTTTAACTCGGCGCAATCCAGCCAACGTAACATCATCGCTGTCGTGGCGTGCGTGCCCGTGCCAAATGCCAGCCCGGGGTCCAGTGTCAGGACCACTTCGGCCCCAGCAGGCGGGTCATACGCGGTCGGCACGACCCACAACCTTTTCCCAAACGGCATGGGTGTGAATTGATCAAGCCACTCCCTCTCCCAAGCTCGTTCGACAAGGGTTTCTATGTGAACTTGACCACCCACCTCAGCGCTGAGGGTCTCCACGACTTGCGAGAGATCGATGTCCTGTTCAAAGAGCGCTGACAATTCTGAGTGCGCCCAGAGTGGGTGCTCGCCCAGTGGCGGCTCAAAGATTGGATCATCTACGGAATCTGTGAGTGTCACAGAGACTGCGCCAAGATCCCAGAGCATGGATTCCACAGCGTCTGCCTGCGCTGCCGTGACTTCAAGCGAGAGCTTGTTCCAAGCCATGTCTTATCTCCTCTTTCACTCAACAGCCCATCTCACCCACCTCGGTAACCCCTCATGCTCCGCGTCCTAAACTGTTTCCACGTTGACTCCGGGGTGGCTCCTCTGACTCACTTCGCAGAAGCAAGCGGCGCACCTTACTGAACTGTCCCTGGGTTTCGCCGAAGCAACCTGCGCATCCTGCATGGGGGTTTGCCCAAACAGTCTAGTCCGCCAAAAACACGCGCAAGGCCAAGTGATAACCGTCAACGCCTAACCCAGAAATCACTGATCGAGCGACATCGGACAAGTAGGAGTGATGCCTGAATCTCTCTCGGACAAAAACATTCGACAAATGCACTTCTATGAACGGGATAGAGACCCCAACAAGCGCATCACGAAGCGCGATGCTGGTGTGAGTGAAGGCACCGGGATTAAAAATGATCGCTTCGTGATGCCCGCGGGCTGCGTGAATGGCATCGATCAAAACGTGTTCAGCATTGGACTGCAAACACGTCAGCGAAGCGCCCTTCAGCTCAGCCGCTTTCATTAGCCCAGCCTCGATCTGATCCAAGGTAGTGGTTCCGTAAACGTCGGGTTCTCGTGTACCCAAGAGATTTAGATTGGGTCCATTGAGCAGCAAGATGTTGTGTCCTGGCATGAAATTCTTCCTAAAACCCGTCGATCCGTCTAAGTGCCCGTCAACGGGTGATGTAAAACCCTGGTGGGTCTAATTTTGCCAACGCTTTTGGCTGTTGGTTCGGCCACGCTGGGCTGTATCAGTCTCCTTGCGACCAACGCCAATCTATCCACGATAGCCTTTACCAAGGTGTTGGCTAGAAGACATGCTAGCGACTTCTAACCGCTCGCTGATGCGGTCTCACATGAGGCGGTTATTGGCTGTGCGCGCTGTCATTCCGCTATCCTGCGAATTCCCTATAGACCATTCATCGGGATCGATCAGCCACTGAAATCAATCGTTTCTGGGGTGGGTAACAATAGCCCTGTTTCGCACACCCCTGGTAGGTCACCTCAAAGCCTCCACTTGGAACCAGGCGTTCCTGAGCTTGAAGGTATGATTGCTCCATCGGTTTGCCTAACGCCAATTCAATGTCTATGGGTGCTTCAAGCACATAAACATCGCCAAAGTATGGATCTCGCTCTAAACGCCCTTCAGGTAGCGGCAAAGAAATTGATTCGCCATCAGAAGCGTTGAGTAAAAACCGATCCCGATAAAGATAGTAGCCATCCTTCACCTGCCACCTGAGTCCCAGACGACCTTCCTGCCACCAAAAGTCAAAGGGGAACGCTTCGTCCACTGGCAGGATGGTGATTGGCTCGAAAAAAGCCTGGTCGCCCTGGGCCAGAGTCCCTTTAGTTTCAGACAGAAAGATCGGGCGCGCTCGGCTGATCGCCTCGGCCGAGGGGTTGATGGATTCTTTTGCTTGGTTCTCTCCGAGAGACGCATCGGTGTCTGAGAAATGGAGCGACGCATCGGACGCCGACTCATCCCAACCTCTCGTAAGCAAAGCACCCAGACCAATTGAAACTATCGCGGTCAGCCCCAATACTATATGTAACGGTTTATTCACATCCATGCGCCTGAGAGAACCCCTCGAGCACTCAATCTGCGGCGTGCCGTAGCAACCGCCCCAAAAAGAGTTTCTTAACCCTTCATGTTTCGTCAGTTTAACAGTTTTGTGGCAAACCAAAGCAGGGAAGCGCGACGAGTAGCCCCTGCGTGGACTTGGGTTTTGTGGCTGCTTACCCTCATTCTGGTTGCAAGCTGTGCGGCGCCACTCGCACCGCCAACCACCACCTCCCCAATCAAACCTATCCAGCCAACGGGGCAATCTTCGATCAAGGAGAGTATGTCCTCGATCGAGATTCGGCGGTTGCTCATGCTCGCAGAGGATGCGATGCAACGAGACGCTTTGACTGAACCAGAAAACGACAACGCCCTTTCTTACTACCGGGCTGTCCTCACGATCGACCCAGACAACGAGGACGCCAAGGACGGAATTCATCGGATCGTTGAGCGATACTTAGAGTGGGCGCTGAGCGAGATTGATTCGATGGCATTCGCCAAGGCCAGTCAATGGCTCGAGAGGGCTGCGCTCGCAAACCCCAAAGCGCCTTCAATCTTCGCAGTTGCTGAACGATTAGAACTGAAACGCAGACTGGCCAGACGAACCATCGTTCTTCCTGATTGGGTGACCAGTTCGACCTTATTGCCCAATCACGACGACGCACTGATGCGCGCGGTTGCGTCGTTTTTCAAGGACATTGCCGGGAGCGTCCAACAGCATCAAGCCAAGGTCATTATTTACGCCGCTAGCGATGAGGAAGGCCGCTGGATATATCAGTCGGTCAATCAACAGATGACCGAGAGACTGCGGGCCACATTGCAAATAGACATCCCCGCGAGAATCGACTTGGTATTTAATTCGGAAAATACCGATCCAAAGAAGGAAGGGCACCTGTGAAAGAACGACTCAGTATGTGGTTGACGCGATCAAGTGAGCGCTTGGAGACCGGCACGATCACGGCGCCACCTCTCAAAGGAATGAGCTACGCGCTCGGTCTTATTCTTATGGCTTTACTACCAGTTGGCTTTTATTTCAATCAGACCCCCGAACGATTCAATATGGCTGACATCGATCAAGCACTCACTCGAGAGCAGATGCGGCCTGTGGTGGGCACGCGCAGCGTCGCCACCCTCTCTAGACTCATGTCATCCCTCCTTGAGAAGCCCGGGGGTTACTTGAGCAATGACGTCATGCCCCCCAGCTCAATGATGGACAACGTACCCAATTGGGAATTCGGTGTGTTGGTGCAATGTAGGGATTTCGCGCGGGCACTACGCAACACCATGAGCCGATCCCAATCGCAAAGCACCGAAGATGCAGACCTCGTAACCACTGAGAATCAATTTTATTTCGACAGCGAGTCGTGGCTGATCCCACAGACCGAATCCGAATACGCCAAGGGGATCGAATCGCTGCATCGGTATCTTCGCCGGCTAGGGGATGAACAGCGGCCGGACGCGCAATTTTATGCCCGCGCAGACAACTTGAGTATTTGGCTAGGTGAAGTGGAAACTCGGCTCGGCAGTCTGTCCCAGCGACTCAGCGCCAGCGTCGGCAAGCGCCAGCTCGATACATCCCTGGCTGGCGATGGGGCGGCGCGCCAATCAACCGAGACACGCACCGATCAAACCATCAAGACACCCTGGCTGGAGCTAGACGATGTGTTTTATGAAGCGCGGGGGTCAACTTTCGCGATCTTGCATCTTTTGCAAGCTGTGGACGCAGATTTTGCGGACGTCTTAGACAAAAAAAATGCACGGGTGAGTTTACGCCAGATCATTCGGGAGCTCGAACCCACCCAAGAGACGCTCTGGAGCCCCATGATCCTGAATGGCAGCGGCTTTGGCATGCTAGCAAACCACTCGCTGGTCATGGCATCCCACATCTCACGCGCGAATGCTGCGATGAGTGACTTACGACGGCTCTTAGAGCAGGGCTAACTGGCTGAAATTTCGGCACCTTTCCACACAAAGAGTTCCCTCAAAGCCCACAATTTTGTACCATTATCCGCTGCCCGGGGGGCGGGCAATTCCCAAACCAACCTCAATCGAGATTAGATATGATTTTAGATTCATTATTACCGCCACTCTTTGGCGTCGCGGGACTCGTTGTCGCGTTTGTGATCTACACCATCATGGTTCGCCAAGACGAGGGCGATGATAAGATCAAAAAAATTGCCGACGCAATCCACGAAGGCGCCATGGTGTTCATGAACACCGAATACCGGCTCCTGCTCCTTTTCGCTGCACCGCTTTGTGCGATTTTGTACTTCGCTTTGGGGGCAAACACGGCCATTTCCTTCGCCGTGGGTGCGTTAACTTCAGGGCTTGCTGGTTATCTCGGCATGTTTTCCGCTACGAAAGCAAACGTCAGAACAACGACCGCAGCTCAGACCCAAGGCCAAGCCGGCGCACTGACGATCGCCTTTTATGGTGGTTCGATCATGGGACTCTGCGTTGCGTCTCTAGGTCTTGTTGGTCTCGGCTTCCTCTACTGGCTCTTCGGAGGTGACCCTGAATCTGCACACGCCATTCATGGATTTGGTATGGGTGCGTCCAGTGTCGCTCTGTTTTCACGAGTTGGCGGTGGGATATACACTAAAAGTGCGGACGTTGGTGCCGACCTGGTGGGCAAAGTTGAAGCCGGCATTCCAGAGGATGACCCCAGAAACCCAGGCGTGATCGCCGATAATGTGGGCGATAACGTTGGCGACGTCGCTGGCATGGGCTCGGATATCTTCGAATCCTACTGTGGTTCGATGATCGCGACGATCGCGATTGCGTCGACCATGGTCATGTCTGATCCAAGCACCAACGCCTTGCTTGCTGGCGTCTCGGGCGCCCAAGCCCAGGCGAACTTAATGGCCTTCCCGCTCATTCTTGCGTCACTCGGCCTCGTCTGTTCCATTATCGGAATTCTCGTGGTCCGTATGCGCTCCAATGCAGCACCTGAACAAGCGCTTCGAAATGGCCATCAACTATCGGCCCTATTGCTGATGGGTGCCGCTTACTGGCTCACGGGTCAACTAGATCTGTCCATTAACGTTTTCTGGGCAATTGTAGCGGGTGCAGTCGGTGGCATGGCAGTTGGCCTCATTACTGAGTACTACACAGCAAGCAAACCGGTAGAGAGAATTGCAGAGTCCGGGAAAACTGGCACCGCCACCGTCATGATTACGGGTCTCGCGGTGGGCATGGAGTCTGTGGTGCTGCCCATTTTGTGTATCGCTGCCGTGATCTTCGTGTCCACATCGCTTGCAGGCCTGTATGGTGTGGGAATCGCTGCATGCGGGATGTTGGCCACCGTAGGGATGACCATGGCCCTTGACGCCTACGGACCGGTTGCCGACAACGCTGGGGGCATTGCCGAGATGGGAGGCCTGGGCGCCGATGTTAGAAAGATCACCGATGGTCTAGATGAAGTGGGCAATACCACGGCAGCCATCGGCAAAGGTTTTGCCATCGGCGCCGCCGCACTCGCTGCGCTCGCAATCATTGCGGCTTTTGTCGAAACGATGGTGCTTCATCAAGCGGACTTCTCTCTCCAATTAAACGATCCGATGGTTCTGGTCGGCATCTTTATTGGCGGTACGCTGCCCATGGGCATTGCCTCTATCACGATGACCGCCGTTGGCGATGCTGCTATGGAAATGATTGAAGAGATTAGGCGCCAATTCCGAGAAATCACGGGATTGATGGAAGGCAATGCTGAGCCTGATCACGGCAAGTGCATCGAGATTGCAACCAATGCAGCGCTTAAGAAAATGATCCTACCCGGCATTATCGCTATTGCTGCACCGCCCGTCGTCGGCTTCGGTCTCGGCGCTGAAGCGCTGGGCGGCATGCTTGCAGGCGGGCTGTTAGGCTGCGTCCTTATGGCACTTATGATGGCCAATGCTGGCGGCGCCTGGGACAACGCGAAGAAATTTATTGAGCGCGGCAATTTTGGCGGGAAAGGATCTGAAGTCCACGCGGCTGCCGTTGTTGGGGATACCGTCGGAGATCCATTCAAGGACACTTCTGGACCGTCAATGAACATTCTCATCAACGTCATGGCCATTGTCAGCCTTGTGATCGCACCTCTGCTTTAAGCTCGGGTCGCATCTGGAAAAAGCGGGCTTAGCCCGCTTTTTTTATGCCTGAGATTATTCAAGAAACGCATAGCCCAACTCACCCCCACTGCCCTTTTTCGACGCGACCTACTTATTTCGGAACATCGCAGTTTGCGCGCAGTTTGGATATACACTAAACGACTAGATCCCCTATATCGTTTGGAGGACACATGCGATTCACATCCCCTACCCCCGACACCCTTAATTTTGAACAGCGCATCTTGTTCGATCGAATTGCCGAAACACGCGCCCGGCCGACGAACGAACCGCTACCCGGACCTTTTGGACCCTGGCTCAAGGTCCCTCACATCGGGACGCATCTTTGTGAACTTGGACATTCTCTGCGCTTCGAAAGTCTCTTCAAGGAGTCCGTGATGGAGATCGGCATCCTTGTCACTGCCCGCCATTGGCAATCCAACTTTGAGTGGTTCGCGCACGTGCCGATGGCCATTCGAGCAGGCGTTAGTCGAGCCCACGTCGATGCAATTTATCGAGGCGAGCGCCCCCTTTTTGATGACCTCAATGACCAGCTCGCTTTTGACACAGCAGAGGAGTTACTCACAACGCGATCGCTAAGTGATACCGCATTTGACCGCTTGCGGTCTGGACTCGGCGAGGAGGGCGCGGTGAACTTTGTTGCGCTCATTGGCTATTACATGGGGGTATCAGCGATGCTCAACGCCTTCGACATTCCCGTACCCGAGGGGATCACACCCCCTTTCCCTAGAACGGTCTACTAGGGATACACAGGCTTAGGCGTGGATCCGTTTTAGTCAACTTAATAGAGCAGACAGAAGACACTCACAGAAAAACACTAAACCCCGGCAAACCCCGGCAAATACCGGCAAATACCGGCAAACCACAGCGTAGCATCAAGCCCGATGCGGGCCGAGGTTAAGTCGTTCTGGGCGAGCGCCCCCGAGAGCCAGGGACTGAGATTTGATCGCTCAAGACAAAGGAGTCATCACCTCACGCAAACGATGCATCCGACTCAAGCATCAAGAGAATCAGCCGTGACCTTGGGCGTGATCTCGTCATGAATGTTCGCCTCAAAGATTTTCTGCTCATGGATAATGAAGCTAAAGGTTTGATTCCACCCATGCTGCACGTCGAATGGCTCGTGATCTAAGGACCGAGTCAGAAGCCAGCGCTCGCTAATTTCTTTGGGACCAAGACGCGTTTTAACGTTGCATATTGGGGCAAACCGCTCTTGTAGGCGGGATAGTCTTCACCGTGAATCAAAGGCTCGAGATAGGTCTTCGCCGCTTGGGTAATACCAAAACCATCTTTCGAAATAAAACGCCGAGGCATTTTCCGTTCGACATTCGCCACTTTGTGAAGGGGAACAAGTGACGTCTTCCATCGATAAGGTGCGTTGGACAATCTTTCGATCGCCACCATCATGGCATTGTGACCTGCGATTGCGCTTTCAACAGCGCTAGCACCCACGGCATAGGCCTGTTCCACATCGGTTTTAGACGCAATGTGCCTTGCTGCCCGTTGAAGATAATCTGCGAGTGCCCAGTGACACTTCAACCCCAATTCCCTTTTTATAAGATCAACCAGAAACGGGGCGACACCGCCAAGCTGTGCATGTCCAAAGGCATCGGACACGCCGCTTTCGGCCAAAAAACAACCTTCGGCCGTCTGCGCGCCTTCAGAGGCAACCACCACACAGTAGCCTTCTTTGGCGATCACCGATTTCACTTTATTAACGAAAACTATCGGATCGAACGCGATTTCAGGAAACACGATGACATGAGGCGGGTCTGAGGGCTTGTTCTTGATTAAGCCTCCTGCTGCGGCAATCCAACCTGCGTGTCGGCCCATCACTTCAAGAACGAACACTTTCGTCGAGGTTTCTGCCATCGAGCGCACATCCAGCGCGGCTTCCAAGGTTGATATCGCGACATACTTGGCAACAGAACCGAATCCTGGGCAGGTGTCCGTCAGCGGCAAGTCGTTATCAACTGTTTTTGGGATGCCAATACACGTAATCGGAAATCCCTGCTTCTGACTGTATTGCGCCAATTTATTAGCGGTGTCTTGCGAGTCGCCGCCGCCGTTATAAAAAAAATAGCCAATATCGTGCGCCCTGAAAACATCAAGGATTCTCTCGTACTCCCTCGGGTGACTCTCTGGCGATTTCAATTTGTATCGACACGAACCGAAGGCACCGCTTGGTGTCATTCTGAGCTGACGAATCGCGGCTTTTGTTTCCTTGGAGGTATCGATGAGGTCCTCTCTCAATGCACCAAGAATACCATTCAATCCGGCGTAAACTTTGCCGATTTCTTTCGCCTGGCTCGCGCGCTCAATCACCCCGCAGGCAGACGCATTGATCACAGAGGTTACGCCGCCCGATTGAGCGTAAAAGGCATTTCTTGGCATTCGATACGATCCTCAACAGTCAGCACTTGCATTATAGACAAAGCCTCATCCTGATGACGCGAGATAACCCTCGCTGCCTTGTCAAAAAAATCTACGATGTCCCCCTTGAAAGAAGTGAGGCGCACCCTATGTAGCGATCAGTGAAGGTTGATGCTGGACATCACCCCTCAACTCATACTCAGCAACTAAGGAGAACATTATGAGCACCTGGACATTTGCACGCGATCCCTTTCGATTAACCTCACCCTTGTTTCCAAGTCTCTGGCCAAATCACAACGTGCAGGCCGTGGGTTCTTCCCCCGCGAGCGTTACTTCAGTGAGACCCAACGCCGACGTTATTGTTTCAGACAACGCTTATCGACTCCGCGTTGAGCTACCGGGCATTCGCGTTGAGGATGTGGACCTGACGGTCGATCAAAATACCCTCTCGCTCTCAGTTGAGCGTTCATCCGCTTCACTTCAAGACGGAGAAAGTTTTGTCGCTCGAGGCCTACAGGCGGTCAGTTTCAAGCGCAGTTGGCGACTGCCCGAGGACGTGAGTGATGACATCAAAGCGACGGCCCGAGACGGCGTAGTCGAAATTGTGATCGAGCGGTCAGCAAAACCTTCGGCGAAAAGGATCCCTATTTCACAGGGCTAACGTCAAACCGCGGTTGCTTCGGTCTGCGAGAGCCTGGGAGCCGGGTTGAGGGGTTCAACCGTGACGGGCGGGCGCTGGTGTTCATTCCAGCGCCCAACCGATTGATCGAGCACGCAATGATCAGGCACCCCTTTTTTTCTGGCCAACAAAAAGCGATCAGGCGTCAGCCTACGGCTTTTGACTTTAGCTCAAGGCTCTTGATGATTAGCGAAAGGCTTCTGATGCTTGGCTAAGGGCTTCTGATGCTTGGCTAAGGGCTTCTGATGCTTGGCTAAGGGCTTCTGATGATCAGCGAAAGGCTTTGACAATCGGCACACGTCGACCGATGCCAAAGGCGACCTTAGAGAGTTTCGGTCCAGGGCAAGTTTGCCTTCTCTTAAATTCCATCCGCCCGATCAAACCGATAATCCGCGTGTATGCAGCCTCCGAATCTTCCTCGTTGAGCCAAGTCAGGAGTGCATCACGATCACTACTGATCACTTGGTCAACCGTCGTCACCCAATGGCGAAAGGCGTTGAAGTCACTTTTGAACTCTTCCACGTAGCCCTGAACAATCGGATCCAAGATGGCGTAAGGCAGAAGACTCTCCTCGTCATACTGATCCGGCGCGAGTTCTGCAGAGGGCCGTTTTTCCATAATACTTCTGGGAATCGCAGGATGCTGCTCGGCCAGTTCGAAGACTTGTCGCTTATACAAGTCCATGATGGGTGCGAAGCTCAGGTTCATATCGAAATGCGTAAAGTAGCCGCAGGCTGATTCAGTTTTGTTCCCAGTCGCCAAAGGCAATGCACCAAATGCATTTGAGAAGTGCATGAGATAAACGTCTCGTAACCTCGCCTGCAGGTTTTGATCAGCGACCGAGTTGTACTTGTTCTCGGCTAACACTCGCCTGACCAAATGGTCCTCGTGACGCAAGTGATCAAATCTTTCATTCAACGACGCTACAAGGTCGAGGTGTTCGATTGGCACTTCATAATCCCAACATCCAAGCGCTTCGTGCAACGCCTTGGCATCGGTTTTGGAGTGTTCGCTGCTGAAGACGGAGGGCATTCGAATCGCGTGAACGTGACTAGGACCCAGCGCTTCACAGGCAAGGGCGATCGTCAACGCGCTGTCAATGCCACCGCTACTGGCAATCACAGCATCGCTAAACCCAGATTTTAAGGCGTAGTCGCGAAGGCTCATCACAATCAAACGATGGAGGCCAACCTCAGGAGACACCCTCTGCTGCTCAGTGGTGGCGTTTTCGACGTCACTCAGATCCACTACCGGAAACTCGTCGGCTTCAACTTGCTGAGCGTTGAAAAGAAGTCGACCGCCTTGGGTCACAAAACTATGCCCGTCGAATACCAATTCATCCTGCCCGCCCCATTGGTTGACATAGACCAGGGTCAGATCCCCTTGGTCAGCAACTAACCGGTTCATTCTGGCTTCAGGCTTACCCTGAACGAAGGGGGAGCTATTCAGTGACAAAAGCAGGTCGACACCCGCTTCACGGTAGCGCGCATAAGGGTTTCGCGCTGCCATATAGTGATCCTCACCTTTGTCGTTCCAAAGATCCTCACAGATCGTGATCCCAACTCGATGACCGCAGATTGTAAGCATCGTGAGGGCATCGCCCGCCTCAAAATATCTTGCTTCATCGAACACATCGTAGAAGGGCAATAATTGCTTCCGATAATTCGCAACCACCTTGCCTTCGCTGATAACGGCAGCCGAATTAAAAAACGGTTTGCCCGGCCCTGGATTGGGTTCGATATAACCCACGACCACGTGCAGCGAGGCGAACGCACTATCGCGGGTCGCATTGCAGAGTCGATCAAGTGCTTCCAGATTCTTTTGGATGTACCGAGGCTGGTAAAGCAAATCTTGACTGAGATAGCCAGGGATCGAAAGCTCAGGAAACACAATGACCGAGCAGTGGGCTCTGGCGGCCACCTTTATCCCCTCGAGCATTCGGTCGAGGTTTGCATCAAAGGCTCCCGGCGTTGTGTTGATCTGACCCAGGCAAACGCGCATGGTTCATGAATTCCCGTTAGCGTTGCGCAAGACGGTTGAGGTAAAGCACGCCAAGCAAAACAAAACACGCCATCACTTGGTGCACTAGCGCGAGACTGATGGGCACATAATTCAGTAGCGTCGCAATACCCAAGCCCACCTGAATGAAAATCAAGATTACCACCCACCCCAACGCGCGGCGCCAACGACGTTCTGCCCGAGATCGAATTGCCGATACCAGCATTGCAACCGCATACAAAACCACTGCAATGGCAAGCCAGCGATGGATGAATTGGATCATCGCGCCGTTCTCAATCAGGTTATGCCAAAAGGGAAGCAAAGTTGTGGCCGCCTCAGCCAGCCAAACCTCACCCATTTTGGGGTAGGTGTTGAACCCGAGGCCGGCCCGCATGCCTGCCGTGAATGCTCCATAAACAATCTGCAATGAGAGTAATGCCAAAAGGCCTCGCGCTGCGATTCGCATCGAGCCTGAGATTTCCACGCGGCGCACTCGACGCAGATCCAACAATAACCAATACAGATAACCCAAAATCGTGAGGGCTAGCGACAAGTGGGCCGCCAATCGGAAGTGACTGACTCTCGGCACATCAATCAAACCACTTTTGACCATGTACCAGCCCATAAGCCCCTGACACCCGCCGAGTCCAAGCGCGATCAAAAATCTGCTTTTGTATCCCGGGGGGATCTGCTTGTTGACCCAAAAAAAGACCAACGGAATAAAAAACAAGAGGCCGATCAAGCGGCCCAAAACACGGTGACCGTACTCCCAGTAAAAAATACGTTTGAAGGCCTCAAGGCTCATCCCCTTGTTCAGAATCTGGTATTCGGGGAATTGCTTGTAGCGAGAGAACTCTACCTGCCATTCTTGCTCATTGAGAGGCGGTAGAATCCCTTGGATAGGCTTCCACTCAACCATGGACAGTCCAGAATGGGTCAGACGCGTCGCGCCGCCCACACCCACCATGGTGACGATGACCAAGGACACCACCACCAGCCACCGTTCAATGACCTTGTTTCTCTTCATTGCTTTTGATTGCATCCTCAACACTTCACCCTGATTGACCGAAAGGCGTGACATCCGTGCCGGTCGTGACGACCATGAACTTCCTGAACCAAGAGCCCTAAGACTCCAAGCCTAAGCGAGCCCCTTTACCAACGACTCTTTTCTGGCGTGTCAACGGCGAGGAACTTACTCATCGCACCTCGCCGGGCTCCTCCAACGCCGGTCCGACGCCGAAGCGCACCCTCCCAGATTACCCAATCAGTGTAGGGTGCCGAGTTGGGTGGCTCGGCGGGGTTTTAATCCAATCCTATGCGCACGCTTGTGACTCGAGCGTTTGCTATCCTGAAGACACTCCAAACCCCTCTTTATGGACACACACATCGGGGTCTCGCGCGGCTTATCTCAAATGGAGGTTGCAGGCTCCTCTTGAACGGCGCTTAAACTTTTTACCCATTGTTCTACGACCAGGTGGGCCAATTGCTCAACCGATTGGCTCAGAAATATGCGCGTGATGGACAATTATAGCACTCGTCAATGATGCACCGACGGACTGGACTCTACGCTGAGAAAGAGGACAATACGCGATCACCATTCATTACCCTCAGGAGATTTTCGTGTCAGATCTTGAGACCTTCCGAGCCGAAACCCGTGAGTGGCTCGAGGACAATTGCCCCAACGAAATGCGGGCGCTCTCCTTCCATTGGGAAGAAGCACACAAAATTTACAGCACTGAAGCCGCCGATATCTGGCGACAGAGAATGGCTTCTAGAGGCTGGATAGCGCCCATGTGGCCAAAAGAATATGGCGGGGGCGGCCTGTCTCGTGAAGAGGCCGTCGTGCTCTCTCAGGAGATGCAGCGAATCAAAGCCACGGCCGCATCAAGCGGCATGGGCCTGACCATGATCGGACCCACATTGCTTGAATTCGGCACCGAGGAACAAAAACAGCGGCACTTACCCAGCATTTGCGACGGCACCATTCGCTGGTGCCAAGGCTACAGTGAGCCAGGGGCGGGCTCAGATCTCGCTGCCCTACAGACCCGGGCTGTCCTTGAGGGAGATCACTTCGTCATCAACGGCCAAAAAATCTGGACGTCCGGGGCGCAATACGCCGATTGGATGTTTGCATTGGTGAGAACAGATGCCAATGCCTCGAAGCATGAGGGCATTAGCTTTGTACTGTTGGATATGCACCAAGACGGCGTCACGGTTAAACCCATCCGCCTGATCTCTGGTTCCTCGCCCTTTTGTGAGACCTTTCTCGACAACGCGATCGCAAAGCGAGAGGACCTGGTGGGCGAGCTGAACCGAGGATGGAGCATTGGCAAGCGCCTTCTTCAGTTCGAACGCTCCGGAATTGGAGGCCTTTCAGGCGCTGCCAACCGCAAGAAAGAATCGAAGTCGAATCCGATGGTTGAGACGGCAAAAGCCTACATCGGCACGGAGGAAGGTCGTCTCGTTGATACTGAGGCTCGAGACAAAGTACTTAAGCACACCATGACAGAACGTGCGTTCCAGCTGACAACCAAACGCGTTGTGCAGGAAAATCAATCAGGCACCACGCCCGGGGCGACGACGTCCATCTTTAAACTTGTGGGTTCGAGCCTTGCGCGAGACGGCGCCGAACTGAAGTCGGAACTCATGGGCCATCAAGGTCTCGGTTGGGAAGGCGAAGGTTTCTCCGATAACGAAATCGAGTCCACTCGGGGTTGGCTCAATTCACGCGCGGTCACAATCTACGGCGGCACGAATGAAGTTCAAATGAATATCATTGCCAAACGCGTGCTGGGCCTGCCCGATTAGGCCCATCCCCGGGGCGGGAAAAGCGCCTGGCTCGCCAGCGCTCTCTCGCCCGAACGCGCAGTTCTTGTGTCCCATCCAGTCGACGCTCTGGACCAGCGCCGATAAAGAGCAACTAGAGTCTTGAACCCACCGCCCCAACAACATCTGGCATCCAGAGACAATCGCCTGTTTGCCGCACTGAAGGTTCGAGATTACCTCTACCTGTGGGTGGGCATGCTGGGGTCAGCTTTTGCTATGAACATGCAGCAAGTGGCTCAAGGTTGGCTGGTCTATGAGATGACGTCCTCGCCATTACAACTAACCTGGGTCACGCTCAGCTTTATGCTTCCACAGGTGGTGTTTTCGCTGATTGGGGGGGTGCTCGCTGATCGGGTTCCCAAGAAACCAGTGATTGGCATCTCGCCGTTGATCAATGGCATTGCAAGCCTTTATCTCGCCATGGTGATTTTTTCCGGGCACGTCACCTTTTGGCACTTTATGGCAATCGGCTTTCTGAACGGCACCATCATGGCGCTGTCAATTCCAGCTCGGACCGCATTAATTCCCGAAATTGTTGGCGAGCGACTTATCTTCAACGCCATGGCCTTCAATACCGCCGCCTGGAATCTATCAAGGATACTCGGACCTGCGCTGGCAGGCTTCATGATTGCGATGATCGCAGGGGGCGATACCACGTCGACTTATGGTGTCGGCTGGGTCTACATCATTCTTTCAGTTCTTTACGGATTCTCCGGTGTCAGTGTGCTGCTGATCAAACACAACGGTCGACCATCAGAGAAATCAACGAGCTCTCCGCTCCAAGACACTGTCGAAGGGCTTCGTTATGTGGTGCAATCCAATATCGTCGGTGGGCTTATTTTGCTCTCAATTTTGCCTTTTCTTTTTGGGCTCAGCATCATGACGCTGCTGCCCGCGTTCAACACCGACATTTTACTCGCAGGGCCCGATACCCTTGGATTGCTGATGACGGGCATGGGTATCGGCGCGATCGCAGGCTCGCTGGTACTTGCCAAGCTGAGTTCGCTCAGGCACAAAGGATTATGGTTGTTTGCAACCAACACGCTTTGGGGGGTTGGCGTTCTCGTTTTTGGCCTTACGAGCGCATTCGAGGCGGCCTTTGTTGCAATCTGCTTTGTGGGTTTCGTTTCGGCCATCAACATGTCGATGAACCGAAGTCTTGTGCAGCTACAAGTCAGCCAAAGGATGCGGGGGCGCGTCATGAGCATCGATTTGATGTCTCATGGCCTAATGCCGCTTGGCGTTTTACCTGTGGGTTTTGTGGCTGAGCACTATGGTGTTCACGCGGGCTTGATGATGAGCGGCGCGATTCTCGCACTGCTCAGCCTTGCTTTACTTGGCAAGCTACGTGCTGTTCGCCAAATCGATACTGGCTATCAGCCGCTCGAGGCCGATCCATCGGAATCAAGTCGAGCAGACGCCCGTGCGGCTTGATCCTCACGGCACTTTGAAAGAACATGACTTGAAGCCAGCGGTTCCGCCATCGTGCACATCATTTTTACTTATTTCTGGCGTCTGTGTTTGCTCAAAGCAGACCCCATGCATCTTCCAGAGCGTATGGTGGTCTTGGCTGTCCTTTTTTCGTCCTATGCCATGGTTGCCCTCTGTGCAGGGATCATTAACTACCCCACTCGGACATCCACGGAAGTCGTTCTGATTCTGAGTGTTGGTCTCTTCGTTCAGTTAACGCTGCTCTACGGCATCCTTCGATTCAAAAGTGCGCATCAACACTTCACCAAAGCGGTGGGTAGTTTGCTTGGAACGAGCGCGCTGATGACCTTAATTCTCTTACCGGTGAATCTCATCCTGCTGAAGAGTGAGCTCGAATGGCTGCGGGCAGTTGCAGACTCGCTGACCTGGATTTGGCTCGCCTGGTGGTTATTGATCGGCGGCAATATCCTGGCAAAAGTCGCGCGCCTCAGCCTCGCACAAGGCGCCATTCTTATTTTCGTGACCGAACTGCTCAGCACGCTCGCAAGCCTCCATTGGGTGGGGGAACTTTAAATGCACGTTCACGTCTTGGGGGCGTGCGGCACACTCATGGGTAGCATCGCCCTGCTGGCCAAAGCCATGGGGCATCAAGTAACAGGATCCGACGAGCAGGTCTACCCGCCCATGAGCACCCAACTCGAGGAAGCCTCAATCCCGCTACAAAGCCCATACTCTGAGAAGAGTATTCCGAGCGCTGCCGATCTGGTCATTTTGGGCAATGCGGGGCTGGGACGCGGTAATGAAGCGGTCGAGGCGCTATTGCGCAGCCGCAAACCCTTTTGTTCGGGCGCCGAGTTTCTTGGCCGGCATGTGCTACAAGGACAATGGGTACTGGCCGTGAGCGGCACCCATGGGAAAACGACGACGGCATCTATGCTGGCATTCATTCTCATCGAGGCGGGACTCGAGCCCGGCTATTTAATTGGCGGTGTACCCTTGGGTCTGGGACCCTCTGCTCAGCTCGGCGGTGGCACCTTCTTTGTGATCGAGGCCGATGAGTACGATACCTCGTACTTTGATCGCCGTGCCAAATTCCAACACTATGCGCCGCAGACACTAATCATCAACAATTTGGAATTTGATCACGCGGATATCTATCCAGACTTAGCCTCTATTCAGAAACAGTTTCATCAATTGGTTCGTCTTGTGCCGGATCAGGGTTTGATCATCCGACCGAGCCTAGATCAAGCCATCGATGAGGTGCTCGGCATGGGGTGCTGGAGCCCTTGCTTGAACTTCGCGCTGGACGAAGATCCAGGTCAAACCGACCTCAAAGCACACCTACTCCGGTCAGATGCCTCACGCTTTGAGGTCTTTGACTCGAACAGAACCTATGGCGAAGTTCAGTGGCAACTGACCGGACGACACAATGCAAAGAACGCCCTCGCCGCGATCGCCGCCGCCCGACATGCTGGTGTACCGATTCCCGTGGCCACTGACGCATTGTCGAATTTCCAGGGCGTCAAACGCCGTATGGAACTCATTTATGAGCATGAACATCTCAAGGTTTATGACGATTTTGCTCATCATCCAACGGCAATCAAAACCACCTTGAGTGGCCTACGGGCAAAAGTAGGTCGCGAGCCCATTATTGCAGTGGTTGAGCTGGGCTCATACACCATGAGGCACGGGGAACACGCGAGCACCCTGGGATCCTCTGTCGCGGAGGCTGATCAAGTCATCTGGTTTATCCCGCGAGATGTCCACTTTGATACTGAGTCGCTCAGCTTGGCCCCTCATTCAGTCATCATCCGGTCGGCAGACACCCTGATGGATCTAATCGATCGCGAGCGAAATCAAGAAAGCCCCGTGACTCATTTATTGCTCATGAGCAATTATCGACTCGACGGGTTCAGAGAGTTAGTCACCGAGCGGTATGGCTGAGCAAGAGAGCGAACTGTACGCACCGGTGGCCGCCTGGTTTATCTCGGCTAACTACGCCGTCATGGCTGAAGTGAAATCGTGCGATGTGATCGCGGTTCGGGGCGGCGAGCTCACGGTTATCGAGCTGAAATTAAAGCCCAGCTTAAAGCTGATCTATCAACTCACAGCACGAGCGCGTTGCGCCGACTTTGTGTATGCCGCACTGCCTTTTGATGCTGTGAAGTCAACACAGAGGCGGCAATTTCTGGGCCTCCTTAGGAGACTGGGCATAGGACTTTTATGGATTAGAGAATCTCAACTCGGCACCACGATTAAAGAGGCGCTTGTCGCTAAGCCTCAGCCGCGCGGTGGCCCTAAAGACAAGCGGCTACGCAGCGCGATCCTAAAAGAATTCGCCACAAGACAGTCTGACCAAGCGGTGGGCGGTCAAGCCAGCATTATCCCGCTGGTCACCGCTTACCGAGAAAACGTGCTCGTCACTTTGGCGTTGCTCGAAATACACGGCGAATGTTCGCCAAACAAATTGCGCGAGCTTGGCGCTCCGAGCACGGTAGGTCGAATCTTGATTGATAACCACGACCATTGGTTCGAGCGCAAACGACGCGGAATTTACGCCCATACGGCGGCAAGTTGTGAGTCGGCTCATCAGAAATTCCCTGAGGCTTGGCAGGCTGCCTTGGACCGTGCGCGGCAACGCGAGTGAATTTAACTCACCTTGACTTTGCTTAACGATTAGAGAAAATCGCGGAATGAGAATCAATGAGCAGCGCGTCCTCAATCTCATTCAATACTGCACCGCGCGAGGTTTTGAAGAAAACACCCTGCTGCGTGGAACCCGCGTGCGTGCCCGCGACCTCCGAGATTCAGAAACATTCCTTGACGTTATGGCCTGGCGCGATTTCAACCATATCCTTGGTCACATTTTCTCTCGCCTGCCCCAACCAGAATTTTCCGCCGCTTGCCAATCCCTTTGGTCGCAGCCAGGCATGCGCCATTGGGTCGATCTCGCCAAACTCGAACCCATGCCCTTTCGCTTTTTTATTGAACTTCTTGGAGATGCGGGGCTCTGTTTCGAAGATGCTCGCTTGACGATCAAGGTGATTGCTCACTCCCAGTATCAACTTCGTTGCCAGATCAACGCGCTGGAGAATGAGCGTCTGGCGTTTCCTTTCATCAAGATGATTGAATCAGAACTCGAGGCTTTCGCTCGAGAAACCGGACAGCCTCAAACAAAAATCCGAGTCTCTTATCACAGCCACTTTGCAGACTTTGACCTTCGGTGCCCGGCCCTGCCGGCCAATATCGCTGCTTCGCTTGCAACAAAATTATCTGCGCCGTTTTCTCGCTATCGGCTTGGACTCCAAGTACGCCAACTTCATCACGCCCTGAGAGCTTTGGGGCGAACCATGCTGGTAACCAATTCGAGGCTTCGAACCGAAGTTGAGCAAAGAGGGATCCAAGCGCACATCGCAACCGCCTTGCTGAGTCGCTCGAAGTCGGGTTTGGTCCAATCCTTGGGCTCTGACATTTCAATTCAATGCCCAGTTTCTTGGCTTGACCTTTTGAATGACCTTGAGTCGTCGGGTGGGATTTTGTCTCAGGAAAACGATGATCACTTGATGGCGATAAAGATTGACGCTGAGCGTTTCCAAGCTTGGCTTGCCGGTTCGATTTCGGAGGAACGCGTTCAGATCCTCGCATCGAGCGAAAACACAGGAACACCGCTTCAGCGCTCGACCAAGACCGATCAGCCTACGCCCTTGTCCGCCCAGTACGTCATCGAATGGCTCACAGCCGATGAAACGATAGGCCTCGTATGGCCCATCACTCACAAGGAACGTCGACGGCAGGACCCTCAAAGCTTGGTTAATACTCTGATTGGGGATCGGGTTTTTTTGGGCGGAGCCTGCATTTTCGACGATCAGGGCGCCATCACGTGGTCAAACGCTGGATTCAGGAGGATGTTCAACCTGCACGGATCAGAGGTCAAACATTCCCTCAGGACCTTGCTGAGCCCCGCGCTGATCAATCGACAACTCGACAGCTTCTACCGGGACTTTTCGAAACGACCGGTCAGTGATGGCTTACCGATTCGCCTACCGATCGACAAAGACTCGAAAACCAACCCGACCGCTCGCCCACTCGACCAAGGCATCCCATCTACTGATCTCAAGTTTTGGGCGCGAGTTATCGAACTCGACGATCGTCTTTTAGGCCTGGCTGTTTTCGAGGATCGCTCTGGCGACGCACTACTGAAGTCACGTATCGCAGAACTCGAGTCGAAAGTGGAACATTTGGAATCAAGAGTTTCGGCTGGCGACGCGGCTTTAGGGCTCGCTCATGATCTTGGCAACTTGCTCACCGTTGCGCGATCACAGATACAACACGTGCGCGCTAAAGTGCCCGCGAGTGAGGCGGCAAGATTACTCGAACAAAGTGTCGAGGATGGCCAATCGATTACGCGAGAACTGCTCGCCTTTGGCAAAGTAAATACCCGCTCAAATGATGTGATCGACATCGATCTGGCCATTCGAAAAAGTCTGCCTCTCTTTCGCCACGCCCTGCCTGATCGCGTCACACTTGACTATCAGGGCCCGATAGAAAGCCGCCCGCCATTGACAAACATGCCTGAAAGCACGTTGCGAAACATCCTTCTCAACCTCATCATCAACGCCAGAGATGCGATTTCGGGATCGGGCATCATTGCGCTATCCGTTCGCGCTGGAGAGAGCGAGATCGAGATTGATATCAAGGACTCAGGCCATGGGATCAATCCTCAACTTCAGGAACGGATCTTCGAGGGATTTCATACCTCGAAAGCACAAGGCCACGGCTTAGGTCTTGCCAACGTGCGTGATATGACCCGGCGATATGCGGGTGACCTCGCGCTGCTCAGCAGCACGTCATCTGGCAGTCATTTTCGAATCAGTCTCCCAGCTGCTGACAGGGCAGCGCCGTTTCATCGATCGGAAAAGGCACCTTCCATTCTCATCATTGATCCTGACCGCAGATTCTCCACAAACCTCAAGTCAGCGCTAGAGGCGCGCGGCGCCCAAGTGGCGCACATGGCAAGTGGCGCAGATGGCGCAGCTTTCTTGGCCCGTCGACACGTCTATCTCGACGCCCTCGTCATGGAACTCGTGCTGGCCGACCCTGGCGGTCATGCGCTACTCGAACAGGCTGAAGCGCTATTGCCGGAGCAACCGGTTTTTATTGTGTCCGCCCACCTTGAGACTCCCTTCGGTCAACTGCCTCAGTCAGAACTCAATTTGCAAACCGTTCAGAAACCCGTGAACGTCGAGTCTTTGGCCAACTGGGTGATCGAGAGCATAAGGCCCAAGCCTTCGATCAGCCGACCCCCTGTCAGCGGTCGCTCGAGTCCTAAAAGCCAAGAATAGTTTCCTCAGTTAATCTGCTGTCTCGCGCACGAGTAGAAAGACTCGCCAAGACACAATTTGCTAAACTTCCCGCCCCGTAAAGAGGCGGCTCATGAACATTCGCTATTTTCTCGATTCACTCGTTGAAGACGCTATGGTCAGCGTGGGTCTGGGCGGGTTTCCGGCGATCGTTAAACCCTCACAGAAAATTCAGTTTGGTCACTATCAGGCCAACGGCATCATGGCCGCCGCAAAAGCATCGAAAGCCAACCCGCGGGACAAAGCTTCCGAGACGGTGACGCTTCTGGAATCGCGCCACGAGTCCGCGGGTTTAAGTTTTGAGGTTGCAGGTCCTGGGTTTATAAACATCACGGTCGCCGCAGCCACCCTCTCGAAATGGCTCGACGAATCTGAGTTACCGAAGAGGCCTTTTATTGAGCACCCTCAGACCTACGTCGTGGATTACAGCTCACCTAACCTCGCCAAAGAAATGCACATTGGCCACTTACGATCTACGGTCATCGGCGATACCGTGGTCAGAGTTCTGGAGTATGTGGGCCATCGCGCGATCCGCGTGAATCACGTCGGAGACTGGGGCGCGCAATTCGGCAGCCTCCTCGCCTACCTCGAAGAGTCCGCTCAGACTCAGCAAGCCCAGACGGCGGCACTGGCAGACCTCGAGAGGTTCTACCAAGAGGCGAGTGCCCGTTTTAAATCCGATACGCAATTCGCGACTAAAGCCAGGCAATGTGTCGTGGACTTGCAAAGCGGGGACCCGCACTTACTCGCACTTTGGCGGCAGTTCATCGAAACCTCGCTCGATCACGCGGGCGCGGTCTACGAACTGCTCAATATCACCATGAAGCGATCAGACGTTCGCGCAGAAAGTGCCTACAACGATGCCCTCCATCCACTCGTTGATCGACTCAACGCCGAGGGGTTGCTCATCGAATCGGATGGGGCTCAGTGCGTGTTCTTAGATGAGTTTAAAGGCAAAGACGGGCAGACATTGCCGGCGATTGTCCAAAAGTCAGACGGCGGCTTTCCGTATTTGGCCACCGACCTCGCAGCATTGGATTACAGGGCGAACACATTGAGAGGCAACCACCTGCTGTACGTGGTCGGCGCCGCTCAATCCCTCCACTTACGACAGGCTTACGCTGTCGCTCGAGCGGGGCGTTTGATCAAAGATGAGGTCGAAACCAGACACCTGCCGTTTGGTCTTGTTCTCAAGGCAGACGGAACGCCGTTCAAGACTCGCGACGGCGCCGACGTTAAATTGATTGATGTATTGAAGGAGAGTGTTGAGCGCGCCGCAGCCCTCATTCGATCAAGGAACGACGGCGCCACAGATCAAGAGGTGAAAACCATCTCAGAGGTCGTAGGAATCGGAGCCATCAAGTACGCCGAATTGCAGAAAAATAGAACCACCGATTACATGTTTGATTGGGACACGATGCTGGCCTTCGAGGGCAACACGGCACCTTATTTACAGTACGCCTACACAAGAATATCTAGCCTGCTCTCTAAAGCAGATCGCTCGCCCTCCGACACGGTCACCATCACTGAAGAGCCCGAGGCGCTATTAGGACTGAAGATTCTGCAATTCGATGAAGCTGTCTTGGCCTACCTTGACGACTATCAGGCCAATGTTGTTTGCCAGTATTTGTATGAGCTTTCGGGACGATTTATGTCGTTTTACGAGCAGTGCCCTGTGCTGAGCGCGTCCAACGACGTTGCCGCAAGTCGCCTGCGCCTTGCGCAACTCACTGCAGACACCTTACGCCAAGGATTAACGCTTTTGGGCATTGAGACGGTGGATCGAATGTGAAGCCAGCCTATGCGCTTATCGCGGCCATGAGCAAAAATGGCGTGATCGGCCAAGGGGACCAGATCCCCTGGCATGCCGAGGGGGAGCAGGCGCTGTTCAAAAAGATCACCCTCGGCGCAACGGTCATCATGGGTCGCAAGACCTTTGATTCGATTGGCCGAGCCCTTCCCAAGCGCAACAACTTAGTGATCACTCGATCTCCCCAGCGAAACGTTCCTGGCATCGTATTTCTCAGTAGCATCGAAGCCGCGCTCGCGCGCGCCGCCAAACTTGGCGCGCCCATTTTTATCATAGGGGGCGGCGAGATCTACAAACGCACCATTGATTCAGCGGCGGCGCTTCACCTCACCACCATCGAAATCATGGTTGACGGGGACGTTTATTTCCCTGACTTTGATATCGACCGCTTCAGCTTAGTCGACACCCAACACTTTGAGACGAATCTCGCCTACAGTTATCGTCACTACATTGTGAAACCAGAAAAGGATTTAGCATGACTTTCAAGAACCGTGTAACCGAGATGCTCGGCGTTGAGACGCCAATAGTGCAAGCGCCGATGGGGTGGATCGCTCGATCGCAGCTCGCAGCAGCGGTTTCCAACGCAGGCGGCATGGGCATTATCGAAACAAGTTCGGGTGAGCTTGACGTCATCAAGGAAGAAATTAAGAAGATGCGCACCCTCACCGACAAGCCGTTCGGGGTCAATATTGCGCAAGCCTTTGTTCGAGACCCAGCAATTGCCGACTTCGTGATCGAGCAAGGCGTGACCTTCGTCACCACATCTGCGGGTAGCCCAACCAAATATACCGCACAACTCAAATCCGCAGGTTTGACTGTTTTCCATGTCGTGCCAACACTTTCGGCCGCGTTGAAGGCTGTGGATGCAGGGGTCGATGGTCTCATCGTCGAAGGCAGTGAAGGCGGTGGATTTAAGAATCCACGAGACGTCGCCACCATGGTGCTATTGCCTCTTGTGAGATCCAAAGTCGACGTACCCATCATCGCAGCGGGCGGGTTTGTCGATGGGAAGACGATGGCTGCCGCGTTTGCGATGGGTGCCGAAGGGATTCAAATGGGTACCCGGATGGTGTCTGCCCTAGAGTCACCGGTGCATCAAAACTGGAAGGACGCAATCGTCAACGCCGAAGAAACGGGTACGGTGTTTCTTAACCGCTTTCACTCACCCGCGTTGCGCGCCCTTCGGACCGAACGGACCACACGTTTGGAAGCCAGCATAAACGACAACATCATGCCGGAATTTGGCGAAGCGAAAGCCCTCTATTTTGGTGGAGATATGGAGGCGGCCATTCCTCTTTCAGGGCAAGTGGCGGGAAGAATCGAATCCGTTGAACCTGTAGCTGACATCATCGCTCGGACCCGTCAAGAATTCTTTGAAATCGTCGATCATTTGGGCCAGCAATACCGGGTCTGATCTGACTAAGCGATGAGATCCGCCCGACCGATGCGCTCGCTCAGGCAATGGGCTTTTTGCCTGCTGCTGGCCGCGATCTGCGAGGTGCCTTTCGTCTCTGCCGAGGGCGCCGAACCGGCCGAGGCCAGCTTCAGCAAAGCCGCGCAGCTCTACCGGAACCAGGCATACAAACAGGCGATGGCCATCTTTTTAGTCCTGGCCAAAGCGGGTGATGTTAGAGCGCAAACCGTCCTTGCCATGATGTTTCGCTATGGAGAGGGCACCCGGGCCGATCCCGAGACTGCATTTAAAATTTATCAGCTGGCCGCGAACGCAGGCCACTCGCCGGCGCAATATCAGGTTGGCGTGATGCTTCGAGACGGCGAGGGAACGCCCGCCGATATCGATCAAGCAAAAGATTGGTTCAGAAGGGCCGCGATCCAAGGCTATGTCAAAGCCAGGTTCGCGCTTGAAGATCTGGCTCCGGGATCGGGCGACGCGCCAATCATCGAAGCGCCCATTGCACCTCGCACCCAGCCTTGGGACTTCTCGCTGCCGGATCAACTTGCCAGTACGAGCAATGCTTCAATGGCGCTTTCCAACGCCAGCAACTTTGAGCGCGGCTTCCGGGTGCAATTGGCCGCGATGCGCACAAAAGCCGCAGCGATCGATTTATGGGGATTTCTGAATCAGGAATTTCCGCAACTGCTTGCGGGCCTCCCCTACACGGTCAGTGTCTACCAACCAACACCAAGTGACGCTCCCCTTTACCGCCTGCGCGCGGGTGATTTTCGGTCAGAACAGAGCGCGAGGCGCTTCTGCGATATCATTTCTCCCGTGACTCGGCGATCGTGTTGGCTTCTTTCAGCTCAGGAGAGCGATGATGGCCAGTAGGCGTCACTTTTATTTTGATCAGCGAATACAAGGTTCATCGCTTTAGAATGCACCCAACAATGATAGGGACAGCCCATGGATATCACGTTTAGCGAAGCAGATCTCGCGTTTCAAAGTAGGGTTCGAGCTTTCATCGACGCGCACCTGCCCAAAGGCCAGGCCATGTGGTCCAAACGCAGCGAGTGGTTCCAAGCGTTGCGAGATCAAGGCGGCTGGGATGTACCCAAATGGCCCACGGAATTTGGCGGCCCTGGGTTCACGCCGACGCAGCGATATATCTTCGATCTGGAAATGGCCAAACAGCCCACCCCACCAGTATTACCCTTTGGCGTGGGCATGCTTGCGCCGATCTTGATGCAGTATGGCAGCAAGGCGCAACAAGAACGTTTTCTGCCGGGTATTCGCGATGGCAGCGTGAATTGGTGTCAAGGCTACTCCGAACCTGGCGCCGGCTCGGATCTCGCCAATCTACAAACTCGCGCCGTCTTAAGTAGCGACGGCAGCCACTACGTCGTAAACGGTCAGAAAATCTGGACCACGCTTGCCCATATTGCCCACTGGATGTTCTGCCTCACCAGGACCGACAACACGGGCATCAAGCAAGAGGGCATTACCTTTTTACTGATCCCAATGAATGACCCCGGGGTCGAAGTCAGACCCATCATCACCCTGGGTGGCAGCCACTCAGTGAATGAGGTCTACCTGACCGACGTGAAGGTACCCGTGGACCAACGCATTGGTGAGGAGGGCAAAGGCTGGACTTACGCTAAAGGCTTACTCAGCCACGAGCGGACAGGACTCGCCGGTATTCAAAATTCGGTTTTAGCGCTCGAAAAAGCGAAAACTAACGCCAAGTCAATTCCGTTGGGCCAGGGCACCCTGCTCGATCAACCGGGCTTTAAGAATAAGATTGGCGCGCTTGAGGCCGAACTGCTGGCACTTGAATTCACCGAATTGCGTACCTTGGCTCAAGTCGCTGCGGGGGGCAGCCCAGGACCGGAGTCTTCGATCCTAAAACTTAAAGGCACCGAAATTCAGCAGCGAATCTCAGAACTCAATCTTGAGGCCGCTGGCATGTTCGGCACAGCCTGGGGGCTCCATTCACCCGGCCCCGGATTCGCCAGGGGCGCTACGCAGCACTATCTCGGCGGCCGAGCAACCACCATCTATGGAGGCGCGAGTGAGGTCCAAAAGGACGTGATCGCTAAAAACGTGTTGGGCATAGGTTAAGACTCATGGATCTCTCACTCACTGAAACGCAGCAGCTATTCATCGACTCAGTCGAACGTTACATTCAAACTGAGTATCCCTTAGCCCATCGACAAACTCTTGTCTCATCTGATCTCGGATACAGCCGATCGCATTGGCAAGCCTTTGCTGAGCTAGGCTGGGTCGGATTGACGTTACCCGAAACTTTTGGTGGCCTGGGGGGCGATTTGATCGACCGTATGCTCCTACATGAGCAATTAGGCAAAGGGCTGGTGCTTGAGCCGTTTGTCGCAACTCTAAGCTTGGCGGCCCCAGCTCTTCTGCTATCGGGTTCAGAGGCGCAAAAGGAATCGCTCTTACCTTCCATTGCGGCCGGTGAAACCACGTGTGCGGTGGCGCTGCAAGAAGCTGCGGACCCCTTAAATCTTCATGCCATCTCAACCACTGCCCATCAAGAAGACAATCACATCCTTCTCAACGGGCACAAATCGATGGTGCTTAATGCAGCTGGCTCAGATCACATAATCGTCTCGGCCAGCCTCAACGGCTCAAAGGCTGCGAGCTTATTCATTCTGCCAAGCGCGACACCTGGGATCACGATTGAGGCTTATCCGCTCTTGGACGGTTACGCTGCGGCCGAAGTTAACTTGGAAGCGGTCAAAGTTCCAAATGCCGCAATGCTCGGTGCACTCAATGAGGGTGACGCAATCATTGATCACATGGTCACGCATGGCATTTTGAGCATCTGCGCCGAAGCCGTCGGTGCGATGGAGGTGCTCTACTTAAGCACCATCGAATATACCAAGGGACGAGTACAGTTCGATCACCCATTAGCGGAATTTCAAGTGGTCAAACACCGACTCACGGACATGTTCATTGAGTACAACCTCGCCAAATCGATGTGCCTGAAAACCACCTTGCTGGTGAATGAGAACAGCGAAGAAGCCAAGCGCCATCTCCACGGCCTCAAATACCTCGTGGGCAAGGCAGGTCGTTTTATCGGTCAAAATGCTGTTCAGCTGCATGGCGGAATGGGTATGACCGAGGATTTAATGGTTGCGCATTATTTTAAGCGGCTCACCGTCATTGACGCCCTGTTCGGTCACACCGATCTTCATCTCGACGAATTCGTGAATGCGCCCGCCTGATGCGCGGCTGCAGCACTGGGAGGACCAGCCGCTCGATGCGCTGCTCGAGCATTTGGGTGTCCGCCAAAGTCATCTGGACGACTATCGCGCACCTCGTCAAGCCGTCGCCAACCCAGAAGGTCTGGTCCCTTTCCCGATAGAGGGGTATGCGCACGTTCTGCTCACCGCTGCCTGTGCGCAGGCCGCCCAAGCGATGATACTTGCCGCCGAGCAGGATCAGATCACGCTCTATCCCATTTCCGGATATCGCACCTTGGCCTATCAAGCGATGTTGATTCAGCGCAAGCTCGATCGCGGTGACACGCTTGAAGACATCATGCGCGTAAACGCATTGCCGGGGTTCAGCGAGCACCACACGGGAGACGCACTGGACTGGGGAACGAGCACCGACACAGACCTTGAGCCCGCCTTTGAGGAGACTCAGGCCTTCCTCTGGCTTTCGCTGAACGCTGGAACCCACGGCTTTTCACTCAGCTATCCGTATAACAATTCGAGTGGATTTATCTACGAACCCTGGCACTGGCGTTTTTCAGCGGTTTAATCACTGGATTCTGATTTACCGTACCTTGCCATTTTGGCAAGCAGCAAGGCACGATCAGCCTCGGACATTGATGAAGCTGCGCTTTGCTTTTCTTGTCGCGCGAATAAATATTTTTCTCGAATAACCCGCCGAGCCTTGAATCCTCTATGCTTTAAGGACTCGAAGGCGGTATCGATCATCATGGGGTTACCGCAGAGCAAGATCCAATCCGAATCGGGATCAAGATCGAGACACTCAAGTCCCGTGTGCAGATACCCTTGAAATTCCGCGGGGCCAGGATGCAGCGGCAGGGTCTGCGAGTAAAAAACCTGCCAATGAAACCAAGCGTTGCGCTCAGCGAATGCCTCTATCCAATCCCGGTACAAGAATTCCGGAGGTTCGCGCACGCCGAAGAGAAGGAGAACACTATCGAAAGGCAGAGGAGACTTTGACTCCAAGGCCTTGAGCATCGGTAGATAGGGCGCGAGTCCCGCGCTGGTCGCTACCAGGACAAGCTTCCTCCCAGAAGTCGGTAACACCAACCGGCCGTAGGGTCCCTCAATCTCGGCCTCGATCGGGGCTGAATCACCAAACAGCAACTCGGTCGCGCGACCGTCAACCACGGGCGTAATCAGGAGCTCAAAGTCACCTGGCGCGAGGGCGTCATCGCACTGAGCAAAGCTGTAACTCCGCTGGAAGCTGCCACGATCATCCTGGAAGCGAAATCGATAAAACTGACCTGGCACAAACGGCAGCTCAGCCTGATCACTCCGCCAGCGCATCCGTATGGCCGTTGGCGAGATCTTTTCGGTCCATTGAAGGGTAGCTTTAATAGGCATACAGCAAGGTTCCTGCGATCACCCTTATTATGCACCACCCGAGGAGCCCCAACCTTGGTCAGATCCAAAGTCATTCACACGAGCAACCAATCGCTTGTCTTTTAAGGGGCAGCAAGTAAGGGGCAGCAAGCCCATCAAGGGTCATTTCTAGCACACCCCCTGCGTCACCCGTTCCAGTTAATCCTATACAAATGTCTCAGCGAGGCGATCCATTAGGGAGGATCCTATCTCGGCCACCCTATCCGGGCGACCCAAATTGCTGTGCCAGGCCCCCTATGACATGATCCCTCGCGTCACAATGAATGGAACGACCAGAGGCCACGAATTCAGAATGGATATCGCCATCATTGGCGCCGGTGCCGCTGGTTTGGCCGCAGCTCGGCGCCTGACCGAACATCACAACGTCACTGTTTTCGAGTCACTGCCAGAGATTGGCGGTGTCTGGGCCTGCTGCCAGGCTGCGACCTGCCAACCCATCTATGATGAGCTGAGAACCAACATCCCCATTGACCTAATGGCCTTCTGGGATTTTCCTTTTCGAGCCCAAGACAAGAACTCAAGCACCGGAGATTTCCCTCGGGCAGACGCGGTTCAGGCCTATCTTCGCCGTTTTGCTGAGCACTTTGATCTGCTCGATCTTGTAAAGCTAGAGACTCGGGTCGTCACGGTTGAACCCCTCCCCTTAGATCGATGGCAAGTTCGCTGGGAAAAGAACACGCCAGCAAGCGGTGAGGCGGTCTTCGATGCGGTCGTGGTTTGCTCGGGGCACTATCATCGGCCGGTCTTTCCCACACGACCCGCTATAGATCATTTTTCCGGCCGAGTGATGCATGCAGCCAACTTTACGGCTGGTGACGATCATCGAGGTGAGCGGGTTTTGGTGTGGGGTGCCCATGCCTCAGGCACCGACCTTGTTCGCTTGATCGCGCCCCATGCCGCATCTGTCTTTTGGTCTGGCCACGCAGATACCATGACCGCGGCATCGGCTGATTTGACTAACGTCCACTGCCACGCTGACATCACGGATTATGAGACCTCAACGTTCCACTTTGCTGATGGCGAGGAGATATCTCAGATCGATACGCTGATTTACTGCACCGGGTACGCGTACGAATTTCCCTTTTTCTCACCAGACCTGCTCAACTGTAACGGCGAGCGGATTGATGATCTTTACCTGGATCTCATACACGCCGAATTACCGACGCTCGCCTTCATCGGCATTCCCTCGCTGATCATCCCCTTTCCCTTGTTCGATGCGCAAAGTCGGTGGCTGAGCGCACTTTGGCAAGGGACATTCACTCTAGCTGATCGATCAGCACGAAAGGCATGGGTCCAAGCAAGATGCCAAGCATTCCAAGCGCTCGACAAACCTGATCGCGCTTTTCATCGATTAGGTGAAGCCCAAATGACCTACATGAGGCAGTTATTGGCGCAAGCCGGCGAACCCAGCCTGCCACACGAATTCGAGTCGGCCACTCGCGCTGCGCAACGACATCGTTTGGAGTATGCGGGCAGCTTTCGAGATCAACCCATCGGGAGACTCAGTCATCGACCGCCTTCATAAAGTCAATATCCCGCTTTTCGCCCGACGGGACCGGTACCTCCACAAGTCGCTCATCCACATCATCGTATTCCAGACGTAGCGCACGACACATGGTGGCGTGCATTTCATACGTACAGGTAATGTACGTGAGCTCAAGAATCGCTTCATCCGAGAGTTCGGCTTTCAAAGCAGCGATCGTGGCCTCTGGCACGCGTCCACCGGAGAGCACGAGGTCATCGGTATAAGATAAGACCGCCCGCTCTAGTGGCGTAAACAGCTCACTTGATCCCCATGAGGGAATCGCCTCGATATGCGCCTCCGAATAACCCGCGGCTCGTAGCGCCTTACAATGCTGAGAGAATACAAAAAGACTGCCCCTCGCATAGCCAGCTCTGGCTTGACCGAGCTCCCTCAGCTTCGGGCTGATTTGTCGATTCCTACCTCGGTAAAATTGGAAGCCCTGAACGGCGTGACGAAAACAATCGGGTACCAGCGCAAAAACCGACCACCAGTTTCCAGGGGTGCCCGTTGCTGTCCCAGGATGCGTAACAGGATCAACACCTGGACCAAAAACCGCGTCGTAAACCTTTTGAACATCCGGAGGGGCTTCGGCTCTTGGCACTTCTCTTAATCTGGGCATGCTTCTTTTCCTTGGGTTATTGGGTCCTTGGGTTATTGGAGGTCTTCATATCTCAAACGGCGCCCGTGCTCATCGCGAGCCCGAGGCAAGTCGCGGTCGGTGATGTCTAACACCACGACGCAAAAACATGCGCCCTCGGGTTTTCCACTCGATACTCCCACGGTTAGCAGCTGCAGCCAAGTCCTTGATCTATCTACCCTGTTCGCAATTTGACTGGATTCAAAGCAACATTTTCACGCCCAGTCCAGTAAACTCTGCGGTTTTGGCTTTTAAAGAGCAGCGCGGAAAACAGGATCAATGAGAAGACCATTAGCGGCTGAAGCACTGGGCACCTTCTTTCTCCTCGCCTGCGTGGTTGGGTCGGGCATCATGGCCGAACGGCTCGCGGGTGGTAATGTCGGCATCGCCCTACTGGGCAACACCATCGCCACCGGCGCCATGCTTTACGTTTTGATCACCTTCTTGGGACCGATTTCTGGTGCGCACTTCAACCCGGCAGTCACCCTCGCGATGGTCCTTGAGCGTCGAATCACTCGGCAAACAGCGATATTTTATGTAGCGGTACAAGTTGTGGCTGCGGTTGCAGGTACGTGGGCCGCGCACACCATGTTCGCCGAGGAGATTCTTCAGTTCTCCGAGAAAATTCGAACAGGCCCAGACCAGTGGTTCTCAGAGAGCCTGGCCACATTTGGCTTGGTCATCACGATCTTCGGCTGCGTTCGCTACAAAGCCGATGCTGTACCCGCAGCCGTGGGCCTTTATATCACCAGCGCGTATTGGTTCACGGCCTCCACCTCTTTCGCTAACCCTGCTGTGACCATTGCAAGGAGCCTCACCAACACTTTCAGCGGCATTGCGCCGGCTCACGTTCTGGGGTTCATCAGCGCTCAACTTGTTGGCGCGATCATCGCGGTTTGGGTTCATCGAATGCTGATCAAGGACCGATGATCGTGCGCCTGGCCCGACAACCCTATCAGCGTCAACTACAACGAATAGCCAGTCACTCACATGCGTGATTATTTTCTTAAACGCCTGGCGCTGATACCGCCGACCCTCCTGGGCGTCACCTTGATTGTCTTCGCAATCACGCGCCTGGTGCCCGGGGGTCCGCTGGAACGCGCCATCATGGAAGCGCAAGTCATGGATGCAGGCGCAGGAAGCTTCTCTTCGAGCGCCGGTCAAACCATGGCGATCTCAGAGGATCAACTCGAACAGCTCAAAGCGTACTACGGCTTCGATAAGCCGCTCCTCGAGAGCTATGTCATTTGGCTGGGAAAAATTTTCAGAGCCGACCTCGGCACATCCTATCGCTACAACGAACCCGTTTGGGATGTCATCAAAAGCCGATTCCCTGTCTCCATCTATTACGGGCTCGTCACCTTGGTGCTGACCTACGCTGTCTGTATACCCTTGGGGGTCATAAAAGCGGTTCGACATCGAACAACCATCGACACCGCGTCCTCTATTTTGATCTTCATTGGTTACGCGGTGCCCGGATACGCGCTCGGATCGTTGTTGCTCCTGTTCTTCTCGGTGAGGTTAGATTGGTTTCCCATGGGCGGGTTCATGAGCTTTAACTACGACAGCTTGTCTCCAAGCGAGCAGTGGTTAGACATCATCCATCACTCTATCCTGCCCTTAATTTGCTACATCATTGGCAGCTTTGCGTTAGTGACCATGCTTTTGAAGAACCATCTATTGGAGAACCTTGCGGCAGATTACATTCGCACAGCCATCGCCAAGGGCGTATCGTTTAGAAACGCGGTTTTGAAACACGCGCTTCGCAACTCAATGATTCCTATAGCAACCACATTCGGTCAGAACATTACACTGCTCGTGGGAGGCTCGTTCTTAATTGAATCCATCTTCGATATCGATGGGTTTGGACTGCTCGGTTTAACTTCGATTCTCGATCGAGATTACCCGGTGGTGATGGGCGTCGTACTGCTTAGCAGCCTGCTCCTACTCATCGGAAACGTGTTGTCAGATCTTCTCGTTGCGCTTGTCGATCCAAGAATCAGGTTCCAGTAATGCGCTGGCAACTTAACCCTCAGACCCTCAAAAAAATTGATCGATTCAAAAAAATCAAAGTCGGTTACATGAGTTTTTTGATCCTAGCTGCGCTGAGCGTGTTGCTGGCAACCGCCGAGCTCTGGGTCAACAATCGGGCGCTGATCGTGAGCTACGACGAAACCATTTACTTTCCCACCTATGGCGCTTTTATCCCGGGCTCGACCTTTGATCTGGGTTATGACTACGAAACCAATTATCGTGATCTCAAAGCGACGCTCGAGGCGTCTCAACGGGGCTGGGTGATTTTGCCTCTCGTGCCCTACAATCCTTTTGAGAGCGATGCGCAAGATGGTATCCTCAGGCCCACTCCGCCGGACCCAGAACGAGGCCATTTTTTAGGCACGGATACCACAAGCCGCGACATCTTAGCCCGACTCGTCTATGGCACTCGAACCGCACTGCTCTTTGCTCTGGCTTTCATGATCAGTGTTTATTTCATTGGCGTAGTCATTGGCTGCAGCATGGGCTACTTCGGTGGCGCTTTTGATCTGATTTTCCAACGCTTCATCGAAATCTGGTCCAACGTGCCATTTTTGTACATGGTGATCATCGTCTTTTCCATAATCCCCATTGAGTCATCCGTGGCCGCTCGAGTCATCATTCTTCTTGTCGTCATGGTGCTATTTAGCTGGACCAGCATGACGTACTACATGCGAACCGAAACCTATAAGGAAAAGTCACGCGACTACGTCCAAGCCGCGCGGGTTTTGGGCGCGGGCACGTTACGCATTATTTTCAGACACATCTTGCCTAACGTGCTAGCGACACTGGTGACCTTCATGCCCTTCACCATTGTCTCAGCGATCTCCGCCGTCACTGCGCTCGATTTTCTCGGCTTCGGGCTGCCCGTGCCGACACCAAGTCTCGGAGAACTCTTAAAGCAAGGCACGGGTAATCTCAGAACCGCGCCCTGGATCGTGATCTCGGCCTTCACCACGCTTGTGATGCTACTCACCATCGTGACCTTTATTGGCGAGGCAATTCGCGAATCGTTTGACCCCAAAAAATATACGCTCTATCGGTGACTACTATGTTGAAACGCAATCTTCTACGCATTCTGCTTACGGCCCCGCTGTTTGCGCTCATGGGCTGCGGGGGCGGCTCGTCCTCTGATCAAGCCAACGAACCATTTCCTGTGATCGATAACAGGCAAGAAGTCGAACAATACTACGCGGACCATCCAGACTTCTTTAGCTTCAAATCACGCGCCGAGCTCCCGGCAGGTCTGACCTGGGAGGATGGTGGCAATTTGCCGGAAGTGGGCAGCCCACTGGCAAAAAAGGGCGGCATGGAAACGGTGCGGCTGCAGGATTTTCCTCGGACCCTTCGTATTCTGGGTCCGGACTCAAATGGCAGTTTTCGGCCATGGATTCTGGACTACACCACCATGTCGATGGCGCATCGGCACCCGGATCAAATGGATTTCTTTCCAGGCTTAGCCACCCAATGGGCAATCGATCGTCCTTCGCGCACGGTCTACGTCGAACTTGACCCCGATGCCCGATGGTCAGATGGCGTACCCATTACAGCCGACGATTATCTCTTCATGTTCTGGATGCATCGATCGACTTACATCACAGCACCTTGGTACAACAACTGGTATTCAACGCAATACACCAACATCACCAAGTACGACGATCATCTAATCTCCATCACCACCGTTGCCCTCAAGCCAGACATTGACTCCAAGGTGCTCGAGCTACGACCTCTGCCGCGCCACTTTTATCAAGAGGTGGGTAAAGATTTTCTTGAGCGCTATCAGTGGCGATTCGCACCGACCACGTCACCCTACCTCATCGAGCCCGGCGATCTGAAAAAAGGTCGATCGATCCAAATGACCCGCGACCAAAACTGGTGGGCGAAGGACAAAAAGCATTGGCGTTATCGCTTCAACGTCGACAAGATCAATTTCATGGTCATCCGCGATACCCCGAAGGTGTTCGAAGCCTTCAAACGCGGCGATATCGACCAATTCTCCATGAATCTCGCCGAGTATTGGTATGAAAAACTGCCCAGTGACGACCCAGACGTGGTGAGTGGATACATCCATAAAAAGCTCTTCTTCAACCAGCGGCCCAGACCACCGTATGGGCTCTGGATCAACACGGCGCAACCGTTACTCAGTGATCAAAACATTCGCCTGGGCTTACAGTACGCGACTAATTGGGATCTGGTTATCGATAAATTCTTTCGTGGCGATTACGACCGACTGAACACCGCCAACGATGGGTATGGGCCCTACACCGCAAGCGATATCAAAGCGAGGCCCTTTGATATCGAACTTGCACAGGCATCCTTTGCTAAGGCTGGATTCACGGAGAGAGGCCCAGATGGCATCTTGAGACGAGCGGACGGTACCCGACTCGCGTTCACCGTCTCATCAGGCTACGAGTCGTTGAAGGATGTCTTAACGATACTCAAAGAGGAGGCCGCTAAAGCGGGCCTTGAGTACCGCGTCGAAATTTTGGACGGAACGGCCGGCTGGAAGAAAGTACAAGAGAAAAAGCATGAACTGCACTTCTCGGCGTTTGGCTACAGCCTCGAGCTCTACCCCCGATTTTGGGAGACTTATCATTCAGACAACGCGTACGACAAAGCGTTTCTAGAGGATGGCAGCGTCAATCCTGATCGGGTATTGAAAACCCAGACGAACAACCTCGAGAGTTTGGCCATGCCCGAGATGGATCAACGCATTAATGCTTATCGCGCCTCCACAGAGGCGGACGAGATGATCGCGCTGGCTCATGAGATGAGTCAGATCCACCATGATTATGCATCCTTTGTCCCCGGTTTTTACAGTGGCTTTTTTCGAATCGGCCATTGGCGCTGGGTGCATTACCCGCCCTACTTCGCCAACAAGCACGCAGCCAATCATCTCGAGTTCTTCTTACACTGGATTGATG
>Ga0255760_10000519_pt1 | contig 38328 bp, 35 predicted proteins | sample 071ome_25_FD_179960 | JGI IMG/M metagenome (GOLD analysis project Ga0255760, IMG submission 179960) | Coastal salt marsh microbial communities from the Groves Creek Marsh, Skidaway Island, Georgia - 071410BT metaG (version 2) | ecosystem: Environmental > Aquatic > Marine > Intertidal zone >...
AAGTGTTGATAACGCTATTCAACCGCCCGAGTTTACTAATACTTGAGACATTATTTTTGAATAAAACATCCTAAGTCAGCTATGGCGAAAAAAGCAACGTCTTCGAAGTCAAAATCACCTTCCAAAACACTGGTTCGATTAAAGCAGGTTTTTTCAAATTGGAAGGATTTTCGTAGCGACCCTACAGTAAAGGTCTTTACCGCTGTTTTATATATTTTTTTGGGATTGTTCACTTTAATCGCTGGCTTCAGCTTTATGGCTAATTACCCCAATGATTTTTCGGAACAGTTTTCCTCAACTCTAAATAGTGATTCCGACATTAGGAATGTATTTGGATGGCTGGGAAATCAACTTGGACGACTATTGATATTATTCGGGTTCGGATTTTCTACATTGATTTTCCCACTATGGTTTATTGCCCTTGGTGCTCGAAATGCCTTTGCATTAAACCGCATTAAGACGGTTAAGCTTCTGGTAAACGCACTATTTATTGTGTTGGTGGGAAGTGTACTTATGGCTTGGTTCTCACCTTCACACCCAACGCTATGGAGCGGTATTTCGGGCTATTTCATGTATCAAAAACTTTCCCTTATCATAGGACACCTAGGTGTTATCTTATTAGCGCTTGTTGCCGTATTACTCTATGTAGTGGTGTCGTTTCGATTAGGAACCTTAAGGATTTCCTTAAGGAGAAATCAAATGAAGGAATCTGAAGTAACTAGTGCCTCTGATAGTCCATCTTTTATAGACGAAAAAGGAACTGACTTTGATGAAGATCATGCATTAGACATGGTAATGAACGACATGATTGAGGAGGTTACAGGTGAAGACCTAGGCCTTGAAATTTCAAAAATTCGTGAAAAATCCGCTGATAATTTGGAACAACATGATATAGACCTTGGGAACCCAGATACTGAGACTACAGCAGCCGAAAATATTTTAGATGTAACGGTAGAAGTAAAACAAGAGCAAATCGAGGATGATACCGCTATAAACAAAAAAGTCAAGGACTTCGGTGAATATGACCCTACCCTAGACTTGAGTCGTTTTCAATTGCCTAAAATTGATTTATTACAAAAATATGGTGATGGACAAATCACCTTTGATAAAGACGAAATAGAAGCCAATAAAAATCGAATTGTTGAAACTCTCCAGAATTACAGCATTGAGATCAAAGAAATTAAAGCCACCATTGGTCCTACTGTTACGTTATATGAAATAGTTCCTGCCGCTGGTATTCGAATCTCAAAAATCAAAAATTTAGAGGATGATATAGCCTTGAGCCTAGCAGCATTAGGAATACGAATCATTGCTCCTATACCTGGAAAAGGAACTATTGGTATAGAAGTTCCTAACGCCAACGCCCAAGTGGTAAGTATGCGTCAAGTCATTGCTTCTAAGAAATTCCAAGAAGCAAAAATGGAATTACCTGTGGCCATGGGGCGAACTATCACAAATGACAACTTTGTTTTTGATTTAGCAAAAATGCCACACTTATTAATGGCGGGTGCAACGGGGCAAGGAAAATCTGTGGGGCTGAATGCTATACTAACCTCGTTATTATACAAGAAGCATCCGAGTCAATTGAAATTTGTCCTTGTGGATCCTAAAAAAGTTGAATTGACGCTTTACAACAAAATAGAACGTCATTACCTAGCTACATTGCCTGATTCAGATGAAGCCATTATCACAGATACGACCAAGGTTATTAATACCCTGAATAGTCTTTGTATTGAAATGGACAATAGATACGAGTTGCTCAAATCTGCGATGGTCCGAAACATTAAGGAATATAATGCAAAATTCATCTCACGTCGACTGAATCCCGAAGAAGGACACAAATACCTACCCTATATTGTTCTGGTCATCGATGAATTTGCAGATTTAATCATGACCGCTGGTAAGGAGGTCGAAATGCCTATTGCCCGTCTAGCGCAGCTTGCTCGCGCAATTGGCATTCATCTTATTGTTGCCACCCAGCGTCCTTCGGTAAATGTTATTACCGGAATTATCAAGGCAAACTTCCCTGCCCGCGCAGCATTTCGCGTAACCTCAAAAATAGATTCTCGCACTATTCTAGATGCTGGTGGTGCCGATCAACTTATCGGTAAAGGTGATATGCTCTTCTCACAAGGATCTGATTTGGTTAGGCTACAATGTGCCTTTGTTGATACTCCGGAAGTAGAAGAGATTTGTGATTTTATTGGAAACCAACAGGCCTACCCCACAGCCTACCAACTTCCAGAATACGTAGGTGAAGAAGGCGGTGGCGTCGGTGATATAGATCCTTCTGAAAGAGACGCTCTCTTTGAAGATGCAGCAAGGTTGGTGGTTCAAACACAGCAAGGATCAACGTCCATGATTCAACGAAAACTGAAGCTAGGATACAATAGAGCCGGTCGTATAGTGGACCAATTGGAGGCCGCAGGCATCCTTGGTCCTTTCGAAGGATCAAAGGCGAGACAAGTCTTAGTTCCTGATGAAATTGCCTTGGAACAAAAATTGAAAGGAGATGTTTAAATTCGCCCCCATGAGAATATTAGCACTTTTACTGTTGCCTTTGTTTACAGTGGCTCAGTCGCACAATGAAGCCAAAGATTTACTCAATCAAGTTTATGAAAAAACCCTAGGCTTAGAAACACAACACATTTCGTTTACGAATACCATAGCAGCCCCTAGTAACGGAGGTATGAAAGAACGTAGTTCAGATGGCGAACTTTATGCCATAGGTGAAAAAGTCCGTATAAAAACCGGTGCATTTGAATTTCTTTCGGATGGAAAGAATGCCTACCTAATCTATCCTGAGGATCAAGAGATCGAAAGAACGGCGTCTGGAGAAGAAACCTCTTTAAGCCCTTCTGATATATTGAAGAACTATCAAAGCGGATACAGTTACAAGATGGCGGGTAAATCCACTGAAAACGGCCAAGTAATACAATATGTCGCATTAAAACCCGTTGCTAGTGAAGAAATTAGAGAAATATTAATAGGTGTGAATACAAAAACTCTCTTGCTTCAGAATTATACGCAATTCGGAACCAACGGTATCAACACCACCTTTACCGTTCAAACGTATGACGTGAACGTAGCATTGGATAAAGATATGTTCAACATCAATAGTAAAGAGTTCGAAGGTTTTTACAGATTGTAATTATGAATAGGCTAGACTGGTACGTCTTAAAGAGTTACGTCAGACCATTATTTCCCACATTGGGAATTATGGTCTTTTTCTTTTTGATGCAGATGGTCTGGAAATATGTGGATGATCTTGCCGGAAAAGGTATAGAATGGTATACCCTCCTTGAGCTTATGATGTATTGGGCAGCTAGCGTGGTTCCATTTGCCCTCCCAGTAAGTGTACTTTTTGCATCTCTCCTAACCTTCGGGAATTTTGGGGAACATTATGAGATGGCCGCTATGAAGAGCTCTGGTATAAGTCTATTTCGAGGAATTCGATCTTTAATTATCTTGAATCTTGCCATAGCTGTAGGTTCATTTTATTTCTACAATAATGTAATTCCCGTAGCAAATTTAAAAGGACAAAGTCTCCTTATAAATATTTCAAAAAGTAAACCGGCCTTCCATATTACCCCAGGAGTTTTTTACAACGGATTTGAGGGGTACTCCATTAAAATTGGTGAAAAGTCGGGTGAAGGCGAACAAGAATTAAAGGATGTATATATCTACGACCACAAAGAGAATAAAAAAGGGAATCAGAAGGTTCTAATTGCCTCGACAGGCATAATGCGCACCATTGCTAATGATCAGTATTTAGAAATCGAATTACATGATGGCGCAACTTACGAGGATATAGTTAAAACAGATCGAGAAGAACGAAAAAAGATGCCTTGGGCTAGAAGCGAGTTTGACACTGCCTTTATTCGATTCAACTTGGGAGCATTCGATAATCCAAATCTTTACAAAACGAGAAAGAAAGATTTCATGATGATGAATACGAATCAGCTTCGACTTAAAGCTGATAGTTTGAAAGATCAAATGGCAGAACGAGAAGCTAATTTTCAAAAAAATATTACGGGCAAGTATAAGTTTGACTATGTAGATATTTCGACAGCGGACGCGAGTGCAGACCTTAGAGATGATATAATGAAAAATCTTCTCAGTGGCATGCGTTTGCGAGCTTCTCAAAATGCTATTAGATTGGCTCGTTCCAATCTAGATTATCTCCGTCAAATGGAACGTGAAATGGATTGGAGGAACGAAACCAGACTCAGGCATTGGCTGGAATATTATAAAAAATTCGCTCTAGGGGTAAGCGTTTTGATTATGTTCTTTATTGGTGCACCTCTGGGTAGTATCATACGAAAAGGTGGAATAGGTCTGCCATTAGTCATAAGTACAGTAGCATTCCTAATTTTCCACATCTTAAATACCACATTTGAAAAAATGGGGCGTGAAGAATTAATGGATCCATTAATTGCTACGTGGTTGCCTTCCATTATTCTTGCACCTATTGCACTGTGGTTAACATACAGCGCATCTACAGATAAAGCTCTTATTTCTGGTGAATGGTTCAGCGCGATTAGAGCGAAATTATATAGAACAAGGGATGAGGAATAGGGTTCTGATACTTTCAAACAAGCTGCCCTACCCCTGTAATGACGGTAGTTCAATTGCTATGGCAAGACTATTGGAGACCTTGGTCATGAAGGAATTGGACATACATTATTTCGCTATCAATACCGACAAACATTTTAAAGACGTTCATAGAAGCATAAAGAAACTTCCTAGCGTTCAATTTGAATCCTTTGACTGGAACACCTCCCCTAAAATAAGTTCAGCTATAGGTAATTTAATGACTAAGTCTCCTTATCACGTTAGTAGGTTTTATATCCCTTTATTGTTACATCGCTTGAGACAATTGGAAAACAACAGTTTTCAGACGGTTATCTTGGAAGGAGCTTTTATGGGCATGTATGTAAATGAGGCTATGCGAATAGGAGGTCAAACTATTTTACGCGCGCACAATGTGGAGCATGAGATTTGGAAGCGTTTGGCCGAGAACGAGAAAAATCCGTTGAAACGATGGTATTTAACGCTTCAGTCTGGAAGATTGAATAGGTTTGAAAGCCAATTGTCTCAGGCTGTCGACCAAGTTTGGTGCATTTCAGAAAAGGACCAAGAGTGGTTTCAATCCCTAACTCCAGCAGCTTCTTTTATTCCTACTGCGGTACTACCCAAACCGGGACCATCACACATTCAACCGCTTCGTTGCCACCACTTGGGAGCATTGGATTGGGCGCCTTCCATTCAAGGCCTGCAATGGTTCATGACTGAAATCTGGCCACAGGTTCTCAAGAGGGTTCCTCAAGCTGAATTTCATATTGCGGGAAACAATCCCCCCAAGAATTTCCAATTCCCCAAGGATCAAAACATCTTTTTTCACGGTCGAGTTGCCGATGCCACCGCTTTCACCCACGAGCACGGAATCAGCGTTATTCCACTATTGGCGGGCTCTGGGATGCGTATAAAAATCCTACAGAATAGCGCTGCCGCGGTACCGTCTGTTTCCACCGCTATTGGAGCGGAAGGAATTTATACCAAAGACTCCACCGAGGCCATTATTGTTGAATCTGTCGCCGAGTTTGTTGAGGCCCTTGTTGAACTCGTACAGCAGCCGGTGCGAGCCTTAGCCTTGGGGCAAAAGGCCCAAGAGGATATTTTGAATAGGTTCGGAATGCAACCTACCTTGCGACGCATAGAAAAGGTATGGTCTTGCTAGCTACAACAATATTTTTCATTTGTCTTCTTTGGATCACCATACCCTACTTGTGGTATCCGTTGTGGCAATTGGCCTTTACAGGTAAACCACTGGAAATCAACACGCCATCTTCTTTTCCTAAGATCAGTGTAGTGTTTGCGGCATATAACGAGCGAACCATCATTAAAGAGAAAATCAGAAGTATTTTCGCCTCGCACTACCCACAAGAACTCATCGAGGTTTGGATAGGTAGTGACCTTTCGGATGACGGTCAAGACGATATCATTCGTGAACTTCAAAAGGAGTTTTCCGGCCTGAACCTGCACGTTAATGCCGAGCGTTCGGGTAAGTCTGCCACCATTAATAGATTGGTGGAACTGTGTACGGGTGAGATCATCGTTGCCACCGATGCTAATATCATTTTTGATGAGAATACCCTAGTGGAATTGGCCAGTCCAATTATCTCCTCACAAGCCAACGCAGTCGCGGGTACATTGACCTACGGGAAGGCAAAGACCTCCGGCACTACAGCAACCACGGAGCGACAATACCTCACCATTGAGAATAAAATACGTAAATCTGAGAGCCAGAAATACGGATTTTGCCTGGGCATGGAAGGCGGTCTGTACAGCATGCGGAAATCTGCATGGCAACCTATTCCCCCTCACACCTTCATGGAAGATTTCTTTCAAACGATCCAGCTCATTAAGAACGATCATAAAATCTACTACAGCGATACTGCCATTGGATACGAAGATGTGAGTACATCTCTGAAAGAGGAATTCAAACGTAAAAAGCGGATCAGTATTGGGAATTATCAAAACTTAAAGCGTTTTCGTGGCCTCTTAGTTAAGAAACCATACCCTTTTGGATACATATTTTTGTTCCATAAAATTTTGCGTTGGACTGCACCTCAAGCCATGCTCATTGGTGCCTTGGCTTTAGTATTTACGCCCTATGCGCTACTAACATTTATGGGTGTGGCAGTGTTAGTATTGTTGGAACTGCTCTTCTATCGGGGTGCAGGTCCTTTGATGTATTTTTGCGCTATGAATCTTGCAATGTTGCAAGGTTATCTAACCTATTTACAAGGGGTGTCGTCGAGTGTATGGCAACCCACCAAAAGAAATCAGAATGAGTCTTAACTCCATTGAAGAAGCAATAGAGGATATCAAAGCCGGGAAAGTGGTCATTGTTGTTGACGATGAGGACCGCGAGAATGAAGGCGATTTCGTTGCTGCAGCGTCTAAAGTCAGCCCAGAGATGATCAATTTCATGGCGACCGAAGGACGTGGATTGATTTGTACGCCCATTCTCCCGGGGCGTGCAGCGGAATTGGACCTCCCTCCTATGGTGAACAATAACACGGATCCCAATAAAACGGCCTTTACTGTGAGTATTGACCGTATTGGAGAAGGATGTACCACGGGAATTAGTGCTTACGACCGGTATATGACAGTGAAGTCATTGGTAGATCCTGCCATCAAGCCGGAACAACTCGCGCGCCCTGGCCACATTTTTCCGTTGATTGCCAAGCAAGGCGGTGTCTTGCGCCGAGTAGGCCATACCGAAGCAGCTGTAGATCTAGCACGTTTGGCAGGTTTAGAACCTGCCGGCGTCATAGTTGAGATCATGAACGAAGACGGTACCATGGCTCGTTTGCCTCAGCTACGTGAGATTTCAGCGAAGCACGGCCTGAAAATCGTTTCTATTGAGGATTTGGTGGCATATAGGATGGCACAGGAAAGTCTCATAGAATTGGCCGAAAAATTCCAAATAGAAACGCCACACGGCATGTTCTGCCTGCACGCTTTTGAGCAAAAGACCAACCACCAAGTACACATCGCCCTAACTATGGGCCAGTGGACTGAAGCGGAAACTGTACCGGTACGCATTCAAAGCGCGGGTGTAGCCAATGACATTTTCCACCTACTTACCAGCAATGAAAGTTCACAGCTAGAAAAATCTTTGAAGGCCATCAGCCAACGCGGGAAAGGAGCGATTATTTACATGAATCAAGAGCCGAATGGCGACCGATTACTTAATAGAATTCGCTCGTTTAACAAAGGGAACTCCCAGCAGAAATCCAGTTTCAGTAAAGACGCACGTGATTTTGGTGTTGGCGCTCAAATCATTAGATTTCTGGGGATTAAACACATTGATTTGCTGACCAACAACCCTATCAAGAGAATTGGGGTAAGTGGATACGGTTTAGAAATTGTACAAAACTCACCCTTAGATTGAAACAAGGTAATACCATAGCCGCAGCCATTAGGTTTTATAGGTCATTTGACCAATTACCTTCACTAGGAGTGATGTTCCTGTTAACCGGCCTTAGCGGCATCTTTGAAACCCTTCCCATACTTGCTTCCCTCCCGCTGTTTCGCACTATATTCCTTGATCAACCAAGTATCCACATTGCTGGAATGGACTTCGAATGGCTCGAATACGGTGCTATCCTAATTATTATTCTCCTAACGCGTCTCATTCTAGGGTATTTCAGTCAATACAAGAATGGTAGTATCAGGGTCCAATTAATGACTGACTTCCGCAAAAATTCTTCTAACGATAGAAGTGCCCGATTCGAATTCGGAAAACGTACCCAAGGACTGAATTTCTTATTTGTAGGTTGGTCCCAATTCGTCCCAGGTATAGCCTTTCTCGTTCTTGGCATATTCCTAATGCCAAAATTTGGAGCTTTAGTTATTGCCGCCCTTTTGATTTGGTCTTTCTTAATCAACCAGTTGAAAAAGAAACAAGATCAGCAACATCATTTGGTTTCAGAACTACAACAAGAATTGGACGCTGAGAAAGATGTAAATATTACTTTACAATGGGGACAGGCCAGACAGCGAGCCATTCATTGGGATGCACTGAATAAAAATGCCCGTGAGTTCATCATTCTATCGACCTTAATTCTTAGCCTATGGGCTGCGGAACAATGGGGATGGTTGGGCGAAAACGCCTCGTTGATTTCCATCATTATGCTGCTTCGTGGCATGCAGCAACTCTACACGGCGTACCATATGTCACAGCAATTATCAGGATTGCGTCATTACTTCAAAGCTTAATAATGGGTAGTTCCCTTTCAAGGGATTACCTTTGTTTTCTAAACAACCTTGAGATTTCATCCTATGAAAAGATTTCTTCCCATCACTCTTGCTGGGGCTCTGGGATTATTCAGTTGTCAAACCGATCTCGTGGATCCCACGGATATAAATATTGTCGCTGAACCCGCCCTGGCCTTACCATTAGGGAGTGTAAACCTAACCATGGAGCACCTTCTTGCTCCTGACGATAGTCTAATCTACAACGATAACGCTACCTACAAGGTGGTCGCAGCCCAAGACAGCGTTTTTGGAATCAACGTGAATGATCTGATTTCAATTCCTGCTCAAAACCCTTCTTCTAGTGCTATTAGCATGGGGACGATTGCGGTGGACAACGTAACGATGTCACAAAGCATTGCACTTGGAGCTATTGCAAGTGATGCAGGCCTGACCTCTATCACAGCGGCTCACGGATCAAACGCACCATTTCCATCAATGAATGAAAGCAATGTAGGGACCTATGGTGGTAGCGGATTTGGTTCATTTAGCAGTGCTTCCTTTTCGAACGGTACGCTCTCGTTAGAATTGACCAACAACTGGCCAGTTCCTGTTTCTCTCAGTGTGGATTTAGTCAATACTGCTACGGGAAGTACAATCGTATCATACTCTTTGTCTAACGCCAGTGCCAATGGAGGAACGGTGACCGATACAGAATCACTCGTGAACAAAACACTGCCGAGTAGCATAGGTTTTAAAATCACGTCTTTGACTTCTCCTGGCTCAGGAACTTCGTTTGTTGGTATTGATACCACTGATAACCTCGTTTTGGACATCTCTTCAGCAGATTTGGAAGTGTATACTGCAGTAACTCAAATTAACTCCCAAGATATTTCCTCGGATACTCAATATGTTGATTTGAGCACAGGCGGTAGCGAAGAATTAAGAGAGCTCATGCTTGCCACTGCAAGTTTTGATTACGAATTCACTTCCTCACTTGCGACTGATTTAGAATTGAATTTGAACTTCCCTGGTTCGGACAAAAACGGTACGGAAATAGATACCACAATTACTATTTCAGCCGGTGCTACGACTGCCGGTTCGATTAATATGAACAACACAATTTTAGATCTTACTCAGGATCCTACTCAGAACCACAGCAGATTACCCATTGCGGTTAGTGCTACTCTTTTAGGTTCAACAAGCATGGTGACTGTGGATAGCTCAGATGCGTTGAACATGACCTTTGAAATGGCCAATCTTCAGTTCGGTCATATTAAAGGTTTCTTCGGTACACAACAGATTACCATTGATCCAGGAGCTGTGGATTTAGCCATTGACTTCCTTGATAACTTCGAAGGATCAATCAGTTTTGCAGAACCAAGTATTTCTATGGATGTGACCAATTCTATTGGCCTACCCATCGAATTGGTCCTAGATTTCGCTTCTTACAAAGATGGAACTGCTTACGCTTTGAATGGTCCAAATTATGTGTTGCCTTTCCCTACAACACTAGGCAATACAGCTACAGGAACGTTGAGCTACGACAACACAAACTCATCTATTGTAGATGTCTTCACCCTTCCTAAGGATAGCATTGTATACGGAGGAGAGGTCAATGTTAATCACGATACCGCGACCTTCGGTACAGATAACTTTGTGACCAATACATCTTCTATTTCTGGAGATCTTCTCATGGAAATGCCCTTTTACTTTACAGCTGCAGGTCTAGCTTTCGGTGATACGTTGGCGACGGATATGGACAACGCCAATGCCTTGCCTGAGGGCGCTACGTTAGAAAGTGCTAAAATTCTATTACAAACGACCACTACCCTTCCTTTGGACGCCAACGTTCAGATTAAGTTTTATGATGCTTCATGGAACGAGGTCATGATGAAAGATCTAGGACTAATGGAAAGTGGCACACCAGATGCAGCAGGTATCATAACCACTGCCAATGTTCACGATAGTGAATTAGCTCTAGATGCTACCGAAGCGCTTACTCTATTGAACGCTACGCATATTGTCGCAGAAGCGACCATGGACACCTACAATGCAGGCAATGATCCTGTGAAGTTGAGGACGGATGCTACATTAAAATTGGACCTAGGGGCTCAATTACAAGTTAAATACGAACTGTAAACAGTACTAAAGATGAAAAAGATAGCACTACTACTATTGACCATCGTTACTGTTTGTAGTAACGCACAGAACTTGACCACTTTCGGTTTATCGGGGAATGCCAACAACTTAACGCATAACCCGGCCGCTGATCCATTGACTTCATTCCACCTAAACTACATAGGGCTAAACAACACTCTCGGAATGAATCAAACGGCAGGTGATATATTCGTTACGACGGATCTTCTTGCAAATTTGAGCAACCTCAATTCGAAAGCATTGAGTGTTACCGGGGAATCTAGCATTGATATTTTCCACCTCGGTTTTAAAGTAGGTAAGAACTATGTTTTCGCCGGCTACACACAGAATGTTGCCCTTGGATTTGAATTCGACAAGGACCTTGCCCACTTCGCTAAATATGGTTTTGGTGATGGCAATGGGAATTTGAATTTGAATTACCAAGGTGATTTCAGCGACCTCGGTGCATCGCTCGATGTAACGAATGATGTATTCATAGGGCTGCAGCGTTCTTTCATGGAAAACAAACTACGATTAGGTGTGAGTGCACATCAAATTGGCTATGGTTTGGGAATGAGAGTGCAGGCGGATGCTTTCAGTATCTACAGTACAGCTACAGCTGTTCCTGGACGCAACAATGTGAATGTGAATTATGACTTCACAATAGCTACGGCTGGTGTATTAGATGCTACAGCAACGACAGATCAGTTATCTGATTTAGGTAACGCACTAGCAGCTACAGATGCGCTAGTGGCAAGCCTTACTACCCCGGCAAACAGCACGACGGCATTTACAGTGGGAGCCAATTACAAACCTATCGATAAGCTGAGTCTACAGTTCAGTATGAGCGGCCTGGGAGCCTCTCCTATTGCCATTTCAACAGATGTGGCAAAGCGTCTTGCGGGAGGTGTCGCCATTGACGGCTTCGAGTACATCAGTAATGCAACAGACACACTAGGTACTGCAGTGCGCAACGAGGTACAGGGCTTTACAGAAGGTATTTCTAATGGTCTAAACACGAACCTAGAAAACACAACTTTTAGCTACGAATATGCTGTACCTCAATTGACTAACGCAGCGATAAACTACCACCTTAAAGGTCAAACCTATGTAGGAGTTCATTACACGAGCCGTACAAACTCCATTACGGATTATGAGTACTTAGGGTTCACCTCATTGTTGTGGTTACACAAAAACATTCAATTGAAGGGAGCCTACTACATTTCGATGCAGGAGTATAATGCAGATTTAATTACTTCTGCGCTACAGTTCAGAGTTACACCTCTTGTACAGGTTTACGTTGGAACCACTACAACTGGTGATATCGCAACAGTTGCGGCTAATTCCAGCGAATCTATTATGGTAGGTGCTGCCACTCAAGGAGTAAATATTACTGCAGGAGCCAGCATGGTGTTCTTTGATAAGCGATTTAAGAAAAATAAAAAGGAAAAAGCCGAAAAGAAAGGTGAAGATGCTACGACTCTTTCTCCTGAAGAGGTCAAAAAGGTTGATGATGCACATAGCAATAGCGACACCGTCAAGAAGAATAAATAAATACTCAAATTGAATTAAATAGCCCGGCTCCGCCGGGCTATTTTATGCCAATAATTTTCTCAAGAGTACTACAGGATCGTCATCGACATTAAGCGTATCTATGGATATCCCCGCCCCTCTTAATGCGACCTCAATTGTTGCTAGTTGCGTCTTACAGAATTTTGTGTATCTGCGTACTTCCTCTTCTGAAAGATAGGTCTTCATTCCCGTCTCGAAATCAACAACCTGACGACCTGCCAGTCCATTACCTTCTATTTCAACGTGCTCGCTATACATTAGCATCAATCTAACGTGATGATTGGCGTGTTTGAATTTTGAAAGTGATTGAACCAATAGATGAACATCTTGGTGATAAATATCTGTGAAGAGTAGTATTTGACTTCGCTTCGGCAATCTTGAATGCAGGGTATCAAGATGGCTTACAAATTCCTTATTTCCGATCCGACGCTCTTGTAAACCTTTGATATTATGAAGAATAAGCTGAATATTCTCTTCCTTATTGGAGCCTTCAAAGAATTGGGCATCGGCATCATTCACCTCAAATAATGCTAAAGCATCTCGTTGCTTTTGCAGCAAGGATGCGATTAGAGTGATCACTTGAACGGTACGCTCCCACTTGCCTGCGTCTTCATTCGGGTAAAACATACTTGAACTGGAATCCAACACGAAGAAAGTTCGCATATTAGATTCGGCCTCATATAGCTTGGTTAAAAAGCGGTCTGTCTTCGCATACACCGACCAGTCTATATGTTTTGGAGAATCACCTGGTACATATTGACGGTGCTGTGCAAATTCAACGCTATAACCAAAATCAGGGCTGCGGTGCAGCCCTGACATAAAGCCTTGAACGCGTTCTTGCGCCCACCAATACAAGTCGTTGATCTGATCTATATTCACTAGTTTTCCTCTGATTTTTTTCTAGCCCAAGCAGAAAGGGTTACGTAATCCAACGGGATTTTCGATTTATACAGCTCGAGTATTAGTTTAATTCTCCAATGCAATAAACGAATTCGTTCGATTAATTCCGAAGGAAACCCTCCTCTAATCATCCTGGCAGAATTTGCTATGCGAATATGCTCTAATAATACTTTGGTTCCTTTCAAGGCATTGTGATAATAGTTTTCAAAAGTATGTTCAAACCGGGCGCTAACCCCCAAATCTAAATCATTACATATACCTATGATATCCTCTTTTATCTTGAAGGCAAGATTGAATGTACCATTGCTGTGATAGCCCCTTGTCAAGTTTTGAATGTGTCTACTTATAGCCAAGGATTCTTGATACAAAGGCTGAGATATTGTTGTTTTCATAAGGCGTTTAGACGATTTATATTATCAATCTGAAAAAGATATATTCGCTTCTGTCCAAGCTCATTTTGAAGCTTGTAGTACAGTTCATGTATATCATAAAGGACTTGGTCCATTCCAGGGAATTCTAAACCCTCTTGCACAATAATTTGAAGTAAGGATTTAAATTCAATAACCTGTTGAACTAAAAAATCATATATCAAGATCTGTTGCTCTACTGTACCATGTTCATTATAATCACAAATTGCATGAGTCATAAAGGCGTGGCATTGCAACATTCGATGGTAGACGGCTTTATCCTTCATATCATGGAAGTAAGTCAACACGCGGTGTGCAGCCTGTTGTAAATGGAACGTCGACTTAGTCTGTATCAAATGAGTATTATTATACATTTTTTGTGGTTTTCAGTGTTCTAAATGTGTTTACTTAGGCTTTGGTCTAGATATGGACCTAACTGGCCCTAGCGTTCTCGAAAAAAATGTAATTCGCGCCAATCTTGCCTCTTAAATAGGATTGTTCTCATAGCGATATAGGTTAAGTTCGATTTTAAAACTACGAGGATATCCTTCAAAAAATTGTGTGTTTGAAAAACTTTAGGTTATCCACAATACCTATTTTAGAGCCATGATTATCACCAAGACCCCATTCCGTATTTCCTTTGTTGGCGGCGGTAGTGACTTACCTGCCTACTTCGAAAAACAAAAGGGTGCTGTGCTCAGTACTAGCATTAATAAGTACATGTACATCAGCACACACCAGTACTTCGAAGCGGATAAAATCCGTTGTAAGTATTCTCAAACAGAAACGGTTGGGGATGTCAACGAATTGAAGCACCCTATTCTAAAAACGGTACTGAGCGATTTTAATCTAAACGGGATCGAGGTGAGTTCTATTGCGGATATCCCTGGTGGCACAGGTATGGGCAGTAGCTCAAGCTTTACCGTAGGGCTGCTCCACAATCTGAACACCTATATTGGAAGAGAAGTAAGCAAGGAGGAATTGGGTGCCGGTGCATGCCGCATCGAGATTGAACTATTGGGCGAGCCCATTGGCAAACAGGATCAATATGCAGCGGCATACGGAGGCCTGAATGTTATTGAATTCAATCCTGACGGAACGGTTACGGTAAGCCCTGTTAATATTAGTGATGGGATCAGGGACCAATTGGACCAAAATCTAAAACTCTATTATCTGGGCAACCAAAGATCTGCCAGCGCCATTCTATCAGAGCAGAAGAAAAACACCTCTGCCGAGGATAAATTCAAGGCCTTGGAGCATATGGTGAGCCTCGTGTATAAACTTCGGGACAGTTTAGAACGCGGTAATTTGGAGGATTTTGGTGCCTTGATGCATGAAAATTGGCTGCTCAAACAGCAGCTCGCTTCTGGTATTACCACCCCTCAAATCACTGAAACTTACGACGCTGGTTTAAATGCGGGTGCCTTAGGCGGTAAGTTGTTGGGAGCCGGTGGTGGTGGCTTTATGTTGTTCTATGCCCCCGCAGATGTGCACGAAGCACTGGATCTAGCCATGGGAAGTGTCGGGGCTACTCCTTTTGATTTTTCTATGGAAACTGAAGGCTCCAAACTCATACATGTGGAAAGATAATCCACAATAGTACTTGCATTCAATTACTTTCCTTACTTTTGCGCCTCATTAATTATTAATTAACTGGGTTTCGGACCCTTGTAAAACAATTAATTATGGCAACAAAGATTCGTTTGCAACGTGGTGGACGCAAAGCACGTCCTATTTACTCAATCGTAGTGGCAGATGCTCGCGCTAAGCGTGACGGTCGTTTCATCGAGAAACTAGGTACGTACAACCCTAACACCAACCCGGCAACAATCGATCTAAACTTTGACTCAGCTCTATCTTGGGTCATGAAAGGTGCTCAGCCCACTGATACTGCTCGTGCAATTCTATCTTACCGTGGTGTAATGATGAAAAAGCACTTGTTGGAAGGTGTGCGCAAAGGTGCTTTGACTGAAGAGCAAGCAGAAGCAAGGTTTGAAGCTTGGACAAACGAGAAGGAGTCTAAGATTCAAAACAAAGTAGAATCTCTAGCTAGTGCAAATGCTAAGGCAAAGTCGGACCGTTTGGCTGCTGAAGCTGAAGCTAACAAAGCACGTGCTGCTGCTATTGAAGCCGCAAACGCACCTGTAGAGGAAGCTCCAGCTGAAGAGGCTACTGAGGAAGCTCCAGCTGAAGAAGCAGTTGCTGAAGCTGAAGAGGCTAGTGAGGAAGCTCCAACTGAAGAAGCACTTGCTGAAGCTGAAGAGGCTACTGAGGAAGCTCCAGCTGAAGAAGCAGTTGCTGAAGCTGAGGAAACTCCCGCAGAAGAAAGCGCAGAGTAATTGTGCAAAAGGAGCAGTGTTTTTCACTCGGTAAAATCACGAAACTCCACGGGTATAAGGGAGGCCTTATTTTGCATATAGACTCTTCTACCCCACAATTCTTTAAAGATTTGGAATCAGTTCTACTGGACATTGACCAGGAACTGGTTCCATTTTTTTTTAGCCAAAAAGGAAAACTCAACGGCAAGAAATTGCTCGTATATCTCGAAGACGTTCGTCCAGAGGATGCTCACAAATATGTGGGACGAGAGGCATATTTACCTGAATCCATGCTGCCCGAAACCGATGATGATGCGTATTACGACAAGGCCATTATTGGATATACGGCTTGGGACGGACCCAATGAAATAGGTGAAGTGGTTGATGTTGCAGAGAATTCAAGCCAGAACCTCTTTGTCGTAGAGAAAGGTGAGCAAGAATTCCTTATTCCGGCGGTAGATGCGTTCATCAAAGACATCGATACCAATGAAAAAATCATTTATCTTGAATTGCCCGAAGGTCTGCTAGACCTATAATTCAAGATGAACGAAAAACCCGCATACGATCCGAGTTCCCTGCAACTGATCTATTCAGTATTGTTAATGGCCCAATTGGTCATAACCGCAATAGTGATGTATGTAGCTCAAGAAAACGCAGGTATTCGTTTTAATTGGGATAATTGGAATCATATCCTCATTCCTTTAACCGCCGGTGTTTTAGATTCGTTAGGAAGAACTTTCTGGAAGCGAGGGTTGATTCGAATTGTACAAATTGAAGAAGTAGAAGAAAAACTTAAGGTTTTGACTCGAATTCATATTTGGCAATGGATTATGGTAGAGTTAGGAACGGTACTTCTATTGACGTTCACGTTGATGGAATCCAATTTTCTTTACTTCGTTTTTGCTTTGGTGAATATCATCTATTTTTTCACCTTGCGTCCTAAGATTTTTAGTTTGACTGGAGGCGTATGAATTACCTCAAACCGTTCGAAATGAAAGAATTCACCGTAGCACATGATCAATGTGCTATGCGGGTAAATACCGACGGATGCTTGCTAGGCGCCTTGGCAGGTGAGGAATTCGAATTAGATCGAATTCAACATGTTCTTGATATTGGCTCGGGTAGTGGTGTCATTGCGATGCAATTAGCCCAGCGTTTTGAAAAGGCCTATGTCGATGCTGTAGAAATCCATGGTCCTAGTGCGAAACAGGCGACGGATAATTTCAGCAAGAGCCCATACGCCAGCAGAATGGTTTGCTACCATGAGCCTATTCAGGAGTTCGAGCACAATCTACTATATGATTTAATTGTCAGTAATCCCCCATATTTTGAGGAAGGTCCTACAAAGATTGATCAAGGGATTGCAGCAGCTCGACATGCCCTGACACTAGATTTTAAAAGTTTAGTGATGAGTGCTTCTCGTCTGCTTAAGAATAACGGCCAATTCTGGGTCATCCTCCCATGTGACCAAAGCGACCGTTTCTTAGACGAAGCCATGGACGAAGGGTTGAGTTTGAAGACTATCATTCACGTGCACCCAAAAGCCGAACGAGAAGCCAACAGATGTATTTACGGATTGTGTAAATGTGAAGTGGACGAACCCATCCGCAAGAAGATCATCTTGTACGCGGAAGATCACCATTATACTGATGAGGCACGCGAAGTACTCTCGCCATTCTACGCTACACTTTAGTATCCATTGTAAGGGACTGAGTTCTCGTAGAATTGGACCCCAAAATCTGTACTAAGTTCCTCTAAAATAGGCCCGTACCATTGCGCGGTCATCGGTAATTGCACCCCTGTACTTTCGATTTTCCCCTCTAAGATCAAACGTGCAGCAATGGCCAATGGAAGGCCAACCGTAGCAGCCATAGCCGTTTGTATGGCACTCTGCCCCTCTACACCCATGGAACTTTCTACCATGAAGCGCTCGCCGTTCTTTTCCCAACCAATCTTATGGTACATCACAATCAAATCCTTGTCAGATTCTTCCAACGTCCACACCTGGCGTAGAATGTACTCCAAGCACTGCGCCGGCGAGCCTGATTCAAACGGGAACATCTGCGATGAGAATAACCCCGCCCAAACTAATTTGTCCATTAAATCAGAATCCTGTGGGATACCCAAGTAGTATTTCAGCTTTAGTTCCACACTATCCTGTGGATTATATGCTAGGAAGAGATTCGTGAATTCACGAAACGAAAGCAGATGAGTATTGGCGATTTGGTACGAATCATCGGTCATACCCAATTTCACAAAAGAATCCCAAGCACGCGCAAATCCTGGCCTCCGCAAGGTTCCACGATAGAGTGTTTCCACATTTTCTAAGCCGTACACTTCGCGGTATTTCAGACTATCTCGATTCGCGATTCCTTCAAATTTGCCGAACCCTTCTACATTCATAAATTCGGTTCTGCGGAAGACCATATGAGGGGGAATGTATTTGTACTTTCCTTCCTGAATGAACTTCACAGCCCCACCCTGCCCGGCAAGGACCACATTGCGAGGGTTCCAAGTAAACTTATATCGCCACGGGTTGCCTTCTTCAGAAGTTGGACTCAGCAAACCACCCGTAAAACTTTCGAAAAGTATCACCTTCCCGCCATCACTTCGAATGGCATCTAGAAGCTTCATAGCACTCATATGATCAATACCGGGGTCCAGCCCACACTCATTTAAGAAAACCAACTCTTCGCGCTGCACATCACTATTCAATTCGTGCATCTCAGGCGTTGCATAACTGGCCGTCACCAAATGTGCACCAAATTTCAGGCACATCTTCGCCACCGGTAAATGCATATGTGCGGGGACCATAGAAATGACTAATTGGCACCCCTTAATTTCATCTGTAAGCGCCTGCTCATCCTGAATATCTAAGGCACCGGACGAAGCATGTGGCACAACCTCACCGAGGCGCTTGGCAGCCAATGCTCCATCTCGATCAACCACCCGAAGCTCCCATTGATGCGATGCTATTCTTTTTTTGAGATATGGGACCAATTGCTGTGTGCTCAAACCAGCACCGATGAGTAGAATTTTTTGACGCATGAAGCGGTATATACTAAATTTTGGTTGTTACGAATTCAACTGTATGTGGAATTACCGTCCTAAATATAACACATCTTCGTGCCGATTAGAATGTAACTTTGAAGTATGAAAAGAATTGCTGCAATTTTTGGAGGCCTCGCCGTCATCTTGGGCGCCCTAGGTGCACATGCACTCAAAGATTTGTTGGACGCGACTGCCATGGAAAGCTTCAGAACAGCCACGATGTACCAGCTTTTTCACGCTATTGCACTTGTTGCTCTTCCGAACGATTCAAAATTTATTTGGACCGTACGATGTTGGGCTACCGGCATACTACTCTTTTCGGGCAGTATATACCTGTTAGTCTTTGATGAACTCATGGGTATGAACCTCTCTTTCATTGGCCCCATCACCCCTTTAGGCGGCCTTTTCCTAATTGCCGGTTGGGTATCGCTATGGTTCGCATATCCCAACAAAACAAGTCATTAGGATAATTTCTGGTTTCTCGTAGATATTTTTTGAAGATTTAAGGCCCTATTCTATTCCAAGGTCTCTACATTTGTTAAACCTATTATAGAACCAACCACATTACGAATGACCACCCAGAACCACCTTGAGTTTCTGAACTCATTGGGTATAACACCGAACGTTGTACACAGCAACTTGCATCCAGATGTTTTGGAACAGCATAGTCTTGACCGAAACATGGCATTACGCTCTACCCTTGGTGCCCTAGCCATCCAAACTGGGAAATTCACCGGCAGAAGTCCAGAAGATCGTTTTATTGTCAAAGATTCGTACACCAAAGATGCCCTTTGGTGGGGAAGTATTAATAAACCATTCACGACAACACATTACAATCTTCTTAAACGAGATATTGGTCAATACTTAAGCGATAAAGAAGTCTACGTTCGTGATGCGTTCGCAGGGGCACATTCAGCGTATCGTATGTCCTTACGCGTTGTAAACGAGTATCCATGGTCGAACCAGTTCGCCTACAATATGTTCTTACGTCCTACGGATGAAGAGTTGCTAAACTTTTCACATGAGTGGACCATCCTGAACGCCCCTGGCTTCTTAGCCGAGCCCGGTAAACATGGTACTAGACAAGAAAACTTTGCAGTTTTGAACTTCTCTGAGAAGTTTATCCTTATTGGTGGTACAGGGTATACTGGAGAAATTAAAAAAGGCATTTTCAGCGCCTTGAATTTTATCCTTCCCTACGAAAAGAATGTATTGAGTATGCATTGTTCGGCAAACGTAGGTTCTCAAGGAGATACTGCAATCTTCTTCGGATTGAGCGGTACTGGGAAAACCACCTTAAGTGCCGATCCAGAGCGCAAACTCATTGGGGATGATGAGCACGGCTGGTGTTCCGACAATACTATTTTCAATTTCGAAGGAGGGTGCTATGCAAAGGTCATTGATCTTTCAGAAGACAAGGAACCTGATATCTATCGTGCCATTAAGAAGCACGCCATCCTCGAGAATATAATCATGGATGAAAATGGGAATGTTGATTTTGCAAATACGAGCATTACCCAAAATACACGCGTAAGCTACCCCATAGATCACATTGACAATATTCAACCGGGAAGTCTGGCTCAAAATCCCAGGAATATTTTCTTCCTCACAGCTGATGCATATGGAGTCCTCCCTCCCATCTCAAAGTTGAATGCGAATCAAGCTGCGTACCATTTCATCTCTGGATATACAGCCAAGGTAGCGGGAACTGAAGAAGGGATTAATGAACCTAAGGCCGTATTCAGCGCGTGTTTTGGCGCCCCATTCATGCCATTACATCCAACATATTATGCCACCATGCTATCAGAAAAAATGGAAGCTGCTGGAGTGAACGTATGGCTTATCAATACTGGATGGGTTGGAGGAGCATATGGCACAGGCAATAGAATCAAGCTAAGCTATACTCGTGCAATGATTCGTGCAGCACTTTCTGGAGAATTACAAAATGTAAATTTTATCGAGCACCCCATCTTTGGGTTAATGATGCCGGAAAATTGTCCGAATGTTCCTGCAGAATTGTTAGACCCAAAAAATACATGGGCCGATAAAAATGCATACGACCGACAAGCCATCGCATTGGCCAAGAAATTTGAAGAAAACTTTAAAACATTTGAAGATCAGGCCTCGCCTGAAATTCTAAAAGGCACCCCTAACCTCTATGTATCGGCTGAATAGCCAGACGTAGATGTGTTGTGTTCGAGCCCGCGTTTTTAACGCGGGCTTTCTTTTTCCACAAGCTATGGTTAGTAACTCGCAAGGGAAATTGATTTTACTGCTTCCTTCCAAATTTTGCATTGGGTAATTTGAAGCAAATACTCTGTTATGCCTTCGAAGAAAGCAACGTCGCGTAAAAGCAAGCCACGAAAAATCTTTGTTTTAGACACTTCTGTCATTCTTTTTGACCATAATTCCATCAACTGTTTCGAAGAACACGATGTCGTTCTACCCATTTCGGTACTAGAGGAATTGGACGAGTTTAAAAAGGGGCACGATTCAAAAAATTACGAGGCACGCGAGTTCATACGTAATCTCGATCGTATTACTGAAGGAAAGGACTTCACAAATTGGATTCCATTGGAGGGAGAAAATAAAGGCTCCATTAAAGTAATCATGGATACATCGCGCTCCGGGCTTGACGCGGAAAAAGTCTTAGGGCGTAAAATGGACCATCGAATCATCAACGCAGCGTTAAATATTGCGGAGGAAGATCCTGGAAGGCCTACAATTCTCATTACAAAAGATATAAATCTTCGACTCAAAGCAAAAGCATTAGAGTTAGATAGTCAGGATTACTTAACTGGTAAGATCAAAGACGTCGACTCACTCTTCAAAGGCAAAGAAACTATTGAGAATTTTAATGCCATTACCTTATCGAATCTGTATGAACACAAGGCCATAGATATAGATGATGTCATCGAAGAAAACCCTGATTTCTCCCCTATTCCAAATTGTTTCTACATTTTAAAATCTGAAACAAGTAGCGGACTAGCTTATTACAATGCACACAACAAAACATTAGATCATGTGGAAAAAAGAAGTGTGTACGGAATAAAACCTCGAAATGCTGAGCAAGCATTTGCCTTACATGCTATTTTAAATCCGGATATCAAATTAGTAAGTCTTACTGGTGTAGCTGGGACTGGAAAAACCCTTATCGCCTTGGCTGCTTCTCTGGAACAACGAAGAGATTTCAAACAAATCTATTTGGCTAGACCTATTGTCCCACTTTCTAATAGAGACCTAGGCTACCTGCCAGGTGACGCGAAAGAAAAGATTAACCCTTATATGCAGCCATTATGGGATAACTTGAAATTCATAAAGAATAATTTTTCCGACCGCGACAAAGAATACAAACAATTGGAGGCTATGGTTGAAAAGGAAAAAATAGTGATTACACCGTTAGCCTATATTCGTGGTCGATCCTTAGCCAATATTATTTTTATTGTGGATGAGAGTCAAAATCTCACCCCACATGAAGTCAAAACCATAATCACACGTGCTGGCGAAGGTGCGAAATTCATTTTTACCGGTGATGTACGGCAAATTGACACTCCCTATCTTGATGAGCAATCCAACGGCTTGAGCTATCTAGTAGATAAAGTGAAAGGCCAGGAAATGTATGCGCACATTACATTAGAGAAAGGCGAAAGGTCTGCTCTCGCAAACTTGGCAAACGATTTACTGTAAGGCCGACAAGAAAACAAGGGTTAAACAAGAGCACATCGACAATACCTTATTCAAGTAAACTGAGTAAAAGCTGATCGACTTGTAGTAATAGAGCTTCTTTAGTGCCGGAATTATCAAGCAAAACGCCGCCACTATTTATTCGTTGTTGTTCATCTATCTGATTATCCATTCTTGAAGAAATTTCTTTTTTGGTCCAATTTGGATTGCGCTCCATAATTCGTTCGACTCGTATAGGTTTTGGTGTAGATACAATCCATAGCACATCACATGAACTATCGTTTATCTCAATAGCTAATGGACTTTCTTTAAATACTAGGGATTGATTATTTACTTGTAACCAAGTCTTAAAATCAGCACGCACCCTCGGATGCACGACTGCTTCGAGTTCATGCTTTAAATCCTTTTCATTGAAAATTTTTTCTGCAATTAGGGTCTTGTTCAGCCCATGTTCATCATATGCCTCTGGACCAAAAATGGACGTAATTGCTTGCCTTAAATGAGCATCATCTTCCATGAGTTTCTTAGCCCTTTGGTCACTGAAATAAACTGGATACCCACGCGAATTTAAATACTCACATACAGTACTTTTTCCCGAACCTATCCCACCGGTAACACAAATAACTTGGCTCATAACTCAATATACTTTGGCTTATAGTCTAATACGTTGATGGCTTCATGCAGTGGCTCAATATCCAATCGAAGACGGTTTGTCTCTTTTCTCCATTCTACCTCTACTAATGATTCCATTTCCTCTGATAATAATCCCATTGGACCACTAAGCCAAAGTTCTATGTGGTAGTCATTGTTTTGAAATCTAAGACTTGTGTGCCCATTTAATTCGACCCAAGCATCACTTTTTGCACTGAGCTTAACCCAATTCACTGACGAACTTATGTGACGATGGATTGGATCCAGAGAAAATTCTCTTTCCATATCACCTTGCCACGTAATCGTTGGAAGTGTAATGGTAGGTATATAACCTTCAATGAGCTCCTTAGGTCCGGAAAGCGCAATACTATCAGGTTGAATAGTTATTGTATTAATCCATCTATATCCTTCGGGTAAAATAATCTCGGCCTCATTCAATAGTTTTACTGGCAAAAGACTTGTAACCAAAGGCTCTGAAATAAATATTAACGTATCACCTACCCAGTTGAATTTATACTCCCTTCCATATTCTTCCTTCAATATGCCTTCAATATCGGATGCTAATAGATAACAGGCTGTACCATTATCTCGCAGAAAGTCTTTGGAATCAAATATGATTTGCCGATTATTAAACCGGTCCATGAAAATAGCATCCAAGCCACTCGCACTGACGATAACATTCAATTCTTGCGTACTATCCACTAACCATAAATTGTTTGAAACACGTCCATTGGCGATGAGCTCAACATTAATTTGTTTCGAGACTGTTGTACTCGATATTTGCATGGCTAGCCACACAGCGGAAGCAAACACAAGGAATAAAAATGCTTCAAGTCCAATATTTGACTTTCTCTTAGGCATAAAAAAACCGGCTTTAGCCGGTTTCTAAGTTACAATCTTACTTGTTGATTTGATCACTAAGTGATTTACTAATGGCACTTTTCTCGATTTTTAATCTCGAATTTTCGCTCTCAATTATTACGAAAGTATCACTCACATCTAGGATTTTGGCGTGTATTCCTGAAGTAGTGACGATTCGGCTTCCCTTTTTGATTTCCTGTTGAAACTTTTTCTCTTCTTTTTGCCTCTTCATTTGAGGACGGAAGAAGAACATATACATCACTAAAATGATAAGGCCATAAAAAATCAACATGGGGGGGCCAGTTGTCTCTTCTAAAAAAATTGTTGTCATTATTAATCGTTTGAAATTACTGTAGAAGTGATGTTCAGCACCTTTGATTGAGGTACCGCATTTGTAGTCAAAGTAACGCGCTTATCCTGACGACCGGCACGACCTTTTGAGTTGAAGCTAACCTTTATTTGTCCTTGTTGACCGGGTGCGATAGGCTGACGTGGCCATTCTGGCACAGTACAACCACAGGAACCAGCTGCATTCGAAATGATCAAGGGCCCATCACCTTCATTTGTGAAAGTAAACGTATGCTCTACAATCTCACCCTCTGGCACTTCCCCAAAATCATGAAACTCTTCCTGAAAATTAATCACAGGCAAGGATTCCATCATTCCTTCTGTTGAAGTTTCATCAGTATCCTTTATACGGTCAGTAGCATTTGTACATGCCACCAACATAATGGAGCAAATAGATGCAAGAAAAAATGTGTGTTTCATAGAAAGTTATTATTGAATCATACCACGGCCCGTTTTCATAATGAGCCCTTCGTCCTGCAAATTAGCAATGATTTTATCAAGTATGCCATTAATAAAAGCAGAACTTTTCGGTGTACTATATTCTTTACTAAGATCTAGATATTCATTTAAAGAAACCTTCACTGGAATTTGATCAAAGCCACGCCACTCAGAGATACAAAGCTTCATTAGAATGATGTCCATTTTGGCAATTCTATCGCTTTCCCAATTCCTGCTTTTACTTTCAATTCTGTTTTGACTATCTCGGTTAAACTCAAAATATTTTCTCGCCAGCAGAGGTCCAAATGCTTGGTCAGAATCATCTTTGAAGAGCGAAGGCACTATAATGCTATCATCATTTTCTTTCCAACTACCTATGACCTTGGCCGACATCATTTGGGCAGCGTCTAGATCATCACTCCATGCCGCCTCTTTCTCCTCATATATATCATGTAAGAGCTCATTTTCTGCGATGTACAATTGATACACTTCACGAATAAATCTTTTCTCTACAGCGAAGTCACTAGGAGATTCTATGAATGTCTTGTATGATTCACTATCAAACAATCTTTCCCATTGTTTGCGAAAATGTTGGTCATAATCTGACCAATCAACTTTTGCGCCTTCTAATAGAGTATTCAATGACGCGCTTTCGTTGCATAGCCGCCAAAATTTTAACTCTGAAAATCTCGCAATTTTAGCCAAAAGTTCTTGGTCTGGATAAGCTCTTTGTGAAACCTTTTGATATTGACGTACCGCCTCTTCATGTAATCGTAATAGCGCCCCGATATCCCACGCAAATAATTGATGGACTTCGTTTAAGCTTTTATTCAAGTTCTTTAGGATTTCTGCTGCATCCATGCTCTCGTCTGTACTATGAGCAAAGAGTTGATGCAACACCTTGATTCGTATGTGGCGTCGAGTTATCATTGGAAGAAATAAGTGCAGGTATGCGGGCTCATTGTGAACGACTTCATAAAAGAGGTGTTATTTTTGTAGTTCCGCATGTAAAGGACCGTTTTACTGCGACAAATATACATCCTCACGTAGGCAACTCGCACCATGCAGGCATTAAAAAAACTCAATCCCTATTTCGCCAAACATAAATGGTTCTTAATCGCAGGTGCGTTTTTCGTTATCATTTCAGTGATTTTCAAGCTTTTCCCTGCCCTATTCATTCGGAATAGCTTTGATGCAATCGCCCTAATAATTGAAAACTACAGAAATGGTGTAGCACAGGACAGTAATGTAAGTGCAGAATTGGTTAAATACGGCCTTTTTATCATCGGATCCGCTGTATTACAAGGGATCTTTATGTATTTCATGCGTCAGACAATTGTTGTCATGTCTCGGCACATTGAATTTGATTTAAAAAACACAGTCTTCGCGCATTACCAGCGCTTGACCCAACGATTCTATAAAAACAATAGCACAGGAGATTTGATGAATAGAATTTCCGAGGATGTCAGCAAGGTTCGTATGTATGTCGGCCCTGCCATAATGTACGCATTGAATACAGGATTCACTATCATTTTGGTCATCAGCATCATGATATCAGTGAGTCCTAAGCTGACTTTGTTAACACTTATTCCTTTGCCTTTCCTCGCTTTTTTAGTGTACCGAGTCGCAAATTTGATCCATAGTCGTTCTCGCAAAGTTCAAGAACAATTAAGCGAGCTAAGCACTTTCGCTCAAGAATCATTTTCAGGGGCACGCGTCATTAAAGCCTACCATAAAAGCCCTTGGTTTAGCGCCAATTTCAGTAAGCAAGCCATAGAATATCGCAGCGTGAATGAACGACTTTTCCGCGTTAATGCCACTTTCCAGCCGTTGATGATACTAATGGTTGGTATTAGCACGCTGATCACCATTTTCATTGGAGGTCGATTATTTTATGAAGACCAAGTAAGCGCGGGTAACATTACAGAATTTATTTACTACGTGAACTTACTGACATGGCCTATTGCTTCCATTGGTTGGGTAACATCGTTGGTCCAAAGCGCTGATGCTTCTATGCAGCGATTGGATGAATTCCTTCGGGAGCAGCCGGAATTCAAAAATGGCACCCACAACCCGAAAAAGTTTGAAGGGCGCATTGAGTTTAAGGAAGTGTCTTTTACCTATCCGAATAGCGGCATTGAAGCACTCAAAAACATTAGCTTTACCATTGAGCCTGGATCCAGCTTAGGTCTTCTGGGAAAGACAGGGGCTGGTAAGAGCACCATTGCTGCCTTAATAGTGCGTCAGTATGATCCAACTGAGGGTGAAATTTTGGTAGACGGTGTGGATATTAAAAATTGGGACCTCCCGGCCCTTAAAGCATTCCTGGGCTGGGTCCCACAAGAAGCCTTCCTCTTTAGCGATACCATTGCCAATAACATAGCCTTCGGAATAAATGCCATGGACATTGATGCGGTCAAAAACGCAGCAAAGGCTGCCGGTGTACATGAAAATATAATGGGCTTTGATAAGCAATATCAAACAAAGGTCGGTGAACGAGGTATTACCCTAAGCGGCGGACAAAAGCAGCGAGTAAGCATTGCTCGAGCCTTGATTAAATCACCTAAAGTCGTCGTCCTAGACGATTGCTTGAGTGCGGTAGATACCGAAACAGAAGAGCAAATATTATCAAACCTCAAAAAGGCCACAGAAAATCTCACAGGAATTATCATTGCTCATCGAGTTAGTAGTGTAAAACATTGTGATCAAATTATCTGCCTTGACCAAGGCATGATCATTGAACAAGGCTCGCCTACAGAATTAGAATCGGCAGAAGGACATTACTCAGATTTAGTGAAAATGCAACTCGAGGGACATTTCGAAGGTTCCTGACGAGAGTGTTCATTACTTTTTTAGCATTTCGATGAGCAATGATTTACTTTTGATGGTATCATTTCTGAAAGCACAACCCTATGTCACATATCATCGCAATTGCCAATCAAAAAGGCGGTGTCGGAAAAACCACCACCGCGGTAAACTTGAGTTCAGCCCTTGGGGCATTGGAAAAAAGAGTTTTACTCGTGGATGCGGATCCACAAGCAAATGCGACTAGTGGATTAGGCATTGAACCAGACCAAGCATTACAAGGCACGTATGAGTTGATCGAAGGCGCGAAGGGTGCCGCAGAGTTGATTCTACCAACAGATGCGCCAAACGTAAGTATTATCCCTGCTCATTTGGATTTAGTCGCAGTTGAATTAGAGATTATTGACCAACCTAAGCGTGAATATTTTCTGAAGAAAGCTCTCGAATCTGTTGCTAATGATTTTGATTACATCATAATTGATTGTGCTCCTTCCTTAGGCCTCATTACTCTCAACGCTCTTACCGCATCAAACTCAATTTTAGTTCCCATTCAATGTGAATATTATGCACTTGAGGGACTAGGAAAGCTATTGAACACCATTACGAAGGTTCAACAATTACACAACGAACATCTTGAAATTGAAGGGCTCTTATTGACTATGTTCGATAGTAGATTACGACTTTCAAATCAAGTAGCGGATGAAGTTCGAAATCATTTTGAAGGTTTGGTTTTTGAAACCGTAATTCATCGCAACGTGAAGCTAAGTGAAGCACCTAGCTATGGAGAGAACATCTTGAAATATGATGCAGGCAGCAAAGGCGCAGAGAATTACCTTACTTTAGCACAAGAGATACTGGCAAAAAGCGTATAGAATGGCAAAACGAGCAATGGGAAAAGGCCTATCGGCTATTTTGGGAGACGAGGTCGCAAAAGTGAATAAGGTCACAGATGCGGGAGCTGAGAAGCTCGTAGGTCAAGTGGCCATGATTTCTTTGGATACCATTACTACGAATCCTTTCCAGCCTCGTTCTAACTTCGATAATGATGCGTTGGTAGAATTAGCTCAAAGCATTAGTGAGCTTGGTATAATTCAACCCATTACCGTTCGTAAAAATGGTATGAAATTCGAATTGATTTCAGGGGAACGTCGTTTCCGTGCTTCGCAAATTGCTGGATTAAAGGAAATTCCTGCTTATGTGCGTCTGGCAGACGATCGAAACATGCTGGAGCTGGCCATTGTAGAAAACCTCCAACGTGAGGACTTAGACCCTATAGAGATGGCCTATTCCTGTAAACGTATGATGGATGAACTAGGCTTGACTCAAGAGGAAGTAGCAAAGAGATTGGGCAAAGGGCGTTCAACCGTGACCAATTTTCTTCGCTTACTCAAGCTTCCAGCAATTATACAGGCAGAATTGAGAGACATTAATCGCAATGAAAGTCTTGATGAGAACAGCGATGGCTCTACTTCCCTTGTCTTTACCATGGGGCATGCTAGAGCTTTGTTAAACTTGCCATCAGAAGATTCTCAGATTGATCTGTATAAGAAAATCTTAAAAGGTGGGTTAAGCGTACGTCAAACAGAAGCACTAGCAGCAGCCATTAAAAAACCTGTACCAAAAGTACCAGAATCACCAGCTTCGCCTGGGATGAAAGAATTAGGTAAAGAATTAGGGCAATACTTCCAAACTAAGGTGAACATTCAAGTCAAACCTAACGGCAAAGGACGTATTCAAATTGACTTTGATTCAGATGCCGATCTACAGCGCATCATCTCGAAATTCAACTCATGAGATGCTTATTGTGTGTATTAGTAGTATTTACATGCCTTTCTTTAAAGGCCCAACATGCTGATTCCACGCATACGGCGGGTGAATTGCACAATATTAAACTTGCCACTACTCTTTCTCTCATTCCTGGTGGTGGACAGATTTACAATGGCAAATACTGGAAAGCTCCAATTTTCTGGGCAGGCATAGGCGGTACATCTTATTATTACAGCGAGATTAATTCACAATTCAAATCCTACGAAAGTGTATTGCAGTTTATCATTGATAACCCCAACTATACGACAAGGACAGAATTAGAAAGTGCAGCACCTGAACTTTTCACCAGTATCCCATCCCCTTTCTATCAATCATCTGTAGACGGTGTGGCTCAAGAAGCCATGGGATATATGGAACAATTACGAACTCAACGGGAATATACCTTATTCGGGATTTTAGGCATCTATTTATTGGGAATTTTAGATGCTAATATAGATGCACATTTACATGATTTTGATGTGAGTGATGATTTAAGTATACGGCCACAATTAACTCAAAAACAATATTTTGCAGGATATGAGAGCTCGATACAAGCTCCCGGTTTGTCCTTAACGCTTTCTCTACCATGAACATCGCTATAATAGGATATGGACGGATGGGTAAAACCATCGAACGAATAGCTACATCTCGAGGGCATAACATAGTGCATATTCAAGACGGAGGCCCTATGGATTTGGATGCCTTGAAAATCGCAGACGTAGCGATTGAATTTACCCAGCCTGATGCAGCAGAAGAAAACATTGCTACCCTACTGACTAACGGCATTCCTGTAGTAAGCGGAACCACTGGATGGTTGAAGAATAAAGTTGCTGTAGATGCATTGGCCGAAAAAAACAAGGTGGGATTCTTATATGCGTCAAATTTTTCTATAGGCGTGAACTTATTCTTTGTAATGAATGAGAAATTGGCTGCAATGATGCATGCCTACCCTGAATTCAAACCAAGTATCCATGAAATCCATCACACCGGTAAAAAGGATGCGCCATCCGGCACGTCCATTACTGCCGCGGAGGGCGTGCTTCAATCCTACAAAGAATTACGGGGTTGGACTATGGATGTGGATGATCAGGCATTGCGTATTACTGCAGACCGTATCGATCCTTACTTTGGAACTCACGAAATACATTACACCAGTGATATAGATACCATCACGTTTACCCATGAGGCCAAGAGTCGCGAAGGCTTTGCTTTGGGCGCGGTTATGGCAGCTGAATGGCTGCCAGGCAAGGCCGGAAGCTTTGGCATGCGGGACGTATTGAACCTATAAGCTTTTCACAATATCCTAACAGCTTTTTCCTCTTAAAACACCTAGTTTCGCCCTATGGAGTTTATCATATTCACCCTAGTACAAGCAGTGTGGTTTGGAGCCATCTCTTGGAAGTTTTATGTTGCTGCCGACCGAAAGGCTTGGGAAGCGTTTATACCTGTTTATAATACGTATGTATTGGTAAAAATTGCCCATCGACCGACATATTGGGTCCTTTTGTACTGTATACCAGTTGTAGGTGTCGTGATGGGCATCATCATGATATACGAATTATTACATGTTTTTAAATTCCGCGAAACTTGGCAAACGGCGGCAGTTATTGCGACGTTTGGATTATATCTGGGCTATTTAAACTATCAAGAAAGGTTAAAATTTTGGGGACGAGATGATGATTACATCAAGAAGAACTTGTTCTCACCGGTCAACAGTATTTTCTTCGCAGTTGTCGTAGCGACCGTCATTCGTTCCACCACATTTGAGGCATATACCATTCCAACGAGCTCGATGGAAAAAAGCTTGATGGTGGGCGATTTTTTGTTTGTATCAAAGATGCATTATGGAGTACGGATGCCCATGACGCCTATCAGTGTTCCTCTTATCCATAATAAAATTCCTTTCACAGATATAAATTCTTATTCTGATTGGCCACAGATTCCTTACCTCAGACTTCCGCCCATTTCACCTATTGAATCCGGCGATCCTGTGGTGTTCAACTATCCAATGGACAATATGCCCGTAGACAAGAAGGAAAACTACGTGAAGCGTTGTATTGGAACACCTGGCGATAGTTTGGAGATTTTGGATCGTACGGTGCTGATCAATGGCAATGCATTTAGGTTTCCAGATCGCAGTTATCCTCAATACCTGTATTATATCAAAACCGATGGACGTGGATTCAACAAAAAGTGGTTGAAGGACAGATTAGACATCAACTACCTAACAAATGAGGAAGTACGTTATTATCCTACCGATCAAGATGTGTATCAACGCACTCAAGACGAATACATTATGTTCCTACAGTCGAGACATGTGGAGGCTATTTCGGCGTTGGAAAATGTAAAAAAGGTATGGCCTATTGTCGCACATCGCCCAGGCACACCTCTCGACTCAACTCTTCCGCAAGGGTTGATCGATATACAGTTGGGACAAGCAGAGGAAATTCTTTTCCCAAATCCAGATACGGGACATGGAGAACGCCCCTACAGCGATACTTGGGATAATTTTGGGCCTATTTATGTGCCAAAAGCTGGAGTTACGGTAAATCTCACCCCGAAAAACTTGAACAGCTACAGACGCGTTATTGGAGAGTATGAAGGACATGATTTGAAAATCAAGAAGGACGGTGAAGTACTTATCGACGGTGCACCAGCAAAGACTTATACGTTCGAGAAGGACTATTACTGGATGATGGGTGATAACCGTCATAACTCTCTAGATAGCCGCAAATGGGGCTATGTTCCAGAGGACCACATAGTAGGAAAACCTGTATTCATCTGGATGAGTTATGACAAGCACGGAGAAGGTTTGAAAAAGATTCGTACCGACCGTGTATTTACTACCGTTAATGGCGAGGGGGAACGCACCAGTTACTTCTGGCATTTTATCGCGGTTATCGCATTGTACCAAGTTGTCCAATTCTTCCGTCGACGTAAAGAAGCATAATGCCTGACGTTGTTCTTTCTACCGCATACTTCCCTCCCGTTGAGTGGATGGCGCATTATGTCCAACAGAACAGTATTACCCTAGAAGGTCACGAGTTTTATCAGAAACAATCTTATAGAAGTCGTGCGTTGATTGCCGGGCCGAACGGAACGCAGATTCTCAATGTTCCGGTCAAGCGCAAAGTTCGTGAGATTCAGCACTGCTTGATCAGCTATGAGGAAGATTGGGTCAAAGACCACGTGAAAGCGTTGGAGAGTGCCTATGCCAAAAGCCCGTTCTATGAAGTGTTGATGAAAGATATCGTGTCTTTGTTGCGAGAAAAACGAACGACATTGTGGGAATTGAATTTAGGTACCCTAGAGCTTTTTGAGCGTTGGTTGGATATGGACAGCAAATGGGGATTGTCAGAGCGGTTTGAGCTCGAGGCCCGTGGTTTGGACCTTCGCAACCTTAGTCCGAAGGTGGCGAGCACCTTGGAGTTTGCACCTTATCCGCAGGTATTTCAGGAAAAAATTGGTTTTCAAAACAATTTGAGTGCCTTAGATCTGTTCTTTAACTTAGGGCGTAGCTCGTGGGACTACCTCACCGAGCTTGAACTATGAAAAGAACCACATCACATTCATGAACCTATCCTTCAATAAAAATGACGACGAGCTGAGGCTCTTACTCAGTGAAATGAGGAAGCGTCAGGCCCAAGTAGAATTGGGCGGAGGTGCCGCCAAGCTTCAAAAACAACGCGATCAAGGCAAACTTACCGCACGTGAGCGCATCGCTTACCTGGTCGATCCCAAACAACCCTGTCTAGAAATTGCCTCCTTTGCGGGCGATGGCATGTATGAGGAGTATGGCGGATGTCCCGCCGGAGGCGTAGTCGTGGTATTGGCCTATATCAAAGGGCGCCAATGTATTGTCGTGGCCAATGATGCCACAGTGAAAGCGGGTGCCTGGTTCCCCATTACGGGAAAGAAGAACCTGAGAGCACAGCAAATAGCCATAGAGAATCGCCTGCCCATCATCTATTTGGTGGATAGCGCGGGAGTTTTCCTACCTCTGCAAGATGAGATCTTCCCTGACCGGGAGCACTTCGGGCGCATATTCCGCAACAATGCTGTGCTATCTAGTATGGGTGTTCCACAGATTTCCGCGATTATGGGGAGTTGTGTCGCGGGCGGGGCCTATTTGCCCATTATGTCCGACGAGAGTTTGATTGTCAAAGGTTCTGGAAGTATTTTCCTGGCCGGCTCGTATTTGGTCAAAGCCGCGATTGGTGAGGATATCGACAATGAGACGCTTGGAGGTGCCGATACCCATTGTGATATCAGCGGGGTAACGGATTACAAGTGCGACAACGATGCGGAGGCTCTAGATACCATTAAAGGTTTAGTAGATAAGCAAGGTGCGTTCCCGAAAGCGGGGTTTGATCGAATAGCATCGGTCGCGCCTAAACATCCAAGCGAAGATATTTACGGGTACATCCCCCACGACGGCAAGCCTTTCGACAATATGCCCATCATTGAATGCATCGTTGATGCGGACAGCTGGCAGCCATATAAGGAGTCCTATGGACAAACCATACATTGTGGTTATGCCCGAATAGACGGCTGGGCCGTGGGCATTGTGGCGAACAACAGGTCGATCATTAAAAACGCCAAAGGCGAAATGCAAATTGGTGGTGTGATTTACAGCGACAGTGCGGACAAGGCGGCTCGTTTTGTGGCCAATTGTAACCAAAAGCGCATCCCACTCATCTTCTTGCAAGATGTTACTGGTTTTATGGTTGGTTCCAAGAGTGAGCACGGCGGCATTATAAAAGATGGTGCGAAAATGGTCAATGCTGTGGCCAATTCTACGGTGCCGAAATTCACCGTTATCACCGGCAACAGCTTCGGTGCGGGGAATTACGCCATGAACGGTACGGCTTACGACCCGAGACTTATACTGGCTTGGCCAAACGCCAAGCTTGCTGTAATGGGCGGTGCGCAAGCGGCTAAGGTGCTTTTACAGATTGAAAAATCAAGGTTGAAGGCTGCTGGGGAAGATTTGGACCCAAAGGCGCTGAAAGAGCTACAAGAGAAAATTGAGGCGCGCTATGAAGCGCAGATGAGCCCGTATTATGCTGCTTCTCGGCTATGGGTAGATGCGGTCATTGATCCTGCGAAAACCAGACATTGGTTGAGTTACGGTATTGGAATGGCCGATCATAATCCCGATATTCCACGCTATAACCCTGGAGTAATTCAAACCTGATGAAAAAACTACTCGCCGTATTCCTGTTGAGCACCACGACGCTCTTAGCACAAAGTATGCAACAAAAGCGTATTTCTATTGAGTACGCAGGCACCTTTGATCCGCGATCGGCCAACCCGGGGGTAATCTCCTTCCTCTATCCTACGGGAGCACCCGTTCCTGGTGGAGAGGGCTACAAGAGCTTTATAGCGGGGCAAAAAGCAGCACAGGATTATCGAAATTTTCCGGCGAGCACAGCGACGAATAAAACCACGACCACTCCAGTACCCACTGCCGGATATGGGACTTCCATTTACAGGTTAACGCCTCAAGGCAATCCTTTTGATTTCAGTGGAGGTATTCCCAACGACAACGCCATGGCCATCAGCAAGGACGGAATCTTGTGTGCTGCGGTGAATAGTGTGTTTTGGGCACAGGACATCCATACGGGAGATTTGGTGATGCCCAGTCCTGTTGGCTTGTTCAGCCTGCAGCAAATGGCGAACGGTTCGAGCTTTGAGAATTTCTACGATCCTAAGCTTATCTACGACCCTACACAGGATAAGTTCGTATTAGTCTTCTTGAAGGATAATGATGCTGCTAACAGCAAAATCATCGTATGTTTTAGCTCGACTAACGACCCGGCGGATCCATGGCACGTATACCGCTTGGACGGTAATCCGCTAGACAATAACCGCTGGACAGATTTCCCTGCCGTGGCCTTAAGTGAAACGGGCGTAGTCATTACGGGTAACCTTATCATTCCTAATGTGAGCTGGCAGGTCGGTTTCGACGGTTCTGTGATTTGGCATTTGGACAAGGCGGCCGGTTTCAGCGGAGGAAATGTTATGGCCTCAGTCTACACACAAATCAAGCACAACGGCCGATTAGTACGCAACCTCCACGCCGTTCGAGGGCACGACAATATTGCGGATCGACTTCAATTCTTGAGCAATAGAAACTTTGACCTTCAAAACGATACCATCTTCCTAGTAACGCTTAACGAGGGCGATGTGGACACCACAGTGGATGTGCAAGCCCTGGTCACGAATTTGCCCTATGGCGTACCGCCGAACGGAAAGCAAGGTGATACCGATACGAGCGATGCCACCAAGGGACTGCAGACCAATGACGGCCGCGTTTTGGGCGCTATTCAGAAAGACGATTGGATCCAATTTGTAAGTACAACAGCGCACGGTAACAATGCCAATGCCGGGATTTACCATGGATTCATTTCGAATGTTACTACATCGCCAAAGGTTACGGGGCGAGTATTGTGGGATCCCGTACGCGATTTGGCCTACCCAAACATTACTTGGACAGGAGTACATCCCAAGCAAACACAGTGTTTGATTGGTTTTAACTTCTCCTCCATCGACGGTCATCCAGGGATGGGCGCGGTATTGATCGGCAACGACACCACCTTCTCTGACCCTATCGATTTGAAAAACGGCACGACCTATGTGGATCGTCACAGCGATAGTTACGAGCGTTGGGGTGATTATTTCGCCGTACAGCCGATGTTTGATCCCAATGGAGAGCTCATTCCTTCGGAAGCTTGGATGGCCGGTTTCTACGGCGATGGACCGAACCAGAACCGTACGTTCATTTCCCAAGTCTTCAGCAACGATACAGTGGTCCCACTCCATCCAGACGGCGGTCGTGTTTTCCCAAATCCAGTGGCGGACAACAGCATTGTAACGGTTGAGTTTAATCTTGAGGTAGATCAAAATGTTGAAGCTCGCCTATATTTTGAAAATGGCCAAATAGTTCAAGAACTCGCTGGCCGCCTACTCCCCAGTGGTCCAGCAGAACTGTTCCTCGATATGAGCACCTTTAGCCAGGGCGTATACATCGTCAAAATTCAAGGAGATGCTGGGTTTGAAAAAGTCGAGCGCATCGTTCGCTTATAAGCCTATTAACTTAATAGACTGTTAATAAACCATCAATTATTGTTCATAACCATGGTTTTGAGCGGATTATTGGTATATTTATACCATAACCAACCAAAACGAAATAATTATGTACCCTAATAAAACTATTCAAAAACCCGTCGTGGTAATTGAAGGACTGCCTCACACGCAAGTGGAGGAATCAGATAACAGTCCAGTAGAAGAGCTTTTCACGTAGACACTTTTTGTGTTTTGCTTATTTGTTTAACCCGCGTTCCATGGGTTTTTTTTATACCTTTTTTCTCAAGGCATAGCTAATACCGTAGACAATAGAAGAAGTGCCTATACTTACAAAGGCAATGGCGGGATCTATCTCCCCTGCAGTACACATCATCCATAGACTTACAGATAAACTCACTCCAGTCATTACTATAAGGGCTCGCACTAAGCTTTGTTTGTCATGTTTACCAGCCCATTCGTAGAAAATCACAGGGGATATACCTATACCCAGCGCTTTAAACGTTACCACGATGTCTTCGATACGTTGAAAAAACAGAGCTATTAACAAAGCCAAAATTCCCACTACTACTAACGCCTTGCGTATACGCTGGATCCCTTCCTGTGCGCTCTCCTTCTTGTTTGGAAATAGATCGTTGGTCACGTTTAAACTCAAGAGAAATAAGTAGGTATCCGAAGTACTGAGGATGGCTGCGAAGAAGGCAATAAGTACGGCTATTTGAAATTCAGGAGGAACCAGCTCCGTGAACGTGCGTAATACCATCATCTCCGCATGTTCATTGGTGATGCCCTCTGAAATAGGAAATTGGGCACGTGCTATCAACCCTACATAGGTAAGCGCTACCGTTAGAAGGATGTTGACCCCTGCCCCAACACCAAAACTTTGTTTGACCACCTTCTCATTCTTCATAGCAAAAACTTTCTGCCAGTAATCTTGGGTAGCGAAAGGTGTAAGTATTCCTAAAAGCAAGAAGGCAATGATATTTACGGGTCCTGCATTGAAGGGCTCATACATTTCTTCAGGTAACTCTCCCCCTTGCTGTATGGTTAAGCTGACGAGGATCAGTACCAGGAAGATGACCATGAATTGAAACATATCGGTTTTGACCACTGAACCAAAACCTCCGACCAATAAATATGTCAATACGCAGACGAGCATTGCTACTTTGGCTACGTTTACTGGGATGCCGCCGAGTTCGTTAAGAAGATTGGATCCAACCAGTAGTTGGGTACTCAGTAAGCCAACGTACCATACGAAGATGGTACCAATGACCCAACGGGCTGTTTTGCGTCCGTATCGAAAGACGAAGTAATCCGTCAGGGTGAAGAAGCCGTGTTCAACTCCCAGTCTATAAAGCTTCAAGGCAAAAGGTATAAATATCAGGAAACCAAGTGTATACCCGATAAATATCCAGGCCGCAGATATCCCGTAGATGTAGACAAAGCTGGTGTATACCATCAGCGTTACTGCGCTGACAAATGTCCCACTTAAGGTC
>Ga0255760_10000522_pt1 | contig 38311 bp, 33 predicted proteins | sample 071ome_25_FD_179960 | JGI IMG/M metagenome (GOLD analysis project Ga0255760, IMG submission 179960) | Coastal salt marsh microbial communities from the Groves Creek Marsh, Skidaway Island, Georgia - 071410BT metaG (version 2) | ecosystem: Environmental > Aquatic > Marine > Intertidal zone >...
AGGAACATTTTTTTTAATTTATAAATTCCAATTGACTAGCGATAAAGGGATGACCCTGTTTATGGGTTTGTTTTTTATCGTATTCAGTTTTTTTAAGTTCTTGGATTACAAAGGATTTCCAGATTCGTTCAGCCGTTACGATCCTTTGGCAAAAAAAATTCCGGTATATGCCCAGGTGTACCCTTTTATTGAAACCTTGCTGGGAATTGCTTTTTTATTGGAATGGCAATTGAAGATCGCGTTGCTTACCACAGTAGTTGTTTTATCAATTACCACAATAGGAGTGTTGCGTTCGCTACTCCAAAAAGCCCAAATAGAATGTGCTTGTTTGGGAACTGCTTTAAAGTTGCCAATGACAGAAGCCACCCTTATTGAAAATGGAATTATGTTGGTGATGTCCTTTTACCTCTTCTTGAACTAATTGATTAAAATTCAGTATTTTTGCAGCATGAAGATGAAACGTTTATTTAGTATATTTCTCGCTTTTCTCCTTTTAGGGACTCGAGTAGGATTTGCATTAAATGTTCATTATTGTGGCGATCATGTTGCTAATGTTTCTCTTGCCTACAGTCCAGAAAATTGTGGTATGGAGGAAGGGAAGGAAAAGCAAACTACCAATGCCATTGCGTTTTCCAAAAAGTCTTGTTGTGAGGACGATGTTTTGCTCTTTCAAAATCACGAACCTCAAAAGACACATTCCGAAGTACAAATCAAAGAAGTACCACTGTATGTTCTAGCTACAGTGCCTGTTGATAAACTAGAGAATCCTGTTTTATCTGTTGTTTTACAGCCCGCTCACTGGATTCCACCACCAGGGCCTGACAAACTTTTTTTGCTCCAGTATGCCCTAGTATTTTATGCTTAAGTAGTCTTTTTCTTACAAACGGAACAGATTCGAATACTTAACATAAAAACAAAACCCAATGAAAATTTTTAAAATATTATTAGTAGTTCTCAGTGGCTTCTGTTTAAATGCTCAAGAAAACCTTGAAGGAAGGGTTCTTGCTAAAGAAGGAAATGAAACCATACCACTAATTGGAGCAAGTGTTTTTTGGATGAACACCACCATAGGAACGGTATCGGATGAAGAAGGGAAATTTTCTCTTCCCTATTTAGATTCTAAAGAACAACTTATAATTAATTATGTCGGTTTTAAATCAGACACCCTTAGCTTGAAAGAAAATCGCTTAGTAGTGCGATTTTTAGAGGAAAGCACAGTTGGAGAACTGGATGAGGTCACCCTTACCCAAAGACGAAAAGCCATACAAAAATCCTATTTAGAAGCACAGAACATTATAAATGTAAACAGTGCAGAACTTCTCAAAGCGGCTTGTTGTAATCTTTCTGAAAGTTTTGAGACCAACCCATCAATAGATGTTAATTTTTCTGATGCAATTACAGGAACCAAACAAATCCGCATGCTTGGACTTACCAGCCCTTATCTTTTGATTACAGAGGAAAACATCCCTATGGTACGAGGTGCGTCCCAAGCCTATGGACTTTCATTTACCCCAGGCACTTGGATTGAAAGTATTCAAATTACCAAAGGAACGGGAAGTGTAGTTAACGGTTTTGAAAGTATTGCAGGACAAATCAATACCGAAATCAAGAAACCTTTTTCCGATGTCCCCTTGTTTTTTAATTTTTTTACCTCTGCAAACGGGAGACAAGAAGCTAACCTTCAAGGGAACTGGAAATTAAGTGACAAATGGAGCAGTGGACTTTTTATTCACGGCAACCAAAGAACACAAGAGATGGATGGAAATGGAGATGCATTTCTAGATGTTCCTTTAGCCAAACAATACAATATTCTAAATCGCTGGCAGTATACTGATGCTGAGAAAGGTTGGGTTGGATTTGCAAGTATTCGTTTGATGGAGGATGACAAACAAGTAGGAGCTGTAGGCTTTAATCCGGATCAAGATCGTGGTAAAACCTCGATATGGGGAAGTGAAATTACTACAAATAGACTGGATGCTTCTTTAAAAATAGGCTATGTTTTTCCAGAGTTGTCTTATAGAAGTTTTGGATTTCAATCTGCTTTTAGCCAACACGACCAAGACGCTTTTTACGGCTCTAGAGTGTACGCTATAAATCATCAAAGTTTCTATGCAAATTTGCTCTATAACTCAATTATTGGCAATACAAAAAACAAGTTTAAAGCTGGAATTAACTTTTCATACGATCGCTACCTAGAAACGGTTGATGCTTTTTATTTTAATCGAAGTGATCGTTCATTGGGAGGATTTTTTGAATACAGCTATGACAGTTTAGAAAATTTTTCTCTAGTAACTGGACTTCGTGTGGACACGCATAACAGATTAGGTACTTTTATCACTCCTAGAATTCATTTGAGATACCTGCCAGAAGAGAATACGATTATAAGACTATCCCTAGGAAGCGGAAGAAAAGTAGCGAATATTTTTGCGGAAAACCAAACCCTTTTTGGTACCAATCGACAAATCAATATCCTTGATAACGGGGGTTCTATTTACGGATTAAATCCCGAGAAAGCATGGAATTATGGACTTAGTGTTCGTCAGATTTTCAATCTTTTTGGAAAAGCAGGGGACTTAACCGCAGATTATTATATTACAAATTTTGTTGACCAAGTAGTAGTAGATTGGGAGCAGGAAGGACAGATAGGTTTTTATAATTTAGAGGGTCCCAGCCGTGCGAATAGTTTCCAATTGTCCTTAGATTACGCACCCTCTGATGCCTTGAGTTTGCGTTTTGCATACAAAAATTACGATGTCAAAACCACTTATAATTCAGGTTTTTTACAACGGCCACTACAGGCACAACATCGCTATTTTGCTAACCTAGGATGGGAGTCAGAAAGAACAAGTAAACAAGCGCAATGGCGTTGGGATTTGACCTATCACGCCTTAGGGAAACAACGCCTAGTCGGTACACAACGAGATCCGGCAGAAAGTTATGCACCAGCTTATGGTCTGTGGAATAGTCAATTGACACGTGCCTTTAGCGCTACTTTTGAACTTTATGCAGGTGTAGAAAACCTTGGAGATTACAAGCAGTTGAATCCAATTATCGGCGCTGAGGATCCCTTTGGTACTACTTTTGATACTGCTCAAGTATATGCTCCTATATTTGGCAGAATGCTTTATGCTGGATTACGTTGGAATTTATAATTACATTTAACAAAAAATAACAATCATATGAAAAATTTAATGATCCTTTGTTTATTGATATTGCCGCTAGCCCTTAGTGCTCAGAACAATAAAAATGAAAAAGCAAATTTTGAAGTAAGTGGAAACTGCGAAATGTGTAAAAAACGTATTGAAAAGGCAGCCCTTACTGTAAAAGGAATCAAAACAGCTAACTGGGACATTCCTTCCAATGTGCTTTCAATAATTTATGATTCAGGAAAAGTGGGTTTACAAGAAGTTCAGACCGCTATTGCAGAGGTAGGACATGATACCCCATTAGCTAAAGCTCCTGACACGACTTATAACGAATTGCCAATGTGTTGTCTCTACAAAAGAACCATAGAATATAAAAAGGCTCCCAATAGGGGAGCCTTTTTTATTTTAAATAGAAGGATTTAAGTTACTTTTCCATTTACAATGGCTACTACTCCAGCGGTAAGCGCAGACATGACGATATTAATAGGCATTTCTTTGAGGAAATACATCAAGTCAAAGGTTTCAGTAAACATAAAAAAATACCAACTCAAAGCATACAATAAACCCAATACTGCCCCTGCTTTTAGTCCGGTAGAAAAAGTGGTGATGTTTGCCCAACGGGTAAAAATAACAGCAAAAATAAAAGTGTAAAACAAACATCCCAACGCGATAAACAATAGGGATTCTTCCCCAGTTGTGTTTTCGGTAAATAAAATACCGTAGGCGAGCCATCCCAAAAGAAAATATGTGACGAATCCCGAAGGTCCCGATAAAAATAATTTTTTTTAATAAACAGTTTAGATTTGATTGAAGGTAAGTTAGTTTATCTGGGATGATTCCAAAAAAAACTCCCCAGAAGGGGAGTTTTGAATCGAGTTGAAAATATGCGTTTACATCATGCCTGGCATACCACCACCACCCATTGGAGGTGCTGCTGGAGCTTCTTCTTTGATGTCAATTAAGGCACATTCTGTTGTAAGAATCATGCCCGCAACAGAGGCTGCATTCTCTAAAGCAACACGTGTTACTTTTTTAGGATCAATGATTCCTTCTTTAAGCATGTCGACATAAGTACTGTCTTTGGCATTGTATCCAAAACTATCTGCACCTTCGGAAACTTTAGAGACAACTACAGATCCTTCACCGCCTGAGTTTTCCACTATGGTTCTCAAAGGGGCTTCTACTGCTTTGCTGATGATTTGGATTCCTGTTTTCTCATCGGCATTTTCTGTTTTTAATTTGTCAAGTACTTTCTTCGCATTGAGAAGAGCAACACCTCCACCCGCAACGATTCCTTCCTCAACAGCTGCACGAGTAGCATGGAGTGCGTCGTCTACACGATCTTTCTTTTCTTTCATCTCTACCTCTGAAGGAGCACCTACATAAAGAACCGCAACACCCCCAGAAAGCTTTGCTAAGCGCTCTTGAAGTTTTTCTTTGTCGTAGTCTGATGTAGTTGTTTCTATCTGAGATTTGATTTGACTTACACGTGCTTGAATGTCTTCGCTAGCACCACTTCCGTTAACAACGGTCGTATTGTCTTTGTCTATAGTAACTCGTTCTGCAGTACCTAGCATTTCAATGGTGGTATTTTCAAGAGTAAAGCCGCGCTCTTCAGAGATAACTGTACCTCCAGTAAGGATGGCTATATCTTCTAACATCGCTTTTCTACGATCACCAAAACCAGGAGCTTTTACAGCAGCAATTTTAAGAGCTCCACGAAGTTTATTTACCACCAATGTTGCTAAGGCTTCACCGTCAACATCTTCCGCAATCACTAAAAGGGGTTTACCAGTTTGAGCAACAGGCTCTAAAACCGGTAATAGATCTTTCATGGTGGAAATTTTCTTGTCGTAAAGTAAAATATAAGGTGATTCTAAATCGGCCTCCATTTTTTCTGAATCGGTAACAAAATAGGGAGAAAGGTAGCCCCGATCAAATTGCATTCCTTCCACAACATCCACATAAGTATCTGTTCCTTTTGCTTCTTCAACAGTTATAACTCCTTCTTTTCCTACTTTTTCAAAAGCTTCAGTAATCAAAGCTCCAATAGTAGAATCGTTGTTTGCAGAAATACTAGCTACTTGATTTATTTTTTCAGAGGAATCTCCAACAGCAACAGCTTGCTTTTGTAAAGAAGCTACGATTGCTTCTACCGCCTTGTCGATACCTCTTTTCAAATCGAGAGGATTAGCTCCTGCAGCTACATTTTTCAATCCTTCTTTAACAATTGCTTGTGCTAATATGGTAGCTGTAGTTGTACCGTCACCTGCAAGGTCGTTTGTTTTTGAAGCCACTTCTTTTACCATCTGAGCACCCATATTCTCAAGGGTGTCTTCCAATTCAATTTCTTTAGCGACTGTCACCCCGTCTTTTGTTACCTGTGGAGCACCAAAAGCTTTTCCAATAATTACATTACGCCCTTTTGGACCTAAAGTTACTTTAACTGCATTGGCAAGAGCATCTACACCTCTTTTGATGCCGTCTCTTGCTTCCAAATCAAATTCTATACGTTTTGCCATTTTACTGTTTTTAAATTGTTATACGATCGCGAAAATGTCGCTTTCTTTCATGATCAGGTATTCTTTTCCTTCATGTTGTAGTTCTGTTCCCGCATATTTACCATAAAGGACTTTATCGCCTACTGAAACCGTTATTGGGTTGTCTTTTGTTCCAGAACCTACTGCAACTACTGTTCCTTTTTGAGGTTTTTCTTTTGCACTGTCTGGAATTATGATTCCTGAAGACGTTTTAGTTTCTGCAGCAGCAGGTTCAACTAGAACGCGATCTGCTAAAGGTCTTATACTCATTTTACTCATGATTTTAAATTTTTGTTTTGTCTTTCAGAAATTATGCCAAATGCCAAGGCACTGTCATTTTGCATAAAAAAATGTCAGCCTGTCAGTAATGTGTTTTGAAAAATTAATTTTCTACTTCTGGGATTTCAGGAGTTGGAATTTCAGAAGCAGGAATTTCAGGAATTTCTTCAATGCTTTGCTCTAGAGTTTCTGGAATGGTTTGCTGTATAGTGTCCTCCTCTAATAACTTAGAATCAGAAACACCTTCGCCAGAAGAGAGAGTAACATTGGAGATTAAAATTAAAACCAAAAGAAGCGTTGCTAAGATCCAAGTACTCCGGTCTAAAAAGTCTGAAGTTTTTTGAACTCCCCCAACTTGTTGTGTACCCCCTCCGAAAGAAGAAGAGAGTCCACCTCCTTTGGGATTCTGTACCATCACAACTAATACAAGAAGGAAGCATACTATAATAATAAGGGCAATAAAGATGGAAAATGTACTCATTGGATTAGTCTTTCTGTTTTTTTAATCTTTTGATTTCTTTAATTTGGTCTGCAAAGAAACTATTTTTTTCTGGATATTTCAAGCCTAATATTTGATAGGCTTCTAAAGCTTTGTTGTATTTTTTTTGCTTAACAAAAACCTTCGCTAATGTTTCTGTCATCAATTCATCTGTTGAAGCCCAGCTTTTTTCACTAAGGTCTTCGTTACTATCAATTGTTTTGTCAGGTACAATTCTTCCTTGTTTGGCGAGAAAAGCATCAATAAGCTCAAATTTTTTATTTAATTCTTCTTCTGGTTCCTTTAGTCGTCTTGTTTTTAAATAGCTTGCCCACTCAGAAAAGCGTAAGGTTTCAGGAGGGGTTTGCGGTTCAAGAACTTTTTCACCTGTTTTATCATCGCTACTTTTTTTCTTTAACGTTTTATTCTCTTCTGCATGTTGCTCCTTTTCTACAGCAACTTTTAGCAGGTCTTTTTTCTGTGGGTGTTCAATAAATTCGTACAACAATTCTCGGTCGTAAGTAGCAATTGCTGTATGAGAAAGTGTCTTGTCAAAACGTTCAGGATCTTGGTGTTGAATGGCTTTTAAATAATAGGCACGTACCCACTGAAAGTTGGGATGTAGGTTGAGTATTTGTTCTAGTGTTTTCAAATGATCCCTGTCATCAGGATCGAATTGCTCTAAAAAGGAAAACAAGGAATATGCGTTATTTACTACCATTTCGCAAGGGTGTCATTAAAAATATCCTGAGTAATCCGATCAAAAATTTCCTTATGAGCTGCATCGATAACATCATAGACTTGCAATTCTGCTGGGAAGTCGTAAAAAAACGAATAACTTTTATTAAAGTTATCTTCTTCTTTTTTGATGTTGTAAAAACGAAAGGCTACCGTCATTTTGAGTCGATTTTGGGCTGCAGTTATTTTTGCTGTTGCTGACATAGGCGTCACACTGTATTCTGTGATTTCTCCCTCGTAGATCAATTGACCATCTTGACTGACTAGATTTAAATTGGTCTGATTCATTATCAGGTCTTGCAGCGCATTGGTAAAATCATTATCCAGTCCAGGTTCAACTGTAGATCCCGGTCTGTTTCCTGCTTGGTTTTCAAAAAAATTAACCTGAAAAGTTGTGACACCTGGGGGTATTGAGGCTCCGGTGAATGAATAAATACCACAACTCTCTAATAGAAAACTAAGTACTAGTAAGCTCCAAAAAATAATCCGTTTATTCCAAGTCATTCAGGTCAAATTGTTTTATTTTTCTATACAGAGTTCGCTCGGATATTCCCAATTCCTGTGCAGCTAATTTACGTTTTCCTTTGCAACGAATGAGGGCTTGTTTGATCATTTCCAATTCTTTTTCGTGAAGAGAGAGAGTTTCTTCCTCTTCTATTGTTTCAGCATAAGAATATTTATCTTCTGCTGGTATTTTTGATATTTGGGGTGTTTCAGCAGGGAGTGCTGCTACAGATTCTAAGGAGTGATCGTCTGAGGAAACACGGGATTCTTTACCGTATAGCTTTTCAATGAGGTTTTGATTTTGTTCATTGAGCTCTTCTTCCGTACCATTTTTGATAAGGTCTAAAGTGAGTTTTTTAAGATCATTCAGATCATTTTTCATGTCGAAAAGAACCTTATACAGGATTTCACGTTCAGAACTAAAATCACTTTTCCCTTCCTTTTTATTAACTAAGGCAGGAAGTTGGGATTCTCGATCGGGAAGGTAGCTGCGCAATCGCGCCGCATTGATGTCTCTTTCGTGTTCCAATACCGAAATTTGTTCTGCTACGTTTCGCAATTGTCTGATGTTACCGCTCCAACGGTAGTCCATTAATAAAGCTTGGGCATGATCGTCTAACTTAATTGGAGGCATATGGTATTTTTGAGCAAAATCTGCTGCAAATTTCCTGAACAAAAGAATAATGTCTTCTTTGCGTTCCCGAAGAGGAGGAAGTGCAATTTCTACAGTGCTAAGACGGTAGTATAGGTCTTCTCTAAATTTTTCTTTGGCTATGGCATCCATCATATTGACGTTTGTCGCTGCAACGATTCTCACATTGGTGTTTTGAACTTTAGAAGACCCTACTTTAATAAATTCTCCACTCTCCAATACCCGAAGTAAACGAACTTGGGTTTGAAGAGGCAGTTCACCCACTTCATCTAAAAAAATTGTTCCGCCATCAGCCACTTCAAAATAACCCGCACGGGTTTGTGTAGCCCCAGTAAAAGCACCTTTTTCGTGACCAAAAAGTTCACTATCTATAGTACCTTCTGGTATGGCTCCACAGTTTACCGCGATGTATTTGTTGTGTTTTCTATGAGAGTATTGGTGAATGATTTTCGGAATACTCTCCTTTCCAACACCACTTTCTCCAATGACCAAAACAGAGATATCCGTATTGGAAACGCGAAGGCTTTTTTCTAAGGCTCTGTTCAGCCCCAGATTGTTTCCAATTATTCCAAAACGTTGTTTGACACTTTGTAAAGAATCCATAATTAAATGCGGTTAGAAAGTTCAACAGCTTTTCCCATCAATGTGGCTGAGGTACAACTTGTTATTTTCACTTCTACAAAATCTCCAACCACATAGTTTTCTTTAGGAAAAACTACAACGGTATTTTGGGTTGTTCTACCACTCCAGTGATCTTCGGAACGTTTTGAAGCTTTTTCTATTAATACACAAACTGTTTGGCCAACAAACTGTTTCGTACGGTATAGGCTGTGTTCTTGTTGTTTTTGTATGATTTCGTTTAAGCGTCTCTTCTTTTTTTGTTCAGGGACATCGTCTTCAATTTTTCTAGCAGCTAGTGTACCAGGACGTTCTGAATAAGCAAACATAAATCCAAAGTCATACTTCACATAGTCCATTAAATCCAGCGTATCTTGATGGTCTTGATCTGTTTCTGAGGGAAAGCCCGCTATGAGGTCATGCGAAATACCACAATTTGGAATAATTTCTCGAATGGAATCAATCAGCTTAAAATAGTCTTCTCTTGTGTGCTGGCGGTTCATTTTCTTGAGAATGGCATTGCTCCCTGACTGTACGGGTAGGTGTATATAATTGCAGATGTTATCGTATTTTGCCATAACCTTGAGTACTTCTACAGACATGTCTTGTGGATTAGAAGTAGAAAAACGTATACGGATTTTTGGATGGGCTTCGGCAACTAAACCCAACAATGCATCAAATCTCAGGGCTGTTTTTTGCTGAAGGGGGGTAGCTTTATCAAAGTCTTTTTTTAACCCACCACCGTACCAAAGATAACTGTCCACATTTTGTCCCAAAAGGGTAATTTCTTTATAACCTTTTGAGGCTAGATCTGCAGCTTCATCTAATATGCTTTTTGGGTCGCGACTTCGTTCTCTTCCTCGTGTAAAAGGTACGACACAAAAAGTACACATATTGTCACAGCCTCGAGTGATTGAAATAAAAGCAGAAACCCCATTGGTATTAAGCCGAACTGGAGCAATGTCTCCATAGGTTTCCTCTTTTGAAAGAAGCACATTAACTGCCTCTTTATCATTGGCGACTTCTTCCAATAGGTTGGGAAGGTCTTTGTAAGCATCTGGTCCCACAACAAGATCAACAATTTTTTCTTCTTCTAAGAATTTATGTTTCAGTCGCTCTGCCATACAGCCTAATACACCAACAGTCATCTCAGAATTATTCTTTTTTTGGGATTGGAAATACTCAAGTCTTTTACGTACGGTTTGTTCGGCCTTTTCTCTAATGGAGCAGGTGTTCACAAGAACCAAAGTGGCTTGGTCTAACTTTTCAGTTAGGGTATATCCTTCTTTTGTCAGTATAGAAGCAACGACCTCACTGTCTGCAAAATTCATTTGGCAGCCGTAACTTTCGATATACGCTTTCTTTAACGAAGTTTTTCCATTAGAAGAAGAAGAAAGTAATGTGCCGTTGTGTTCTTTGGGATTTTTTTCTAAGAGGGAAGTTTCTTTTATAGCCATAACAAATAAGAGAAGTACAACACTTCAATTTGTTTGCAAAATTACAAAAAACACTTCGATATTGCCATTTTGTCAGTCTTTTTCCGCAAGAAAAAAGAAATCGATCAATGGAATATAACTTATTTCAAAAATTTAGTGAGGAAGTTTGTCCATAAGCATTCCGTATACCCAAGTTCCAATTACAGCAAAAACAAGTACAACGATAATGGGTAAAAAGCCTGCTCCTAACAATGTAAATATTGGGCCTGGACAAGCACCTGAGAGTCCCCAGCCCAATCCAAATACAATACCTCCAAGGCTGTAGCGGTAAAAGCTTTTGGTTTTATCTGGTATTACAATGGTTTCCCCAAAGGCAGATTTGATTTTGTAGCGTTTGATCAGTTGTGTCATAACTACACCTATCGCCAATGCTGAACCAATAATTCCATACATGTGAAAAGATTTAAATTGGAACATTTCATAAATACGAAACCAAGAGGCGGCTTCAGATTTAAACATTACGATTCCGAAAAGAATTCCGATAAAAAGAAAAATAATTTGTCTCATGGCATTAAAGAATATAAGGAAGTAAAAAATGATTCATAATTAGCCCCCCAATAAAAAATCCAATAACGGCATAAAGGGATACCAATTGTAAGTTACTCAAACCCGAAATAGCGTGTCCTGAAGTACAACCACCCGCATAACGGGCTCCAAAACCTACTAAAAAGCCACCAAGTGCTAGAGAAGCAACAATTTTAGGCTTAAGTAACGCGTCCAATCCAAAGAGCTCTTCAGGTAAATAAGCTTTACCCGCACTTTTAATGTTGAGTTGATGCAGTTGTGCTACTGTATCCTCATTGAGTAATACCGCAGTTTCAGAAGATAAAAAATGCATTGCAATCCATCCACCAATTATTGCACCTACGGCCACGAGCAAATTCCATTGTTGAGTTTTCCAGTCGAATTTAAAAAAATCAGAGTTTCTTCCAGCCCCGCACAAGGTGCATAGGGTTCTCAAGTTGGATGACATTCCAAAACTCTTTCCAAAAAATAAGAGTAAAAAAAGTATAAGTGCGATCATTGGCCCACCGATATACCAGGGCCAAGGTTTAAAAATCCATTCCATATTTAATAATTATATATTTAGTTTATAGGGTTGAAGGGCAGACATATTCGGATACTTTCATACCGCTTTCTTTTATAGCCCCAAAGCCTCCTTTGACATCAATTAAATTGTGTATTCCTCTGCTTTTTAAAATCGATGCAGCGATCATACTTCTGTAGCCTCCAGCACAATGTATATAAAAGGGGGCTCTTGTGGGAAACTCACTCATATGCTCATTGATAAAGTCCAAAGGGGTACTTTTTGCATCAAGTAGGTGTTCCGAAAGGTATTCGCCTGGTTTACGCACATCAAAAACGGTTAACGATTCTTTCCCTTCAAGGTTTTTTAGCGCTACGGCTTCGATACCCTCAACACTGTCAGTAGTTTTTCCTTCCTTTTCCCATGAGGTAATCCCACCTTTTAAGTATCCTAGGGTATGATCAAAACCTACTCGAGCCAAACGGGTTACTGTTTCCTCTTCTCTTCCTTCTGGAGTAACAAGGAGTATAGGTTGTTGTACATCGCCTATCATGGCTCCTACCCATGGAGCAAAGCCCCCATCTATTCCTATAAAGATGGATTGGGGGATATGACTTTTTGCAAAATCGTCTTGGTGGCGCACATCTAGAATAAGCGCTCCGCTTTGGTTGGCTAGTTCCTCAAAGGCAGAGGGTGTTAAAGGAGTTGTGCCCGATTTCAAAACCGTATCAATATCTTCATAACCTTCCTTATTCATTTTGACATTCAAAGGGAAGTATTGAGGTGGAGGGAGTAATCCATCGGTTACTTCTTTAATAAACTCTTCTTTGGTCATGTCGGCACGAAGAGCATAGTTGGTTTTTTTCTGTTCACCAATCGTTCCTACGGTTTCTTTGCTCAGATTTTTCCCACAAGCGGAACCTGCACCATGTGCAGGATAGACTAAAACATCATCTGCTAAGGGCATGATTTTTTTTCTCAAACTTTCGTAAAGGATTCCTGCAAGGTCTTCTTGGGTCATGTTTGCTGCTTTTTGAGCCAAATCGGGTCGACCAACATCTCCTAGAAAAAGAGTATCACCACTAAATATTGCAATGTCTTTGTTGGATGCATCTCGAAGCAGATAAGTAGTGCTTTCCATGGTATGTCCAGGAGTATGAAGAACTGTAAGTGTAAGAGCACCTATTTTAAATTCCTGTTGGTCTTTTGCGATAAGAGCATCAAAACCTGTTTTTGCATTTGGACCGTAAACAATGGTAGCACCCGTCTCTTTTGCCAAAGTCACATGACCGCTTACGAAGTCTGCATGAAAGTGTGTTTCAAAAATATACTTGATTTTTGATTGATTCTTTTTGGCTTTTTCAATGTAAGGTTTTACTTCACGAAGGGGATCAATGATAGCAGCTTCTCCCTGACTTTCAATAAAGTATGCCCCTTGTGAAAGACATCCTGTATAAATTTGTTCTATATTCATTTTAAAGTTTAGTTTTTATTTAACGATTGCTTTGCCTACTCAATTTTTTTTGTAGGTCAGTTTTTTTACAAACCCCGTCAAAACTATCTGTGGCATCTCCAGAGGTTATGAATAGGTTTTCTTTTTTTAAAACCTTTATTAATTTACTTTTTATTATTAAATCACGAGCTGGACCAATTGCCCCTACCATCATAACACGGATTTGGTTTTGTTGTAATTTTTTTATAATCGCAATTAGTTGTTCAATTGCTGTACTATCAATGTAATTTATGGCTCTTGCATTAATCACAAAACCTTTGACCTTTCCTTTGTTTTTTTCTACGGCATCAAAAACTAGTTTTTTAAAATATTGGATATTACCAAAGAACAGTTGTGCATCAAAACGGAGTATGATTAAATCCTCTCTTATCACGACTTCATCTGGGAAACGTTCTATGTTTTTGAAATAATTTGTTGTTCCAATTCTCCCCAAAAATGCATGGTGTGGTTTGGAAGTTCGGTAAACCAAAAGAAGAAGTGAAAATACAATTCCAATTAATATGCCTTGAGTGATGCCCACAAATAAAGTTAGTAAAAAGGTAAGGAGAAGAACCAAAAACTCGTCTTTTCTGCTTTTATATAGTCGAGCTGCATATTTGAAATCCATAAGGTTTACCACAGCAACGATGATGATTGCACCCAAAACTGCTTTTGGCAGAAAATAGAACCAATGGGTGAAGAAGGTCAAAATAACAGCAACAATAAGTGCGCTAGTCAGTGCAGCAACTCCTGTTTTTGCTCCTGCTTGGTCGTTAACGGCAGTTCTAGAAAATCCTCCAGTAGTGGGATAGGATTGAAAGAGAGCGCCAATTACGTTGGACGCTCCCAAAGCAATCAGTTCTTGATTGGGATTGACTTCATAATTTTTATGTTTTTCTTGTATAGCTTTTGCAACCGATATGGCTTCCATGTAAGCTACTAGGGCTATCGTTAAAGCGATAGGAAATAGAGTTTGAACCGTCTCCCAGTCCAAGTTTGGGAGTGTAAATGAGGGCATCCCACTGGGGATTGTTCCTACGACTGCGACACCAGCCTTATCTTGTTGACCAAAATAAACCCAAGCAATTCCTATTATTACTGCAATCAAAGCTGAGGGGATTTTAGAGTTGAGCCTTTTTATCGTAGCAATAAGAAGAATACTTACCATTCCGATCAATAAAGTAGGTAAATGAATTGGAGTGTCTGATTCAATTATGGAACGAATGAAAACATGGATTTTATTGCTTTGGGCTAGGGGAACACCCAAAAGATGTTTTAGCTGACTCAGTCCAATAATGATTGCAGCAGCAGAAGTAAATCCGCTAATAACCGGCTTTGATAAGAAAGAAACGATAAAGCCCATCCGTAAAACACCTAAGAGAAATTGAATCCCTCCCATGATTAAAGCCAATACGATTGCCAGTTGGATGTATTCACTTGGCGAGACCAAGCTTAACGCTCCCAGTCCTGCAGCAACTAAAAGAGAATCCATTGCAACAGGCCCTACAGCTAATTGTCTAGAAGTTCCCAAAAAGGCATACACAATTTGAGGGGTTAGGGCAGCATATAAACCGTAAATAGGAGGTAATCCAGCAATTAGTGCATAGGCCATACCCTGAGGAATAAGCAGAACAGCAACTGTAATCCCCGCTAGCAAATCGCTTTTGAGATACTCAGACTTATAGACTGTAATCCAATTTAATATGGGAAAAAAGTTTTTCAGAGTGTAAAATTTTATTCAAAAATAAGATACTTATTTTGAACTGATGTAACATTAGTTACAAGAGAAAGTCCTCACTAAGGATTATTGTATTTCTACCCAAACGAAGAACACCTTCGTTTTCCAATTGCTTCAACAACCTGGATATTACAACACGTGAAGAGTTCAAATCATTTGCTATTTCTAAGTGGGTCACCCCCAAAGAAATCGTATTTGTGACTTTTGCTTTTTCGACTAAATAATTTTTTAATCGCTCATCTAATTTTAAGAAAGTTAAAGCATCAACCGCTTTTAAAAGCTCAGAAAGACGAGTATTGAAGTTGTTAAAAACAAACGAACGCCAACTTTTGTATTTTGCCAACCACGGATCCATAAAATTTACAGGGATTAAAATCAGTTGAACATCCGATTCACAAAGAGCCCTAATTTCACTTTTTGTTTGTTCTAAGCAGCAATTTAAAGTCATGGCACAGGTATTTCCAAATTCCACAAAGTATAAAAGCAATTCATCTCCTGATTCATCTTCCCTTACTATTTTGATGACTCCGTCTAGTATAATTGGGATGTGTCTTATAGACTCTCCAATATCTATCATGAGCTCTCCTTTTTCAACATTTCTTGATATTCCAACTTGATTAATTTCATGTAGTAAATTGGGCTCGAAAAGGCTTTCTATAGATGATAAATCCAACTTTCTCATGACGAATGTATTATAATAAAAAGAGCATGAATTTACTGGAATTATAAGATTAATTTGACATTTGTGTACTTTTAAATTTTAAAGTTCCAAAAAAACTTACCTACTTTTGTCTGCAAAATATTTATCCCATGGCCAAAAATTTAGTAATCGTAGAGTCTCCTGCAAAAGCAAAAACGATTGAAAAGTTTTTGGGGAAGGATTATAAAGTTGCCTCTAGTTTTGGTCATATTGCAGATTTACCTTCTAAGGAATTAGGAGTTGATGTAACTGGAGATTTTTCTGCGAAATATATTGTAAGTAGTGATAAAAAGAAATTAGTATCAGAACTAAAAGGATTGGCAAAAAAGGCTGAAACTGTATGGCTAGCTAGTGATGAAGACCGTGAAGGAGAAGCCATTGCTTGGCACCTTGCCAATACACTCGATCTTAGTTCATCTAATTCAAAGCGGATTGTTTTTTCCGAAATCACCAAAAATGCTATTTTAAAAGCTATAGAAAATCCGAGATCGATAGATTATAACTTGGTAAATGCCCAGCAGGCGAGAAGAATTCTTGATCGACTTGTGGGCTATGAGCTTTCTCCCGTATTGTGGAGAAAAGTAAAGGGAGGGCTTTCTGCTGGTAGAGTCCAATCAGTTGCTGTAAGAATACTAGTCGAAAGAGAAAGAGAAATTAGAAATTTCATTCCGGAGAGGAGCTTTAAAACCCAAGCGCATTTTCATACAACAAATCAAAAAGTAATTCCAGCCCAGCTCCAAAAGATTTTTTTAACTGAAGTAGAAACCCAAGCATTTTTGCAAAAAAACAGCTCTACTCAGTTTAGGGTTAAAGACATCAAAACCCGACCTGCAAAAAAGAGTCCAGCACCTCCATTTACTACATCAACACTACAGCAGGAAGCTTCCAGAAAACTCTTTTTTTCGGTAAGTAAAACAATGACTGTTGCACAGCGCTTATACGAAAGTGGGTACATTACCTATATGCGAACAGATAGTGTAAATCTTTCTGATGAGGCTTGTGAAAAAATCAATACCCAAATCATTTCTTCCTACGGAAAAGAGTATGTGCAAAACAGAAAATTCAAAACAAAAAATAAAGGAGCTCAGGAGGCGCATGAGGCAATACGACCTACTGATTTTGAAAAAAAAGAGTTAAATATTGATTACGACCAGGCGAGGCTTTACGATTTGATTTGGAGAAGAACAGTCGCTTCCCAGATGCGTGATGCAGCTCTGGAACGAACACAAATCACCATTGAAGGAAATACACATTCTCACGAATTTATTGCCAAGGGTGAGGTAATAACTTTTGACGGGTTTCTAAAACTCTACCTAGAAGGCGTAGATGATGAGGTAGACGAAGACAATACGATGTTACCCAAGGTTGAAGTAGGGGCCAATTTAGACTTAAAGAAAATAGTTAGTACCGAACGATTTTCCCGTCCTCCTTATCGGTTTACGGAAGCTTCTTTGGTGAAAAAAATGGAGGAATTAGGAATAGGAAGACCTTCTACCTATGCGCCTACAATTACTACCATTCAAAACAGAAATTATGTAGAGAAAGGGTCTTCTGAAGGAACTGAGCGAGACTATATTCGGCTAACACTCGTTGGAGATGCTGTTAAAAAAGAAAAATTAACAGAACGAATTGGCGCTGACAAGGGCAAGTTACTGCCCACAGATATCGGAATGATTGTCAATGATTTTTTAGTTGAAAATTTTAAGGAAATACTCGATTTAAACTTTACTGCTGAAGTAGAACAAAATTTTGATGATATTGCAAGTGGAGTAAAAGACTGGACTCAAATGCTCAAGGGCTTTTATGGACACTTTCATTCTACAGTAGAGCATGTGAAAGAAACCGCACAAAGAGAATCTGGAGAGCGTGTTTTGGGAGTAGATCCAAAATCTGGAAGGACAGTAAAAGTCCGATTGGGTAAATTTGGGCCTATGGCACAGATTGGAGATCCAGAAGAAGAAGAAAAACCCATTTTTGCAAGTTTAGCCCCTAATCAACAGTTGGAAAGTGTCTCTTTTGAAGAAGTCTTGGATCTTTTTGAGATGCCTAAAACTTTAGGTTCTTTTCAAGAAGAAGAGGTGGTAGTCAACAACGGGAGATTTGGTCCTTACATCAAACATAAAGGCGTTTTTATTTCGCTTCCTAAAGGCATGCTAGCAACAGAAGTCAACTTGGACACCGCTCAAACACTTATTACTGAAAAACAAAAGGCGGATGCTCCCATCTTTACCTACAATCAACTTCCAGTCACCAAAGGAGTAGGTCGTTTTGGTCCTTACCTCAAATGGAGTGGACTTTTTATTAACGTCAACAAAAAATACGATTTTGAAAATCTTTCAGACCAAGATATCGTTTCCCTAATAGAAGAAAAAGTTCAAAAAGAAAAAGAAAAAATTATACAAGATTGGAGTGATGCTGGAATTCGAATTGAAAAAGCGCGCTGGGGTAGACACCATATCATAAGAGGAAAGCAAAAAATCGAGATAGGTAAAGAGATAGACGCCTCAAAACTCACTTTAACAGAAGCAGAAGCCTATCTTGGAAAAGCCCAAAAAAAACCCAAAAAGAAATCTGTTAAGAAAAAATGAGTCTAGAACTTTTGCGTCCTGTTGAAGAAGAATCTTTACTCGGACTTGCCCTGTTACCCAAACAAGTTCTTGGAAAAAATATTGCTATCCATACAACTTCCTCAGGTTTACCGGAACTTAAAGGATTGCAGATTGCATTAATTGGTCTTAGTGAGTATCGAAACAGTTTTTTTCCCAACATTCAGTACGACCTTGCGCGATTTAGAAAGGCTTTTTATGAATTGTATCCAGGAAATTGGAATTTAAAAATTGCTGATTTAGGAGATTTACCCAATGGAGCCAAAGTAAATGACACTTACTTTGCGATCAAAGAAATTGGATATCATTTAAAACAAATGAATATCATACCTATTTTTATAGGTGGTAGCCATGATTTAATATATCCCATATATCAAGTTTATCAGGAATTCAAACAGTTGGTGAATGTAGTTGCAGTAGATCGATCTTTTGATTTTTCACAAGAAGATGACCTGATTTCTGGGAGGTCCTACATGAGTAAAATCATAATGGAAAAACCCAATGTATTGAACAACTATACTAATTTAGGGCATCAGAGCTATTATTGTGCTGTTGAAGAAAAAGATTTGATGGATAAATTGTATTTTGATGGGATACGTCTGGGACAACTTTTGGATGATATAAGGCTTGCAGAGCCTGTACTGCGCGATGCTGATATCGTTGGTTTTGATATGAAGTGTATGTCCTGGGAGGCTTTAGCAGACCCACTAAAGGGCCAGCCTAATGGTATAGACTCTCGATCCATATGTGCCCTCAGTCGTTACGCTGGAATAAGTGATCGGCTAAGTTTCTTTGGTTTATTTGAACTGAGTGCTACCCCAATTATGGATCAATTACTTGCTCAAATGGTTTGGTATTTTATCGAAGGTGTACACTATCGTTTTGAAGAATACCCCATTAACACTAAGGAAGGTTTTATAAAATACAGTGTTGCATTATCTAATCAGACAATGGTTTTTTTTAAAAGTGAAAAAAGTAATCGCTGGTGGATGAAAATTACTGATGATTCTAGCATAGATAATAAATTAAAAACAAATTCGTTAATAGCTTGCACTGAACAAGATTATGAGTCAGCAACTCATGATATAATTCCTGAAAGATGGTACAACGCTGTTCGAAGAATGCTCTAAATTGTTATCGTTTATGAAGAGCTATATAAAAAACTTGATTTATTTAACAAACGAATGCCTTTTAAAAATAATTAGATTTGTGAATTAGGAAACACAAAACTTTTTTAATAATAAATTAATGAAAAGACTTCTAGTCCTAGTAACGCTGAGCCTAATAGTAGTTTCTTGTGGAAACAAAAACAGAGGAGAACTCATCGGAGTAAAACAAAAAAAATGGTTTGGGGAAAAGCCCTACGGTATGGTACTAATAGAAGGAGGGGCCTACATAATGGGAAAATCTGATGAAGACATTGCCCAACTACAAAATGCACCCACAAGAGCAGTAACTGTTCCTTCTTTCTATATGGATGAGACTGAAATCACAAATAGTGAATACCGTCAATTTGTAAATTGGGTAAAGGACTCGATAGCCCTTGCACTACTTGCTAGAAAAGCAGATGAGTTACAACTAGGTGAAGACGATAGAGAGGGAATAGGCGCGTTTGCCTTTAAAGATGCTGATACTACAAAATTGAACGAGTTCCAAAAATACATGCGTGAAAATTATTACGATGTTTCTGAAGATCTCTATGCAGGAAGAGCACTTAATTGGGATGCTGATTTGATTTGGAATACAGAAAATTATAAAGACAAGAATTATGCAGAGGTTATGGATTCGCTGTATTTACCACCAGATCAATGGTATAATGGGGAAATAAAACTCGATGTTTCAAGATTAGTATATGCTTATACTTGGTTTGATGCCGAAGGAGCTGCAGCAGAATCCAAACGCACTCGAAAACAATTCATCGACCGTACCCCTTTTTTTAAAAAAGAACAAATTCAGATTTATCCAGACACAACGGTATGGATCAAAGATTTTACCTATTCCTACAATGAGCCAATGCACAATGACTATTTTTCACATCCAGCCTATCAGGACTATCCTGTTGTTGGAGTTTCTTGGTCTCAAGCAGTGGCTTTTTGCAATTGGAGAACAAATTTTAAAAATAGCTATCAACGCGATAAAGGGAAACCAAATGTAAGCCGTTTTCGACTTCCTAGTGAAGCAGAATGGGAATATGCTGCCAGAGGAGGTATTCCTTCGGGCACCTATCCTTGGGGATCCCCATATTTACTAGACGACAGGGCTTGCTTTTTAGCAAACTTTAAACCTTTGAGAGGAGATTATGCCGCAGATCAAGCAGTATATACTGTAGAGGGAAAGTCATATTTGCCCAATGACTACAATCTCTACAATATGGCTGGGAATGTTTCTGAATGGACAAACTCATCCTACGATTCAGGTTCTTATGAATATGTATCCTCTTTAAATCCAAACATTTCTTTTGAAGGGGAAAAGCGTAAAGTTATACGTGGAGGATCTTGGAAAGATGTTGCGTATTTCTTACAAGTGAGTTCAAGAGATTATGAATATTCTGACAGCGCAAGAAGCTACATAGGCTTTAGGACAGTTCAGGATCACCTTGGTATTAAAAAAGTGAAAATCAGATAAATTATTTACAGCAATTACCTTTGCATTCAAATCAATAAAAAAACAAAAACAATGACAGAAAAAGCATTAAACAAAAGATATCGTTCTAGACTTAGGATGCACCAACTGTTTGGGTTCGGTGGTGCGATAGTTATTTTGGGTGCCCTTTTTAAAATTTTGCATCTAGAAATTGGCCCAATAACAGGAGGACTTGTACTGGGTATAGGATTAGCAATGGAGGCACTTATTTTCACCTTTACTGCTTTAAATACCGATGAAATTAAAGAAGAGCACGAAGAATTCATCAAAAAAATGAAAGGTGAAGTTCATGTCAATGGAGCTGCTTATAATAATGAACAAGGCCTTTCCTCCAAAATTGATGCTTTAATGGCAGAGGCCAAACTAGATGTCGATTTAATGCATTCATTAACTACTAGCATCAAAGAGTTAGAAAACTCAGCAAAAGCTCTTGAACCAGCTTCACAGGCTATCAAAGCATCTGAGAATTATTCCAAAGAACTAAATACTGCAGCATCTCAGTTAGAAGAACTTAATACAAGTTACCAAAAACAAATAATTGCCAATCAAAATGCAGAACAACTGAAACAACAAATGGAGGATTTGACTGCGAAACTGGTGAGTTTGTCTTCGAATCTAGCCGCACTAAATACTGTTTATAGTGGTGTATTAGACGCAATGACCAAAAAATAAGGCAGCATGGCATCAGCTAAAGAATCCCCCAGGCAAAAACTAATCAATCTAATGTATTTGGTGTTTATCACCATGCTTGCTTTGAACGTGAGTAAGGAGGTGTTAGATGGTTTTGGGCAAATGTTTGAAAAAATCAAACAAACAAATACTCGTGTATCTGAAAGAAATGAAATTTATTATGAAAAAATAGAAACGAATGCTGATGAAAAAAAAGGAGATTGGATTGGTCATCATGAAACAGCAACTCAAATTAAAGAAAAGTCCAATGCTTTTTTTGATAAAATTTCAAACATAAAAGAACAAATTTCTGAAAAACAGAAAAAAAGAGATCCCGAATTAAAAAATTATTCTCAGATGGACAAGGGAGATATATTAGATAACATATTTTTTAATGCTAATGGGCTTTCACCAAAAGGGAACGAATTTATGAGCGTGATTTCTGATTATAGAAATCATATAATTCAAAATCTTGGAAAGGATTATCCAGACTACATAAAATTTGTAGAGGAACGCTTTTTTACCGGAGATCAGAATGGTGATGTAATTAATGTGGATAATCGGAAGCAATCTTGGCTGTCCCATAATTTTGAAGGATTTCCTTTGATTTCTTCTCTAGCAAAATTGACCATGATACAGAACGACATACGTCAAACCGAAGCTGAAATTTTGACAACGCTCTTGGGAACAGAATTGGAAATGGAAACACTTGTAAGCCAGACAAACTATTTAGCACTTTTGGAGACTGAAAAAGCTGCTTATTATCCCGGAGAAATTTTTGATGGGAGTATCCTTTTGGGAAGAAAAGGAGGAGCACAAAAGCCAAATAGAGTAGAACTTAAACTTGACGGTCAAGTATTGACGAAAGATAAATATGATTTAGTACCCGGCGGAATTAAACTAAATGTTATTTCGGGAAGACCGGGAGATCATACAATTGAAGGAGATTTAATATTCTTGAATGATATGGAAGAATCAAAAATCCCTGTTGATCGAACTTTTACTGTGATATCCAAACCCAATTCTGCTGTAATTTCAGCTGATAAAATGAATGTTGTTTATCGTGGGGTACAAAATCCAATTACTATTTCGATACCCGGCATTCAAGACAGTAAAGTTACTGCAAGAGCTCCGGGACTTAAACGCGTCAGTGGAAGCAAGTACAATTTGTTTCCTGGAAATGGAAGAGAGGTTAAAATAAATGTATCAGGGACCTTGCCAGACGGAATGAATGTATCTTCTGTATCAACATTTAGAATTAAAGATATACCAAAGCCAACAGGCTATTTTAGAGGTCAGTCGGGTTCTTTCACCATTCCAAAGTCCAGTTTTGAGCGAGGCAGGGTTGAAGCAATACTTGAGGATTTTGATTTTGACTTGCCCTTGAAGACCCAATCATTTCGATTTAGGGTGCCTGGTCAACCCAGCATGGTGATTAACGGAGATCGCTTGGATGCTAGAGCACTTCAAATGTTAAATAGAACTAAGAACGGGCAAACAGTCATTATCTCAGATATTAATGTAATAATTCCTTCCAACCCGAGTTATAAATTGAAACAAACTTCTCCAATATCAATCACGATAAATTAATCTGAGTTCGTATGAAAAAAGCTATATTTTTTATTTTAATTGCCTCAGTATTTGGACTTGATACAAGTCTTGGACAAGCTAATTTATTGAATGCTAAAGTTCCACAGGAAGTGGGATTAAGTGATAAACTATCCGATGTTGAAGTTACAAAGCCGATTGCTTATGGACATGTTGACGATCGTGATGTGCTCTGGTCCAAGACTATATGGGAAATTATTGATTTAGATGAACGTATCAACTTCCCATACTATTACCCAACTGTAAACAACGGAAGTTTATCCAATAGCAGAAAATCACTTTTCAGAGTGATCATGGATGGTATAAACAATGGAGAAATTACTGAAATTTATTCAACCGATTATTTTAATGAAAAACTTACAAAAGAAGACCTCACAGAAAGATTGGAGTTGAAAAGGCTTTCTCCAGATGCAATTTCGAAGCAAAATGCCGGAGAAGTAATAAATGCAGATGATTATGATATTTATAAAATTGAATCAGATAAAGTAGCTCAATACAGAATTAAAGGAACTTGGTACTTTAACAAACGCCATGGCGAAATGAAATACAGATTGCTTGGAATTGCACCTGTAGCGCCTGATGTTTCTACATTGAGTGAAGGACCAGAAGCAATGGCAAATGCTTTAGTGCCTTTATTTTGGATATGGTTCCCAGACGCTCGCGAGACACTTCATAATCAAATGGTTTTTAATTCAGGAAATACTTCACAACCAATAACCTTTGACATGATGTTAAATGCAAGGAGATTTAATTCAATTATTTACAAGGAGGAAAATGTTTATGAAGATCGAGAAGTAAAAGAGTATATCTATGAAGATGCCTTGCGTCAACTTCTAGAATCCGAACGTATCAAATCTAAAATTAGAGACTTTGAATTAGACATGTGGAATAATTGAGACGAAAGACAAATTAAGAGTGAGCGCTATTGAAATGAATAGCGCTTTTTTTATGCTATTTTTGCAGCCATGAAACACTCCATTATTGTCGGTTATGGACTAGCTGGATTTCATTTTGCCAGAGTTCTTCAAAAGCAGGGAAAAGACTTTGTAGTCTTTTCAGATCAAAAGCCAGGGGCGAGTAGTAATGCGGGAGGAGTGTTTAATCCAACTGTTTTAAAGCGGTTTACTTTGGCTTGGAATGCCATAGAATTTTTCGAGTTTGCTTATCCTTTTTATCAAAATTTTGAAAAAGAATTTCAGGTTTCTGTCTTTAAAAAGGAGCCTATAGTTTATGCTTTCAGAGCAATTTCAGACCATAATAATTGGTCTGTAGCTGCTCAGACAGAGGGGCTAAACCGTTTCATGGAATCTGAACTCATTCAAACTTCTTTGGGGGGTGTTAAAGAACACATAGGACATGCTCGGCTTCAAAATGTGGGAAGAGTAAACATTCAGAAAATGTTAAATATTTTTAGAGAGCGTGTACTTAAAGAAGATTTTTACGAAGAGTCCTTTGAATATGATCAAGTGAAATTTCACGATAAGGGGGTGGAGTACAAAGGCATTCAAGCCGAACGAATTGTTTTTTGTCAGGGCTATGGTTTAAAAACAAACCCCTGGTTTTCCTATCTTCCTTTGACAGGTTCCAAGGGAGAATTTCTACACATACGTTCCAATGAACTTTCACAAGAAAGAATCATTAAAGGGAGCGGTATTTTTGTTGTTCCAATGGAGGAAGATCTTTTTTGGGTTGGAGCAACTTTTAGTCGGGATGACAAGAGTACTGTTCCTACCCATCAAGGAAAAGAGTGGCTTATGAATAAACTGAATTCACTGATTCATTCAAGTTTTGAAATAGTGGAACATCGTGCCGCTCTTCGACCTACTGTAAAAGATCGCAGACCTCTTCTCGGGCGGCACCCCAAAAAGAAACAACTGTATGTCTTGAACGGCTTGGGAACGAGAGGTTTGCTTATGGGACCTTTATTGGCTGAGTGGTTGTCACAATACATCGACTACGATCAAGTACTTCCAACTCCTGTAACAATTAATCGCTTTAAGACTTATTTCGATAAAAAGACAAGTAGATCATGATAAATGCTCATAATATAAGCGTGAGTTTTGGTGGTGAGACACTATTTGATTTAATTTCCTTTCGTTTAGGCAAAGGAGATCGTGTGGGTTTAATTGGAAAAAATGGAGCAGGAAAATCTACTTTACTGAAGTTAATTGCCTCTGTAAACCAGCCCACATCAGGAAGTTTTGCTTTAGAGAAAAACTGTAAAATAGGTTATCTACCTCAGGATTTAGATTTTGAAAATGGTCGCACTGTTTTGGAAGAAGCCTATCTAGCATTTGAAGAAATCAAAAAAGTAGAGGCACGTCAGGAAGAAATCCATAAAATCATGGAACAAACTCAGGATTTTGAAAGTGATTCCTATATGGCCGTACTGGATGAGTTGACAGAACTGAACACTCGTTATGAAATGATAGGCGGATACCTATACCAAGCTCAGACAGAAAAAATACTTTTAGGTCTTGGATTTTCCATGACCGATTTGAACGCCCCAACAGATACGTTCTCAGGAGGTTGGCGTATGCGTATTGAACTAGCAAAATTATTATTGAAAGACAACGATGTGCTCTTACTAGATGAACCTACCAACCATTTGGATATTGAATCCATAATATGGCTGGAGCAATTTCTTAAAAAGTTTAAAGGAGCTTTGGTAATGGTTTCCCATGACAGAATGTTCTTGGATCAGGTCACCAATAGAACTATCGAAATTGTTCAACAACGCATTTTTGACTTTAAAAAATCGTATTCTAAATACATGTTGTTGCGTCAAGAGTTGAGAGAGCAACAGCAGGCAGCACAAAAAAACCAAGAGAAACAAATTCAACAAACGGAGAAACTCATCGAACGCTTTCGAGCAAAAGCTTCAAAGGCTAGTATGGCACAATCGCTGATTAAAAAGCTGGACAAGATGGATCGCATTGAAATTGATCCCGAGGAAAATAAACGCATAAAATTTGAATTTTCGATTTCTAAGCAGCCGGGAAAAATTATTTTAGAAACCAATCAGCTTTCCAAAGCTTTTGGAGAAAAAAAAGTACTTCAAGGAGTAAACTTAGAATTGGTTCGTGGAGAGAAAATCGCTTTTGTGGGTCAAAATGGTCAAGGTAAATCAACACTCGCAAAAATATTAGTGGGAGAGTTAGAGAGTGAAGGTACAGTTCGTCTTGGGCACAATGTAGAAATCGGGTATTTTGCACAAAACCAAGCCACGTATTTGGATGGAAATCAAACCGTTCTGGAAGCAGCAGAAGATGCCGCAACTCCAGAAAATAGAACCAAAGTAAGGGACCTTTTAGGTGCTTTTCTTTTTCCAGGAGAGGCTGTAGATAAAAAAGTTCAAGTCCTTTCTGGGGGTGAGCGAAACAGGTTAGCTCTTTGTAAATTATTGCTTCAGCCTTTTAATGTTTTGATTATGGATGAGCCTACTAATCATCTGGACATTGCATCAAAAAATGTACTTAAAGAAGCATTGGTGAAATTTCAAGGGACTTTAATTTTAGTCTCACACGATCGTGATTTTTTACAAGGTTTGTGTGAAAAAGTAGTGGCTTTTAAAGATCGAAAAGTCACCCCTTTTCTAGGAGATATAAATGCGTATTTGGAACATCAAAAACTTTCTTCACTCAAAGAACTTGAAAAAAAGTCAAAACCTTTTTCAGAAAATTCCAGTTCAAAAGAAAACGATAAAAACGATTTTGAAAAACAAAAAGAACACCGAGGGATACAACAAAAAATAGGAACACTAGAGCGAAAAATTACGGTTCTTGAAAAAGAAATTAAAGAAATCGATTTTGATCTTGAAGTGAACTATGAAAAAACAATCAGTCAGCCGAATTTTTTTGATTCTTATCAATCCAAAAAAAAGGAGTTAGAAGTACTTATGGGACAATGGGAAGCTCTTCAAGAAACTTTAGAATAGGAATCTCAAGCTTCAATCAACTCTTCCACACCTTGCAGATAACGTTCGGCATCTAGGGCGGCCATACAGCCTGTTCCCGCCGCGGTAACAGCCTGACGGTACTCTTTATCCTGAACGTCTCCAGAGGCAAAAACTCCAGGGAGGTTTGTCTCCGTACTTTTGCCCTTTGTAATGAGATATCCAGCTTCATCCATGTCGAGTTGCCCCTTGAAGATGCTTGTATTGGGCTGATGTCCAATGGCGATAAAAAGTCCTGTTATAGCTATTTCTTCTGTTTTTCCTGTTTGGTTATTTTTCATACGAAGACCCGTCACAACTTGATCTCCTAAAACTTCGTCTATTTCTGTATTGTATCTAAGATCAATATTGGGTGTGTTTGTCACGCGGTGTTGCATGGCTTTAGAAGCACGCATTTGATCTTTTCGAACTAGCATAGTTACCTTAGAGCAAATCTTTGCGAGATAGGTTGCTTCTTCTGCAGCAGTGTCTCCACCTCCTACTATAGCTACTTCTTGCCCTTTATAAAAAAAACCATCACAAACGGCACAGGCCGAAACACCTCCACCACGCAAACGTTGTTCACTGGGGAGACCCAAATACTTTGCAGATGCACCAGTGCTTATGATAATGGTCTGGGCGTGTAGGATAGTTCCATCTTCAGCGTAGGCTTTGTGAATACCTCCAGGTTGATTTGAAAATTCCACTTTGTTGATAAATCCTACACGGACTTCTGTTCCAAAGCGTTCTGCTTGTTGCTGGAGTTGTACCATCATTGTAGGGCCATCAACGCCATCTGGATACCCTGGGAAGTTATCTACTTCTGTTGTAGTAGTCAGTTGACCCCCTGGTTCCATACCGGTATAAACAACAGGTTTTAAGTCAGCTCTTGCAGCGTAGATGGCGGCGGTGTAACCTGCAGGACCGCTTCCAATAATTAGGGTTTTAAGAGTTTCCATTAGAAAAAATTTTAACCAAATGTAAACCATATCTTTTAGTTGTATCTTGCTTTTTTATTCGATTTATCAATAATTTATTAAAGTTGTTTATGAAAAAAATGGTACTGCTTTTAGGTTTTTACTTTGTTGCATGCTCTCCGCTAAAGCAACCTAGTGTACAAGAAATTATTGAGAGGTCTATTATTTCTCATGGTTGGGATCAAGATGAATACATCATCTCTTTTGATTTTCGAGATTACAGTTATGAACTTACCAGAAAGCCAGGTTTTTATTCCTATCAAAGAAGTACCAAAAAAGAAGGGAATCTCTTAACAGATGTGATGACCTCTCAATATCCTCTACAACGATATCAAAATGGGGAACAAATTCAACTGAAAGACAGCATAGCAAACGTTTATTCCAACTCTTTAAATTCTGTGATGTATTTTTTTCAACTACCAAGACCTCTTCAAGATGAGGCAGTTCTATCAGAATTGCTTGGAGTTACCAAAATTTTAGGACAACCGTATTGGCTAATAAAAGTAGGTTTTACTGAACAAGGAGGGGGTGATGATTTTCAGGACGAATACCGTTATTGGATCAATCAAAAAAACTACCAAATAGATTATTTAGCCTATAATTACCTGACAGATGGCGGTGGAACCCGTTTTCGCAAAGCAAAAAACAAAAGGACAAAAAGTAGACTTCTGTTTCAGGATTACACCAATTATAAACCCCAAGAAAAAAGAGTTTCGTTGGATTCTCTCCCCCTTCTATTTGAAAGAGGATTGCTCCTTGAAGTATCTGAGATAGAAAACAAAAATATTAAAGTTGCTTTTTCAAAAGAAAAAGAGGCTCCTTAAGAAGCCTCTTTACTCATTTTATCTTTAAGCTTTAATATTCACATACTCCTCAATAACGAATTTTTTACAGCTTTCGAAATTTTCAAAAACATGTGTTTCCGGAATCAATTTGCCAATTATTCCAATAGTTTTCATCAAATATTTAGGTTGTTTTTGAATACCTACAAAAAGAATTTCAATATTTTTTTGTTTTAGATCCATTAAAACATCTTCCAAAGCAAAAAGTCCTGATTGATCGATGTAGGGAACTTTACTCATGCGAATGATCACGCTAGATGCTGATTTTGGAATTTGATTCGAAATAGTGACAAATTCAGAAGTAAATCCAAAAAATAAAGGGCCGCTAAGGTGTTTGATAAAAACATTTTTTTGAAACGAAGGACTGAGTTTTTTTTCATCGTCCCAAGCTTTTTCCTCTGCTATAGTGGTTACCCTAGTGTCGTTTTTAGAGACATCCCCCATTTTTTTCATAAAAAATAAGGAAGCGAGAACCAAACCAATTCCAACAGCATAGACTAAATTCCATACGACTGAAAGTAAGAGAACCACAACCATGATGAGCACCTCTGTTCTGGGTATTTTATTTAGAGCATTTAATCCTTTATAATCCATAACACCTATTCCTACCGTTACCAATATTCCTGCTAAAACTGCAGCTGGAATTTTAGAAGCAAGAGGGCTTAAAACCAAAAGGATTAACAAGAGTACCAGAGAAGAAATCATTCCCGAAAGTTTAGTAGTTCCTCCAGATTGAATATTAACTACTGTCCGTATAGTAGCACCAGCCCCAGGAATACCCCCAAAAAGCGAAGCGATTGAATTTCCAATTCCTTGGCCGATAAGCTCTTTATTGGGTAGATGACGCGTTTTTGTAAGGTTGTCGGCTACTACAGAAGTAAGTAAGGAGTCTATAGCCCCTAAAAGAGAAAGTGTGAGTGCTGTGAGTACATAAGGCAAGACCTCCAAAACATTTAAATCTGTAAAGAGTGTTGATTGGATTTTTGGAAATCCAACTGGGATTTGTTGAATGGATTTATATTCTATCCCAAAACCAATCGCAATCCCAGATATTAAAATCAAAGCTACTAGTGTACTAGGTATAGCGGTAGTAATCTTTTTAAATCCATAGATAATAAAAATAGTTCCTAAAGCAAGAAAAACCTCTATCCAATTGATGTTTAAGACTGCTCTTGGAAGTGCGCGTATGGTTCCAATAACCCCTGAAGTATTGTTTTTTGCTAAATTTTCTGCTTCTTCATAAATGCTCTTTTCGTTTACCTCACCTGCTCGTTTTATCGTTTCTTCAAAATCCTCCAAAACCAGAAGGCCTTCTTTCGATTCCTCAATTAGAATCTTTTCTAGTAAATGTTCTTCAGCTAAGGGCTTGAACTGTTCTACAAATTCTGTATCATTTTTGATATCGTAGCCTACAACAGGTAAGATTTGTGTAATTAAAATAATAACACCAATAGCTGTCATAAATCCAGATACTACTGGATAGGGGATATACTTAATGTATTTGCCAACCCCAAGTACTCCCATGGCTATTTGAAAAATACCGCTCAATAAAAAAACAGCTAGTATATAGGGTAGTGCCTTTTCAATAGAACCATTGTGAACACTAATTATTTCTGCAATGACAACCATACTGACCGCTGTCATGGGTGCTGTAGGGCCTGAAATTTGTGTGGCTGTGCCTCCAAAGAAAGCCGCAAAAAAACTTAAAAAAATAGCACCGTATAGTCCAGCACTAGGTCCTAAGCCAGAACTAACTCCAAACGCCAATGCAAGCGGTAAAGCAACAATTCCAGCAGTTAATCCTCCAAGAAGATTTCCTTTAATATTTGTAAACATATGTATATAATAAAAGTTTGATTCCCTTTTGGGAAAAAATTTAATAAGAGATTGATATTAGAAGAGATTAGATTTCTGGTGGGGGGCTATATACAGAAGAATCTATTGAGGGGTAGGAGTTCTGTATTCCAATAGGATACATCATTTTAAAATCTTTATTCACGAAATCTTCTTGAATACTGTTTCTAAACCAGGTATTTTCATTTTCATCATGCTCCCCATCCCACTCAAGGGTTATAGTAACCGACTGAGAATCTAAAGTTTCAATATGATAAGAAAGAATATTAATGAAAAAAAAAACACCTGTATATAAAATTGGAAAAAGTAAACTTACGGCTAGATTATTCATAAATGAATTTGATCCAAAATAAACTTTTAAATCGATAAAAAAAAGTAAAATTGAAAAAGTTATATTCTAAAATGAAATAAAACGTAAATTTGAGTTCGCAAAATTTTAATAATGATTGATCAATCCAAAACAGCGCTTTTAGAGTATAAAGCGCCAGGTAGTTTTGAGGAAACACGTTATGAGAAATTACATAACATCGTTGTCAATAACACTTCCGAGGGCTCTATTGCCATTGCACATTGTATCGCAAAACTAATTCTAAACAAACAAAAGAAAAATGAACCTTGTGTTTTAGGACTGGCTACCGGATCCAGCCCTTTAAGTGTGTATCGGGAACTAGTACGCCTTCATCACGAAGAGGGATTAAGTTTTAAAAACGTCATTACTTTTAATTTAGATGAATATTATCCAATTGGAAAAGAAGATGTACAAAGTTATTATCACTTCATGCATCAGCACCTTTTTAAATGGATTGATATTGCTCCTGAAAACATTCATATTCCAAATGGAGAAGTAGAGGTAGAAGAAGTTAGAGCTTCTTGTATAGCCTATGAAAAGAAAATAAAAAAACTAGGAGGAATAGACCTTCAAATCCTTGGAATTGGTCGTACAGGTCATATAGGTTTCAATGAACCTGGTTCTCATCTCAATTCACAAACAAGAACAATTACTCTTGATCATCTTACTCGTTTTGATGCAAGTGCTGCTTTTCAAGGAATTGATAATGTCCCTAGAAAAGCCATCACTATGGGAATCCAAACCATATTAAATGCCAAAAGAATCTTTTTAATGGCTTGGGGAACCAATAAAGCAGAAATCATCCAAAAAGCGATCGAAGGAAATATCTCCAATAAAATTCCAACAACGTATTTACAACATCATAAAAACACCACTTTAATTTTAGATACTGAGGCTGCCTCAGAATTGACCAGAATCAAAACACCTTGGTTGGTCAGCAGTTGTGATTGGAATGAAGCAAATCGCTCCAAGGCCATAACTTGGTTGTGTGAAAGAGTAAATAAATCCATTTTAAAACTAACGGATGAAGATTACAATCAAAATGGGATGTCAGACTTATTGGCATTACACGGCTCTTCATACGACCTAAACATAGAAATGTTTAATAGGCTACAACAAACCATAACTGGCTGGCCAGGGGGAAAGCCCAATGCAGATGATTCGAATCGACCGGAACGTAAATTTCCAGAAAAAAAACGGGTCATCATTTTTAGTCCGCATCCAGACGACGACGTAATCTCAATGGGAGGTACTTTTGATCGATTGGTTTCACAAGGACACGAAGTTCATATAGCCTACCAAACTTCAGGAAATATTGCTGTTTCTGATCAAGATGCTTTAAAGTATGTTGAGGTAGGGATCGATATTTTAGCAGAAAGCACTCCAAAAAACTTAGAAAAATTGCGTGAAGAATTACTCAATGTAAACCCACAAAAACCAGCGCCGCGATCCATTTGTGACTTAAAAGGAAGTATTCGTAAGAGAGAAAGTTTTGGTGCAACACGTTATTTCGGAATTCCAGATAGTCAGGTACATTTCATGAACCTTCCTTTTTATGAAACAGGTACAATTGCAAAAAACCCTATATCGGATATAGACATTCAAAAAACAGTTGCATTAATCGAGGCAATTAAACCACACCAGATCTATGCAGCTGGAGATTTAGCAGATCCCCATGGCACTCACCGCGTGTGTTTGGATGTCATTTTTGAGGCACTTAAACGACTAAAACCCAAAGCGTTTATGAAAGATTGTTGGGTGTGGTTGTATCGAGGAGCTTGGCATGAATGGGAAATCCATGAAATAGAAATGGCAGTTCCTATGAGTCCAGATCAAGTTTTGAGAAAGAGAAAGGCAATTTTTTACCACCAGTCTCAAAAGGATGGTGTAATGTTTCAAGGAAACGATCATCGGGAATTTTGGGTAAGAGCTGAGGAACGCAATGCGGATACTGCCGAAAAATACAGGGTTATGGGACTTTCAGACTATGCTGCCATGGAAGCATTCAAACGGTATTTTTATTGAGTATTTTTTTACAAACAAACCTATTCTCTACCAGTTGCATCAATTAGTATACGAGATCAAAAGTCTTAACTTTAACATGTACCTAAGACAATTCCAATTAATTTGTATTTTAGGATAAAATAAGATCATCATGCGAATACGTACCTCTCTTTTGGCCCTTTTGTATATTTTACTAGCGACACCTGCTACAGCACAACAAAAATTCTCCAAGCGCCAAATTCAAAAAATCAAAACTGAAACACTTAATCAAGTACAGGAGCGACATAAAATGACTCAGGTCATGATAGATAAAATATTCAGTTTTGCAGAATTGGGATTTCAGGAGTACGAATCATCCGCCTATTTGACGGCCGTATTGGAACAGGCGGGGTTTACTATTGAAAAAGGAATTTCTGGCATTCCTACAGCTTGGATGGCACGATGGTCTTATGGCACAGGTCCTGTTATTGCTTTGGGTAGTGATGTAGACTGTATTCCAAAAGCATCCCAATATCCTGGTGTAGCCTACCACAAACCCATGGTAGAAGGAGCGCCAGGTCATGGAGAAGGGCATAATTCGGGAATTCCAGTCATCATTACTGCTGCTTTAACGCTTCAAGAGCAGATGAAAAAAAACAACCTAGGGGGGACCTTAGTAGTATGGCCAGGAATAGCAGAAGAGCTTGTCGCTTCAAAAGCATGGTATGTTCGTGATGGATATTTTGACAAAATTGATATGTGTATTTTTACTCACGTCAGCAGTAATCTTTCTGTGTCTTACGGACAAGCTAGAGGAACGGGTTTGATTTCTGTAGAGTACAGTTTTGATGGTGAGGCCGCCCACTCGGCTGGCTCACCCTGGAGAGGACGAAGTGCCTTAGATGCAGCTGAATTAATGAATGTGGGGTGGAATTATAAAAGAGAACACCTTCACCCTTTAAAGCGCTCCCACTCTATATTTACAGATGCAGGAGACCAGCCCAATGTGGTACCATCCAAAGCTTCCATTTGGTACTATTTTAGAGATGTTACTTATGACGGGATAATGAAAATGTACAACGACGGTAATAATATCGCCGCTGGTGCAGCTATGATGACTGACACTAAGGTGACTTCACGGGTTTTGGGAACTGCTTGGCCAAGACATTTTAATAAAGTGATAGCTGAGACCATGTTTGAAAACATTCAGACCGTAGGACTTCCTAATTGGTCAGAAGCGGACCAACAACTCGCAAAGGCTGTTCAACAGGAAGTAGAATCAAACAATCAAGAGGGATTGTCAACTACACTTTCTGAATTAGGAAAACCTCAACAAAATGCTGTAAGTGGTGGGTCAGACGATATCGGAGATATTTCTTGGACTATTCCTACGGTGACCTTGCGTTTCCCTTCAAATATTCCAGGACTTCAAGGACACCACTGGTCTAATGCCATTGCTATGGCCACTCCTATTGCTCATAAAGGTGCTACTGCTGGAGCAAAAGTAGTGGCGACTACTGTAATTGATTTTTTGACCAAACCACAATTGCTAGACCAGGCTAAAGAGTATTTTCTTAATGTTCAAAGCAAAGAGACACAATACAAACCCATGATCACTGAAAAGGACCCCCCTCCAATTTATTTAAACGAAGAGATCATGAAACAGTACCGTCCACAGTTAGAAAAATTTTATTTTGATGAAACGAAATACGACACCTATTTAGAACAACTAAATATTAAATACCCAACCATAAAATAAGTATAATGAGATTGATTGTTGGAGTGTTTTTGATTTGTATCTCAAGTGTTTATGCCCAAAAAAAGGTGTCTCAAAAGGATTCTCTAGACATCGTAAAAACACTTTTTAAACAACAAGCAGATTGGAATTCCGGTGATATAGATGCTTTTATGGAAGGGTATTTCAAATCAGATGAGCTCGTTTTTTCAGGTTCTTCAGGTCCAATTTATGGATGGGAAGCTACTCGTGACCGATATAAAAAAAGCTATTCCAGTCGTTTGTTGATGGGACAATTAGAGTTTGAAGTTTTGAGTATGATCCAACTTAGTCCTACGGTCATTCAACTTCAAGGTTCCTTCTATTTAACTCGAGACATTGAAGACAGCAGTGGTTTTTTTACCCTTATCTGGTTGCAAAAGGAGGGAAATTGGTTGGTGATATCTGATCATACTTCTTCCTCAAACTAAGGATATGCAGAAGAGAATAGGATTTATTTTAGGCCCTCTAAGTTTTTTACTCATACTATTTATTGGACCCTTCGAGGGGCTTTCACAGCAGGGTCAGGCTGTTTTAGGTACCACTTTTTGGATTGCTATTTGGTGGATAACAGAGTGTGTGCCAATTGCCGCAACAGCACTTTTACCCATTGTTCTTTTTCCTCTTTCTGGAGGGATGGAACTCAGCACGACAACTGCCGCATTTGGACACAAATACGTTTTTCTTTATTTAGGAGGTTTTTTAATAGCTATTGGAATTGAAAAATGGAATCTTCACAAGCGCATAGCAATCAATATCATTTCTTTTATTGGATCGGATGTGAGAAAAGTCATTTTAGGATTTATGGTAGCTACCGCATTTTTATCGATGTGGATTTCAAATACAGCTACCTCTGTTATGATGCTACCTATAGGGATTGCGATTATTAAAGAACTAAAAGACAATCCTGCAACTGTAGAGGATGAAAATAAAACATTTGGAAAAGCGTTAATGCTTGGTATTGCCTACAGTGCTTCAATTGGAGGGGTAGCAACTCTTATAGGAACTCCACCAAATTTAGTTCTAGCGGGAGTGATTTCAAGTACTTATGGTTATGAAATCACCTTTTTGGAATGGTTTTTATTTGGTTTCCCTATCTCCGTTGTCTTGTTGATTTTTTGTTGGTTGTACCTAACTCGAATTGCCTATGTTTTTAAGCAAACCGAGTTTCCGGGTGGAAAGGCAGAGATTAATCGTTTAAAAAAGGAACTAGGGCCAATTTCCTATGAAGAACGCCGAGTAGCTGCCGTTTTTGGTTTAGCAGCATTTTGTTGGATTAGTAGATCGTATTTATTGCAAGATTTTTTACCCGCACTTGATGATACCATTATAGCGATTTCTTTTGGTTTACTTCTTTTTGTTTTGCCAGCAAAAGGAGAAAAAAAGGTTTTACTTTATTGGAAGGATACAGTTCAACTCCCCTGGGGGATTATTCTTTTATTTGGTGGAGGTATGGCTCTAGCCAAGGCTTTTGAGGTTAGTGGTCTTGCAATTTGGTTGGGAGAGTTAATGACTACTTTTGGCAGCTTGCCCTTATTTGTATTGCTTCTTTTATTGATAACCGCAGTTAATTTTTTAACAGAAATCACTTCAAATCTAGCCACAACAGCTATGTTACTTCCCGTGTTAGCACCTTTGGCTTTGGAAGTGGGTGTTCACCCCTTTGGCCTCATGGTGGGAGCTGCAATTGCGGCCTCTTGTGCTTTTATGCTTCCTGTGGCTACACCGCCCAATGCGGTTGTTTTTGGATCAGGCTATTTAAAAATACCCGACATGGTCTCCAGAGGTATCGTATTGAATTTGTTCTCTATCCTCCTTATTTCTATCATGGTATACGGGATACTTCCTTTGTTATGGGAAATCGATCTGACAACTTTTCCAGCTGCTTTAATCCCTTAAACACTCTATATTTAGTGGGCAACAAAATCGAAATAGCGGTTTGGAAAAGGCTCTTTTTTTAGAGTAAAATGCCACCACTCCTCGTCATAAGGTGAAAACCCTCCAGCCTCCATAATTTCACGTAACAGTTTTCTATTGCTTTTTTGTTTTTTTGTGATGTCCTCGAAAAAATAATTTGACTGAATTCCAAAAAAATCCCAATTTCCTCCCATATCTAAGGTATTGCCTTTTTTCTCACCTTCTAAATAAATGAGTGTAAGGTCCACTGTACTGCCTCTGCTGTGGCCACTTCTCTTTGAAATATAACCGAGTTCAAAAAGCCTGTTTTTTGCCAATTTTGGATAGTATGTGCTTTTGGTAAGTGTATCATCTGGTCTTTTGGACCAAGAGATAAAATCATTTACAGCTCTTTGTGGACGATATGCATCGTAAATTTTCAATCCCAAACCAAGAGGTTTTAAATTTTCCTGTACCTGCTTGAGTGCTGAGGCGAGAGCTTTCGTTCCTATCGTTTTTTGACCTTCTTTATATCCTTCTATAACCCTTCCTATAAAGTTTTTTCTGGAAGCATAACCCAGTTCTGTTCTCAGATTAGGAACTTGATTTTCAAGAAATACAAAACCGTTTGGAAGTTCTTGTGCGATTGATGATTGAAGCAATCCTGTTATAAAAAGGAGTAAAAGCTTATTCTTCAAGGGCGAATTGAATTAGCTGTGGTCGGATATTGAGTTGGTACAAACCCCTGCTCTCTCGGGTCGGGTAAACTCTATTGGTCAATAAAATAACAATCACATCATTAGTGGGATCTACCCAAGCCATGGTCCCAGTAAACCCTGTATGACCATAGGTTGCGTCACTAACCCATGCTGAAGGATAGCGGTCTGGAGTCTCCTTGTCCAAGGTGGGTTTGTCAAAACCTAATCCTCTTCTATTTGTACCTTCTGGATATGCTCTTTTTGTAAAGAGTTCAATGGTTTGAGGTTTTAGATATTGTCTGTTTTTGTAGCTTCCTTTATTTAAAAGCATTTGCAAAAGGGGTGCAATAGAAGTTGCATTGGCGAAGAGACCTGCATTTCCAGAGACCCCACCCATAAGAGCAGCAGCCTCGTCATGTACCCAGCCATGAACGAGTTTTTTTCTGAAAAGCGAATCCTGTTCTGTTGGAATAATTTCTGCTAATGGAAATTTTTTAGCAGGTAAAAAGGCTATTCGTTCAAGTTCCATCGGTTTATAAAAATGGTACTCTAAAAACGCATCAAAGGAAAGGCCACTCAGATCTTGAACAAGTTGTGGCAAGAGAAAGAAAAATAATCCGGAATAAACCATTTCACCAACAGTTGTAAGAGGTGTTTTTTTAATTCGCTTTTTAATTATTTGTTCGTAGCGTTTATGAACGTAAAGTGAGTCACTTACTGATTTGGGGAATCTTTTACTTTGATAAAAGGAAAGTGTATTCCTTTTTATTTTTCCATTTTTCTTATAAACCATATTTTGATGGGTAATGTAGGGAATCCATCCAGCGCTATGACTTAGAATTTCTTTAAATGTGCTGTTTTTTTTGTTACTCCTTTTAAGCAGAGGAATCCAGTTTGAAGCCGGTTCATCAAGATCCAGTCCATAGAGTTCATATAGTTTCATGAAAGCGAACGTGCTCGCTAAAACTTTTGTTAGAGATGCTAAATCGTATAGGTCTTTGTTGGAAACTGTTTTTAGCGTCTCGTAGGTATGATGCCCATAAGAGTGATTCAGGAGTAAAGAATATTTT
>Ga0255760_10000525_pt1 | contig 38272 bp, 36 predicted proteins | sample 071ome_25_FD_179960 | JGI IMG/M metagenome (GOLD analysis project Ga0255760, IMG submission 179960) | Coastal salt marsh microbial communities from the Groves Creek Marsh, Skidaway Island, Georgia - 071410BT metaG (version 2) | ecosystem: Environmental > Aquatic > Marine > Intertidal zone >...
AAATTACTCTATGAACTTAATGAAGAGGATATGCCGATGATTTAGAAGCTCAGGCAGATATTAAATATTAGCTTACTAAAAAAGTTTCAGGTATGACCTATCCAAGTTGCCTTATACCAAAGTTTTTCTAAGGGGCCTTGTTTATAACTTTGAAACCATTTGTGATTTAAATATAATTGAAATATAAAGATAAATATGCCTACCATTAAACTAGCAGAATAACCTAGATACGGAGATAGATTCAATCCTATAGGGAAAAATATAAACGCTCCAATAATTGATTGTGAAATATAGTTAGTAAGGCTCATTCTTCCATAAACTTTCAGTTTAGATAGAATTGTTTTAAATGAACTATTGTAATATGCCGTTATAAAAGAGGACAATATAACTAGTGTAAATGCCAGTTTTTGCCACATATCCAGAGCAGTACCAATACTACTTTTTAGCATTGTATTTTTTACATTATCATACCATTCGACCTTTAAAGGATAAAGCAAACCAAATAATATTGAAGAAATAATTAGTGTCTTTATCCAAAACCGAGTGTTTTCTCTTGAATTAACAAACAAGTTTTTTCTACTTAAGAGAAATCCCAGCAAAAATAACCCAATCGTTTGAACAAAACGTCCGCTACCTATTGCCCACAATAAGCTAGCCTTTTGACCAGTTGATATATTTTCAAGTAAAAAGGTTTTCCAATTACCTGTTTTAACCCCTTCTTGAACAATTTCATATAAGCCTCCAACATTTAAGCTTGGCAGGGTGTATGATTCATTTAAAAGGCTGCTAACAAAATGAAATAATTCAATTGGTTGTAGTAAACAAATCAAAGCAATTATGAGTATTGCTTTGTTGCTCATTTTGCACACCAATGGTAAGGAGAACCCTGTAATTACAAACAATAAAAGCACGTCACCGCCAGGAAAAAATGCCGCATTTATAGTAGCAAAAGCACTCAAAATTAAAAGTCTCCAAATAAATCGCCCTCTGAAATCATATCCTTTGTTCTGTTGATTAATGAATTGAATATAGAAGGTGAAGCCAAATAAAAGAGCAAAGATGGAATATCCTTTACCTGCTATAAGCGAAAAAATAACATTAAATACTAAGGAATCAAGAGTAACCAACCATTCTGGTTGAATTGCTTTATCAGGGTAAACAGGGTAAATAAAATGCTCTACACTATGAATTATAACAATTGCCATAACAGCTAATCCACGAAGCGCATCAACAACACAAACTCTAGGGATTTTATTAATTAATGAAGTTTTCATAATTAACTTAAATATACAAATTTCTCCCTGAACTTAATGAAGAGGATATGCCGATGATTTGATTGAAATAAAAAATGCTTGGATTTGTAAATAATAAAGAGTTGCTTAAAAACCTATTAAAACGCCACCAAGCATACACATACACAACGTGAGATTTCAAATAGACATTTAAATTGAATAAAGGTTTAAAAGATTTTTTGAAATAAAAAAAGGGACACCCACAAAGAGCATCCCTAATTAACCATAAACCAATTCGTAATTATAAGACATAACTAAAAAGTAAAGGTTTATTTGACTTCAAGTTATTTATTTAACTAACCCCATTTTTACTAATTCCTCATTTGAAAATCCAAGTTCCATTGCAATCTTTCTATTATAGTCACGGATTGCACCTTGTAAAGTAAAAAGTCTAATAAGCGCCCAAATACCTAAACCTCCCAACGTGATGTAAAAAAGAATTTGTTTTCCTATACTTCCGAGAGAACCATATGACCACCCAAGAAAAAGAAATAATATCCAAATTAATGTTGGATTAGCTTTTCTTTCGTTATAAGTAAATTGTTTATCCATTTTGTTAAGTTTAAATTCAATTCCAATTTATAAAAAAAATTCCAAATGGAAAAGGGATAATATTTCCAACTAAAATTAGCTACCCAAATAAATAATTGAGAATATCGGGAATCATATAAATTAAAATTATTGTATAAAACAGTATTAAAAAAATAACAAGGATAATACTAACAGCTATATTTTTATTCTTTAATGTTTGTATCAATTTTTGGTATCCTCCAAAGTATACCATTATTCCTCCAAATATTAATGAGAGAGTTATTTTGCCCCATATAAGCAAAGAGTCTAAACTAAAAGACAGCAGGTACGATAAATCTCCGTTAAGCAATTGGTCAATAAATTCAAAGAAAGGCTTTGAGTAATTATTATTTACACCCCTATTTTTTCCTAAATGAAATGTTAATGGAAACACAAGTACAGTCGTGACCAAAAACAGAACAAACTTTAAAACCTTTTGAATAACGCTTGGATTTTCTCTTAAGATTGGATTTCTTTTTTCCATTGTTTTCATTTTAAATTTAATAATGCAGAAGATATTATTGCGTTTTTATGAGAATACAGTTGGTTAGCCCAATAAAAAAGGGACAACATAACGTCATCCCTTTTACAAAGCGGGTGGAAGATCGGTCTCGAACCGACGACCTCCTGAACCACAATCAGGCGCTCTAACCAACTGAGCTACAACCACCGTTTGGAGGGCAAATTTAATATTTTTTTAATTTCATTTAGGGATTCCTTAAAATTTTAGCGTAATAAAAATTAAAGGGCTATGTCAGGATATTGAATTCCAGCATTTTTTCGAACTTCATCCAATAAAAACATAAGATTTTTACTGTCCTGATGTGTCCAATACTCGCTTTCTAATTGCCCTTTTCTCAAACAAGAATTGGTTTCTTCAATTTCATAAGAATAGCCTTTACCCACAAAAGGCAGCTCAACAATAGTCTCTTGCTCTCCTTGTTTTAGAATTGCCCTATTGGTTTCATGCCAGCGAGAGGGTAGGTATATTTCCCCTTTGTCACCACAAATCTTTGCTCCCATTTCCTCATCATGGGTCAAACCGGAATAGAGCACAGCTTGAGCGTTTGGATAGGAAAGAATCATGGAAGTTTGAAGATCAATTTTTTGATTGGAAAGTATGGCAGTAGCTACCAAATTTTGGGGCATTCCTAAACATTGGTAAGCTAAAAAAAGGGGATAAATTCCAATGTCTAATAAAGAGCCTCCCCCCTTCTCAGGGTCTAAAATACGTGAGTCTGCGGGACGGTCCAAGGCATAAAAACTAAAACTGGCGTTAATATATTGAAGAGTTCCAATTTCTCCCTGCTCAATCCATTTCAACACTTGCTTAAATAGGGGATTAAAACGAGTCCACAGGGCCTCCATTAAGAAAACACCTTGCGCTTTAGCTTCAGCCAGCATTTTAGCCACCTCTTGCCCATTCATCGCAAGTGGTTTTTCACACAATACGGCTTTTTTATGACGCAAGGCCATAAGACTCCAATGAGCATGCGAGGGGTGTAAAGTGGCAATATAAACCGCATCCACCTGCTCGTCTTTTAAGAGAGCTTCATAAGAATCGTAAAACCGTTGGGCCTTAAAACGTTTTGCAAACACTTTGGCTTGTCCGTCTCGTTGAGAAGCTACGCCCTGAAGAACACAATGAGGAACCTGCTGCAAATCGGACGCAAATTTTGCCGCAATATTTCCTAAGCCTACAATTCCCCATCTAATAATCTGCATAACGCTATCCAATTAAAGCAGCCAAGTCTGATACTGAAAGAGGTGTTTGACATGTAAAACCCTCTCCTGCTTCTTTAAAAATCAATCGTCCCATATTAGCCGCTCGATAGCTAATACTGTCTAAAAAATTAGCACTGCTAATAGGCGTGGAACGCTCTTGGCTATTGGGATCAAAAAATTGAGAACTATAGGCTTTAATAGCCTTTAGCTTGATCTCCATAAAACCAGAAACATCAACAATGAGATCTGGAATGGTTTCATTCCATTGAATATATTCTAAAATGAGTTTTGGGCGCCAAGGAGCCAAAACCGTATGTGATGCATCTCGTACTTCAATTTTTTCTAAACCACTCAAAAAACTGGCATCCTGCACTAAAGCATTTCCTCTTCCATGATCTATATGACGATCTTTAGGAGTATTACACAATATTATGTCAGGTTGATAGGTTCTGATTTTCTCGATAACTTTCAGTTGATGCGTCTCATCATTAACGAAAAAACCATCGCGAAAATTTAAGTTTTCGCGAATAGAAATTCCCAGAGTGGTAGCCGCTTTTTGGGCTTCTTCTTTTCGGATTTCTGGGGTGCCACGGGTGCCCAGCTCACCTTGAGTTAAATCCACAATGCCCACTGCCTTGCCTTGTGCCAAAGCTTTGGCTAAGGTTGCGGCACAGCCCAGTTCAACATCATCTGGATGAGCGCCAAAAGCTAAAATATCTAGTTTCATTTTTTACTGTTTCTAACCGCTTGAGCTAAGTCTTCTTGTAAGTCTTCGAGGGCTTCAATACCACATGAAAACCGAATGAGTTGGGGCGTAATGCCTTGTGCCAAACGTTCTTCTTCAGTGAGCAGGGCATGCGAGGTCAATCTAGGACTCAAGGCTGTTGATTCTACACCGGCTAAACTCATAGAGGGTTTTATTAATTTTAGGTTTTTAAGAAATTGGGAGGCCGATATCTTGTGGTCTAATTCAAAAGAAAGCATTCCGCCAAAGCCTTTCATTTGTTGAACAGCCAAAGCGTGTTGTGGATGAGAAGCTAAACCCGGATAATACACATGGCTTACCCAAGCTTGTGATTCAAGAAACTGAGCAAGCCCTAATGCATTCGCGTTTTGAGCCCCTACCCGAAGGTATAAGGTTTTAATACTTCGTTCAAGCAACCAAACTGTTGCATCACTTAAGCTCCCTCCTAAATTCTTGGCCACTTCAAATATTCGCTCGACAGAAGCCTTGTTGCCTACAACCGCTCCTGCACAAATATCACTATGCCCGCCTAAATATTTGGTGGCACTGTGCAACACCAAATCAATACCCAGTGCTATCGGGTTTTGATTCACCGGACTGGCAAACGTATTGTCAATCATAGTCCACAAACCTTCTTGCTTGGCCCACTTGGCCAATTGAGCTAAATCAATAAGTTTTAATGTAGGATTACTGGGCGTTTCCACATAAATACCTTGCGTATTGGGACGTTTTGCTTCCTTAAAATGGGCTACTGAAAGACCTTCTGTAAAAGAATATTCTATGTGCAATTTGGACAACTCCTTTTTGATAAAATTACGGGTGCCGCCATAGAGGTCATTTTGAAAAATGACATGATCCCCAGGTTTTAAATGAGACAATAAAGTGGTCGAAATGGCAGCCATTCCGGAGCCAAATATAAGTCCCGTTTCTGCCCCCTCAAGAGCTGCAATTTTTTGACAAAGTCCTCTTTGATTGGGGGTATTGAAATAGCGTGGATATTGGTTTATTTCAACCTCCTCAAAAGCATATGAAGTGGCCATGTAGAGGGGCGAAATAGAGCCTTTATTTACACTATCTTCCAAATTCCCCGCATGCACACATGTTGTTTTGAAGTGTGGTTTTTCCATGCTTAATTTTCTATCCAAGCAATAATTTCAGGATCGTCAGGACTTGTTCTTGGACTGATTACTTTTGCTAAGCCACCTTGTGCATCAATCAAATATTTTTGAAAATTCCAAGATACTTTAGAATCAATTTTTCCATTTTTTTTAGCTTGGGTCAAAAACTGATAGAGAGGATGCATATCTGACCCTTTGACCGATATTTTGGCCATCATAGGAAAACTAACCCCGTAGTTTTGCTCACAAAAAGCAGCAATTTCTTCATTCGTGCCAGGTTCTTGGCTTAAAAAATTATTAGCCGGAAAGCCTATGATTATAAAATCATCACCGCCATATTTTTCATAGAGGGCTTGTAGTTCTTTATATTGAGGGGTTAAACCACACTTTGAAGCGGTATTGACTATCATCACTTTTTTACCTTTCAAAGCACTTAGATCAAATTGCTCTCCTTCAATATTTTCAACTTTAAATTGATAAATAGTTTGTTCAGCGGGAATTTGAGATTGTGCCATCATAAAAAAAATGTTGGTTATTAAAACAAGGGTAAGCCATTTTTTCATTTTCTTTTTTTTTTCAAATTTCGCCCTTTTTTTTGGGATAAAAAAGCGTCATACCACTTCTGCCGAAAGACCGGCGTCAAGCAGAAGGGAACAACGAGGAATCAAGTCTTCTAAACGTCCTGTTTTAACCGCGCATTTTCCCGAATAATGAACAATATAGGCACATTGTTCTGCTTGTTCAAAAGTGTGCTCACAAACCTGAACCAAAGTCTCTATTACATGCTGAAATGTGTTGACATCATCATTGAATAAAATAATTTGATGTTCTTTCTCTACCGCTGTTTCAACCTCCAATTCCGGTGCCGGATCTTCTTTGGGATTGGTGTTCGCTATTTGGTAAAATCTATGGCAGCCCATTGTTCATTTTCTTTTGTTGACGCTAATTCAAATCCCAGCGACTCTGCTTTTTCGGATATGTTACTAATCTCAGACACAAAAAAACCAGAGAGAATTAAGTGGCCTTTGGGTTTTAAGCAAAAGTAATAGTCCGCCAACTGACTTAAAATTACATTTTTATTGATATTGGCAAAAATAAAATCATAGGAATTTTCCTGTTGAGGAGGAACTTCATCTTGCCAAAATTGAATATTTTTTTGGCCATTACGCAAGGCATTTTCTTGACTGTTAGACACACAATTAGCATCGTGGTCTATGCCATGAACCTCGAGCGCCTCACGCTTGGCAGCCAAAATGGCTAAAATACCTGTGCCACAGCCCATATCAAGCACGGTGCTGTCTTTCACATTGAGGTCCAAGCCGTAGTTGAGCATCATTTGAGTGGTTTGGTGATGTCCCGTTCCAAAACTCATTCTGGGGGTAATAACCAATTCTAGCGGTGCCTCACTAGGGGGGTGGAAATCGGCTCGAACCACACAACGATCGTCAATGTATAGAGGCGAAAATTCTGACTCCCAACGGGCATTCCAATTTTCAGCAGGAATGTTTTTTTGGGTATATGTTATGCGAACCTCCGCATGGTCCAAAAGATGTAAATCATCCAACAGATTTTCATGCCAAAGGCTTTCGGGAATAAAGGCGTTTAATCCCGTTGCCGTAAACTCAAAACTTTCAAAAGGCAAAACCGTTAGTTCGGCCAATAGAATTTCTGCCCAAGGTTCAACGGGAACCACATTAAAATAAAGGGCAATGTAGTTTTGTGTCATTTAGAGGGCGTTGACAATAGCCTTAAAATCAGCAGCCTTTAAAGAAGCACCTCCAATGAGCCCACCATCAACATCTGGCTTAGAAAAAATTTCTTTAGCGTTATCGGGTTTTACACTCCCACCATAGAGAATAGAGGTGTTTTCGGCTACAGAATCACCATATTGTTCTTGCAATAAATTTCGGATAAAGTGATGCATTTCTTGAGCCTGTTCAGGAGATGCCGTTTCGCCTGTGCCAATGGCCCAAACCGGTTCATAAGCCAAAATGATTTTATCCCATTGTTCTTCTCCTTGAGCAAACAAGGCTTTTCTTAGTTGTTCTTCTACTACTTCAAAATGTTTCCCTTCTTGACGCTCTTGTAGTTGTTCACCAAAACAAAATATGACTTCAAACCCTTGATCGAGGGCGGAGTTTACCTTTTCAGCGAGCAGTTCATTTGTTTCTGCAAAATAAGTACGGCGCTCTGAATGGCCTAAAATAACAGTGTGTACTCCTATACTTTTTAACATACTGCCGGCTACTTCTCCTGTATAGGCGCCCGACGCTGCGGCGTGCATATTTTGCGCGGCTACGGTAAGGGTCGAATCTTTTAAATGGGCAACACTTTGCGCCAAATGCACAAAGGGTGGTGCCACCATTACACGACTTCCAACGGGAGAACTAAGGTCTTCTAGCGCTGTTAAAAGGGCTGCTGTAGCCTCTTGATCGTTATTCATTTTCCAATTTCCTGCAACAATTTGATTTCTCATAGTTTACTATAGTTTTACTTGTGGGTCGAGATAGACATAGAGCATATCGACCACAATATTAATAATTATAAAAAAAAAGGCAATAATAAGCACCGCTCCCATAATCACCGGGATATCTAAGGTGTTTAAAGCCATAACAATTTCTTTGCCCAAACCTCTCCAACCAAAAATATATTCTACAAAAATGGCACCAGCTAAGAGTGAGGCAAACCAACCTGATATTGCCGTCACCACTGGGTTTAAGGCATTTTTTAAGGCGTGTTTATAGATGATTTGATAGCGCGATAGCCCTTTGGCTCGTGCCGTTCTGATGTAGTCTTGTTCCATAACCTCTAGCAAACTATTCCGCATCAATTGAGTAATTACGGCTAGAGGCCGTATACCTAAAACCAATGCCGGAAGTACCAAGTTTTTTAGTTCTAAGTGATTGGTTTCTCCATAGTCATCTAATTCATATAAACTTCCGGTCATGTTCAATCCAGTAAATTCATGCCAAACTAATCCAAATAGCCAGGAGGCAATAATGGCACTGAAGAAGGAGGGCAAACTCATGCCTAGGGTGCTCACTCCTTGTAAAAAAGTATCGAGAAAACGCCCCTTTTGCAACATAGCCACAATTCCTAAAAGGATACCTAAAAACACAGCAATACTCATGGCAGCTACCGCCAATACAAAAGTATTGGGTAGGGTTTCGGCAATGATTTCGGCAACAGGCTTTCCCCTCTTCTGATATGAGGTTCTCAAATAGGGCCATTTGACAACAAGCTGCCAGGCTTTAGTTTCAACTAATACGAACCCGCCATATTTATTTTTATCATAGTGTGAAAAGGAAGCTGGATTTTGGCTGTGTATGGAAAAAGGGGAAAGATCATTGAGGAAAAAGAGATATTGCTTTTCAACAGCTAAATCAAATCCATATTTTTTTTGAATAATGCGTTGTTGTTCTTGATTTTGATTTTGTCCCAACATCATTTGAGAAGGGTCGCCAGGCAACACGCTAAAAAGAAAAAAGACGATAGTGACAACACCCAATAGGGTTAATCCCATTTGAAGAAGTTTATGGCTCAAAAAACGAACCATTATTGTGCTTGGCTGTTTAAATGAATCAAAGCAAAAATGGCATAATTGATCATATCTAAGTAGTTGGCATCAATTCCTTCACTCACAATTGTTTTGCCTTGATTGTCTTCTATTTGTTTAACCCGTAAGAGTTTTTGCAAGATCAGATCCGTAAGAGAACTCACCCGCATATCGCGCCAAGCTTCTCCATAATCGTGATTTTTAGCTTCCATCAGGGTTTTAGCTTGTTCAAACTGTTTGTCATATTCACCAAGGGCTTGTTCAGGCGAAAAATCAGGCTGCTCTACCACACCGTTTTCCAATTGAATTAAGGCCATGATGGAATAGTTGATGATGCCAATAAATTCAGACTCCTGCCCTTCTTCAACCCGTTGTTCCGACAATTCTTGGAGCCCTCGAATGCGTTGCGCCTTGATAAATATTTGATCGGTTAAGGAGGGCAAGCGAAGAATGCGCCAAGCAGCTCCATAATCCTGCATTTTTTTTTCAAATAAATCACGACAGCTTTGTCGAATCAAATTATATTCTTGCTGTGTAGCTTTCAATACCCTTATTTTTGGAGTAAATTTCGAATATATTTTTGGGTTCAAAAAAATAAAAACCAAAAGTTATTAAAAGATGTTTGAAAAATCGATTCAAATTAAGGGCGCCTTGCAGCATTTTGACACTCCTAAAATTATGGGGATTTTAAATATAACCCCTGATTCATTTTATGATGGCGGGCAGTTTCAAGAGCCTTTGGCAGCTGCGCAACAAGTGGAAAAAATGTTGCAAGAGGGTGCTGCTTATATTGATATAGGGGCCATGAGTTCCCGCCCGGGGAGTGACATACTAAATCCAGATGAAGAATTGAAACGCTTGCTGCCGGTGTTAGACTACCTGCTTAAACAATTTCCTACAGCTTGCTTTTCAGTGGATACTTTGCACAGTAAAGTTGCAGAGGTTGTTCTAGCCAAAGGAGTGACTCTGATTAATGATATTTCAGCAGGCCAAGCAGATCCCAATATGATGGCTGTGGTGAGTCGCTACAAAGCTACTTATGTGATGATGCACATGCAAGGTTTGCCACAAAATATGCAAGACCACCCGAGCTATGAGAACCCCGTGCAAGAACTGTTGCACTTTTTTTCTGGCAAAATTGAGCAAGCTAAGGAGGCAGGTATTGATAATATCATCATTGATCCGGGTTTTGGTTTTGGCAAAACAATAGCGCATAATTATGAAATCTTAAAACAGTTAAAAGCCTTTCAAACGTTTAATCTTCCACTATTAGTAGGCATTTCAAGAAAATCGATGATCTATAAACCCTTAGGGCTCTCCCCCGAAGAAGCCCTCAACGGCACCTCCGTCTTACACACCAAAGCTCTACTCGAAGGAGCCCAAATATTACGAGTGCACGATGTGAAAGCCGCTAAAGAATGTATCGATTTGGTAGCCCTAATGCAATAGATTTTTTAATTTTACCAAAAGCAGCTATTTGAATACACTAGATTTTCTTGACCTTTCGTTTGTTGACGTCTTTGACATCTTGCTTGTGGCTCTTTTGCTATTCTCCCTCTATAAGCTGGTTCGAGGCACCGTTGCGATCAATATTTTTATCGGGATTGTAATCATTTATGTGATCTGGAAGCTCACGGCAGCCCTAAAGATGGATATGTTGAGTAGCATTTTAGGCAATTTTATCAGTGTTGGTTTTTTTGCCCTTATTGTTGTTTTTCAACAAGAGATCAGAAAGTTTCTGCTCCTCATTGGTTCAACCAATTTTACCAATCGTAAACGTGTAGTGCGTTTTTTCGATTTTTTAAAGCAAACCCAAAGCAGCGGTTCTTTGCAACTCAAAACCCTTGTAGCCGAGTGCATGCAAATGGCCAAAAGCAAAACAGGAGCCCTCATTGTGCTGGAACAAAACAACAACCTCGATTTTTTGATTATGAGTGACAATGAAGTGCAGCTTAGTTTAGCGCCTCAAATGCTAGAAACGCTCTTCTTTAAAAATGGACCCATGCATGATGGTGCCATCATCTTAAGACAAAATAATATTATTGCTACCCGTGTAGTGCTGCCCGTTTCCCAAGAAAAACTCCCTAAAAAATACGGCCTTAGACACCGCGCAGGACTAGGGCTTTCAGAAAAAACAGATGCGCTTGTGTTGGTGATTTCAGAACAAAGAGGAAGCATTAGCTACATAAAAGATGGTAATCTCCAAGATATTGAATCAGCAGAAGAATTAAGTGCGCAACTCAGAGCAGATTTAAATCTGTAACCTATACAGCTGATTCTGCTGCAAATTGAATTTCATAAAGCTTGGCATAGTGCCCTTGCGAAAGTTGCATGAGTTCTTCGTGGGTTCCCATTTCAACTATTTGTCCTTGTTCCATCACAATAATGCGATCTGCATTTCGAACCGTGGCCAAACGATGGGCAATAATGATAGATGTTTTGCCTTTTGTTAAAACGGCTGTTGCCTTTTGAATGAGCTCTTCTGAATAAGTGTCTATAGAAGAAGTAGCTTCATCCAATACCAAAATGTTGGGTTGGGTAATATAGGCCCTCAAAAAAGCAATGAGTTGACGCTGACCAGCTGAAAGCAACACCCCTCTTTCTTTTACATTATAGTGGTATTTTCCTGGTAGGGATTCAATAAAATCATGCACCCCAATTTCTTTGGCGGCTTTAACAACCTCTTCTTCACTAATGCTATCGTCAAAAAGAATAATGTTGTTGTAGAGCGAATCGGCAAACAAAAAAACATCTTGCAAAACAATGGCCACCTCTTCACGGAGGCTTTGCAATTTAAAGTCTTTAATGGAAGTGCCGTCTATGGTAATTTTACCTTGATCAAAATCATAAAAACGTGACAAGAGGTTGATAATGGTAGATTTTCCAGCTCCTGTTGCACCAACTATGGCTACCGTTTCACCTTTGTTAATTTGGAATGAAATGCCTTTTAACACCTCTTCATCGGGGATATAGGAAAAATGAACCTGATCAAAAATAATATCACCTTTTAGGTTTTTAGCCGATTTTTTGCCCTTGTCTTCAATGCTATTGGAAGTGGCTAAGAGGGCAAAAATACGTTCCACCGCAACCATTCCCATTTGCAGCGTATTGAATTTGTCTGCTATTTGACGTAGGGGTCTAAAAAGCATTTGAGACATTTGAATAAAAAGAAAAATGGTTCCCAACGAAATACTCCCACTGCCAATAGCATTATAGCCCCCATACCAAACCAAAAGTCCTATGGTGATGGAAGAAACAATTTCTGCAACCGGAAAAAAGATGGAATTGAACCAAACCGTTTTTAACCAAGCCTTTTTGTGCTTTTCATTAATGGCAACAAAATTTTCATATTCCATTTGTTCACGGTGAAATATTTGAACGATTTTCATACCACTTATACGCTCTTGCACAAATGTATTGAGGTTGGCCACTTGTAAGCGCACTTCTTCAAAGGCTTTTTTCATGGCTTTTTGAAAAAGTCGAGTAGCATAAATGATTACTGGAAAAATAGAAAATACGATGAGTGACAAACGCCAATCCACTGCTAACATCACTACTATAACCACCGCCATTTTTAAAAAGTCGGCAATAATCATAAAGAGCCCTTGTGAGAAAATGCTGGCAATGGTCTCAATATCATTAACCGAACGGGTGACCAATCTTCCTACGGCTGTGGTATCAAAATAGGCCATTTTAAATTGGATGATTTTTTGAAACAAATCTACCCGCAAATCTTTCACCACTTTTTGTCCTAACCAGTTGGCATAGAACACAAAGAGAAATTGAAATAGAACTTCCATAAAAAGGGCAGCAAACATATAGAGTGTCATACGGAACGTACCCTCAAAATCACGCAATTGAATGTGATCGTCAACTGTAATTTTAAGCAAATAGGGCGTTAAATTGGAAAAGAGTGATAATAAAATTGCCGCCGAAAAAACAAAATAGTAGGTCTTTTTATAGGGCTTCACATAATACAATAAGGACCTAAAAAGCTTAAAATCAAAAAAGGTTGCGGTTTTACTCATGTAGATAAACACTTTTTGGATATTCCACCTGAGTTAAAAAAAGTCCCTGTGCCGGAACAGAATAGCCTGCCAGGGAACGGTTTTTAGAACGGATAATATGATGCAAATCTTCTATCGTTTTCTTTTTCAAACCAATTTCTATTAGAGTGCCTACAATGGCTCTTACCATGTTGCGCAAAAATCGGTTGGCTTTGATGGTAAAGATATAACCGTTTTTGGTTTTCTCCCATTTTGCATAACTGATCTTACATAAAAAGGTTTTAACATCTGTATTGGATTTGGAAAAACACTCAAAATCTTCATAGCCGAGCAACACCTCAGCCGCTTTATTCATCTGTTCAAAATCCAAGGCTTGATGAAGGCCATATTGCATATCATTCCCAAAAGGAGTTTTTTGAGTTTGGACGTGATATTGATAAGTTCTAGACAAGGCATCAAAACGGGCATGTGCATCTGGTTTGACAGCTTGCACCGAATGAAGAGCAATATCTTTTGGAAGAAATTGATTGAGCCTATAGACCCATTGCGCCGCATCGTCAATGGGGTTGTCTACGTCAAAATGCGCAACCATTTGTTGGGCATGCACACCCGTATCGGTTCTTCCGGCTGCTACCAAAGGGGAAGGAGATTTTAAAAGAATTTCAAAAGCATCTTCTAGCACCTCTTGCACAGACACTGCATTGGGCTGTCTTTGCCATCCGTGGTAGTGGGTGCCAGCATAAGAAAAATCTATAAAATAGCGCACTTGGTTTTTATTTTACTGCGCAAAGATATGGGTTTTAGAAAGCTCTAGAAGAAAATGAATCGATTGGTTAAAAAACCTATTTTGAATTGACAAGCCCATTAGACTCTGCTTGAGCTTGATACTTTTTTAATAAACGTAAGACTTCTTCAACTTCCTTTTTTTTGTAGGATTTAAATACTTCTGTTTTCAAAGCCCCTCTTTTTACCTGTATCAATGTTCCAGCCTCTTTATAATTTACTACTGCCGTTAGAACCAAAAAAATCACTGAAATGAGGGTGTAAATAGATCCGTCGCTAACTAAAAAATGGAATATTACAATTTCCAATAGAAGCACCGCCAAACAGCAAAAAATATAATATATCCTTTTTCTCTTTAGGCATATGATTTGCTCAATTTCATGATAATAAATTGTTTTGGGAATATGATCCGGTTGGAATTGAAATTGGATCGTGTCTTCATAAAAAGAAATAACACTCTTTTGCTTTCCGGAGCATATATTGATGTTTGATTTTAAGTAATGGGGCGGTATTCATGAATTGATTACATTTGGGAGACCTTTCAAAGATACACATTTTGAAAAAAATTCTTTTGCTATCGGACACCCATGGCTGTCTGGACGAAAAAATCCTAAATCATGTAGAACAAGCCGATGAAGTTTGGCATGCGGGCGATATAGGAAAAATGAGTGTGCTGGATAAATTGGCAAAAATGAAACCCCTACGTGCCGTATATGGCAATATAGATTCGCACAGCATACGCCAAGAAGCCCCCGAATATTTGTGTTTTAATTGCGAAGGACTCAAGGTGCTAATGTTGCATATAGGCGGTTCTCCTGGCCGCTATGTGCCACGCGCTAAAGCATTAATCACGGAACATCAACCCAAGCTTTTTGTTTGTGGTCATTCACATATTTTAAAAGTTATTCAAGACCCTAAATACGGTCATTTACATATGAATCCCGGTGCTGTAGGCATTTCGGGTTTTCATAAAATACGCACCCTCTTGCGTTTTCAACTAGAGGACGGCAAAATCAACCATTTAGAAGCTATTGAATTGGGTTTGCGTGGAGCCCTATCGAATGCGGTCAACGGAGCGGACTAGTGCCTCGTCTTTTAAGATGCCCCGACGAGCAAGAAGAAGTAAAATAAAATGAATGCCACTGAGCACCACTACTAAAATAGATTCACCATTCCCACCTGGTTGCATAAGTGAAGGGAGATAAAAACCAATTTGAACCACTTGCACCATGAGCAATAGAACACATAAACGGGCTTGGATTGGCCTTTTTTTAAACCACAACAAACACACTAAGGACAATACAGGGGTTAGCACAAAACCATAATAGGCTGCAAAAAGAGTGTCGGTTTGAACGGGTGTAAGTGCAAAAAACAAATATGCCGAAAAAATGAACAGTAATAATAAATATAGGGACTGAAGGCGTTGAATCATGGGTGTTTTTTTACAAAATTAAGTTTTTTTTAAAATTGCTTTTTTTTAACATAAAATTTGTAATATTGCTTCATACTTCTGACACGACAGAGACCAATTTATACCATCCCTTTTCAATTTTTTTCACTTTTATTAATTCTATATGTACGAAATAGCGACGCTTAAGACTAAAAAGCTTCCTGAATTGCAAGAAATTGCCAAAACAATTGGCGTAAAGCGCATTACTGGGCTTAAAAAAATGGATTTGATTTATCAAATTATTGATTTTATCGCTTCAAATCCAGATTCTATTCCTTCTAAAAAAGAAGACCAAAAAGAAGCACAAGAAGAAAAGACACCTAAAATCAAGCCGCTTCAACCGGTCAAGAAAAACAATGCGCCTTTAGCTAAGGAAAAAAAGGAAAATTTCACACCGGAGAGTCGTCCCAACGGCCACAATAATCAAAACAACAACAACAACAACCCCAACAACAACGGAAAAAATAAAAACAAAAAATTTAAAGGAGAGGTCAACCATAACAAAGACCACCGCAATCGCTACAGAGAGCCCGATTTTGAATTTGATGGTATTGTAACTACCGAAGGGGTGTTAGAAATTATGTCTGAGGGCTATGGCTTTTTGCGTTCTTCTGACTATAACTATCTATCCTCTCCAGACGATGTCTATGTATCGCAATCGCAAATTCGTCTCTTTGGATTAAAAACAGGGGATACAGTATTGGGCACAGTGCGACCCCCTAAAGAAGGTGAAAAATATTTCCCACTTATCAAAGTGGATTTCATCAACGGATTAGAACCCAAATTGGTACGAGATCGGGTTTCTTTTGAACATCTAACCCCTCTTTTCCCTCAAGAAAAATTCAATTTAGCTGATAAAAACAGTACCATTTCTACTCGTATTATGGATTTGTTTTCACCCATCGGAAAAGGGCAACGCGGCATGATTGTATCACAACCCAAAACTGGGAAAACCATGCTCCTTAAAGATATTGCCAATGCCATTTCTGCGAATCATCCGGAGGTCTATCAATTGATTTTATTGATTGATGAGCGTCCTGAGGAGGTTACCGATATGCAACGCAACGTAGACGGAGAAGTGGTTGCTTCTACCTTTGATGAGCCTGCTGACCGACACGTTAAAGTTGCTAACATAGTGCTTGAAAAAGCCAAACGTTTGGTAGAATGTGGACATGATGTTGTGATTTTATTAGATTCTATTACGCGTTTAGCACGAGCCTATAATACAGTTCAACCCGCTTCTGGAAAGATTTTGAGTGGTGGTGTAGACGCCAATGCGCTTCACAAACCCAAACGTTTCTTTGGAGCCGCCCGAAATATTGAACGCGGGGGATCTCTTTCTATCATTGCCACAGCCTTAACCGAAACCGGTTCTAAAATGGACGAGGTTATTTTTGAAGAATTTAAAGGAACCGGTAACATGGAATTGCAGTTGGATAGAAGAATTGCCAACCGCCGAATTTTCCCTGCCATCGATTTGATTTCTTCCAGCACACGTAGAGATGATTTACTCTTGGATGAAAATACCATTCAACGTATGTGGATTATGCGTAAATATCTAGCTGATATGAATCCGGTGGAGGCCATGGAATTTATTAATGATCGTTTTAAACGCACACAAAGCAACGAAGAGTTTTTGATTTCTATGAATCAATAGAGCACTCCCCACCCGTTGGCTAATTCAGTTTAGCCTCCATCATTTGCTTTAGAGAATGCACAACTTCCGGATATTGATCGGCTACATTTTTAGTTTCCTTTGCTGCTGTTCTATGGTCATATAGTTCCACATAACCGTCTTTATGCAAGACCATTCTGTGGGTGGTGGTTCTAAGGGTTGTAGCATCGTTTTTATAAGCTATGACAGGATGTCCTTCTTGTTGCGGTTCTTCTAATATATATTGAAGAGAGGTTCCTTGTGCAAACTCAGGCTTTTTAAGTCCCGCTAAATCACAAAGGGTAGGAAATATATCTAGTGTTTCTACCAAAGCGGAAGAGCTCACCCCTTGCTGTTGCATTTGGGGGGTGTGAATAATTAAAGGGGAGCGCAATGCTTCTTCGAACAAGCTGTGTTTGCCCCAAATGCCGTGCTCTCCCAAGTGCCAACCATGATCGCCCCAAAGCACAACAATTGTATTTTGATCGGCTCCACTTTCTTTGAGTGCTTGAAGCACTTTTCCAACCTGGGCATCGGCATAACTCACCGCCGCTGCATAGTGTCGGCGCACTTCTTCGGCAAAAGCGGCATCTTGGTTGGGGTCTTTTCCCCAACGATTGTATTTCATAAATTCTCCTGAAGGGTGCCAAGTCATTTTCTCTGTGGGCTTAGCGGGATGTTCAATAGCAGGAAGTGATCTGCCTTCATAAAGATCGTAATAGGATTTTGGTGCTCCAAAAGGCAAATGTGGCTTTAGGATACCAACAGCAAGAAAAAAAGGCTGCTCTTGAGCGGCCAGTTGATTTAGTTGTTCTACGGCAGTGGCAGCTATCAATCCGTCTGGATAAAGAAAATCATCCCCTTCTGCATGTTGAAAAATGTCCATTTCTTCTGCCTTATGGCGAATTTCTCCCTTGGCCAAACCGTGCATAGCCCCTCGAGGATGCTCCCATGCTCCTACAGGCATAAGATGCTTGTCCCAAGCCTGAGGCAGTTCCACCTGAAGACTGTCATTCCAATCGGCTCCTCCCCGCCCCCCGGGGTGATGAGACACTTTCCCCACCGAAACTGTGGTATAACCCTGGGTCTTGAACCACTCTGGCATAGTGGGGGTTACGGTTTCTTTTCCCGCTCTTATTTTTTGGGCTCTTAAAAACAAGGCATCATTGCCGGGAGGCCCATAACGTCCGCTAAGTAGCGTGAAACGTGACGGACCACAACTGGGGGCATTAACAAAATGTCGCTCAAAACGAACACCTGTTGCTGCCAATTGATCTATATGGGGTGAATGGATATAATCGACTCCAAAAGACTTTAATTCGGGTCGTAGATCATCAATGCAAAGCAATAAAATGTTCGGTTTCTGTGGCTTGGGGGTAGACTGGCAAGCCAGTATCAGTAAACCACTTATAATGAAGAGAGAAAGGATCTTTCTATGTGTCATGCTACAAAGCTATTTAGAGTTTGTTTAGCTAAAAATAACGATTTTATTGAGATCCATAGACGATTCTTTTACTCCTTAGTGGAAAGTATAGTAGCGTTCTATAAACATTAATATCGTTACCTCTAAATACCATGAAAGCTTTCGCAAAAGAGAGTAACAGTTCCGAAAGTGAGAGTCACAGAAAAGGAAAGGAGGATCACGTACTTTCTTTTGAGGGCAAACTTGGCTTTACTAAATTGTTACAGTCTAGATAGGTCGGCTCGCTGCTCTCTATAGTTCACAAGGAAGAACAAATTGTGTTGGCACTACATTTACGAATAAAAAAGTAGGGCCATAAAAAAAAGCTTCCTTAGGGAAGCCTTTTGAATTCGGTGCTAAAATCTTTAAAGCGCACTCACGTGCTTTGCTAATTTAGATTTTAGGTTGGCGGCTTTATTAGCGTGAATAATATTCTTTTTAGAAAGCTTATCAATCAAAGACACCACATCTGGAAAAGCTTTTTGCGCTTCTTTCTTATTGGTCATGTCACGTAACTTACGGATGGCATTACGCGCCGTTTTGTGTTGAAAACGATTGCGTAAACGCTTTTTGTTGTTTGATCGAATGCGCTTTAACGCAGATTTATGATTTGCCATATACTTTAACTATTATATTGTAGCCCGTAGGGGAATCGAACCCCTCTTTCCAGGATGAAAACCTGGCGTCCTAACCGATAGACGAACGGGCCATAAATTTTCGTGCGCAAATGTAAGTTTAAATATATTATTATACAACCAAAATCTGTTCGCAAATTAGAAACCACTCTTTTAGCTTTAAAAAGTCTTGGTCTTACTGAGGATTTAATAGGCTTTGGCAAACAAAACGCGTTGGGTTGAAGGCTTGCCAGAATAGATGCACTGACCCGATTCTTTTGGTTGATCTAAAGGAATACAGCGAATAGTGGCCTTGGTTTCCTTTTTAATTTTTTCTTCGGTTTCAGGAGTACCGTCCCAATGTGCTGCAATAAAACCTCCTTTGTCGTTTAAAACACTTTTAAAGGTTTCATAATCATTGACTGTAGTGATGCGGTCGTCTCGCATTTTTTTCGCTTTTTCAAACAAATCGGTTTGCATTTCTGGAAGCGTAAGGCGCACCCATTCCACCACTTTGTCTAAAGGCATAAAACTTTTCTCTAAGGTATCTCTTCGGGCAATTTCAACCGTTCCTTTTTCAAGGTCTTTGGGTCCAATAGCAATGCGCACCGGCACACCTTTGAGTTCATAGTCGTTAAATTTAAACCCAGGTGTAAGGTTTTCTCTATTGTCAAATTTCACACGAATGTTATGGGCCCTTAATTCCTTTTGCAATTGCTCAGCCACTTCAGCAATGGCATGTTGCTGTTCTTCGGTCTTAAAGATAGGCACAATAATCACTTGAATAGGTGCTAAGTTAGGAGGTAGCACAAGGCCATTATCGTCTCCATGCGTCATGATAAGGGCTCCCATCAATCGGGTGGAAACGCCCCAAGAGGTGGCCCATACATATTCATTTTTACCTTCTTTTGTGGCAAATTTTACATCAAATGCTTTGGCAAAATTTTGACCTAAAAAATGAGAAGTTCCGGCTTGTAGGGCTTTGCCATCACTCATCAGTGCTTCAATACAATAGGTTTCTACAGCACCGGCAAAGCGTTCACTTTCAGTCTTAATTCCCTGAATTACCGGAATGGCCATATAGTCTTCTACAAATTGTGCATAGAGGGCATTGATGGTTTTGGTTTCAGCTAAAGCTTCTTCTTTGGTGGCATGCGCAGTGTGCCCTTCTTGCCATAAGAATTCGGCAGTGCGCAAAAACAAACGGGTTCGCATTTCCCAACGCACCACATTGGCCCATTGGTTGAGCAAAATGGGCAAATCCCGATAGGATTGAATCCAGTTTTTATAGGTGTTCCAAATTATAGCCTCACTAGTGGGGCGCACCACAAGTTCTTCTTCTAGCTTGGCATTTGGATCCACCATAAGTTTACCGGGTTTGTCAGGATCATTCTTCAATCTATAGTGCGTCACTATGGCACATTCTTTGGCAAATCCTTCGGCATTTTTTTCTTCTGCCTCAAACAAATGTTTAGGCACAAACAAAGGGAAGTAGGCGTTTTCATGCCCGGTTTCCTTGAACATTTGGTCAAGTTGGGCTTGCATTTTTTCCCAGATGGAATAGCCATAAGGCTTAATCACCATACAGCCACGAACGGCTGCATTTTCTGCTAAATCGGCTTTAACCACCAATTCGTTATACCATTTTGAATAATCTTCGCTTTGTGTTGTAAGTTTTTTGGCCATTATTTTTTTGGCATAGATTTTGCCCTTATCTTGTTAAAACTTGAATCTTGGATGCAAAACTAAACTTTTTAGCAAACAAATTCGCAAAACGACGTATTATGAAAACACCAAAAATTAAATTTTTCTTTAGCGCTTCAACCCTATTTGTTTTTGGATTACTGCTTGTGAATTGTGCAGGTTTTCAAAATGCGAGCTACTATCCAAGTGATGGCATTTATGGCGATCAAGTAGTGGTCGTTAAAAAAACAGAAAACACCAACGGTAAATACTACAAACAATATTTTCAGAATCTCGATGATGAATATAGCTCCCTTCCCAATGATGCGGTCTATTTTACTGATCCCGATGCGTATGCCACCCCAATAGATCAAACTAGTGCGCAGGCTCAACAAATACCTTGGGGGGGACAAACCACTTCTACCGATGTATATATTTTCAACAACAGACCCGCTTTTGGTTTTGGCTTCAATAATTTTGGTTGGGGCTTTAATGCCTTTAACTATGGGATCGATCCTTTTTTCTATGGCTACAATCCCTATAATGGTTTTGGGTTTAGAAACCGTTTTTATAGCCCTTGGTGGAATGGCTATCAACCGTTTTTCAATCCGTTCTACAGTCCCTTTTATAGTCCTTTTTATTATGGCTATGCCGGACTGCATTATCGCCCCCCTTTTTACGGAAATTATTACAACAACCGCTTCTACAGAAATACGAAAAGAAAAGGCTACAATACTCCCTACGCCGGTTTGAGTAACAGCCGCCGGGGAGAAAAAACATATCGCAATAGCCGCAATAGCGAGAACCGAAACCAACGGGCGCAAAACACGCGCCAAAAGTCGAATGAATTTGCTACTCGTGCTGCTATTAATCGCTTGAATATTGGAAGAAGTGCCCTATATTTAAATGGAGTGCCCTATAGAGCCCAAGGAACACAAGCCACCCTTAATTCACGTGGAGCGGCAAGAGGGAACGCAAACCAAGGGATTGTAAATGGTCGTAACCTTCAACAGTATGGCGTGACCACCAAACAACAAACGCCAAGAACCAATACAGAAGGAAGACGTTTTTCTCAATCGAGATATACTAATTCTGATGCCTTTAAAAGCATGCGTACTACAACGAGAAACACGCCCACTCAGCGGCAAAATTACAACTATAGCCCACAACCAAGCCGCTCAAACTATTCCAATAGCACAAATCGCAATAGCAGCTATCGTTCTAGTGCACCTTCGCGTGGAACAAGTTCCTATCGAGGCTCCTCCTCTGTGAGTAGGGGAAGATCTTCTGGAAGGAGGAATTAAATTCGGTCAATTCTTGTATTCATTCTAAATTCTAAACAATGAGATCCTACACCCTAGCCCTTATTGCTACATTTGTAGCACCCTTTTGCATGAGTCAATCCGTTAATGAAGTGGTAGGACACACGCTTCCTCAACTAAACGGTTCGGCCCGCTACAGTGCCATGGCAGGGGCTTTTGGAGCCTTGGGAGGCGATCTGACCGCTGTTAGTCAAAATCCTGCTGCTGGAGCCGTATTCTTACATTCAGAGGTAGGCCTTACTGGCGGCTTTTATGAAGCGCAAACCAAAACCAACTACTTTGGCAGTAGACTTCAACAAGAGAATTCCAATTTCAACATCAATCAATTTGGGCTTAATTTGGTATTTAACAACTCTCAAGAAGACTCCGACTGGAAAAGGGTCAATGTTGGATTTAATATGCATACCCAAACCCAATTTTCTAATCAATATAATGCCCAAGGCTATAACAGTCGAAATGGATTAGATGCTTATTTTCTCTATTATGCAGATGGTATTCCCCTTAGTGAAATTGAATTGTATGACAATGAAACTATAACCGATGCCTATCAAGAATTGGGAGAAGTATATGGCTTTGGCGCCCAGCAGGCCTTTTTGGGTTTTCATGCCTATGCTATTAATCCGAATGCAACCACAGCCGAAAATGACACCTATAGTTCTAATGCGCTTTATACTAAATTATTTCACGACTATTATCTCAACGACTTAGGACACCACAGAAAGTATAGTTTCAATGTGGGCAGTGTATATAAAGATGTTTTGTTTTTGGGAGCCAATCTAAATTTGCATAAAATCAGATATCAAAAAACGGAAAGTATAAAAGAATATGACTATGCTCCCAACTCCAATTTGAATGAATTGTATTTTGAAAATGAATTGACTAGCTACGGCAATGGAATTTCCATGCAATTAGGGGCTATATTCAATCTCGACAACTGGCGCCTAGGGCTTTCCTATGACAGTCCACAATGGCTAGAAATCAATGAAGAATTGCAACAATATGTGGCTGCAAGCCACTATATTTCCGGCACCCCCTATAATGATATTGTAGCACCAGATTATATCAATTTTTATGAACCCTATCAGATGAAGTTACCTTCAAAACTAACGGCTAGTTTTGCCTATATTATTGGAAAAAAAGGCTTAATTAGCGTTGACTACAGCACCCAAAATTTTCAAAATATCCACTTTTCAGATAATCAAAATAGCAACTATTTTAATACCCTTAATCAAAATATTAGCTCAACGTTTCAAAGTGTTCAACAATTGCGTCTTGGGGCAGAATATCGCATAAAGCGCATAAGTTTTAGAGGGGGCTTTTTTAGCCAACAAGCTGCCCTAAAACAAATTGATGAGGCAAACACCGGTGTCACCACCGGACTGGGTCTCGATTTTGGCAATAAAAACTTAAATTTAGCATTGGTCTTTCAACAGCAAAATTCTCGCTATAGCTTATTGAATGAAGGCTTAACAGACAGCTACAATTTATTTGAAAAAATTACACAATTTGTGATTAGCTATAACCTCAAACTTTAGGCCTTTAACAGGAGTTTCTAAACTAGGTAGAATGTAGTATATTTGTGCTTTTATTTAGAGCTATGAAGCTAGAAAAAATAATCACTGAAACTGAGGATCAATTAGGAGATGAACACCACTCTAGTTCGGCTATTACGCCACTTAGAGAAGATGCCTTTGAGCGAAGTGATGACGAAAAAATAGTCTTGATTCAAGAAAAAGTGCAAGATATTCTTCAAATTCTTGGCATGGATTTGAATGACGATAGTCTCAAAGGAACCCCTATGCGCGTGGCTAAAATGTATGTCAACGAAATTTTTGGCGGACTCAAGCCCGAGAAAAAGCCCAAAGCCTCAACGTTTAAAAACAATTACCGCTACGGCGAAATGTTGGTGGAAAAAAATATTACTCTCTACTCTACTTGTGAGCACCACCTCCTCCCCATTGTAGGAAAAGCACATTTAGCCTATATATCTAATGGGTCCGTGGTAGGACTTTCAAAAATGAATCGCATTGTGGACTATTATGCAAAAAGACCACAAGTACAAGAAAGACTTACCCTGCAAATTGTGCAGGAAATGCAGCAAATTTTAAACACTAAAGATGTAGCTTGCGTGATAGATGCCAAACATTTATGCGTGAATTCAAGAGGGATCAATGATATTAGCAGCAGCACGGTGACTAGTGAATTTGGAGGACGATTCAAAAGCCAAGAACTCAAACAAGAGTTTCTCAACTACATCCAAATTGACACTGAATTTTAATGCAAGCGCAACTTAAAGTTTTTAATTCCTTAAGTGGTCAAAAAGAACCTTTTAGTCCACTTGAGCCGCCTAATGTAGGGCTCTATGTTTGTGGTCCAACCGTCTATAGCAATGTTCACTTAGGTAATTGCAGAACCTTTATTTCTTTTGACTTAATTTATCGCTATTTGCAACACCTTGGCTATAAGGTGCGCTACGTTCGCAATATTACCGATGCTGGTCATTTAGAAAATGACGCCGACGAAGGAGAAGATCGCATTTCAAAAAAAGCTCGTCTTGAAGCCATTGAGCCTATGGAAGTGGTACAACGCTACACGGTTGATTTTCATGCTATTTTAGCTCAATTTAACAACCTACCTCCTAGCATAGAACCCACTGCCACTGGGCATATTGTAGAACAAATTGAATTGATTAAAGTTTTACTTGATGGTCATTTTGCTTATGAAGTAAATGGCTCGGTCTATTTTGATGTTCTAAAATTTAACGAAGCCTACACCTATGGGCTTTTGAGTAAAAGAAAAATTGAAGATTTAATTCACAATACTCGTGCGTTAGAAGGACAGAGTGATAAAAAAAATCCTCAAGATTTTGCCCTATGGAAAAAAGCTGAACCCGAGCATATTATGCGTTGGCCTTCTCCTTGGGGAGACGGATTTCCGGGTTGGCACTTAGAGTGTACTGTGATGAGCACCAAATATTTAGGAGAAGAATTTGATATTCACGGTGGAGGTATGGACTTGAAATTTCCTCATCACGAATGTGAAATAGCACAAGCCACCGCCGCCTCAGGAAAAAACCCTGTTCGCTATTGGTTTCATGCCAATATGTTGACCCTCAACGGTAAGAAAATGGCTAAATCAACTGGGAATAATATTTTACCCAATGAAATATTTAGCGGTAAAAACAAACTCTTTTCTAAACCCTACTCACCCGAAGTAGTTCGGTTTTTCTTGCTACAAGCTCACTACAGAAGTATTGTAGATATTAGCGAACAAGCTCTTTTGGCTTCCGAAAAAGGATTTAATAGACTCATGGAAGGCTTTGCAGCCTTGGACAATCTCGAGGAACAACACCAAAACGACTTCGACTTTGCCACTTGGGAAAGCCATTGCTATGCGGCTATGAATGATGATTTCAACAGCCCGCAGCTTATAGCCCATCTTTTTGAAGCAGTTAAGTTTATTGTAGCTGCAAAGCAAGGCAATGTTTCAATAGATGGGGCAACAAAAAGCCAATTGAAGGCAAAATTAAAAGCGTTTATCTTTGAGGTGCTAGGGCTTAAAATGCCACAAAAAAACGAAGCACAACAAGATAATAAAACGCTAAATGGAACCATAGAATTGTTGTTATCTCTTCGCCATAAAGCTCGTGAGAATAAAGACTTTGCCACAGCCGATGAAATTAGAGACGCCCTGCAAGCCCTTGGCATACAAATTAATGACGCTGCCGAAAACAGCAACTACACAATTTCGTAACAGATGATAAAAAAGTGGTTGGCTTTCCCACTAATATTGATTTTTAAGGCCTACCAGGTTTTGATTTCTCCCCTCCTACCCCCCAGTTGTCGCTACCAGCCCACCTGTTCACAATATGGTGTAGAGGCCTTACAAAAACACGGCCTGTGGAAGGGCAGTTGGCTTACGCTTAAGCGTTTATCTAAATGTCATCCGTGGGGGGGCAAGGGATATGACCCAGTGCCCTAATAGTCTTTAAAAATTTAATTACTTTAGCCTAGAAATCAATTGAAAATGATCCATTTCCTCAAAATAGATTGGGCGCCCAGCGAAACAATTTTTAAAATTGGCTCCTTTGGCATTCACATTTATTCCCTAATGTTTGTTTGCGCCTTTGCTTTGGGCTACTATCTACTTAAAAAAATCTATGAAAAAGAAAAAGTATCGGTAGATTATATCGAAACACTTTTTATCTATATGATCGTTTCCGTTTTCTTAGGTGCCCGGTTAGGAGACGTGTTTTTCTATAGTTGGGATTATTATCAAGATCATCTACTCGAAATTTTATTACCCATACGAGAAACAAGCAGTGGCTTTAAGTTTATTGGCTTTAGAGGCCTTGCTAGTCATGGGGCAGTTATAGGGGTGCTTATTGGGCTCTCCCTATATCAAAAAAAGTACAACTACAAGCCCATACTTTGGATTTTAGACCGGGTGAGTATTCCCGTAGCTATTGGGGCTAGTTTTGTGCGTATTGGTAATTTTTTCAATTCAGAAATTGTAGGAAAATATACTAATTCCAATTTTGGTGTGGTGTTTTTAAACAACGGCGAAACCCTACCGAGACATCCTGCTCAACTCTATGAAGCCTTAGGCTATCTCATTGTCTTTTTTGTGATGCGAGCCCTCTACAGAAAAGGGTATGGCCAAAAAACAGGCTTTTTAATTGGCAGCTATTTTGTGGGTTCCTTTAGCATTCGCTTTTTAATTGAATATGTAAAAGCCAGTCAGGGTGGTTTTGAAGAGGTGCTGCCCCCCTTCACCACAGGACAATGGCTCAGCATTCCCGTTGTTGCCTTAGGGCTCTTTTTTATGCTTCGTACACGCCAAACGAAAACCCTTGAAAAATGATTCGACGTGGATTGTTCTTCCTCTTCTGTCTCCCCTTTTTAAACTGCGAAACAACGCCCAAAAAGGTAGCCACTCAACCCATCCAATTTAAAAAAGAAGCTGAATTGATACTCTACAATCAACAAAAGGACAGCATAGCCAAATTGGATATTGAATTAGCCACAACAGACTATGAACGTCAAACAGGCATGATGTATCGCAGAGAAATGCTCCCCCAACAAGGCATGCTCTTTGTTTTTCAGTCGGCGGAACCCAGAGCCTTTTATATGAAAAATACCTATATCTCCTTGGATATCTTGTTTGTTAATGAAGAACAAGAGATTTTTCAAATCGTAGAAAAAGCACCTCCTAAAAGTTTAACCAATATTAGCTCTACGGCTCCAGCAAAATATGTGCTTGAACTGTTAGGTGGACAAGCTGAAAAACTTCAAATTCAAGAGGGATATTCAATTAAATGGACACCATGATGACAAACGAAAATACTCTACAATATCCCATTGGTCGCTTTGAATGGAAAACGCAACTTTCAGCAGAAGAAAGAAAACGTGCCTTGGAAACTTTGGCAAGCTTTCCTGCTAAACTAGAAGAATTTATGCAGGGTTTTCCTGCAAGCCTATTAAGCAAACGCTATCGCCCAGAGGGATGGAATGTTATTCAACTTATTCATCATTTAGCCGACAGCCACCTACACAGTTTTATGCGTTGCAAGCATGCACTTTTAGAAGATACCCCAAAGATTAAAGATTATCAAGAAAAGGACTGGGCCAATACCACAGATGCCTCTCAGGCTGACATAGCGATAAGCATTTCTTTGCTGAAGGCTCTTCACCAACGGTGGGTTATTTTCTTTAAATCGCTCACAGAAGAGGAATTTCAAAGAGCCTATTTTCATCCAGAACGCCATAAAAATTATCCGCTAGATACGGTTTTAGCCCTCTATGCCTGGCATGGAGAACACCACTTAGCGCACCTTAAATTGGTGTTGGAAAATCCCTATGATTAATGGCTTTCGGCTGAACGTTATGTTGCGTCGCTTTCTTTATTCTTTTGGGTGTCATACATTACCGGAGTGGCAATAAAAACAGAAGAATAGGTTCCTACAACCACACCAACAATTAGTGCAAACATAAATCCTCTAATAGAATCGCCTCCAAAGATAAAGATGGCTAACAGCACCAAGAGGGTTGTTAATGAGGTATTTAAGGTTCTACTGAGTGTGCTGTTTAGGGCCGTATCTACCACTTTTCCTAGTTTCCACTGGCTTTGTTCGTTGATATATTCTCGAATACGATCAAAAACAACTACTGTATCGTTTAGTGAATATCCGATAACCGTTAAAATTGCTGCAATAAAAGCTTGGTTAATTTCCATGTTGAACGGCATAATTTTATAGGTCAAAGAAAAGATTCCTAATACAATAAGCACGTCGTGGAAAACGGCCGTAACTGCTCCTAAAGAAAATTGCCATTTTCTAAAACGGAAGAGGATATAGAGAAATACAACTACCAAAGAACCCAATACCGCTAAAAACGAATTTTTCTTAATATCGTCAGCAATCGTTGGACCTACTTTGATAGAAGACATGATGCCTACGGTTTTTTCAGCACTTCCATTCACAAATTCGTCAAAGGAATAGCCATCTGGCAGATAAGGCAGTAAACTCGTATACATTTTATTCTGGATTTCGTTATCGACAGCAATGCCTTCGACATCTACCTTATATTTAGTGGTGATTTTAAGCTGATTTTGTTGACCAAAAGTTTTTACCTCAGCACTACCGAAAGTGTTGTTTAGCACACTTCCAATTTCGTTGGCACTAACCGGGTTTTCAAATCGAACCACATAAGAACGTCCTCCTACAAAATCAACCCCTTGGTTAAGCCCTTGAAAAGTTAAGGAGGCTAAACTAACCAAAATCATTACTGCCGAAAAGGCATAGGCAATTTTTCGTTTACCTAAAAACACAAGATTGAGTTTTGAAAATAAATTTTGTGTGAGGGAAGTAGAAAATGTTAAGGAATTTGATTTTTTACTTCTTGCATCAACTAAAAGTCTTGTGATGAAAATGGCTGAAAACAAAGAAGTGGCAATACCAATTAACAATGTGGTGGCAAAACCTTTAATAGGTCCTGTACCGAAAATAAATAAGATGATAGCTGTTAAACCGGTAGTGATATTTGCATCTAAAATGGAGGAAAGAGCATTGTTAAATCCGTCTGCAATAGACTTGCTTAAGCCTTTTCCTTTTTTAAGTTCTTCTCGAACGCGTTCAAAAATTAGCACATTGGCATCTACTGACATACCAATGGTGAGAACAATACCTGCAATTCCGGGTAGCGTTAACACTGCTCCTAACCCTGCTAGAATACCAAATATGAATAAAATGTTGAGCAACAGGGCAATGTCTGCAAAGAGACCTGAAAAACCATAATAAAACATCATCCATATTAAAACAATGAGCAAGGCGATGGCAAAGGAATAAATCCCTGCTTGAATGGCTTCTTTTCCGAGCGAAGGTCCCACAATTTCGGATTGAATAATTTCGGCAGAAGCAGGTAGTTTTCCGGCCCGTAAAACGTTGGCTAAGTCTATAGCCTCATTGAGGGTAAAATCTCCTGTAATTTCAGAACGACCTCCGGCAATTGCGCCATTGGTAACACCGGGTGCTGAATAGACTACATCATCTAAAACAATGGCTATAAAACCACCTTCTCTAAAGGCTTTTCCTGTCATATTTTCCCAAGTGCGAGCCCCAGTAGCGTTCATTTGCATGGACACTGAGGGTAGTCCAACTTGATTGTAAGATTGAACAGCATCAACCACTACTCCTCCACTTAAAGGAGCTTCATTGTTGCGGTTAGACTGAAGTGCATATAAATCGGCAATTTCACTATTGGCAGCAGGTTTGCCCCAAACAAAACGGGCATAGCGATATTTGGGAGGCAATAGTTTTCTAGCTTCTGGATTGTTGAGGTAGGCCATTACTGTTTCTTGATCCTTAACGGCAAATTGAGCCAAAACAGGTCCGCCTTGAAATCCATAGCCCCGAATTAAATCCAACACAGGATTTCGGTTTGCTAAGGCCGTAGAGTCTGGCGTTTCAATGTCGGCCAGTAAATCGTCAATTTCGGAGCTTTCAGTTTCTGTTTCCTCGGCTTGTGTGGGGTTTTCTTTTTCTAAGTTGTTTTTAGCAACTTCATTGGCTTGCATTAAATAGCCAGCAATTTCATCGCTTTTAAAAGTTTCCCAAAACTCTAACTGGGCAGTGCTTTGCAATAAGTTTTGAATACGCTCCACATCTTTAGCTCCAGGCAATTCAACCAATATTCGCCCTGAATTTCCTAATCGTTGAATATTGGGTTGAGTAACGCCAAATTTGTCAATACGTTTGCGCAATACTTCAAAAGCCGAAACGATAGACTCGTCAATTTTTCGACGCAAAACAACTTGAGTTTGTGCATCAGCCATATCAAAAGTAATGTCATCACTAAGGGTGCGATTGGCAAAAATATCGGGAGAGGCTAAAGTGGTGGTTCCTTTAAGTGCGTCAAAGGCTGTGAAAAAAGATTCGATATAGGGAACATCACTTTCTTTTTGGAGTTTATCGGCTTCTTCCAATGCCTCATTAAAAATGGGATTTCTTGAGTTTTCAGCAAGTCCTTTTAAAATGTCTTTAATGGAAATTTGAAGGATAACATTTATCCCGCCTTTAAGATCCAATCCTTTATTTAATTCTTTTCCTTTGGCATCTACATAGGTAGTAAAGCCATAGAGCGAATTAGCTCCAAGAGAGTCTAAATAATTTAAAGCAATACGTTCTCTTTCTTCCAAATAGTTGGGGGAGCTATCTGAAACACGTTGTGCCGCAAATTGAGCTGCCTTTTCCTCCTGTTGGTTGGTGATAAACGTAAATGAAAGTTGATAAATACTGACAATGGCAAATAGAATTCCGAAAATTCTAACTAAGGCGTTGTTCTGCATAGTTTTAGTTTTAAGCACAATAAAGGCGTGCAAATATAGGATTAAACCTATGATTTAACAACTCTCATTGTGATTTCATGGGATGGTGTTAGAGAACGGTTTGAAGTGCGTCATTCATGTTGCGAACGGCTGCGGCACTTTGGTTAAACTTTTCTTGTTCAGCAGCATTGAGATCTAAAGACACTATAGAGGCTACTCCACTTGCATCGATAATACAGGGAACCCCAATACAGATGTCATTTTGACCGTATTCACCATCTAAATAGACCGAACAAGGAATCATTCTTTTTTGGTCGTTTAAAATACTATCAACCAAATAGGCTACCGAGGCACCGGGTGCATACCATGCGGAAGTACCCAATAATTTGGTGAGGGTAGCACCACCCACCATAGTATCAGCAGCCACTTGCTCTAATGCTGTTTGAGATAAAAATTGTGAAACCGGAACACCGTTGTAGCTGGCCAATCGGGTGAGGGGAATCATAGTGGTGTCTCCATGTCCGCCAATAACCATACCGTGAATATCGTTAGCAGGCTTTTGTAAAGCTAAGGACAAATATGTTTTAAATCGAGAGCTATCTAACGCACCGCCCATACCAATGATTCTATTTTTGGGAAGACCAGTGGCTTTCAGTGCCAAATAGGTCATGGTATCCATAGGGTTGGAAACCACAACAATGATAGCCTCAGGAGAATGTTCGAGTATGTTTTCAGAAACGCTTTTTACAATACCGGCATTGATGCCAATGAGTTCTTCTCGGGTCATTCCGGGCTTTCTGGGAATCCCGGACGTAATGACCACCACATCGCTACCCGCTGTGGCTTTATAATTGTTCGTTACCCCTTCAATGGAGGTATTAAATCCTAGCGTTGTTGCGGTTTGATAGAGGTCTAACGCTTTTCCTTCGGCGAAGCCTTCTTTAATATCTAGCAGTACAACTTTACTGGCAATTCGTTTTAAAGCAATATATTCTGCACATGAGGCACCTACGTTTCCAGCGCCCACAATTGTTACCTTCATGATCTTTCTAATTTAAATAGTTGAAGTGGTTTCTAAAATCCCCGCAAAGTTAAAAAATTCATTTTGGAGGGTTCGCAAATTTGGATGAATTATGCATCAATGTTGGCATAAACAGCATTTTTTTCAATAAACTCTCTTCGGGGTGGTACTTCGTCTCCCATGAGCATTGAAAAAATACGATCCGCTTCACTACCGTTATCAATAGTTACTTGGCGTAGGGTGCGCTGTTCAGGATTCATAGTAGTATCCCATAACTGTTCAGCATTCATCTCTCCCAAACCTTTGTAGCGTTGCACATTAGCACCGGTACCATATTCGTTTAAAATACGATCGCGTTGATCATCATTCCAAGCATATTCTTTTTTAGCTCCTTTTTTCACTAAATAAAGGGGTGGTGTGGCAATATAAACATAACCAGACTCAATAAGTTCTCGCATATAGCGGAACAAGAAGGTCAAAATAAGCGTAGCAATATGGCTTCCATCTACATCGGCATCACACATGATGACCACTTTATGGTAACGCAATTTTTCTAAATTAAGTGCTTTGCTATCTTCTTCTGTTCCAATGGTGACACCAAGTGCTGTATAAATATTGCGAATTTCTTCATTTTCAAAGACCTTGTGTTGCATGGCCTTTTCAACGTTCAATATTTTTCCTCTCAACGGAAGAATGGCTTGAAAATTACGATCTCTTCCTTGCTTAGCCGTACCCCCTGCAGAATCTCCCTCCACAAGAAAAACTTCACATTGTTCGGGGTCTTGTTCGGAGCAATCAGACAGTTTACCAGGTAGTCCTCCTCCACTCATCACCGTTTTGCGCTGCACCATTTCACGAGCCTTTCTAGCGGCATGCCGTGCTTGAGCGGCTAAGATGACTTTTTGCACGATGGTTTTAGCGTCGTTGGGGTGTTCTTCTAAATAGCTCTCCAACATGTCGGAAACAGCCTGAGAAACAGCGGCTGTTACCTCTCTGTTACCCAATTTTGTTTTGGTTTGGCCTTCAAACTGAGGTTCTGCTACTTTAACTGAAATGATGGCCGTGAGTCCTTCTCTAAAATCGTCTCCAGAAATTTCAAATTTCAATTTATCCAACATGCCCGATTGATCGGCATATTTTTTTAGTGTGGTTGTCAATCCTCTTCTGAAACCTGAAAGGTGTGTACCCCCTTCATGGGTGTTGATGTTGTTAACATAAGAATGTAGGTTTTCAGAAAAAGAGGTGTTGTAAATCATGGCTACCTCAACTGGAATGCCAGACTTTTCGCCTTCCATAGATATTACATCTCCAATAATGGATTCTCGTGTTTCGTCTAAGAAACGTATAAATTCCACCAAGCCTTCTTCAGAATGAAAGGTCTCCGACAGGGGTTCTCCCTGCTCGTTTTTGTTTCGTTGATCGGTAATAACAATGGTTATGCCCTTATTGAGATAAGCTAATTCACGCATTCTAAGGGCTAGCGTATCATAGCTATATTCAAGGGTTTGTTTAAATATTTCGGGATCGGGTTTAAAGGTAACTACGGTTCCTGTTTTGGAGGCTTCTCCAGTTGGGGCTACAGGTCCAAGAGGTTTTCCTCTTTCATATTTTTGTTCCCAAACTTTGCCTTCGCGAAATACCGTAGCTGTTAGAGAAACTGAAAGGGCATTGACACAGGAAACACCCACACCATGTAAACCTCCAGAAACCTTATAGGAATCTTTATCAAATTTTCCTCCGGCTCCAATTTTGGTCATGACCACCTCAAGGGCAGAAACACCTTCTTTTTTATGAACGCCAACAGGAATTCCTCTTCCGTTGTCTACAGTAGTTATGGAATTGTCTTCATTTATGGTTACTGAAATGGTATCGCAGTGACCGGCTAAGGCTTCATCAATGGAATTATCGACTACTTCATAGACCAAATGGTGTAATCCACGAACGCCTACATCTCCAATATACATGGAGGGTCGCATGCGGACATGTTCCATTCCTTCTAATGCCTGAATACTATCCGCAGAATATTGCTTTTGAGAGTTATTTTCACTCATATTTTTGTTTGTTTTTTAAAACTTGTGGGGCACTACACAAATATACGGATAACCCCAGTGGAATTAAGCCCTGCAACAGGGTTTTAGGAACGAAGTTATTAACACTAAATTGTAGAAAAAAAGCCTTCAAAAGAAGGCTTTAATTGGTTTAAAAATAGGATACTCTCAATAGGATTTTTGATGCACTTTGGCAACCGCTCTTCCACTGGGGTCATTTTGGTTTTTGAAGGCCTCATCCCAAGCCAAAGCCACAGGAGTGCTACAAGCCACTGAAGGCACTGAGGGAACGCTCAAAGCGGCTGCTTCACTAGGGAAATGTTCTTCAAAAATTGTGCGATAATAAAACTCTTCTTTGTTTTGTGGCGTTTGCGTTGGAAAGCGATAGTGTGCATTTTCCATTTGTTCATCAGAAACTTTTTCGTTAACCAACTCCTTTAAGGTGTCAATCCAACTGTATCCAACTCCATCAGAAAATTGCTCTTTTTGACGCCAAGTCACGCTTTCGGGCAAATAGTCTTCAAAAGCTTTGCGAACGACCCATTTTTCCATGCGCTCGGGTGTAATCATTTTGTCTTGCGGGTTGACGCGCATTGCCACCTCAATAAATTCTTTGTCCAAAAAAGGCACTCTCCCTTCAATGCCCCAAGCAGCCAAGGATTTATTAGCGCGTAGGCAATCATATTGGTGCAATTTTTCCAATTTACGAACGGTTTCTTCATGAAATTCTTTTGCATTGGGAGCCTTGTGGAAATAGAGATAACCACCAAAGAGCTCATCGGCCCCTTCGCCAGATAAAACCATTTTTATTCCCAAGGCTTTTATGGCACGAGCCATCAAATACATAGGCGTAGATGCTCTTACGGTTGTCACATCATAGGTCTCCAGATGGTAAATCACTTCTCTTATGGCATCTAAGCCTTCTTGAATGGTGAATTTAATTTCATGGTGAACGGTGCCAATATGTTGGGCTACTTTTTGGGCTGCTTCTAAATCGGGAGAACCTTCAAGGCCAACTGAAAAAGAGTGGAGTTGTGGCCACCAAGCCGGTTGTTGATCTTCAGACTCTACACGCATAGGGGCAAATTTCTTAGCCAAAGCCGAAGTGATTGAAGAATCTAATCCACCCGATAACAAAACCCCGTAGGGCACATCGCTCATTAACTGTCTGTGCACGGCGGCAGATAGGGCATCGTGTAAATCTTGAATAGAGGTGGTATTGTTTTTTACCTTGTCAAAAGATTTCCATTCGGGCGTATACCATTGCACGGGTTCTTTTTCGGCACTATGCCAATAGTGTCCGGGAGGGAATAACTCAATTTTAGTACAAACACCTTCTAATGCTTTTAATTCTGAGGCCACATAGAAAGTTCCGTGGATATCCCAACCCATATAAAGGGGAATGATTCCCATATGATCTCGAGCAATAAAATATTCGTCCTTATCGGCGTCATAAATCGCAAAAGCAAAAATTCCGTTGAGTTTTGACACAAATTCTTTTCCGTGCTTTTCATAGAGTGCCAAAAGGACCTCACAATCGGATTCCGTTTGGAAGGGATAATTAGGCACCTCAGAAGATTTGAGTTCCTTATGGTTATAGATTTCTCCATTGGCGGCTAAAACCAGCGATTTAGTTGGGTTAAAAAGCGGTTGCTTTCCTGAGGTAGGATCTACAATAGCCAGACGCTCATGAGCCATAACAGCATTAGTTGCGCTGTATATTCCACTCCAATCGGGACCTCTATGGCGCAGGTGTTTAGACATCTCCAACAATTGAGGTCGCAATACTTCTGCATCTTGTTTCAAATCAAAGGCACAAACTATTCCACACATAATTAAATATTTTGAGCAAATATAAAAGTGTTGTGAATGATATTAAATGAAAAAATGTAAAAAGTGAATATTTTTAACTTTAAAGATTAATTTAAATAAAAATATTCAGTTTTATCTTGAGTAAGCTAAACTTCGCTAAAAAGAATTAAGTTAAAAGCTATCGATAGCGACGACTATAGACCAATTCACCATTAATGAAAGTGGCCACAACTTTAGTGCTTTCAATTCTTCTGGGAGAAACATGGAGTAAGTCTCGGTCTAGGATAATAAGGTCTGCCTTTTTTCCAATTTTAAGACTTCCTTTTTCGTTTTCTTCAAAATTGGCTTCAGCAGCCCAAATGGTCATTCCTCTTAGGGCATCCAAACGGGTAAGGGCCTTATCAGAAACGCCTTCTTCTCCCTCTTCTTCTTGTGGAGGATAAACAGCGGCTTCAAACGTGAGCATTGGATTGACGTCTTCTACAGGAAAATCGGTGCCTAAAGCAATTCTTTCTGCACTATTCAAAAGGGCTTGATAGGCATAGGCTCCTGGCATACGGGCTTCTCCTAAACGTGCTTTGACCCATTCAAAATCACTTGATGCATGAGTGGGTTGCACAGAGGGAATTATTTTTCGGTTGAATAAGGCAATATCTGCCGTATCTAAAACTTGGGCGTGTTCAATACGCCATCTAGGATCTTCTTTAAACACCAAAGCCTTACGGTAGGCGTTGAGCACGGCGGCATTGGCAGCATCGCCAATGGCATGCGTATTGAGTTGAAAGGGAGTGGTGGCAATTCTGTAGGCTATTTTTTCTATGCTGTCAATAGGAGTAACAAATAGGCCTTGGGTATCTGAGGCATCACTATAGGGCTCTTTAAGGGCTGCACCTCTAGAACCAAGTGCTCCATCAGCATATAACTTAATGGATCGAACATGTAGTCGATCTGTTTTAAGGGGACCGTTTTTAAGAAAATAATCTAACGTATTGGGGTCATTTTGCAACATGCCATAAATTTTGATTTGCAATAAATCATTTTGTTGCAAACTATCGATTAAGAAAATATCTTCTTTTGAAAGTCCGGCATCCGTAACGGTTGTTAAACCATATGAAAAACAAATTTCTTCTGCTTTTTGGAGGGCCTCAACCTTTTGTCTTGTAGTTGGCTTGGGAATAAAAGGGGTTAATAAATCCATTGCATTGTCTATCAAAACCCCTGTGAGTCCGGCTTTGTCTTGCATTAAAACACCTCCTGCAACAGTGGTTTTTGTATCGACTCCAGCTATTTCTAAAGCCTTTTGATTGACCCATAGGGCATGGCCGTCAATACGGAAGAGAAAAACAGGTATGTCTGAAAAATGTTCATCTAATGCTGCCTTATGCGGAAAGCTTTTGTCTTCCCAATTGTTTTGGTCCCAACCAAAACCAACAATATAGCTAAGGTTTTGAGACGCTTTAAATTCTTGTGCACGGGTTATAATTTCTTCAATACTTTGGGTTCCCTTAAGATCCAATTGATTTAAACGCAATCCATATCCTAAAAAATGGGAATGGGCATCAATAAACCCAGGATAAACAGCTAGTGATTTTGCATCCACCACACTTTTAGCTTCATATCGCTCAATCAAATCGTTTCCAATATCTTGAATAATACCATCCTTAATGACGATAGAGTTCGCTTTTGGCTGGTTTTTTTCAAAGGTGTGGATAGTGGCGTTGTGAATGATCAAATCTGCCTTTTCTTGGCAGGCAAAATGTAAAAAGGCAAAAAGAGTTAGCGCAATTAATTTTGTATAACGAATTTCACTTTTTAAATTTTGCATCATAGCTAAGCAATTTTTATTTGCGGCACAAAAATACATATTCTTTGAATTTCCAAAACCTTCTCTTAACTTTTTTATCACAAGATTCACTACCGATTCATTTTGTATCGAATTCCAGCTAAAAACAAATAGCTTGGTTGTGGGTAGTAGCCCCATAAACCATGGGTAGCACTATTGGTGAATCGTCCTTTAACAAAAACATCAAAGGGTTCTTTTATTTTATAGTTTAACCCCAGGGTGGTTTGCATATATAGCGGTAGTTTTTCTTTATCACTAACTCTATTTGGATCAATTTCTAAGGTGTTAAAAACAGGCAAAAGCGCAGCGGTTCGTTCTCCTACTACTTCGGTGTTAAAAACAAAACTTAAGTTAGCCCAATTAAATTGTCCGTTGCTTCCCAATTTGAGTTGTGGGATATTCCACAAAACACTTTGGTCAGGAGTTTGATAGGACAAATATTGGATTTCAAAATCCAAATGATTTTGACGGGCAAAATCAAAACCTAATTGGGCTCTAAAATCATAACGAGTTGCATTCATATAACGAACTTCAAAAGCATTTGACAAACGATAAGCTCTATTATTATGCGCTGGATCATAGGGCAAACGCTTAAACAAAGAGAGGTTTTCTAGTTGATCATAACCCAAACTAAAATTAAAGGACAACACATTGGCTTGGGAATGGCGAACTCCTACTCTAGCGTTGTATTTTTGCCATAAAGGTTGCAAGTCTACTACCGGAGCGAGAAAAGGATTTTGAATA